>JABAOC010018104.1_pt1 | contig 11829 bp, 7 predicted proteins | sample 7062161 | NCBI WGS metagenome assembly JABAOC01 (sample SAMN14538625, study PRJNA623070) | marine sediment metagenome | biome: marine biome [ENVO:00000428]; feature: marine pelagic biome [ENVO:01000023]; material: deep marine sediment [ENVO:00002113] | place: India: Gulf of Khambhat ... | reverse complement strand
GCCTTGTGGACGGGTCGTAAACCCACGCTTCGGACGTATGAAATGCTTTGCTGGTATTTTACCGGCATGGCCGATGAAGACGAACTGATCAGTCATATTCAACGTCTTCAAAAATTGACTTAACTGAGATCATGCTCGATCCCCACGGCGATCGCAGCCCGGGCAAATGCTGCGCACAACCAGCGCATATATCCCTCGATTTGGACTATATTACGAGACCTTCGAGAAATACTGTACACCATGCGAACCGGTCAGTCGGACAGCAAACCCCGGGCCGAACAGGATTGATACGGATCAAATAAAATGTGTCAATAATCTAATTCTTTTGGGGATATTGGGGAAATGTCGGATATAATATCTCCGACATGCATTACAAACAGAATAGTATAGACACCTATATGGAAATTTCTTGGCAAAGGATTCTAACCATTATGCGCATATTCAAAATGTTATGTAAAAGTAAAAAATGTGTAGACTTTTCCACTCAATTTTTTCCAGAAATCTTATCGCCTTTTTTAGCCTTGATAATCTCATCATCGGCCACCGCCTTGCCAGCCTTCCCCTGTGCTGAAGGCTTCGGCAGCGATACTATCGGCGGGCGAGGAGGCAGAGTCATCAAAGTTACCAACCTGAATTCATCAGGACCTGGAAGTCTTCAATCCGCATGTGAAATGGCGGAGCCGCGGATCGTTGTTTTTGAAGTCTCAGGCGTCATCACTGGCGACATAGTCATCACTGAACCATATATCACCATAGCCGGACAGAGTGCTCCGGGTGCTGGCATCACGATACGGGGCATGCTAAGTACATCAGCCAAAAAGGACCGCATTCACGATGTCGTTGCCCGTTTTCTCCGTGTTCGTCCCGATGCAGGCCGAGGCGCTCAACTCGACGCCATCCAGTTCTCGGTCGTTGACAAGGCTGTGCTCGATCATATTTCCTGCTCCTGGGCTGAGGACGAGACCATCGACATCTATAGTCACGCAACTAACGTCACAATTCAGTGGTGCACGATAGAGGAATCAGCCACAAAAGGTCATGCCAAAGGGCCCCACAATTATGGTCTTATTGCAGGACCTGGCAGCAGCAGGATATCGATTCACCACAATCTTTTTATTCATCAGCGCAGGCGTAATCCCGCCATAGCGACCGGTCCGGCGGATTTTCGTAACAATGTAGTCTATAACTTTCGCGATGGTTTTAGTCACGAAGGTCACCCTCCTAAACCTCCCTTCTCCATTGTCGCAAACTATTACAAACGCGGACCAAGTAGCCCAAAGATATTTCCATTCTGCTTCTCTGGAAAAACGCCCTATTACCTCCGTGATAATTTCATCGAAGGTGTCGGAATAATACAAAATCCCTGGGCTGAAGCTGACAAGCTATACGGGCTGAGTTATTATAAAAACAAAGGCGTACGACAAAACAATGAGCCTGACATGGAACCAGTTAAAACCTACAGCCCGAAGCAGGCTTATCAGCTAGTACTGGCCCGAAGCGGCTGTTTCCCGCGGGACGCCGTGACTAAACGTGTCATTAATGACATCATAAAAGGCACCGGTTCGTGGGGACGTAAGGACCAGAAAAACCTTATGGAAGGTCTCAAGCCGGGAAAGGCTCCGCGGGATTCGGATAATGACGGGATGCCGGATCGGTGGGAAACGGTCCAGGGGCTTGAAAAGACGAGAAATGACGCCAATCGGAAAATGCCTTCTGGATATACAGCAATCGAGGAATATCTAAATGAACTGGATAGAAAAATGATTGGGAACGAAATTTTCTAAGATCCACCACTGAACGTGTATTACAAAAAAACTTGAGATTTCCTGGATTGTGATTATACTGATACGTATTCTAAAAGTTCATCTCGAAACAACCTAAATTAAAAGGGAGTTATGTCATGAAGAACTCAACCACAGCAAATGTCCAAGATGGATTTATATCCACGTCACGTCGTGAGTTTTTGAAGCGTTCCACGACTGCAGTAGCTGGCAGCCTTGTTACTAGACTTTCCATTGCGCACAGCGCACACGTGGCAGGCAGCGATGCAATTCGTGTGGGTCTGGTCGGTTGCGGCGGACGCGGCACCGGTGCGGCGACACAGGTACTAAACGCCGACCGTGGCGCAAGACTTATCGCCATGAGCGATGCTTTTCACGATCGGCTACAAACAAGCCTCAGGAGCATGAAGCAGCGGGAGGACATCAGAGATCGTGTGCTAGTGGACTCCAACCATCAATTCACCGGATTCGACGGCTACCAGCAGGTTATTGCCTCTGACGTAGACGTCGTTCTACTGGCCACGCCGCCCCATTTCCGCCCAATGCATCTCAAGGCTTGCATTGAGGCTGGCAAGCACGTATTTGCTGAGAAACCGGTGGCCGTGGATGCACCGGGAGTGCGGTCTGTACTCAAGACTACAGAATTGGCCAAAGAGAAGAACCTGTGCATCGTATCGGGACTCAATGGCCGGTATTCACCCGTGTCACAGGAAATCGTTCGACGCATCCAGGACGGCGCGGTCGGTAAGATTGTCGCCCTGCACGCGGCCCGCTACGGTAGCGGTGTCTGGGTCCGTCCGCGCCAACCCGGGATGACTGACATGCAATACCATATGCGTAACTGGTACTACTTCACGTGGCTGTCGGGTGACTTCAATGTTGAGCAGTTTGTGCATCAACTGGATCGTATGGCCTGGATTATGAAAGATCGGTATCCAGTCCGCTGCTACAGTACAGGTGGGCGCCAAGCACGCACGAGCCAAGACCACGGCCATATCTTTGACCATTTCAGCTCGGTGTTTGAATATCCGGAGGGCGTGCGCGTATTCACGACCACGCGTCACCAACGTGGTTGTACCAACGAATCACAGACCTTCGTGATGGGTACCAAGGGAATCGCCGACATGAAGACAGGTACGATTACAGGCGAGAACCCGTGGCAGACTGCGCGCCGTGGACGGGTCAACAGCCATCAACTCGAACAGGATGCGTTTCTTGCTGCATTGCGCGCCGGAAAGGTGATCAACAACGGTAACTACATGGCCAAAAGCACCTTGATGGCAATCATGAGCCGGATGAGCGCATACACAGGTCGTAGTCTAACATGGGAGCAGGTCCTTAATTCCCAAGAAGACCTTTCACCATCAGGGTACACCTGGGAAGCCGAACCGCCCCGGGTGGAAGTGGCCGTACCGGGCGTTACAAAGTTTGTCTGATCAAGACTGAACGAATTTTACGTACTACGCTACGCCTGAGCGATGCTAACACGAGTATCTTTAAAGCAATCTCACTTCTGTTTCAGATCGTGTTAAAGATTAGAAATATTCTTTGCCTGCCAAAATTACAGGTTTACCTTTTAAAAACTACTACAAAACCATGCGCGATTTACTACGATTGACCATGATGCGAACATTGTCGATTACCATCGCTCCTATACTTACCACAAAGGTATAAAGAACTGCGGTTGCGCCATAAGGTCTTTAGTGCTTCGTTCAAGTTGATGTGCTTGACCTCCCTTCTTGGGTCTGACCAACGAGATTCACAGTTGTTGCAGACACCATCTTCCAAGTTATACCACCAAAGCTGAAGAACACCAGATCCTCGGTCTTGACCGTTTGCTATCCCCAGGACACCGCGAGCACGGAGTATCTGTTTGATTTGAGTCTTGTCTACAATATTGATCTTTCTCATTTTCCGTTCCTGCCCCAAATTGGCATTCACACCTCATAAAAAAACACAGCCGAAAACCTTACAAGATCAAGTGTTCTTCTTATCGTTACCATTCCTGGAGTCAACTTCACCACAAGAATGCAGCTTTCGTTCAAGTCTTGGCCGCAGGTACATGTAAGCAGACCCCTTAAGCACTTTGTCCTGTCAAGAGTACAGAGCCTTTATAGCCGGTTCTTGGTGAAAGACAAACCCTCTGAAGCGTAAGGAAATCTGCCACCCTCCGATATAGTTTTCATTATACAATATCAGGAGGAATTTGTCAATAGTTGAATGAGGATTTCTTGGGGGAACTGTCGATTTTTCAGGCCAATTAACAACCCGCCTCCCAGATCTCGCAGATTGGGATGGTTGGAAGGTCATTCTTTTGCTCGATGGGTGGAGAGGAGTGATGCAATGTCTCTACCACTCCACTCTGAAACGGTTGGCTTTCCTCTGTACGATTGATGCTGGCCTGTCCTTTTTTAAGTTTTCCTTGGCATAAAGACAGACAATTTGGTATAAATAAATGTGTTAGAGAGGGTTTCGAATGAACACCGCGATCAGAACAGCCAGCTTGATTTTCTTCGCTCTGATGTTGGCGACTGGTGGTGCCGCCCAGGCCGGCATTCAGAAGTGGGAGATAGCTGTACACGCTACCCATCCGCTCCACTGGTATAAATTTGATGAGGCTACTGGAAACAGCTGTTTAGATTACGGCCGTGAAGGTCTGAATGGGATATATGATGGCGTATCGTTAGGACAGAATGGATTTTTTGGATCCCGAAAATCTGTACGATTCGACAGAAGTGCAGCCAATGTTGTCAATTTCGTGGGAGCTTCGGATCTTTCCGGTACATGGACGGCGGAATATATCGTCAAGAAGATGAGCGAGGCCGGCGAGTATGACTCTCAGTGCCTGCACGATAGTGCCCGATATGGAATTCGTTTAGCAGGTTACACCAGAGAGAGCGATGCTGGTTTTGTGAGGTATGGTGTCGCAGATTATCAGTTCACACCAATCGGAGGATTCACCCGAGCATATTTGGTGGTGCCGCTCGGCGAATGGATGCTCTTGACATTCCGCAGAGATGATGCTGGTTGTACCGATCTGTTCATCAACGGCGAACTGGTAGGAAACAGTGAGAACAACGTCCCATTTCCACGGGAGAGAATAGGTGTCCGCGACATTGGTACTGACATGTTAGACGCTTTTCTGGATGAGGCGGTTGTATATGACTATGCCCTCACAGATGCTGAGATTTTGGCTCATGCGGTTGCTGCCTTTCTTCCTGACTCCGCTGCACTGGCGAGCAATCCCCGGCCTGCTGATGGACAGACTCAAGTGCCACTCCGCGTTACACTCACTTGGACACAGGGAGCTTATGTGGGGGGGTTGTCGCCGAAACACAGAGTCTCTTTCAGCGATGACTATAACGACGTCAACGATGGCCTGGCTGTGGTCGCCACCTATGATTCTAACTGCTATCCTGTGAGGGGCACCCTCTCTTTGGATTTTGGCCAGACCTACTACTGGCGGGTTGATGAGGCGAACAGCATCACGAGCTGGGATCTAGGGAAGATCTGGAGCTTCACGACTGAGTCTGAGTTTTCTCCAGCCGTGATCCCTACTCCTTTGTCAGTTGGAATTGATGATGTGGGATGGAAGCGGGGGTGGTCAACAAGTGAAACGGGTGGCCCATGGCGAGGTGGAATGCCGGAGGGACGATGGATGGTATGGGAGGACTATGAGGTCCTCGTCTATGTGGCCGAAGCGGTGAAAACACGATTACAATGTTTGTTCGTGATGTGTGAATTTGACAGGTCCAATATATGCGCCGACTATCCAACAACCACTCAAGAAGGTAGTTTGTGGAATAATTCGATGCTGGTCAGTGACGATGACTTTGCTATTATGAACTATATCAAGGATAATGCTGCGCATATTGAGTTTGGGCTCCATGGGGTCGGCCATGAACATTGGGAACAAAGAGGAAGGACAAGAGCTAGGACACGAGCCGAATTTGCCAACGGCAATTCACCCTGGCAGTGGTCGGATGTGTGGGGTCATATGGAATGTTTTCAAAGACTTATCGACCAATATAGCATTTCTTTTCCCAAAAGCTTTGTAGCTCCTGCGCATTGTTATTATTACAATCCCACTGACCCTCAGGACACTGGAGCGCTAATGCACATATGGGGACTCAAATATGCGGACCACACTGCCACCTATCTCACAGACAACGGTCTTATGGTACTGGCCCGGATTTTTCACGTTGGCTGGTCAACGCCAAGTATTGCGCCGGGGACGATTCCTTCGGGCTATTACTATGAGGGGGCTCATTGGACTAACTTTGTGGAGATAGACCCCTCAATGAACCATAAAGCAGGTGATAAATGGATAACCTGGTTCAATCAAATCAAAGACTTACCGAACAGATACTTGCCGAGAAATACGTCGCAGCTTTTTTCGCAGTATCTGTATCAACATTACTCTACTATAAACATAGATGGGGGTTTTGTTGAAATCGACAATACGCAGATGCCTGGCTGGGTATATGACCTCGACCTTTTGGGCAATTTGGTACTGAAGCTCCCGCTGGAAGTTGGCACTCACGTTTCGTGGGCGAGCCTAGATGGAGACAATATAGCTTGTTACTATGAGGACAGGGGATTTGGTTTTATCGTCCTACCCAAGTTGAATAAATCATACTATACTCTGACCTATCGAATAAGCACATCAGAGATACCAAATTATGTTTTGAATGAAGGTACTTATAATGTGATGAATTTCGAGACCGCGGTAGATAGTGCGACGGTATCGTTGGAGATGTATGGAACACAAGATGTGGAGATCAAACTGCATATGTTTGAGCCAGCAGAGGTGCAAAGTAACATGGCGTCCTTAATAATAAATTCATCACATTGGGACAGACTGACTCACACACTTATCATGAATTTAACAGCTACGGATGTTCAAGGTGTAAAAGGGGATATAACTATAACTGGGGAGCCTATTGCCAACTTGAGTGGGGAAAGTCGGAGATCTCTTGCGGCGTTTGGTGAGCATAGTCTTGGGTACAGATGAGTTCTCTGCGAGAAATTGGGCTAAATAGAGGAATGAACCAATCAAATCAAACTATAGACTTGACAGGTCTGGCTTCACAGAGGCTTAAATATCCCCTGTGCTCCCAAGGCTGTGAACGGAGGCTGAAATGTCGTAACGAGGATGTCTCAAAAAATTTGTGGCGACAGAGATTTTAGTATTTGGCTTTGAGCCCTTCATAAGTATCCTCTGTTCACTTCACATCGGCTGCATATATCCTAGTGGCCTTTCAGTCTACTAAACGTGCTCAAAATGTAAGATCACTAGGATATACAATGCTCACGATTGGAAGGTAAAAAGTAAAGAGATAGCGAGAGAAACAAGGTCCGTTTCGGGGCTAAAAAAAATGGGGATGTTGCGACATTTGCACTATTTGTTAACTGGTCGTTGCTAATAGTCCCATTGCCTCTCGCTTATTTGTCCTGAGCCCCTCTGCGTCTGGCTTTAATAGCTTCGACTTTCAAGCCGAAATTTTCTGGGCTATATTCGTCAAATTTCTTTTGTGCTTTAGCAATCCATTCAATTACTTTCTGATTATATGCAACACCTTCTTCCGGCATCTTTGCTAACGTTACTTGTAGAATTCTCATTGCTTTATCATACTCAGGCCTCTTAAGCTCAAATTTCATAGCGTATTCTGTTGAAGCTGTTTTTAAATTATATTCTAAGGCTTTCAGAACTTCAGTTTTTCTTATTTGCTTAATCTCAGCTAATATTGCTTTGATTTGCTGCGATAAGGTAGATATTTGTTCTTTAATTTCTGCTATTTCTTCTTTACTAAATTCTTCGGCAGAAGACTCAGAATCTGATTCCTGTTTTTTGTCACCTGTCCCTTTACCTATATTCATCTTACAAATATCTATTATCCAGGTAATACTGTCACAGCAATGTTTACCATATTTCACAATAAAGATAATAGTACCAAATATGAGTGCTACAATAATCCCAAAAGCCAAATCAGATATTCCCAAAGGTATAGCTGTCGCTGATATAATCTTCGCTTCTTGAAAAGGCATTGATAGGGTTCCCATTTAATCGCCTTCGCTGGGTGTCACCTTGTTAACGATTGCCACTTTCTTCTCTTGGCTTCGCATCCTTTTTATCCCCCTCTTTTGTCTCCAATGGCTTATCTACCACCTGCAGCCATTTCTTTATCTCTTTTATTTCAGCTTCGTCGTCTAGATTGCTCTCCCTTATTTACGGATAACAAATCGTTTCTTACGTGCTTTGTTGGTAGCTTTCTTTGAACATTCCTTGCACCGGAACTTCAAGCCGTCTTTACGCAATCTATCTTTGTAAAACTCACTTTCAGCCTTCCATTTTTTGCACCGGCTACATCGTTTCTGTTTTATCCTACTAACAACCCGATGACGTTTCTCATATCGGAGGTATTTTTTCGCACCTTTCCTATTTCGCTTATAGTACTCACGTTTGTACTTTCTCTCACATTCAATGCACCAATAACGAAGTCCGTCTCTATAAGTGGAATGTTTTCCGAACTTACTTTCTGCTTTCCACCTTTTGCATTTGGAACAATGTTTCTGCTTCACGCCACTAACTGTGCGATGACTTTCTTCATAACTGTAGTTTCTTCTCGTGGTCTTCTTGTATCTGTCATAATACTTGCGGTCATATTGACGCCGGCACTCTTTGCACCACCGCTGTAATCCGTCTTCTGATTTGCGGTCCTCGTGAAACTCACTCTCGTCTTTCCACTTTTTGCATTTGGTGCATCGCTTCATCTTCACTTCTCAGTTTACATCTTTGCCTTTTTGCCTTCTTTTCTTAAGGCCCAATTTGGCTATTCTCAATCTTGTCGCCTGTACCGACCTTCCAATTTGGTCGGCTAATAGCTATTTAACGAAATATCGCCGCGGATAAGGAAGTAAGCTTCTCAAAGGTTTCGGTCTATGGTCACTACTGCCGCCAACGTTGCCTGCACGGCCATGGCCGCGTTCTCAATGTCGCACGTTTCCGGGATGTCTCCCTCTGCATGATAATTTGGGTCACCGTAGGGAAAAGAACCAATATTGACAACGGCGGCGGGGTAGCCAGCCAGGACAAACGAGCCATCATCATCTCCAGGGTGTGGCCTCTTAGCAGATCGTTGTTCTAGACCGATTGAATATCGAGTGTTAACCTCGGCCATCAATTCGGCAAGATGTTTACCCTCGGGCTTTGTATACGCGGTTACGTTGATTTTTTTTCCTGCAGCAGTTTCCTCTGCAGTTTTGGCTCCAATACCATCCATGTTGAAGACGGCCACAATATTATCTCCACGCAATTTCGCTTTTTGCGCTGCGGTCTTGCTGGTCCACGGTGTGTGTTCCTCATTGCAGAAGAGAAACCGGATGGTGCTCTCGGACGTATACTCTGCGAGGATGCACGACATCTCTAATACACCGACTGTTCCAATTGCGTTGTCGTTGGCTCCTGGGGAATCGATCCAGCTTTGCGAGTCCTTGTGAGCGAGCACTACGATGATCTTGTCAGGACGCGAGCGGCCTTTTTTTTCGGCGTAGAGATTGTATGCCGTGTACCAAGGATCTTCGGGCTTAGGTGGTGAGTACTGAGCATGCTTTGGCTTGCTCGTATCCCGACGAAATGCCTGCACCTGTACGTCCTCTCGCTCAATATGATATCCCCACGCCTCCAACTTGCTGGCAAGGTAGTCATCGGCCTCGTAAAGTGTGTTCTTTTTATGGCCCGGTAACGTCAGGTTCAACTTTCGATAGGGCAATGGATCCTTTGCGAGATAGAAAAGGTGCTTCGAAATCCGCTTGGAGTCAATAGCGCTAATAAGGCGGCGGATGTTAGCATCTACATTGTTACCATCGTCGCTTCCTTCCTGGCGTGCATGGACCGTGTCAAAAAGGCCCGCTGAGAAAAGGAACAACAGTCCAATCGTATAAATTCCCATACGTCTCATATATCCTCCTGCGTATTCAGCCGTCTTTTGATAGCAGTACGACAGTCAAGCACGACTTGTCGCTATGCATTATACTATCAAAGTTAAGTTCCTGCAATTGGAACAAGAGTGAGCGCCACCAACTCAGTGCTGTCAGTACGGATCTCTCCGGCAAACTGCCTCCCAGCTGTTGCAGGTCGTGTTGGGGTGGGTATTAAATAATCCCATTTTCGCGCGCTATAAAATGCCAAAATTCTTCGAAAACTCACCTCTTACAGAAGCTGGTAAAACACCCTTATTACAAGGTGTCATTATGACTCCAAAATGTCTCCACATATGTCAAATTTCATGATTGATGGAAGCACCATACCTCAAATATTTGCCGAAAAGTGAATATTTATTCGGAATTTTTCATTTTTTTTCGGATTAAGTATACGGATGAAAAAAGGCCATAGCTCAATAGCGATAACCGAAAAGGCATACATACACTTTATGCCGGACTACCTGAACAGGATTACAGACTCGATATTCGAGTCGAGATTAACCGGACAATCAGAAAATCCCTTTAAAAATAACCTTTTTTCTTGAAATCAAGGTGGATAATCTGGTATAAATGAGGTTGATGAGACCTCAACCTATGCAGGCAGGTATGTGTGCATTTTTTGTTTTCCAGCAAGCGCAATATTTTTGGGTTTCTCGATAGAGGAGGAGTTATTATGAATTGTGTAAGGCACAGAGTTGTATTGAGAACTTTGTGCTTCACGGCGAACATTTTTACATTTCAATTAATAACCTATATTTATTATTTGAAGGAGGATTATTATGTGTAAGAAATTAATTTATTTGGTTTCTTTTGTTCTGGTGCTCGGCGTGGTGCTAACCGGCGCAGCCAAGGCAGACCTCGTCGGCTGGTGGAGGTTTAATGAGGGTTCCGGCGACACCGCCAATGACAGTTCCGGCAATGGTCACGATGGGACGCTGCTTGGAATCCCGGAATGGGTAATCGGCCCGCCAGGTTTTGGTGGCGCTATTTCATTCCAAGAGGATAAGTGCGCAGGCATTGACTGCGGGAACTTCGATCCTACAAACGGAACTGGGCAATTCACTATCGCCCTCTGGGCATACTGGGATGGAACTGGAACCTTTCAGCATTTCTTCACCAAGTCAGCAGTATGGGGCGCAGATACTATGATGTTCCAGGTCGAATTGTGGGGAGCTCATACCAATGCCACATATACTGACAGAGTAGGTGTTTCATATCAAGGCGCCGGATCAATGGAATTCTCCATTATGCCGAAAAACGAATGGGTTCACTTGACATGGACGTTTGACGGAACTGATCTCAGAGTTTATCTTAACGGTGTCGATGAAATTGGTCCTAAACCATTCTCAATAGGTCCGGCCACCGATGCACCGGTCTTTATCGGAGTTAGCCACGCCGCTGAAGGGCGAATTTTCCACGGATTACTCGATGAAGTTCGTGTTTACGACAAGGCACTGACGGCGGACGAGATTCAGGTTGTGATGCAAGGCGGTGAAGGATTTCCGAATGCCTTTGGCCCAAACCCGGCTGATGGTTCACTGTATCCGGATACCTGGGTGAATCTTTCCTGGCGACCGGGAGATTTCGCTGCTTCGCACGATGTGTACTTCGGCGATAATTTTGATGACGTTAATGACGGTGCAGAGGGCACGTTCCTGGGCAGCCAGGCCGAGACATTTATTGTTGTCGGTTTTCCAGGATTCGCTTATCCGGATGGTCTTGTTCCCGGCACAACTTACTACTGGCGGATTGACGAGGTCAATGACGCCGAGCCGAATAGTCCCTGGAAGGGTAACGTCTGGAGCTTTTCGGTTCCCCCCAAGACCGCCTATGCGCCAAACCCGGCTAATGGTGCCGAGATGGTAGACCCGGATATAACTCTGAGCTGGACGGCAGGTTACGGTGCGAAATTACACACCGTATATTTTGGTGAGAGTTTTAATGAAGTGGACAACGCCACCGGCGGACTACCACAGGGAACTGCAACCTATATTCCCAGCACACTTAAATTGGCCAAGACTTACTACTGGCGGGTCGATGAGTTTGATGTCACCGACACACATAA
>JABAOC010001842.1_pt3 | contig 11829 bp, 12 predicted proteins | sample 7062161 | NCBI WGS metagenome assembly JABAOC01 (sample SAMN14538625, study PRJNA623070) | marine sediment metagenome | biome: marine biome [ENVO:00000428]; feature: marine pelagic biome [ENVO:01000023]; material: deep marine sediment [ENVO:00002113] | place: India: Gulf of Khambhat ... | reverse complement strand
ATGACTCCTCTTCTCTATCCTGTCAGACATGATATTTTGACTCTAATTTGTTGTCTTATTATTAAAACTTATATTCATCTCCAAGGTATAATCTGATGAAATTATCTTTCCATTCTTCTTTAGAGATTTCAATCGCATTCTCGCCTGTGCAATGGGAAGGTCCGATATTTTTTACTCCTAATTCTTTAAATTTCAACGAGATTTCTCTGATCTCCTCTTCTGTATGATTTCTTAGATGAAATCCGCCAGCGACCAACATTATGGGTTTTTCAGGGAATATTTTTTTTGATTCTTCTATTAGTTTGACAATTCCAGGATGTGCACAGCCAGTTATAATATAAATGCCTTCACCTTTCCCAATAACTAAAGCCTTCTCTAAAATCACCGTATTTAAGTACTTGACCTTTATCTGTCCAGTTGACCAAATGTTGGGATATAATTGTTCTGGTTTGTCAATCGGGACAATATTTGCTCTCGGATTTTGTTCCAATATCGCATCCTGTGAGGATAGGGGTACGTATACTTTTGGATCATATCGAGCCATACCCAATAATATTGGCAACCCGTATACATGATCATTGTGATTATGTGATATGAAAATTGCATCGAGCTTTTTCAAGTCTAGGTTTAGTAGTAGCAAATTTCTTATTAATGTTGTAGATTCTCCACCTGCATCAAATAAAACTGCTATGTCATTAAATTCAATCCAAGCACTAAAGCCACCTGCGACCATCAATTCCGAGCTTGGATCCCCTGGAATATTATTGTAAGCAATTTTTATGGTGTATGCAGGAGATTCAGCTGAATGACTTAAAGTGTCATTGAATGGATAAAAAAACAGGATTGATAAGCCTAATACACATATGTAACTCCTCATGCTCATATTTTTCTCCTTTAATATTATGCTAAACGGTCAAGCTAAGTTGTGCAAGTTTTTTACAATGGATAGCGAAGCCTGTTTTTATTAATCGCGGCTACCACAATAACTTATGCGTATTTCCTTTTAGGAGATAGCTAATCGCGAGGAAGGGATAAGAAGTAGCGCATCGAATCCTGTCAAATATAGCGAAATTAATTATTATGCGACATATCCATATATCCTAGGGATAAATCAAACATGTCGCTAAATATTATATTTCACGCCATTTTATTTTCCTATTTATCGAGCCAATGCATACAGGTACTTGACACTCCCCTCATAAATAAATATGCTCAAAATCACAATCCAGGAAGGGATAGTGACTATTGAATGCCCTAAGTGTCAGCATGAGAATCCTGATAAGATTGCCGAATATGCCTCGGAAACCAGTAGAGCGAGTTATGAAGGAGATCCGCAATGAACGATATCAAGCTCGTTAAATTCTTCATCGCGGTGCTATGTTTCTTTGTCCTGTCTCCTGATATTAATGGACAACTTAGGAAAGTGAATGAATCTGACAACGAGTCACCGCTTATGATAGCCCGGATCAACGGTCCTATTACTTTCGATGGAAGGAGCGATGAACAGGCCTGGAAGGAAATCGAGCCGCTGCCGATGAAACAGCGAAACCCCCATTTTGGTGAGGATCCATCAGATAAAACAATTGTTCTGATCGGGTACGATGATGATTATTTATATGTCGCCTGCCGTATGTATGACAGTGAACCTGAAAAAATACAAACGGTGTCCATGCAGCGCGATGTTTGGACTTACAGCGCTGACAGTTTTTTTATTAACATCGATTCTTTCAACGACAATGATAACAGCAGGCTTTTTTTGGTAACCCCTGCCGGGACAAGGACAGATGTCGAGTTTCTCCACGACGGCGAAGGCGCGCCGTTTAGGAATACAAACACGAGCTGGAACACGGTTTGGGATGTCGCTACCGTTAGGAACGATGAGGGGTGGTTCGCGGAGATCCGAATTCCGTTCTCGAGCCTCAAGTTCCAGGTTGTTGACGGGAAGGTTGTGATGGGCATTACGGCCACCCGCTGGAATGCCCGGAAATACGAAACATCCATTTTCCCGTTGATCCCGGAAGAACTCGGCACTTGGGGTATGGTTAGACCGTCACAAACTCACGATGTCATTTTTGAGGGCATCCGCAGCCGCAAACCGCTTTATATTACTCCCTATATTCTCGGTGGATTTGGCCAGAGAAATGATCTCAATGAATCCGAAACCGCGTACAGCCGCACCGATAAACTGGAAGGCGATGCAGGACTCGATATAAAGTATGGTGTAACAAACAATCTCACGCTCGATGTCACGCTCAACACGGATTTTGCCCAGGTTGAGGCGGACGACCAGCAGATAAACCTCACACGCTACTCACTATTTTTTCCAGAAAGGCGCCTGTTTTTCCAGGAGCGATCCGGCAATTTCGAGTTCGGCTTTGAAGAATCAAACAGTCTTTTCTACAGCAGACGCATCGGTATACATGAAGGGAACCAGGTCCGAATTTACGGAGGCGCACGGCTTGTCGGGAGGATGGGTGCCTGGGATATCGGTTTGTTGAGCATGCAGACCGAAAAGACCGAAGAACTCCCCTCTGAAAATTTCACCGTTTTCCGCCTCCGCCGACAGGTATTGAATCCATACTCATATGTTGGCGGGATGGTGACAACCCGAATAGGATTGAACGGCGCCTGGAACGCGGCTTATGGTCTCGACGGCATAATCCGCATGTTTGGCGACGATTATCTTTCGCTCAAATGGGCCCAGACATTTGACGAGAGCAAAGACAACAAGGCAATATCACTCGATCCCGCACGAATCTTTGTGGACTGGGAGCGCCGGAATACAGAAGGATTTCATTACAAACTCAATTATTCCAGGGCCGGTGAGGATTACTTGCCGGGTTCAGGCTACGAGAGAAGAGAGGATTTCACGCGTTTCGGCGACAGTATACGGTACGGGTGGATACCGGATAAGGAATCGAAACTTCTCAATCACAATATATATCTCGAAGGTTTTGCCTACATGCGAAACAGTGACAGATCGATCGAGTCGGCGGGAATCGGGCCTGGCTGGGCATTCGAAACAAAAGCCGGCTCTGCTGGAGCTTTTTCTTTCAAGCAGCATGTGGAAGATGTCGAAGAGGAGTTCTCATTTTCCGATAGCGCCGAGGTTCCAGCAGGAAAATATACCTACTATGAATTCGAAGGAACATACGAGACTCCCAGAGCCGGGCAAATAAGGCTTTCATCGACAGTGAATGCAGGATCATTTTATGATGGAAACCGCTTTTCCCTCACCTTCAGCCCAGTCTGGAATGTATCGCAACATATCTATCTGACTGGTTCCTATCAGATCAACAGGTTAAAATTCGCGGAGCGCAATCAGGAATTTACCGGCCACATTGGAAGGTTGAGATTGCAGCTCATGCCGACGATCAAACATACATTCACTGCATTCATTCAGTACAACAGCGCAAGCGACCTTATCCTGACGAACATCCGCTACCGGTTCAATCCAAGGGAAGGTGTTGATTTTTACATCGTCTACGATGAGAGCTTTAATACTGATCGTCAGCGAGAAATCCCGTTTTTACCGCTGACAAGAAACCGCACCATCATGGTGAAATACAGTCACATGTTCAATATTCAGTAGCTTTGCCTTAGCGATAGATCGAAGATCTCAGTCGCCTTGTGCCCACCTGTAAGGGATAATTCTGAAAAGACAGCGATCCCAACCTACCTGAAATTGACGATGTGAAGGAAAGGCTGGCTAGTTTGTAGATCTATTGATTAAAATGGCGCGAAATTAATTATTATGCGCCATATCCACATTTCCCAGAGATAAATCAATTATTTCGTGAAATATTACACTTCACGCCATTTCGTCTCGCCATCAATACCGGTGATCTTCGTAGTCCTGTATATCGAAATTGAGTTGATTATGTTTATCTCGGGAATGGTCATAACCGGCAAAAAACGATTGACAGGTTATCAAGTGAGTGTGATATAATAACTATCAATATAAGTTATGTAGGTTATTGTGATTGTTATTAAACTGTGGTTGCATTGCTGATGATTCAGTTTACCTAACATCAAAAGTTTTGAAGCCGCGGTTTTGAATTCATAATTTTGTGACATATATAAAATTGCTTGAAGAGTGATTATGAATAAATGAGGATCAAATATTATTTGAAGGGAAAGGATCATGGATAATTATGCTGAAGATTTTGGCCCCTTTTCTTCAATCTGGATTAATACATCACATCAGGGAGCCCTGCCAAAAGCTGCAGTAGCTGCCCTCAATGAGGCCATTCAATGGAAGATATCTCCGCATCATTTGGCTGATAGCCACAAATTCAGCAGTGTGCCCGCCCTATTGAAAGAAAGCCTTGGAAGACTAATTAATGCTCCATCCCAGGACATCATCCTGGCCAATTCGGCATCCTATGGCCTACATCTTATTGCTAACGGCATAAAGTGGTCTTCAGGAGACGAGATTCTCCTTGTCGAGGGTGATTTTCCGTGCAATATCCTACCGTGGCTCAATTTGAAGAAAAAAGGAGTAAAGATCAGGAGCATCAAACCCAAAAGTGGTGCATTACAGCCTGATGAAATCCAGGGAAGTCTAGGCGCTGCGACGAAACTTCTGTGCACCTCCTGGGTCTATTCTTACACAGGACATCTTATCGACCTTCCCACCATTGGCAGGATATGCCGGGATAAGGGGGTCAAACTCATATTGAACTGTTCCCAAGCGATCGGGACGCGACCATTCGATGTCGAATGGCGATTTGCAGATGCCATCACTTGCGTAGGCTTCAAATGGCTTTGTGGACCCTATGGTACGGGTTTTTGTTGGGTAGAACCTGAGTTTCGTGAGGAGTTGAATTATAATCAGGCATACTGGCTTGCCATGCAAACAGCAGATGATCTGAAAGTCGCCAAAGCCTGGCCCGAAATCAGATCAGGTCTGGGCGCGAGGAAATATGATGTTTTTGGAACCGCGAATTTTTTCAATTTTGTCCCATGGACCGTGTCCGTGAACTATCTTCTGGATAAAGGAATAGAAAGGATAAAATCACATAATGATGAATTGATCAATCAAATGAGACAAGGCATTTGCCTGGATAAATACAAGATATTGATGCCTATAAGTGATACAGACAATTCAACGATTCTGGTCATTTCCCATAAAGACGAATCGAAGAACGAAGCAATATACGATTTGCTGAAAAAGAATGATATTTTCGTATCATTGAGACAGCAGCATTTGCGATTTTCCCCTCACCTTTATAATACTGCAGATGAGATGGAAAAGGCGCTAAATGTGCTGAATGATGTGCAATACCAATAGGCAGCAGGCTGGGGATGGGAAAATTTATAAAGGAAAATTAAAATGATACCTTCGATGGAAACAAGAAGCATAAGGACCCTAAGGCTTATCGGGGGTTGGCTCTGTCTTGACTTTTCGAATACCCTGGGCATGCACGCAAGCAAACAAGGCAGTGAATTTCTTAGGTCTTATTTTGACCTGGCAGAGTGGAGCAATTATGCAGGAATCGCTACCGATGAAGAAGAACGCAGTCTCCTTAATGAGGCAGAAAAATCTCCAAAAGAAGCGGAAGACGTCCTTCAAGAAGCTAAAGAACTGCGCGAAATTATTTTTCGGATTTTTTCATCTATCGCCAAAAATACGGTGCCTCAAGAAAAAGACATCTCTCTATTTAACAAAAAATTATCCCGTATGATGAGACAGTCAAAGTTGGAAATTGCCGAATCAGGCATTGAATGGAATGTGAAGGGAAATATAAATTCTTTGGATTGGCCTCTAAGCGCAGTCATTCATTCAGCTTTTATGCTTTTGACCTCGGATGAATGGGATAAAGTAAAAATGTGTGCCGATGAACGGGGATGTGGCTGGTTGTTTATCGATTACAGCAAGAACAAAAGCAGACGCTGGTGTGACATGGAAGATTGCGGCAATCTTGCTAAACAGAAACGTTTTTACGGCCGAAGGCATTACAGAGATATTCCTCAAAAATAATACAGACAACTGTTCTTGCTTCCTAAGGAATGGCCAGAGTAAGAGCAAATAATGGAGGGAACGATGAGTACGAAGAATAGCTATTTTGCAATCGGGGTTGCCGGCAGCCCTCGTCGCCGAGGAAATTCAACATCGTTATTACGCGCTTATTTGGAGGGGGCCTCACAAGTTGGGTTTGAGACAAAAATCATCTATCTAAACAATCTTAACTATAAGGGGTGTCAGGGATGCGACCGCTGTGTGAAGGGAAATGCATGTGGGATTCAGGATGATTTAAGTTCTGTTTTTCTGCTTTTGCGAAAAGCAGATATTTGGGCCATGGCATCCCCCATCTATTACGACGGAGTCTCCGGTCAGTTAAAGACTTTTTTCGATCGATTGAGATTTACCACTCATGACCCGTTCAAACTGAAAGGGCCGCGTCGAGGAATCGTCATCGTCACCTATGAGGATGACCCCAGAGAGTTCTATACCGAAGTCGCTGCACATCTTGCCGAATATTTCAATTGGAAAAACAGGGGGAATTTCGAGAAGGTCAGAGTTGTGGCGGCGTCAAATCTGGGCCCTGTGGATGCTTGGAAAAAAAGACCGGATCTTCAGATGAGGTTGAGAAGAATAGGCAGAGATCAAGCAAATGAGCTGAAAAAATTAAAATAGAGGTTGGATAGAAATGCCCCTTGCCCAAAGTAAAGGAACGAAAATCCAATATTTTCCTTTAATCCCTCAGAATTGGTCCGATTTTGAAAAACTTTTCGGCCTTAAGGGCGCATGCGGAGGCTGTTGGTGTATGTGGTGGCGCTTAAAACGAGCCGAATTCGAGAGACAGAAAGGGGAAGGCAACAGACAGGCCATGAAGGAGATTGTTTTTTCGGGCAGGACCCCAGGAATTTTGCTTTATCATGGAAAACAACCGATTGCCTGGTGTTCCGTTTCCCCCAGGGAGAATTTTCCTCCGCTGAATAGTTCTCGCGTGTTAAAACCCATTGATAATGCCCCGGTTTGGTCCGTGGTTTGCCTTTTTGTTGAAAAATCCTGGAGAAGAAAAGGGATGTCTTCCTTGCTTCTTAAAGCCGCCACTGAATTTGCTAAAAATCATGGAGCTTCGATTGTGGAGGGGTATCCGATCGATAAAAGAACGAAAAATTATCCGGATATTTTTGCTGCAACCGGATTGTTTTCGAGTTTCAAAGAACTGGGTTTTAAAGAATGTGCCCGCCGCTCAGCCACGAGACCAATTATGAGAATCAGCGTTTAATGTTTCCATAGGATAAGATATCTGTAACCTTACAGGGCATCTGGGGCTACTTCATGTGAAAATTTTCCTCCGGCCTAAATATCCTTCTTGATGTTCGCTGGGAGTGAAACCTTAGTCTCAGTGTTATTCAAGGATGAATAATTAATCATATATATATTCCTCATCTTTTTGGATATCGATATTTATGAATTTTGCATCAGATTTTCTTCCCCTAACCAATATTCTACATTGACTTCCTTAAGATTTTTAAGAAATTTTCAAAGCCAGATGTTAAAATTATAAAAAAGGAATGAGAATATTTTTGTGTCTTCTAATCACTTTTATAAATGGTATTGATTTCTTTGCCAGACTATAAGTCGTTAAAGGCGGATAACTTTCGATAATCTTTCGGTCAATAAAACCCTCCGAATTCAGTGACTTCAACTCCTCGGATAATGCCCGTGATGTAATTGGCGTCAGCGCTGATTTCAACTCTGAGAATCGAATTTCGCCTTGAGAGCAGAGATGAATGATCTGTACTGCCCATTTAGACTGAAACAAGTGGTATCCCTTCCGATCAATGATACACGTCATCATTTCATGGCAGAAGGGCCCAAGGCGAATGCCTTTAGTGGTTAAAATATATTCCGGTCGCAAGGGATGGCCGTATCCTGGATTTCGCATCACAAAACCCTGAGCGATCAACTTACGAAGTGTGGAGGTGAGCACGCTGCGGCTTATTTTCAGCTCATTTAGAAGCGTGACGAATTTTGCTCCATCTTTATGGAAAAGAATTCCTATAATGGGAATGATCCAACGGTAGTGAAACAGATTGTAATGCCTATGTTTTACCATGATTGATATTTTACCATCGAATATTTTTTTACCATTTTGAATTATATACTTGACTTATAAATATATCAAGTATAAAATAAGAACTATAAAATGAATTTGAATTGGAGGAAAAATGGATTTGAAAGAAAACTTTGACGGTGGACTGACCTGCGGTGTGAATGTCACGGACATCAAGGCATCCATGAAATGGTATCAGGAGGTGCTGGGATTCGAACTGTTGTATTACATGGAAAATTTGGGCTGGTGCGAGTTGAAGAGTCCGGTAGAAAAGGTCAATGTCGGACTTTCTCAGGTGGAAGAAATGCCTTCACCCGGCGGGAATGCGGTGCTTACTTGGGGTGTGAAAGATATTGAAGCTGCCAGATCTACACTGGAGAGCAGTGGCGTCAAATTTGATGGGGATATCAGGATCATCGAAGGAATGGTGAAGCTGGCCACCTTTTACGATATAGACGGCAATTGTTACATGTTATATCAAGATCTTTCACTGCCAAAATAATAAGAATTACAGTCGTTACTGCTTCAACAGGAAAATGTATGAAGCAATAAATTGCATGGACAGGACACATTAGCTATTTATTGACCGTATTATTTTGATGAAAGAAAGCAATTGGGATGAACAGATTTATTCCAGTTACAGTTGACGAATTTGACTTGCACCGGGGGCAGCTTATCCAGCGGACAATCTCATGGCAATGTAAGGATTGGAAAGAAGGAGGAAATAAAATGGATATAAAAAAGTATCAGACTAATCAATTTCGTTTTCTCGGATTAATTCCCTTTGTTACCTTATTTATGGTGAATATTCTATTTGAATCAAATTATATCGGAAAAACCCGGCCCTCTGTTGAAAGTTCATTAGAATTACAGGATAAAAATACTTTAATGGATGGAAAGCAAGAAACAGATCTTTCGATATTCCTCAATTATGTTGTCGATGGATCACCTGATTACATCTTTAATCTCTGGACCACAGTTTCGGAGATAAAGAAATTTTTTAGCGCAGACGCTGTTGTGGATTTAAAATTTGGTGGTTCGTATGAGATTTATTTTTTACCACGTGAAGACCCCAAAAGTAATATCAACAGCACAAAAGGTGCAAGATTGCTGGATATAAAAAAAGGTGAAAGGTTAGTTTTCGAGTGGACGATGCCGCCTTTTGCAAGTGAGCTAAATACAAAACCTCTTCCAACATGGGTCGAGCTCACCTTCCAAGCCATAAAAAACAATCCTAATAAAACTCACATCAGTTTAAAACATTATGGTTTCAAAAGAGGGGGCAAGTGGGACAAAGCCTACGAGTATTTTGTCCGTAACTGGGCTATAATCCTGTTCCGTCTTGACCTTCTTTGCGCAAGTGATTTTTCTGAATAATTTAAATGGATTAATAATATAGGTAAAATGATGATGTTTTGAACGCCAAGAAGGACCCGGGGAAGTTAAAGAGCCAATGTACAAAACGGCGCGAAATTAATTATTTCACGCCTCATTAAAATTTTACTGCATGTAATCCCAAGTGCTTTGTAAGAGGATCAAAATCCTGATCATCATGCAAAAGCGATATGTTGTGGTGAATGCAGAATGTTCCGATTATGACATCGATGGTTTTGTGAACAGTCACTCCCGTCTTTCTAAGAAAGCGATAATTCTTTGCGCTCTTTATAGCCAACTCTTTACCCAGCATCTCCATGAATCGAAAATTTGATAATAATTCTTTGGCCTTGTTAAAGTCACGATCGCTTTTGAAACCCTGAAGGACTTCAGCCAGGATGATATCCCCTACAATGATGATTTTCTTCCCGAGCGCTTGATCCAGCCAATCGGTTTGAGGATTGATTATCCCGTTGAAGTAGCCAATCCAAACAGAAGAATCAACCAAGATCATTTATCTGTCCGCATTCTGTCCAAGTCGCCGCTCCATTTAAGTTTTCCCCTGAAATTTTTCACTTTTGCTTGTCGGCTGAATTTGACAAGAAGTCTCAAGCCGGCTTCAATAGCATCTTTCTTTGTGCGGAATCCGGAGAGCTTAAGAGCATCTTTCATGAGTTTGTCGTCGATCACAACATTAGTCCTCATCTCTGTCTCCTATGTGTATAAATCAACCATATTATACACATAATTCTGAAAAGAGACTAGAGACCCTTTTGTCTTTCAATACAAGAAACGAATTAACTGGGGAAATGTCTCATAGTTATCTAAAAGATGGCCTGAAATATTACATTGTGGGACATTCAGGTATCCGGATTAAACCAGATTTGTGGAAGTTATACTGGCATATGATGAGGTGGCTCCAAGATGTTTCGCGACTTATTTCCTAAATCATCTCTAATCATTCATCCAAAACAAAAAAACATGGTTTAGGGAGGCAACTTTATTTTCAAAAAAGCCGTTCTATATATTAGAAAAAAATGCTAAAAAAACAGCATTTTATGTTGACAAAGGAGAAAAAAGGTGCTATATTTTTAGCATGCTAAATTTTTAGCATTATTTGATCAATCATTATCAGGCAGGAAACAAGCATGAAAGGACAGAAAAACCTCAGTCGAAGGGAAAGACAGATAATGGATATCGTTTATGTACTGGGCAAGGTGTCAGTCGCCCAGGTTCTGGAGCGAATCCCGAATCCTCCCAGCTACTCAGCTGTAAGGGCTCTGCTTAAAGTACTGGAGAAAAAAGGACACCTGAAGCATAAACAAAAAGGCCCACGCTACATCTATTTTCCCACACTCCCCCGAGAGGAAGCGAGACAGAATGCTCTGAAACACATTATGCAAACATTCTTCGACGATTCCACTGAAGATGTTGTGGCTGCGCTGTTGAATATCTCGGAAGGAAGCCTTTCGGAAACAGATTATAAACGCCTCTCAGAATTGATAAAGAAAGCACGGAAGGAAGGGAGATGACCATGGATTCCTTCTTTGGGCTCAAATATCTTGACTTGATCTCTGAATTCACGATAAAGAGCTCATTAATTCTCGGTTGTTCGCTTCTCCTCTTATTTATTTTCCGGAAAAAATCAGCGTCATTAAGGCACTTTCTCCTCTCCTTTTCTCTTATCAGTTTACTCCTTCTTCCTTTACTCTCTACCTTTATGACTGGGTGGGAAGCGCGATTTCTGCCTTCTTGGCAGACCGTGGAAAAAAGCCCTCCTGACTTTGATGAAGGGAATAAAAACAAAGGTGCTCTAGGTTATCTCAACCAAGTAGATATCCCGATCTATGAAAATAGCTCTATCGCTTCTGGTCTTGAGAAGAATACGAGCCAATATAAAAAAACCTTTTTCCGAGCAATAGACGTAACCACTATTCTTGGACTTAGCCTGATTACAATCTGGACCGCGGGATTGGTCTTTTTACTGATCAAGATAATCGCGGGGCTCTACGGCGCACACAGGCTAACACGCCAGGGAAAACGAGTATCAGGGCCATTCTGGCAACTGCTCCTCGAACGCTTCCTGATTGCTATCTTCATAAGAAGAAAAATCGGCCTGTTAAGCCACGATAAAGTAAAAGTTCCTTTAACCTGGGGAGTATTTAAGCCTGTGGTGATCTTCCCGGCTGAGGCTGAGAATTGGAATAGAGATGAGTGCTCTTCAGCACTCTTTCATGAGCTCTCTCATGTTAAGAGGAGCGATTTTCTCTTCAAAATCTTAGCCCATATTAGCTGCGCTCTCTACTGGTTCAATCCCTTAAGCTGGTTTGTGTTCAGGCTGATGAGGAAGGAACAGGAAAAAGCCTGCGACGAGCTTGTCTTAAAA
>JABAOC010024731.1_pt1 | contig 11831 bp, 12 predicted proteins | sample 7062161 | NCBI WGS metagenome assembly JABAOC01 (sample SAMN14538625, study PRJNA623070) | marine sediment metagenome | biome: marine biome [ENVO:00000428]; feature: marine pelagic biome [ENVO:01000023]; material: deep marine sediment [ENVO:00002113] | place: India: Gulf of Khambhat ... | reverse complement strand
AGGGCCGAGAGTGCCAGCACCACCGCCCGCACCGTCGCCAGTGCGCCCCGTTGCGCGAAGCCCACCTGGAACTCCGCCCCGATCTGCTTCAGCGAGACGGACAGGAGGGTGGAGGTGGTGGCGAACACGAACAGCGCCGCCCACGCCGCCCCGGTCAGGGCAGTCCGTCTTCGGGCATCGTCCTGGGCCACGGGATCTCCCTATGGCAAGGGGACGAACCGGATGCGGACATCGGCCTCGGCGGGCGCGCCCTTCAAACGGAAGGTGCAGCGCGACAACGCCGGGCCGAAACGGCTCTCCAGCCCGGCATCTCCGTGCTCGACCCGTTCGACCTTTGGCTGGAGCACGTCGGGGTTCCATTCGACGGCCAGGGCGGCGCCTTCGCCTTCGGCCCGCAGCCCGCCGTCAGCCGACCGGGCGAACGCACCTTCCGTGTAGAGCGGCAGCTCGTATGACCGGTCGGACCCGGAGAAGGCCACACTGTCCCGCAGCTCTACAAGGGGCATCGAGGATCTGTGCAGCGTCAGGGAGCGTCTGAGCGACTCCAGGCCGGCTTCCGCTGGATACGCACCGGTCAGATCCATGCTCGCCCTGGCCGCGTCGGAGCCTGTATCCGGACGGAACTCACGCGCCTGCCACTCGCTCCCGGCCGGCTGCTCCATGCCGTTGATCAGCGGCACGTTGTGCCCGCGACTGCGCGTGACCAGCAGCTCGTAGCGGCGGGGGCCGAACATGTCACGCACGTACTCCCCCCTGCCCAGGTCACAGATAAGCGACTGCCCGGCAAAGTGCACGATGAAGGCGCCGACGTCGTTATGGTTGTGATGCTCCCCGTTGTGCCCGCCCTTGGCCGCGAGGACCAGCCCGCCTTCCTCGCGCGCGACCATCACCATCAGTTCGGGCAGGACGGCCTCCGCCAGCGGGGCGAAGTGCCGCGGCTCACGCATAAGCAGGACGTCAAGCACCGTCCGCACCGGCAGGCCGGGGCGATCTCCGGAGGCCAGCGCGACCATCTGCTCGACTCCGAGCCGGTCGGCGCACCAGGCAACCGGCCCGCTGCGGAAGTCATCGCTCGCCGGCGAATCCGAGAAGTTCACCACACGGCGGTCCGAGAGGACCGCCTTCGTCGGGTACTCGTAGATGCGCGGCAGCACCGGGTCCGCCAGCAGGTCAACCCTCCCCCCGGTCGCCCGGTGCACGTAGTAGGCGAGCGCTGAGAAGTGGTTCATGCCGAACCGCCAGTAGCCCGGCCCTTCCGAACACCCGCCGTCGGGCGTGAACCCCCTGAGGAACGGCCCGACCGACTGGAGCGCCTTGGCCAGCACCCGAGCGCACGTCGGCGCGTCCAAGCCGCCCAGCAGCGCGGCCGCCACCACACCGTCGGTGCAGACGGCGTTCCAGTTGTGAGAGCACCGCTCCCAGGAATGCTCCGCATTGAGGTAGGGACGCACCACCTGCCGCTCGATCTCGTGGCACAGCCTGCGACGCCACTGCGCGCTGACCTCGTCCATCCTGTCGCCGAGCAGGTAGACCAACTCCGCCAGGGCCCTGCCCATCGTAGCGACGCGCAGGTCAATGACCGGCTTCTCGACATCGGGCAGCCGCCGGCCCTCCGGCAGGTGCGGGGGCATGATCCAGGAGGTCTCCTCGGCGGCGGCCCAGCTCAGCTCAAGCAACGCATCCATGAAGCGTCCCGCGCCCTCAATGCACTCGACGGCGGTCATCAGGGCCAGCCCCCCGACCCGGCCGCGGGCGGAGGCGCTGTGCGCCGCGCGGCTGCCGGTGCGGAAGAAGTCCAGATAGTGCGTGGCGAGGACAGGCTCGGGGCCGCCGTGCGCGGCGTGCTTCACCCGCTCCAGCAGCTCCGGCAGGTGGGCAGCCACGCACGCCCGGTCGGCCACCGCCCGCCAGGCCCCCCGGTCCGAGGCGGGGGGCATGGGGCGGAACTCCGAGGCGCGAAGCATGGACTCGATCCTGTCGGCTCCCGGCGGCTCGGACCTCATTGTGACTGGGTGGCCTGACATGGCGAACCTCCTCGTGAGCGCCCCGTTGCGCGTTGTTCACATCTGGGGAGTCTTACCCCTTGCGGCCCCATGCCTGCAAGGCCGCCGGCCAGTTCCGTCGCGCGGGGGCGGTTCAGGCGTTGCGCGCAGGGCCGCAAACGCTTATCGTAAAGGTGCTTCGGCCTCAGGTGAAGGAGTGCCGCGCAATGCTGCGGTGGATCCTGACGGCAGCCTTCTGCGTCTCGTTCGTATTCAGTCTGTGCCTTGCGCTGCTCATCCGCCGATGGGCGCACCGCTGGGGGCTGTTGGACCATCCGGGCGGGCGCAAGGAGCACCCCGACCCGGTGGCTCTGGGCGGGGGGGTGGCCATCATGCTCGGCTGCACTGTGCCCGTGCTGGCAGTGGGAGCGGCGGCCTGGCTTTGGGCGCGGGATCCCTCCCTGTTTCACGTGCCGCTGAAGCTGCACAGCCACGTCGCTCTCGCGGGCGCGCGGTTTCCGCTGCTTGCCGCCCTGCTGGCGGGAGGAGTGGCGATCACCGCCCTGGGGCTGGTGGACGACGTGCTGCACCTGGGCCCACGGCCCAAGCTGGCGGGTCAGTCGGTGGTGGCCGTGGCCATCGCGCTGCTGCCCCAGGTGCGCATCACGCTGTTCATCGAGTCGGCCTGGGTGCAGGTGGCCGTCACCGCCGTGTGGATCGTGCTGCTGATGAACTGCTTCAACCTGCTGGACAACACCGACGGCCAGAGCGGGCTGGTGGCATTCCTGACCGGGGGCACGCTGGTGGTGCTGGCGCTGCAGACGGGTCAGAACTTCATAGCGGGCCTGCTGCTGGCGCTGATCGGCGCGGTGCTGGGTTTCCTGCTGCTGAACTTCCCCCCTGCGTCGATCTTCATGGGCGACGCCGGCGCCATGTTCGTGGGCTACATCCTGGCCGTGGCCACCACGCTTGCCACGTTCATCACCGGCACGCGGGTCAACCCGTTCTTCCCCGTGCTGGTGCCGCTGGTGATATTCGCCGTGCCATTGTATGACACGCTGAGCGTGCTGGCGATCCGCTTCCACACGGGGCGGCCCCTGATGCGGGGCGACCGCAACCACTTCGCACACCGGCTTCTGCGGCTGGGACTGAGCGAGAGGATGGTGCTGCTGACGATAGGACTGATGGTGGTGGCGACGGCGCCGGGGGCGACGATTCCCTACGGCTCGTCCACGTGGCAGGTGCTCATCCCGGCGACACAGGCGGGCGCTGTGGTATGCATCATCATGATACTGGAGGTGGCCAGCGTGCGGCTGCAAGACCCGCAGGATTGACCTTCCCCGGACGACGGGTTTACTGCGCTGCCCTCTCTTCCTCCTGGACCAGCCCTTCGAGCGCCTGCTGGGCGATCTCGTTCATCCTCTTGCCCACCTTGAAGCAGACGACGGCCTTTGCGGGCACGTGAACGACGTCGTCGGTGCGGGGGTTGCGAGCCTTGCGGGGTTGCTGCAGCCGCGTGTCGAAGACGCCAAAGTTGCGGAACTCCATCCGGTTGCCACGACCGAGTTCGCCGATGATCTCGTCCAGGAAGTCCTGCACGACCTGTTTGGTGACAACCTGGGCATAGCCGGTCTTCTTGGCGATCCTCTCGCACAACTCGCGCTTGGTGACGGTGCGGTTTGCCACTGATGACACCCCTTTCGGCCTCGCAGCAGGCAGTGATTGGTGGGAAACTGTTTGCACGGTTGCACTTCTGACAATCGCGGGCGATTTTAGGCCAACGCTCCGAAGTTGTCAAGCGCATTCCTGGCCCGTCGTCGTTTTCGTCCCCGGCCACGCCATGTCGGGCGGGCCGGGCGTCCAAATAGTTGCAAAACCACGCGCCGGCAGGTAGTCTGAATTGCGCGGCCCGTCCGGCCACCAGCAAAGGAGCAACCGACCCGTGTCCCGCACACTCATACGCAGGGCGCGCCTGATAGACCCCGTCGCCGGCACGGATGCCGTGCGGGACGTGCTTGTCGCATCCGGCCGCGTGGCCCGTGTAGCGTCCGAGCTGTCGCCGGAGGAGGCGCGGGAAGGCCTCCCGGACGCCGCCGAGTTGTCCGTGGTCGACGCCGAGGGGCTGTGGTTGCTGCCGGGCCTGGTGGACGCCCACGTGCACCTGCGCGAGCCGGGCTTTCCCGAGAAGGAGACCCTGGCCACCGGCACGCGTGCGGCGGCCGCGGGAGGCTGCACGACGGTGGTGTGTGAGCCGAACACCGACCCGCCGCTGGATACGCCGGCCCGCGTCCGCGAGCTGGCCGACAGAGCTGAGCGGGACGGCATCGTGCGCGTCTACGTCAAGGGCGCGATGACCGAGGGACGCGGGGGCGAACGGCCGGCGGACGTGGCCGCCCTGGCCGCCGTGCCGCAGGTAGTGGCCCTGAGCGACGACGGCGATCCGGTTGTGGACCCGGCCGTCATGGCGACGGTGTGCCGGCTGGCGGCGGCTGCGCGCGTGCCGCTGGCGCCCCACTGCGNNTCGACCGGGGGGAGAAGCCGGGGTTCAGCCCCGGCGAACCGTACACGAACGAGGCGCGGTACGTGCGGCGCGACCTGGCCCTGGCTGCGCAGTTCGGCTGCCGAATCCACTTCTCGCACGCGAGCGTGGCCGAGAGCGTCGAGGCCATCCGCGCGGCGCCGGACGGCGCGCGGGCCACGTTTGAGGCCACTCCCCACCACCTGCTGCTCTGCCGGGAGGACTACCCGCTGGGTGAGGTGCCCACCGTGAACCCGCCCATCCGTTCGGAGGAGGACCGCCGGGCTTTGCGGGAAGCGGTCACCTCCGGGCAGTGCGACGCCATAGCCAGCGACCACGCCCCCCACACGGCGGAGGACAAGGCGGCCGGCGCGTGCGGCCTGGTGGGGCTGGAGACGACGCTGGGCCTGGTGTTGACCCACTTTGTGGCCCCCGGCCTGCTGACGCCCGCCGATGCCGTGCGACTGCTCAGCGCGGGGCCGGCGCGGGTGTTTGGCCTGCCGGGCGGGACGCTGCGGCAGGGCTCGGTGGCGGACATGGTGCTGGTTGACCCGGCGCGAAAGTGGACGGTGCAGCCGGAGGCGTTCCGCTCGCGCTCACGCAACACGCCCTACGCCGGGTGGAAGCTGCGGGGCAAGGCGCTGGCGACATACGTGGCGGGGGACCTTGTGTATCGCGACAAGGACTTCGGCGCACGGAGCGGCGATGAGGATCTACGTGGACGGCAATGACCTGCTGGCGCACTTCGAGGAGCAGGGAGACGAGCTGTTCGTTGCCTCGGACCTGGAGGAGAGCCGTCGGGGCGTGAAACGCTGGCTCGCCCGCTACGCCGAGCTCCACGACTGCGAGATGACACTGGTCTGGGACGAGACGCCCGCGGGCTACGTGCGCGACCCGCGCGAGACGTTCGGCCGGGTGAAGGTCATCCGCCTGCCGTTCGGGGAGGACGCCTACCCGGAGATCGCCGGGCCGGCCAACCGCTCGGCGACGCAGGAGCGCACCTTCGTGGTGACCGAGGACCCGAAGCTGATGACCGCCCTCGACCGGGGCAAGGCCGGGGTGTGGAGCCCGGCGCACTTTGTGGCCCGCGCGCGGCGCACGATGGGCAAGGAGGACGAGCAGCTCGCCCGCGAGCCGGACCGCAAGTTCACCGGCCTCAGCGAGGATGAAGTGGACTTCTGGGTCCAGTTCTTCGAGGAGGAAGACTGACCGTGGCGGACCGGGCGCTCAGATACGTGCTGCTCTTCTGCATCACGGCATTCTTCGCCGTCATGTGGGGCACGCTCTTGCAGCGCAACCTCGTCGTCCGCTCCCGTGCCGCGCCCAGGGCGGACTTCAACACGCTGCTGCCGCCCGAGGAGAGCGAACGGTCCAGCGAATGGGACATCTACTTCGGNNCGAGATACGCCTGGCCCGCGCGCTCAGATACGTGCTGGGCGTCTCGGGCCGGCTGGACCTGCGAGTCAGGGCAACGATCTCCCCCTTCGAGGGGCTGCAACTGCTGCGCATTGACTCCGAGTCCCTCGACGCCAGCATCGTGGGCACCGTGCGCGGACGGGAGCTGGTGCTGACCGGCTATCTGGGCGAGGAGCGCATCAACTCCACCGTGCCGTATGAGACGGGCACGTTCATGGGCGACCTTCTGTCGCCGGTCATACCCCTGGAGGAGCTCGACGAGGATCAGGTGGGCACGACCTGGACCGTGGAGATGGTCAATCCGCTGGCCGGCAGCGTCCAGACAGTGAGCGTGAACGTGGCCCGGACCCATGAGATAGCGCCGGCCGGCAAGCAGGTGCGCGTCTTCCAGCTCCTGCTGACCAGCCCCACGGGCAGGTGGAGTTCCTGGGTGACAGGGGACGCGGAGGTCGTCGTGCAGGGGACGCCGTTCGGCTTCGTGGTCGCACGGGCCGACCTGCCGCGCCAGACGCTGGACGAGCTGCTCTCACGGAGCCTGACCGCCCCGGCCAAGTCTCGCTGACTCCACGCTTGCGCGATGGGGCGCAACGGCTACAATGCGCCTCCCGCGCACCGGTTCCTCTGCCCGGAAGGAAGCGCCATGCCGAGCATGCCCATCGCCCTCCAGTTGTTCACCGTCCGGAAGCTGCTTGCCGAGGACTACGTCGGCACGCTGAAAGCCGCCAGGGAGATCGGATACGAGCACGTCCAGCTCAGCGGAGCCCTGCCCTTCGGCGCCCCTGAGATGCGCGAGATCCTGGCCGACCTTGGGCTCGGCGTAGTCGGCATCCACGTCGGCGGACAGGAGCTGATGGACGAACTCGACCGCTGGATTGACTACGCCAAAGCCGTGGGCACGGAGGACCTGGTCTGGCCTTACATGCCGGAGGAAATGCGCGCGACGCGGGAGGACTGGCTCCGTGCTGCCGGAATCCTGGACGACCTGGGCGCGCGCTGCTCCGAGCAGGGGGTCCGGCTCTCTTACCACAACCACAGCTTCGAGTTCGAGACCTTCGACGGGGACTACGGACTGGAGCTGCTCTACGAGAACAGCAGTCCCGAGCACCTGTTCGTGGAGCTGGACACCTACTGGGTGAAGCACGGCGGGGAGGATCCGGCGGCCTCCATCCGCCGCTACGCCGGCCGGATGCCCATCCTGCACGTGAAGGACATGGCGGACGACCAGGCGCGGTCCTTCGCCGAGATCGGCAACGGAATCCTCGACTGGCCGGCTATACACCGCGCCGCGCAGGAGGCCGGCGTCGAGGCTTACTGCGTGGAGCAGGACGCGTGCGACCGGCCGCCCCTGGAGAGCGCGGCCATCAGCCTGCGGTTCCTGCGGGAGCTGGTGGGGGACTGACAGCCGCGCCGGCTACGTTCTGCGGCTGACCATGAACTCGGTGACCTGGCGGAAGAAGTCGGGCTCGTCGACGGGCAGCTCCGGGATGATGTCGAACGCTTCCGAGACCAGGCGGTCCGCCGCTGTCTGCGCGTAGTCAAGCGAGCCGGTCCCTTCGTATATCTCGCGGGCACGTTCTACGTCGGCGTCGGTCGTGTGCTCACGCGGCTTGCGCATGATGTCGGCCAGCTCCCGCGACTGCTCCCGGCTGGCCGCGCTGATCGCGTGCGCGTAGAGGATGCTGGACTTGCCCTCGCGGATGTCGTTGCCCACAGTGCCCCCCCGCCCCTTGCCGACGGTCAGGTCAATCAGGTCGTCCCTGATCTGGAACGCGGCGCCCATCTTCTGGCCCAGCCTGTTGAGCCCGTCCACCACTTCGCTGTCGGCGCCGGCCACGATGGCCCCGCCCACCATGCCCAGCGCCATGTAACGCCCGGTCTTGAGCGTGACCATCCGCAGGTAGTCGCGGACGTTCAGGTCCTGCTGGCCCCGGGTGTTCAGGTCGTACGCCTGTCCGCGACAGGTGTCGGTGTACGCGTCGGTGAAGGCCCGCACCAGATCCAGCCGTCGTCCCTCGCCGACGGGGCTTCGCAGGACGGCCTCGTAGGCGATGCCTAGCATGTAGTCCCCCACGTTCACGGCGTTGTCCGCACCGTAGCGGACCCAAACGGCGGGCTGGTCGCGCCGCACTTTGTCACCGTCCTCCAGGTCATCGTGGATGAGCAGCATGTTGTGGAGCACTTCCACGGCCGCGGCGAAATGCAGCGCGCAGTCCGGGTCCCCGCCCAGATGCTCACAGGTCAGCAGGCAGATGGCCGGGCGCACGCGCTTGCCGCCCGTCCCCAGGTGATAGCGGACGGCCTCCGACAGATAGGCGTCGGCCTCCGGCGGGAACAACTCCTCCAACACCGGCTCGATCTTCGACCCCACGGCCAGCAGCCGCTCGGCCAGTGACTCGGATTCATCGGACGCTGCACACATGGCCCAACCTCCTCATCGTCCGCCCCGGAAGACTCGGGCAAGCGCCCTGGCTACGCCGTCCTCGTCGTTGGTGGCCGTCACCTCGTCCGCCGCCGCCTTCACCTCGGGCAGCGCATTGCCCATAGCGAACGACAGCCCTGCCGCCTCCAGCATAGGCAGGTCGTTCACGTCATCCCCGACGGCCACCACCTGCGCCGGCGACACGTCCCACCGGTCGAGCAGGTATCGCAGAGCGGCCCACTTGGTGGCGGTCGGCGAACGCACCTCGAGGGCCAGCTCCCCGTACCGCGGCTGGAACATGGCCTCGACGATGGCGCTCCGTTCCAACTGCGCCTTCACCTGGTCGCGGGCCGCCTCCACGCGCTCCGTCGGGGCCACAGTGTAGACCTCCAGCGGCGCTCCCTCCCCTTCGGGCCATCCGCCGTCGAAGTACCGCAAGGCATCGCGGTTGAGCCGCACGTAGGAGAGCTGCTCTGCCCTTGCCCGGTCGGCGGCGGCGATGCTCAGCTCCCGCCCGCTGAGGGGCCGGTCGTAGAGAAGTATCGGCACCAGGCCCGCCCGGCGGTAGATCTCCGCCGCCCGTCGCGCCAGCTCCACGCCCAGGGGGTCCGTGTAAAGCGTCTTCTGGTCGTCCACCCGCTTGATCAGCGCCCCGCCGCTGCAGACCAGTATCGGGTGCACGTGTTCCAGCTCGGCCAGCACGGGCACGGCGCTCCTCATGCGGCGGCCGGTGCACAGGACGGTGCGCACGGACACTTCCGCCAGTGCGGCCAGCGCGTGCTTCAGCGCAGGGGAGACCTGCTGGGCGCTGTTCAGCACCGTGCCGTCTATGTCGAGCGCCACCAGGCGGAAGCGCTCTCGCAACCGGGAGTCGCCCATGGCAGACAGGCCACCTCGGATGGGGGGAATGCGCGATTCAGGCGGCTACGGTACCCGATTGGCCCCGCCGATGCAACGCCATTGCTCAGCCGGGCGGGGGTGACCGTGTCGCGTTGACACCCCTGGACACGCAACGGTAACATACTCGCGGAGAGGTGTCCGAGTCGGCCGAAGGAGCGCGGTTGGAAACCGCGTGTACGGGAACCATCCAGTACCGAGGGTTCGAATCCCTCCCTCTCCGCCACCCTTTCTGTCCCCAGATGGGAGAGGCGCATGTTCATCACGCTGACCGACGCTGGCCGAGGACTGCCCGTGATGGTCAACCTGGACCGGCTGCTCTACGCCTACGAGCGTCCGGATGCCGACGTGACGGTTCTGGTGTTCGGCAAGGTGGGCGTTGTCCGCAAGGGAAGGCGCAGCAAGCTCCGCCCGGTGGCCCTGATGGTGGAAGAGACGCTGAGCGAGATGCAGGAGAAGCGGCGGCTCGGCGGCTGAGCGGCGCTTCTCATCGATCCGTCCAGGCTCGCAGCGCCTCCAGCGTGTGCGTCAGGGCGGCCTTCGGCCCGCCTGCCTCGGCGATGGCGTTCTCGGTGTACTCCAGGGTAACGCATCCGTCGAACCCGTGCCGTCTGAGCAGACGCACGTACTCGGCCAGCCGCCCCGAACCGGGCCTGATCACCTGGTGGTCTCGGCCGGCGACGACATCGTGCAGATGCACGTGCGCTGTCCTCGCCACGAACTCGGCGGGCGGCACGGCCTCCTGACCGTAGCGTTCCGCGGCCAGGATGTAATGCCCCGTGTCCCAGCAGATGCCCAGCCCGCAGCCCGACACGACCCTCAGCAGTTCCTCGTAGGTGTCGCCGATGCGTATGATGGCCTCCTCGGGGGACGGGGGCACCTGGTGCTCCGCCACGGGCCGCAGGCGGGGTTCCGCCTCGCGAACGGCCCGCTCGAGCGCCGCGAAGAACAGCCCCGAGCGCCGCACAAGCTCTGACCGCAGCTCCTCTGCCCCCACGTCCGCCGGCCGGCAGCCCAACTGCGCCGGGTGCAGCACGATCGGCACGCGACCGCCCGTGATGCGCGCCGCTGTCGCACAGACTTCGACCACGGGCCGGACCGCCGGCTGGCAGTCAGCCGTCGGGCCGAACCAGCTCGCCAGGGCGTTGTCCAGAGCGCCCGGCCCCGGGTGCAAGGCCACCCGCAGCCCGTGCTCGCGACAGGCGCGGGCCTCTCGCTCCAGCGCCGCAACCACGGGCTGCTCTCCGCGCAGCTCCACACCCACGGAGAACTCGACGCAGTCGAATCCCAACCGGGTCAGCAACCCGTACGGCCCGCCCTCGACATCCGGGAATTCCCCGTCCCGGCGCCGTTCACGCCAGTCGAGAGGAACCTTCATCCCCAGCCGTTCAGGGAACGCCCTCGCGCCCGCCTCGCCCATGGCCCGCTCACGGACTGATCTCGTCCTCGTAGGACGGGAAGTAACGGCTGATGACCCGCAGGTCGAACTCCGACAGGATTGACTCCTTCGGCTCGCGCGCCAGCAGGAACTCGAACGAACGGCGCACGAGCTCCTCCTTGCCCATCTGACCGCCGGTAAGTTGCTGATGGTAGCCGTCGTCCACCCGCACGCTGTGCCGGGTGGCACCGCTGCCCTCCGTCACGGTGACCTCGAACAGATCGTCGCCCTGCTCCTCCACGTTGATCATGGACATCTCCCCGCTTGTTTATATTTCGAAGCTACATCGTAGCCATCCGCCCTGCGAACGCAAACCCGGGCACCGTACAGCGAAAAGGGACGGACGCTTCGTCCGCCCCGCGGGGAGTGCAATCGCTCGTTCGGCGTGTCAGTCGTTGACGTCGTCGAGTGCGAAACCGTAGTCGTCGTCGGGACCGTAATACCACTCGTCCTCCGGCTGGTAGAGCGGCTGGCTCTGGGTTTTCGTGTCGTCGTAAACGACGTATGTGCCCAGGTGGGAATCCCAGCGAGTGTCGTCGCGGTAGGAGCAAATCTCAGAGCCGGGGGCGGGGGCGCTGAAAGAGTCATCGGCGTAGATGTCGGTCTGCGCGGGCAACAGCGTCTTGCAGTCTATCNNGAACAGCACCACGGCGCCGTACTCGTGGTTGGCATGGCGCTCAGCGGGGAAGGTCTTCAACGCGTCCTCCAGGGGCTGTCCGCCCTCGACTCTCGGCTTCACATACCGCCATCGCGCAAGGTCCATGTCCGGCCCATCGGCATAGATCGCCCTGCTCGGCCAGGCGTTCGCCGGTATGTTGGGGTCCATCACGTAGCTGGAATCGTTGGTGCGATTGACCTCGCGGGGCGTGTCAAAGCGCCAGTCCTCGCTGGTCGGATCGTCGTCGTAGTCCACCTTGTCTGCGTCCGTCTTATCCGCGTCTTCGTCGTCCATGGTCCAGTCCACGCCGTCCTTGCCCACCGTCAGGTCGGTGGATGGGCAGATGAACAGCTCCAGCGTCTCGGTGTAGTCAGGATAGAGCTGGGCAAGGGACAGGGATGAGTCGTAGAACGTCCGCTCTTCGACGGGGTCCCGCTGGCTCCAGCTCGGAGAGCGGTCCCGGTGGTCGCCGCGGTACATGATGAACTGCTTGCCCACGTTGC
>JABAOC010008167.1_pt2 | contig 11831 bp, 11 predicted proteins | sample 7062161 | NCBI WGS metagenome assembly JABAOC01 (sample SAMN14538625, study PRJNA623070) | marine sediment metagenome | biome: marine biome [ENVO:00000428]; feature: marine pelagic biome [ENVO:01000023]; material: deep marine sediment [ENVO:00002113] | place: India: Gulf of Khambhat ... | reverse complement strand
CCCGGTTTTAGCTGGACAAAAGCTTTGACCGCCTCGCCGGTGTGAGGGTCGGGTACACCGATGGCTGCCGCCAACGCCACCTTGGAATGTTCATATAGGACCTCTTCTATCTCCTTTGGATAGGCGTTGAACCCCCCTACGATAATCATATCTTTCTTGCGATCCGTGATGATCAAGAAGCCCTCTTCATCGACATGGCCGATGTCTCCGGTGAGAAAAAAACGTTTGCCCTCGATCTCTCGAAAGGCGGCCGCGTTTTCCTCGGGCTTGTTCCAATACCCAAGCATGATCTGAGGACCGTTGACGGCAATCTCCCCATCCTCGCCCTGGGGTAATTCCTGAAGGCCTGTCTCGAGATCCACGATCTTGAGGTCCACCCCCGGGATGGGCAGGCCGACCGATCCGATTTTACGCTGTTCCAGGTTTGTGGGGTTGACGGTCAGTACGGGAGACGTCTCAGTCAGACCATAACCCTCAAAGATCACTGCTCCTGTCTTCTCCTCGAACTGCCTAATCACCTCAGGGGCCAGCGGAGCCGCACCCGAGCCGCAAGCAGCGATCGAGGATAGATCGAATTTATCGGTCAAGGGGTGGTTCACAATCGCTGAGTAGATCGTGGGCACGGCCACAACTGCGGTCACCTTGTATTGTTGGATCGCCTTAAGGACGTCGGTGAAAGGCGGTTTGCCTGCCCTGGGGTTGGGGATGCAGACCAAACGGGAGGCGCTGATGCTGCTGCCAAGCATACAGAGGCTCAGGCCAAAGCTGTGGTACCACGGCAAGACACCCAGGAAGGTATGGGCACCGCCGGTATCCAATAGCTCAGGGCCCCCCCCTGGGGTTTGGGGAATACGAATCCACTCTCGTAACGTCATCACATTGGACAAGAGGTTGGCATGGCTCAGACACGCTCCCTTGGGGACGCCCGTTGTGCCTCCAGTATAGAGAATAAGCGCTTCATCCTTGGCGGGGTCGATCTCTGGGGTTGGAGGTTCTGGTCGAGCCGTTTTAATGACATCATCGAACATGAAATGACCGGGTTCATGGCGATCTGCCTTGGGAACCTTCCCCAGAATCGAGCCTAAGAGACCTTTCAGGGCCGGCAGGTAGGATTTGACATTGCAGATAACCACGGTACGCACGTCGGTCTCTTTCGCTGCTTCCACGGCGGTTGGATAGAACTCTGGGTGGTCCATGACAAAGACACCCTTTGCCCCACAGTCCTTGAGCTGGAAGTTTAGCTCCGAGGTCTTATACATGGGGTTACAGGTTACGCAGACGGCTCCAGCCTTGAGGATACCGAAGAAGATAGCCGGGTACTGAGGGATATTGGGAAGAAAGATGGCGACGCGGTTACCCTTTTCGATGCCCCGTGACGCGAGGAAATTCGCGAGTCTATCAGCCGTCTCTTTGACTTGACCGAAGGTCCGCGTGGCGTCAGCAAAGATCGTAAAGGTTACATCAGGATACTCCCTCGCTGCATCGTCGAGTATGGAAAAGAGCGGTTTTTCATAGCCGCTTATTTCGTAAGGAACACCTTCAGGCCACTTCGGGCCATGCCAGGGTTTCGTCTCCATGGCACCCTCCTCCCGAACTGTGTCGCTTGAAAAACATCATTCCAGAGAAACCTGGAGAATATCCAGCAACATACCACAAAAAGCAGATGGAGGGTAGAAATTATGGCACCACAGCCCGGAACGACTTAGAGATGAAATCATCAGGCATGAAGAATCGCGCGGCATGAGTGAGCAACAGGGACTCTGGCTTTGAATCAAGTCGTTGTAACCTTTTGAAGGTCTCTCCCGTCTTACATACAAAGGACAAAGGATCGCAAAAATCAGGTTTGAATAGCGGAGAGGAGGTGACCCAAATGGGTGGATACGAGAGTTCCTGGGCAGGGTTTGACTGGTGGTGGATACTTCCCATCGCAATGATGGTCTTGTGTATCTTCATGATGGGGAGAGGCAAGTGCAGAACGATGTGCTGGCCCACCTCGGACAGCCGGGAAGGCAAGGGTTTGGATGTACCTTCTGACACGGCGACAGAGATCCTAGATAAGCGATACGCACTCGGTGAGATCGGAAAAGAGGAATACGAAGAGAAGAAGAGGGACATATCCTATTGACGGCAAATGTTTGTCAGGCGGGCCAGACGAGAGAGCAAATCACCGCAAAGCGATTCTCTATTTAGTTTGGAGGCAATGAAGATGAAACCCGAAAATAGGGAAAAGGCATTGAGAGAAAGTTCTACTGAGGTTGTGAAAAGAGTCAGGTCTTTCTGGACTGCGTTGAAGCCGAGCCGGCTAAACACTCGTTTTATGGAAGAAATGAGCGGGAGGATAGGCGACTTATGGCTGATGATTTCGTTAACGTAGTATGCGTGCAGCCCGTTGAACAGATCGACGTCAAAGAAATGGTCATGCCGTTGGTGGTTTTTGATGTTCATGAGAAGGTTGCCAAGAACCCGGACTACACCGTCATTATGAATACGTGAGGGCATGGGAGCAGAGACACGGACCGGTCCCCGAGGGAGCATTTTCGGTTATGAGAACGGATTGGTCGAAGCGTTGGCCAGACGCAGCAGCCATGCAAAATAAGGATGCTAACGGGGTCGCTCACTAGCCCGGCTGGAGCATGGAGGTCCTGAAGTATCTGTACGAGTAGAGGAAGATCACGGCTTCTGGCCATGAACCGACAGACGCTGACCCCCGGCGTTGCCGCGAGCAAAGGCGATTATTCCCTGGAGGCTTATATCCTGGGCACGAACCATCATCAGATCGAGGTCTCGACGAACCTCGACAAAGTTCCGGAGGCAGGAGCTCTTAGGGTTGTGGCCTTTTCAAATCCCAAGAACAGATCTGGCTTCCCAGCGCGGGTATTCGCCATTCTTTCTTAGGGGGTTATTCGCGAAGTTTTGGTTTCGTCTTGTCCAGAATGAATGGGGGCGGGAGCCGCCACGGCCTCTTCGCGTTGCCGGGGTATCGGAAAGAAAAACATATTAAGGAGCTTTCTCCTGGGAATTTTGTCTCATGGGAAGATCTATTTCGATCCGTAATCCCTCAGGAGCGTTTCGCGCCGCTATGCTTCCCCTGTGTCTCTCGATGATTTTTCTCGAAATGGCCAAACCGAGACCTGATCCCCCGGCATGGGATTTTTCGGCGCGATAGAAGGGTTCGAAAATCCTGGCTAGGTCCTCCTCCGAGAGGGCTCCGAAGGAGTTTGTGACACTGATTTTCAGAGAGTCGTCTTCTGAGTGCATTCTGATCGTGACATCCCCATTTTCCGTGGTGAACTTGGCCGTATTGTCAAGGATGTTTGCGAGGGCTGTGCTCAGCGCGTCCCTGTCGCCGAAAAAGGGACGATCAAAGGAAAGATCGGTCGCAACGCGTAGATTCTTCCGTTTGAGGGCAAGCTTGAACTTCTCCAGAAGCTCGCTTATTAAATCCGACAGATCAACCCTTTCCTGTTTCGCAGGCGTTTCATGAATGTCCAATTTTGACAGGGCAAGGATGCGGTCTATGAGGTGGTCCAGCTCTTTGATGTCTTCCCGTATGTCGTCGAAGTGCCTGTGACACTCCTCGTAGTCGCCATGCTCAAACTTTTCGCGAAGGAGCTCCTCTGCAACGCGGATTCTTGCAAGTGGGCTTCGGAGCTCATGGGAGACGTTGGCCGTAAGTTCCCTCCCTCCTCGAATCATCCTCTCGAGTTTGTCGGCCATGATGTTGAAAGTGCGACCGAGCTCACCGATTTCGTCTTTGCTTTTCACGGTAGCTCTATGAGAAAGATTTCCCTCTGCAATTCGAAGGGCCGACTCTTTCAGCTGCTTGAGGGGTTGGGTGATGAATCTCGAAACGGGAATGACGAGAAGTGCGATGATAAAACCCACTGCAACGAGCCCTAGCGCAAAAAACCACTGATGGTGGTCTTGCTCGATTCTCTCAGAGAGTACATGGAGGCTGCCGATCCCATGCTTTTCAACTTCCATGGGAATGGCGATGTAGAAGAAACGCCCCTTTTTGAAGTCGGTGTATAATTTAAAACCCCCCAAGTCCCTCAACCGTCTCTCAGGGATGCTTTGCAGTTGCTCGGGGATTTCCCCAGAAAAGGACTTCACAAGGGGCGTTCCGTCCGGAGCTGCTAGCCAGATTTTGGAGCCATGGATTTCTCCGAGCTGGGAGATGAAATCCTTCAGAGATTTATTTTCCGCAGGCAAGCTTTCTGGCTCTGACCTGAGCTTGTCCTCAACGAACTCCTTCAGCATGAGGACCTGGGTACGGGTATGACGCTCAAGACGGGAGTAGATGATTTTCCCGGCGGAAAAGAGAAAAAGACCGAACACCAACACTTCGGTCGCGATGAGAATCAGCAAGAAGGATAAAAAGATTTTGAGGTAAAGCTTTCCAGGTTTCATGAGGCGTCCACAAACATGTACCCCGTTCCCCAGACGGTTTTGATGATTTTCCGGAAGCGAGGATAGAGGGCCAGTTTCGCCCTCAGTTTGCTGATGTGAACATCGATGGTTCGGTCAAAGGCGATAAAGTCTCTTCCGTGGGCCAGATTCATGAGTTGATCGCGACTCAAGACGGTGTTCGGATGCTCCATTAGAGCCTCTAGAATCTTGTATTCGGTTGAGGATAGCTCGATCTCATCCTCTTCAACCTGCATGGTTCTTTTGGCCCTATTTAGCAGAAGACCGCCAGTCTCAAGAAAAACATCTTTGTCCTTACCAGTCTTGGTCTTATCCTGCAGGGCAAACCTTCGCAATACCGCTCTCATCCTGGCCAGTAACTCCCTGGGGTTGAAGGGCTTGGGGAGGTAGTCGTCTGCCCCCAGTTCGAGTCCTACAATTCGGTCCGCATCCTCTCCTTTGGCAGTCAGCATGACGACAGGTATGGAAGACACACCTCGGATCTCTTTCAAAACTTCCAGTCCGTCCTTTTCCGGAAGCATAATGTCCAGTATGACCATATCTGGAGACTCTGTTCGGATTCTCTCCAGAACGGAGAAACCGTCGGGAAGCGCTACGACCTGAAATCCGTATCCTCTCAGGTACTCGGTGAGTAGCTTTCGGAGTTTTTCATCATCATCAACGAGTATAACCTTTTCGTCCATAAAAGCTTTCCTTTTTTCAATATTTTACATTTACTTAACACTTTTTAATAGGCACAACAAACTCCCTTAATAACTCAAAGGTATGCTGAAAGTGGATTCGGTTAAAGCGGCCGATACGAACCGAACCAGAAACGATTGACAAGGAGGAGAGATATGAGATTTCGGAGAAAATCTATGATTGTTGGAGTCGTTGTTATGTCTCTCGGGCTCGTCGCTGGGTGTGGGGCTTACAGACGCCAGAGATTGCACCACAGAGACATTTCAAAACACGTCTTGAAGCGATGGGACAGGCATGTCGCAAAACTGGATCTCTCTGACGTGCAAAAGGATCAGTATGAGGAGATCCGTCAGAGAGTAGAGGCCAGCCTCAAACAGGCTAAGGAGGATCGAGAGAGCTTTTTCGGAGACTTGAAAAGCGAAATGGATCGCGAGAACCCCGATCCTACTCAGTTAGTGGTCTTGGCCAAGGAACGGGCAGAGGTTGTGCGGGGGATGATTGAGGAGAACCTGGATCATTTTGTTGAGTTCTGCAATATCCTCGATGCTGACCAGAAGACCCAGGTAATTGAGATGATCCGAAAACGAATGAAAAGGAGGGGATACTAATGAGGAGAATCCGTCTCAACAAGTGCAGTCGCCTTTTCCTACTTTACCTACGTTCAAAAGTCAGGTCAATTAGCAGTAGGCCATGGGTACCATCCCGAGTCAGTGTAACGAGAAGCCTTACAGGGGCAAAGGGGCAAATGTCGTTGAGCTCCTCCAATGGGGCAAGACCGTCCGGCGAAGATCGAGCAGGAATTGAGCAGGGTTGCGGAATTGGCAAAAATCCTGGATCGGCTGAGGTCTCACATTCCTTGTATCATATTGTTCAACCATTCACTCACCTAGAGACTGTCGTTGGGGGTTGTGGCCGGTGATAGAGCATACTCAGAGGGGCCGAGTTCGGCCCCTTGCTCCAATCCCGCCAGGAGCTTTCTGATTTTTCCGGAAGAAGATTTTTTGTACCATACCGATTTTCATGGTAATTTGCATTCTCAAATGGGTCCTCTCGTATTCTGGCTCCGTTGGCAGTGAGATGATTCTATCGGGACTCACCGTTGAGGTTGAATAAGTTCTAGCCCATCATCGTGAGCGACAATCATGAAGATGAATCGGATCGAAAAAAAGTTTGTTAACAGCAGGAGGCGTGCTCAGAGGAATCTAAGGCTTGTTGATCAATTGTTGGGCATGATCGATGTGACTCGGGTGACCAAAATACTCGAAATCGGATGTGGCGCGGGCGCTGTGGCAGCGCATCTGGCCAGCCGCTACCCAATGAAGGTTATCGGGACAGATTTGGATCCTGAGATGGTCGGAATGGCCAGGAGATACCAACGAGAAAGCAAGAATCTGAATTTTGCAGAAGCCGATGCGACCAGACTCCCATTTGTGGATAGCGAATTCGATATGGTTGTGTCTTTGAAGGTTATCCACCACGTGGGTGATTGGCGAGGAGCATTACGAGAAGTATGTCGTGTGTTGAGACCGAACGGTTTTTTTATCTTTAATGACATCGCAGGATCGGAACTCATGACCAGAATCTTGCGCGGCATTGTAAAGAATTACGGTGTCTACACAGCTAACGAAATAACGGACTTCCTTGAAAGAAATAACCTTGGAATTGTCTATAAAGAAAGGCTAAAGGGTATGGGATTGAGACATTGCAATATTGTGTTTCAAAAAGGCCACCACCCCTGGTTCCGAAATAGCCCCCGTGGTGCCGTCAAACAAAATCGGGTCCCGTAAATCCCGTGTCCATGTTTTGACTCAAGTCAAAGTATTTTCTTGAGGCTGGGGAGAACCTAAGACCCTATGGTACGAGGTAGTCTTGCCGGAAATACTGCTGCTTCCTTTGCCGCGATCCTGTTTGGCGCCTCGGTCGCCGCCACCCGGGTGGCGGTGCAGGACATTCCTCCCCTAAGCCTGGCAGTTCTCCGATTTGGCCTGGGTGGAGGCGCATTGTCTCTTTCTATATTCATCCTTGCGCGGACCGTCCTGCGTGTCGAAAGACGGGACGTACCATTCCTCATACTTCTGGGAGTGATTTTCTTCTCCATTTTCCCGCTGACCTTCAACGCGAGTCTCCGTCTGACAGAGGCATCTCGAGGGGCCCTGATGCTGGCCACCATGCCCCTCTGGAGTGCGTGGCTGGACCGTGTGGCTCGAAAAGAGCACCTGAGCTTTCGACAGATTGCGGGAATCACGCTCGCACTCACGGGAGTTGCGATTGTCCTTGCCGAGCGTGGTTTGACTTGGCGGGGAACTCCATGGGCGCTCCTTGGGGATGGGCTCATGCTCTTGACAGCCCTCTGTGGCGCTGCATACGGTGTTTTGGCCCAGCGAGTCCTGGTGCGTTATTCTGCGTTGACTGTGACCACCTACGCGATGGTCTTCGGTACCGTGTTACTTTTTCCCGCCGCATTCGCTGAGGGTCTTCCTCGGGTGTTCGCAGGGGTCGACAGCAGACTCGCGGCTTTGATTATCTTTCTCGGGATCTTTGGGGGAGCCCTCGGTTACTACCTTTGGACGTTCGCTCTGAGCCATCTAACGCCGACGCAGGTCGCGGTATATGGAAACTTGAACCCAATGGTGGCAACCATTTTGGGTGCGGCCCTCTTGGCTGAGAAGCTCACTGGAGTCTTCGGCGTGGGTTTCGTGGCTGTTTTATCTGGAGTTCTACTTGTCAATTGGCCGAGAACGATTCAAAGGGAGATTTAATCGGAGTCATGGGCTGATGCCAATTGCGCAACCTCGTTCTGCGTAGGACACTCTTTTTCTGACCTCGATGTCCCTTTCCAAATAGCCACTGAAACCCAAATCACCAGAGCCGGAAAAAACCAAACCGTCCGTGAGGATGGGACGGAAGGCCGGGGTCTGTGGGGACGAAACCCCAAGATTTCCGGTGTGGAGGGCTGTAACGGACGGCCGGGGCGTTTCTATCTCTTTCGTCGCTTGTTTGGTAGCTCTGTGGTATCTTGAAAAGGCGAGAGAAGAGAGGGGGTCGATTGAGAAGTCTGTCAGTCTTTGAGCATTTGAACCCACATTCGAAAGAAATTGGTGTAGACTACAGGGGAGCACCTTGATTATCCAGGTGTTTGAGGAAAAATCGACTGCGCCCATTTGGGTAGATGTTTTTGTTTGTCGAAATCTATTGACAGACACAAAAACTCTCTCCTCTGCGAGGTCTGTGCTTCCTCCAAGCAGACGGTCTCGAACCGTCGGAACGGGAGAAAAGCAAAGAGGTGGATTTGCAGGTTTGCTGGGTAGGAACTTAGGGCGAACCAAGGAGATCAGGGGATGGCTTTGAACCTCGATAGCATCGGGAAAAAGATTGGGCCCCTGACGAGGAACTACAGGTGGAAGGATGTGGTGCTTTACGCCTTGGGAATCGGTGCGGGCTTTGATGATCTGGAATACTGCTATGAGAATCGGTTGAGAGTGATTCCCAGTTTTTCTATTGCGAGTGTATTTGATTTTCTGGCCAGTGCCGGACTCAGCTCGGGGGCCAATCTCGCCGGGATTCTTCATGGCGAGCAGGACATTGTGTTTCACAATCCCATTCCGCCGGAGGGGACGCTGACCACTGAAGGAGCGATCACCCACATCTACGATATGGGCACTGAGAAGGGTGCGCTGGTCGTTGCCGAGGCAGATACATACCATTCCAACGGTGAGAAGCTTTTCACCAATATTTTTAAGCTATTTTGCCGTTTAGATGGAGGCTTCGGGGGAGAGAAGCCTCCGAAAGAGGTTCTTGCGTTCCCAAAAAGACATCCGGACTTTGAGGAGGAGTCCTTTCCCTCACCTCACCAGCCCTTGCTTTACAGGCTTTCCGGCGACATCTTCCAACTGCATGTGGACCCGGAGTTTGCAGAGGCGAGTGGCTTTGAGAAACCGATCATGCACGGTCTATGTACCCACGGCTTTGCGTGTCGGGCTGTGATCAAGCACCTCTTTCCTGGCTCACCCGAGCAGATGACGCGCTTTCGGGTCCGCTTTTCGAAGCCCCTCTACCCTGGCGTGCCGATCAAGACCCAGATTTGGAAGACAGAGGAGGGAAAGGCCCTCTTTCGGACTATTAATGCCGACACGGGCGACACCGTGATTGACCGGGGAATCGTGGAGTGGATGTCCACGGAGGAGATGAAAAAGCGGGGCTCGCGAAAAGGGATCCGTTTTGACGATCAGGTGGCGATTGTCACGGGAGCTGGTGGTGGATTGGGTCGCGCTTATGCACTGGAGCTTGCCAAGCGGGGTGCGAAGGTGGTGGTCAATGACTTTGGTGGTGGAAAGGACGGTTCTGGGAAGGGGTCGAAGCGTCCGGCCGATCGGGTGGTTGAGGAGATCAAGGCCTTTGGTGGTGAGGCTGTGGCCAACTACGACTCAGTTGTGACGGCCCAAGGGGGGCAGGCCGTTGTTGATGCGGCGATCACGGGTTTTGGCCGAGTGGATATTGTGGTTAACAATGCAGGGATTTTGCGGGACAAGACCCTGGCGAAGATGGAACCGGATAGCTGGGATGCTTTGATGGACGTTCATCTGAAGGGGGCCTACAATGTGACCCGTCCGGCCTTTATCAGGATGCGTGAGAACCGATATGGCCGTATTATTTTTACGACCTCAGCGGCAGGGCTTTACGGGAACTTTGGACAGACGAACTACTCGGCGGCCAAGATGGGACTTGTGGGATTTATGAACACGCTGAAGCTAGAGGGTGAGAAGTACAACATCAAGGTCAACACGGTAGCTCCCATTGCGGGAACGAGGCTGACCGAGGGTGTATTGCCCCCGGATCTGTTCGATAAGCTCAAGCCGGAGTTCGTTGCGCCCCTCGTCCTTTATCTCTGCTCGGAACGGTGCCCAGTATCGGGTGCCATATATAACGCCGGTATGGGCTACTTCAATCGGGTCGGACTCGTGACGGGCTCCGGCGCGTCGGTTGGAGACGGAAGAGAGGTTCCGACCCCCGAGGCTGTGGCGGCATCCATGGACAAAATAAGGTCCTTGGATGGTGGGCAAGAATTTCGGGATGTCAGGGGCGCCTTCGGTCCGATGATGGAGGCTTTGGGACCGGAAAAGCGAGAGAGAGCGCCGGAGGCTGGTGGCAGGCTGACGGTCCCGGAGGTCTTTGCTCGCATCCCTCAGGCCTTCCAGGCGGAAAAAGCTGCTGGTGTGGACGTGGTGTTTCAGTTTGAGATCTCAGGTCCGGAGGGTGGATCTTGGTATGTGACGGTGAAGGATGGGAGTTGTGAGATTGCCGAAGGGACGCACGTGGGTCCCACGAGCACGATCCAGATGGCCGACCAGGATTTCGTAAAGTTGATCTCGGGTGAGCTGAACGCCATGGCGGCCTTTACGTCGGGGAAGCTCAGGATCCAGGGTGATCTTATGAAATCACAGCTCATCGAAGAACTCTTTCAGTTTTGAATCGGTTTCCAGGACGCAGTTGTCAGGGATCAGCTGTCAGAGATCGGGGGTCAGTTATCAGAGATCGGTAGTCAGTAATGAAGGAAAAGAACAGATGATTCGGTGAAAAAATGAGAAGTTCAACCGATAGATCGTCGGTTACAGCATCCGTGCTCTTTCCTGAAAACTGCAGACCGAGAACCGACAACTGCATTTCGGAGGTTTATGGATGGTCGGTATAACGTCGTTTGGTGGTTACATTCCCAGGCTCAGGCTCAGCCGGATGAGCATCTTTCAGAACATGGGCTGGTTTGCCCCTGCCATCATTATGGTAGCGCAAGGCGAACGCTCTTTTTGCAACTGGGATGAGGACAGTGTCACAATGGCCGTCGAGGCTTCCCGCGATTGTCTCAAAGGAATAGAAAAATCTGCAGTCGATGGACACTTTCTCTGCTCAACGACACTTCCCTTTGCCGACCGTTCCTGTGCCGGTATCGTAAAAACCGCGTTGAACCTGAGAGACGAAATTATTGTCCAAGATTTTACAACATCCCAGAGGTGTGGGACGAGTGCTTTGATCACGGCCCTCGAGACGGTGAAAGGGGGTGAAAGAAAGCAGATTCTCGTCACGGCCTCGGACAAACGTGAGGCAAAGGCCGCTTACTTCTATGAGATGTGGTTCGGCGATGGTGCCGCATCCATTCTCGTGGGGGACACAGGTGTCACAGCGGAGTTCCTCGGAAGCTTTTCGGTTTCCCATGACTTCGTGGATCACTACCGGGGCGCGCAGCATCGATATGACTACATGTGGGAAGAACGTTGGGTGAGGGACCAAGGATACTCGAAAATCATCCCCGAAGCGATTTCGGGACTCTTTGACAGGCTCTCGATTTCGATGGACGATGTGGACACCCTTATCTTCCCGTGTTTTTTCAAGGCCGAGCACAGAAAGATCGCAAAAAAGCTGGGCGCTGCAGCTGATAAGGTGGTGGACAACCTCCATGAGGTCTGCGGGGAGGCCGGAGCAGCGCACCCACTGGTCATGCTTGTCTATGCTCTCGAGCAAGCCAAGCCTGGAGACCGGATCCTCCTCGCCGGATTCGGACAGGGTTGTGACGCCCTGTACTTCCGGGTCACGGAGGAGATTCAGAAGATGCCCCCTCGAAGAGGTATCAAAGGATCTCTCGAGAGCAAGAAAACGGTGGACAATTACCTCAAGTTCTTGAAGTTCCGAGATCTGGTTCAGACAGAGATGGGAATAAGGGCCGAAGCGCC
>JABAOC010028311.1_pt1 | contig 11834 bp, 8 predicted proteins | sample 7062161 | NCBI WGS metagenome assembly JABAOC01 (sample SAMN14538625, study PRJNA623070) | marine sediment metagenome | biome: marine biome [ENVO:00000428]; feature: marine pelagic biome [ENVO:01000023]; material: deep marine sediment [ENVO:00002113] | place: India: Gulf of Khambhat ... | reverse complement strand
CCATCCGAGGTGTTCAATTCGGATTCCTTATAATAAAGGGCATCATGGTTATGGTTGGTATCTGCAAATGCCGAAGCATGTTTACCATCCACTTTATCCGCATCCTCGCTCAAAATGGAATAAGCCACACTGACGATACGTTTCCGTGGCGTTATTTCAGGATCACTACCAACCTTGATACCCAGATAATTTTCAGGACCACTGAGAATAGTCGGTGTCAAAGCTGCGATAGATCCCAATATAACGCTATACAATCCATTTTTAATATCCACGCTATGTGATTCGCTCCAGATAGCACTACCTCCTGAAGGTACACTGTAAATAGAAAAGGTAATCGTATAAGTGTTATCTAATACAGGTTGATTTGTTGCAGGATCTATCAGAATGCCCTGATAGTTGATAAGTTGGGGGACTTGTGCCTGCACACTACATGAAATCATTACCCATATGAATAACAAAGCAATTTGGATGTTTAGTAATTTTTTCATATCAATCCTCTTGTTTTTATTGGGATGGCCGCATAAATATATCAGAACCAATTGTAATTAATTAATTACAACATCAGTTTTTCCTTGCATTTCTTACAACTATTCCTTATGTTTAATATATTAAGTATTTATGGCTTGTATTATATAATCGGGTAATAGCCAGGCATCAGCGGCGCTGCTGTTATACGCGTCCCTTGAAACCATTGTTATCCATTTACAATGCCCATTAATTGGAGAAATAATTCCTTATTTTTGTAAAAGCACTTTTTGTGTTTCAGAGAAATTGTCAAAATTTAATTGGATGAAATAAATTCCGCTCGATAAATAATCCGCTGTCCATATAATCTGATATTCACCGGCTTGTTTTAACTCATCCAAGAGTATCGCAATTTCTTCGCCAAGAACGTTGTACACTTTCAATTTAGCCAATCCCGCTTTTTGCAAGTAAAAGCGAATGGTCGTTCCCCGATTAAACGGATTGGGGTAGGCAGGAAAGAGCTTAAAGCTTTTTGGTTGAGCTGCAATTTCTTTCACTGGAGTCGGAAATTCTGTAATATAGGTGCTGTAAACACCGTTGCCATGCGTGCCGACCACTACAAAACCGTCTGCTTGTCTTACGTCTATCATATCCACTACAATGTTGCCGAGTGAGGAGGCGCCTTCTTGTACCCAGACCGTATTCATACTATCTAACTTTATGGTAGAAAACAATCCTACACTGGTTCCAGCGAAATAAATCGGTTTTTCTTCAACATATAAAATAGACACCCATCGCACCGATGGACCGCTTCCACTGCCATTCGGCGATTCTTCCAGATTTCCGGCAACGGGAGCCCAGGTGCTTCCTCCATCCTCCGACACATAGATACTGATCACACCGTAATTGGGGAACGCCACGAGTAGTTTATTAGCATCCTGCGGATCGACGGTGATGCAGCCTGTCATTGGCGAATACGGATAATAGGGGAAATTGCTCCCGGTGATTTCTACAGGTATCGGTTGTCCGTCATGTGGATTGTCCAGCTTGAATAGTTTTCCATATGTCCAATCGTAAGTGGCAAAGTAAAGTCGTCTGGGTTCGCCTCTTGACATGCCCAGAGCCGTAATGGTGCTGCCGGTAACATTTTTCATTTGCTCCCAATTGATGTCCGTGGGCACTGGTGGGAAGACGAAAGGAATTTTGGTCAGGTCAGAATTGCGCCAGAGCTGATCGCGATAGGGTAGATACATTATCTTCTGATCATGAGCATCCAGAACAAAGGGTGGCAGCCATAGACCTCCCCCGGTTATTTGTTCTGGAGTAATTTCTGTCCAGCGAAGCTGGTTATCAGAGAAATCAAAGCGCCACATTGCAAAACTACCGGCTTGCGAGGCGTAAAAATATTCTCCGCTGTCACTAATCGATACAAATCCCCCATCCATGGATCCTCGGAATATAGCTTCCCAGGGATGTTGCGGATTAGATGATTTTGTATATAAAAATGCATTATCCTGTGTTCCGCCCAGAATGGTTTCGTCAGCAGGTGTTCCATGATCAATGGCGATGGAATAAAATTGAGAGGTGAGATAGCCACGATTCAAAGATTGCCATTCAATATGATATTCTCCTGTAATTGGATCCAGTGCAGGTTCAGCTAGATTATCCTCTGTTTTGAATAAGCCACCATCATTGCCGACAAACATGACTTTTGGGTCTGAAGGTGAAAACACAATGGCATGTTGGTCAACGTGAAAATCGCTATAGGCGCCAATAGTCTCAAAAGACTGCCCACCATCAACACTTCGATAGAGTCCAACGGTACCCAAAAAGAGTACATTTTCGTCATCGGGTTTAACCTTTACGATCATCATGTGTCCGCCATAGGTAACAAGCTCACCACTCCCGGGCAAATTGATTGTCAAATTCACCCAGCCTGCGCCCCGTTCATATTTCCACAGTTGTGTCTTTGTCCCCTGTAAATAAGAGAAAAAATATACGATGTTTGTATTGGAAGGTGCAATTCCAATGGCAGTGCGCGACGTCGTATCGGGCCATTCCGGGGGCGAGATGTGTTCCCACGCCAAACCGTCGTCAGAGCGATAGACCCCATTACTGGCCCCTATCCCTCCGACGGTTACATAAAACATCCCATTGGTGGTTGAGGCGATTTCGGTGCTGCGATAACTTTCTCCGAAATTCAGCACGTGCTCCCAGCTTGTCCCGCCATCCATACTTTTGAAAAGCCCGTTGGAGGTTGCCGCAAAAACACTATCATCACCAAAGGTCATTAGACCAAAGACATAGTCAAAGGGATCTTCCGATTCTGGGGTACCCGAAACGGTTACTGGCAGTAAAGACCAGGTTTCACCGCCATCTATGGATTTGAAGATGCCGTCTCCCCGATAGTATGCGTTACTCAAGTTGGAATAGGCTGCTGATCCTCCTCTGGGGTACGATTCTCCTGTCCCGTAATACCAGATATGTTCCCTGCCGGATGCGCAATTTTGGGCAATGCAGGAGACGCTATGTAACTGATCCGGAGCGGTCGTTTTTTTCCAAGATTTGCCCCCATCTATGGATTTCCACATGCCGCCGGATACACCGCCAGCAAGTATGATATTTTCATGTTTGATATCTAATGCAAGCGCTCTGGTTCGACCACCAATATTCCATGGACCTCTGGCAATCCAGTCACTGGTTACAGGGTGACCAAGTAAATTTGTCTGTTTCGCTAATTTTTTTAAAAAATTTAATCCTCGCATACCGATATTTTTGGGAATTTCGTTGGTCACCGGGTCTCGAAGGCGTAACCACTCATATCGTTTACGGGCAAGTAGGTCTTCTTTTGTTCCTTCTGAAGCCTGAAACTGAATCTGACGTGTTTTTTGAGATACAGAAGGGACTGATTTTAAGAAATAGAGGGTTATTGCTAGGCCAATGACTAAGAAAATACCCGATGTAATGAGCAATTTTAGATATTTCATAATATATATTATTTCCTAATTAATGATGGATAACGACAAGCTCACCGGCGCAGAGGGTGGAGGGAGCGAAGCGACCGGAACCCTCTGCGTCCGAGTGCAGCGCCGGGTTATGTGTTTGTTATTTAACTGCAACTATGGCAATTTCTGCTGAGTCAGAAGTCAGAGGTTTACCAGCAACATCTGAATATAACTCTTTGATTTTAAAGTCGTTTTTCTCAAATTCTTTTCTCAGCGAATCTTCGCTGTAATATTGCAGCCAGTTATAAACAGTGCGCTTACGTTTTTCTTCAATTATGGTGTATTTATCAAGAATCACTTTCTCGTTGTCATATTTGAAAGTGTTGACAAAGCAGTAATAATCGTCAGGAGACCAGAAACCGTTTAGCTGATTGAATTCATAAACTGCCGATTCCTCTCTCTGATTAAAACTGTTCAGTGAATACACATCAAGCAGCACCGAACCTTCCGGCTTCAGGAGCGAACGGAATTTTGATAGCATTGTTTTTCTCTGGCCGGGACTCAGGGCACAGAAATCACACATTATCATTGTGATAAGATCAAATCTGTTCGGGGTGTCAAAATCCAGATAGTTCATCAGAATATAACTGATTTCAAGATTTTTATGGGCAGCCTCCTGTTTTGCATATCTGATGGAATTTTCCGAGAAATCTATACCTGTGACAATCGCCCCCCGTTCCGCCAGTCTTTCCGTGTAAAGACCCGGCCCGCAGCCGAAGTCGGCAATTTCAGTGTTTTCATCAACTTTGAAACGGGAAACAATCCATTTTACGGAACGGTCGATAAATTTTCTGTTTCGGGACGACATATCAACCGATTCGTTCAGATGATATCCGAGCATCTGCTTTGATGTATGCTTATCTGTCCACAGATCATCCGCAGTATAAAGCTGAAAAGGTGCGGGACGCGAATTGATTTCTTTAAGTTCATGAAACATAATGAATCCTATTACATTGATTTTAAACACATAACCGAACTCAGCGGCCCCGACGTGTCAGAATCCGCTGGAGTGATTTGTTAGCCGATAATTATTTAAAACCAATAAGTTCTATATCACCCTTTTTAGTATAAACGGTGATCTCCGCATCACCTGTGCCTAATATTCCGTTAAGGTTATTATTATTTTGAATTAATACCTGATCAAAGGTCAAATTGGTATATGTTATAGTACCATCATCTGTCTTTAGATCTACTTTACTATTTGTGGTGTCAGGAATACTTAATGATACATCCCCTTCAGTGGTATTTAATTTACAATGATCACTATCAGGTAAAACCGTCTGAACACTGATTTCATTGTTTGAAGTTACTTCGCAAGACCCTTCATGTCTGTCAATTTGGATTTTATTCTCTGATTCTTCTATAGATAAATCTGAACTTAAATTATCAATAAAAATTTCACCATTGCTGTAGCTTACTTTACAATTCATTTTATATGGTATATCTAAGGACAACGAAGAGTGTTTATATTTAATTTCATCGGAATCCAAAAGATAATCTATTGCAACTACCAATGTATCACCTGTTTTTGTAATTATACTCTGAATATCATCAAAATGCATTTCAGCTAACTCTTTAGACGTTGCTTCAATTGTTTTATACATATACACTCGCATAGAGTCCACAAATGACCAGCCAGTAATAATCACACCACCCATACTATTATATATGCTAATTATTTTTGCATTTTGTGTTGATGAATTACTATAATAATCTTTTGTATAAGTTTTCAATTCAATTGGTTCTGATGTTTGATTTCTATCACAACTAACAATTAAAAATATAAGAGCAATAACAGTGATATAATGAATTTTAAAATATTTCATAATTTCTCCTTTTAATATCGGCTAACGATAGCATTGATCAGTTTGGCGTTACTTGGCGCACGAATGGCCGTAACGCAGTGATCTGCAAATGGCGTGGCAATAGCCAAATCTGATCCAATGCTCTGTTATAAATAATTTCGAGAATATTTGAATCAATTGAATTATAGTTCACAATATTTTCATAGTAAAGTAGCTTACTTTAACTGTTGTATCATCCTGGCAGCAACCGAATTTCTCTTGTCCAATTCCAAGACTTTTTCAAACTGTTTTAAAGCTAGCTTCTTATTCCCAACATTATAGTAAGCCCAAGCCAATGCTTCATATCCATTAAGTGTTTTGGGGAATAACTCGGTCTGCTTTTCTAACATCCAGATTGATATTTTATACTTTTTTTGTGATGAATAATGATAAGCTAACACTTGAATAAAAAATTCATCGATTAAACCTGCTTGAGATCCAATAGTAAATGCAGAATCCAATAATGATTCAGCTTCGTTAGAATTATTCGCTTCGTAAGACAATTCAGCCTGGTCCAAATGCATCTGCATTCTCTGAACATCTTCCTTTGTTTTCGCATCTTTTGCTTTTCCATACTCCTGGGCTGCTTTTTTGGCGAGTGTAATGGTCGTATCCAATACGGATTCATTTGGTGCTATTATATCAGGAATGATTCCAGTCGTTTCCCAATTGCTTCCAGTAATAGGATTAACTGCCCGTGCCGTTGAAATGTAAATTTCAAAATTATCTCCTACAGGATACCGATCAACAGAGTGAGCGCCACCTTTGGATGCTTCTCCAATAAGTGTTGCTCTGTTTCTAACTTTCAGATCATAAGCAAAATAATCTGCTGCAGAGAATGTGTTTTTGCCAATTAAAACAAACAGCGGCACATCAAGAAGCTTTTTCCCTGCAACTTTTTCATGTGTCCACGTATCCTTTGTCATGTCTCCCTGTCTGTAATAAGTCCCTGTCAGCTGTGTAGGATGTGGTAAAAAGTAACTTAACATTAAAGAACACATATCTCCGGAACCGCCTCCATTTTCCCTTAGATCAATAATGATTGCATTTGCTGTAGATAAGAATTGAAACGCATTCAGCAGCATCTCCCTGGCTCTGCTGTGATAATAAAAGCGCCTGTAATCTAAGTATCCAATTTCATCTTCAATCCAGTCCAGGCGATAGAAACCTAAATGCTCTTTCTGACCTAATCGAAAATAGCGAAGGGGGTGATGAAGTGAGCCTTCAGTGGTATTGTTAAGCTCACTTGCTTCAATCAAGCGAAAATTAATATGCTTGTCATTCATTAGTTTTTGCAGAAATGCCGTAACATTTTCACCAAATTGTTTCGGATCACTTATACTATCAAATTTATGCGATCGAGATAGACGAGAAATCTCTTTACCATATTTTTTCCTCAAATCAGGAAATACATAATTCTCCTCTACTAAGTCACCGATTTTGTTGAGCAGTTCCTTTTTGTCTTTTTCCTTTAGCGGTTCCATCTTTGTTTGAGCAAGTAAGGTGGATAATTGTAATACTACAATTAAAATGAGTACAGTATAAAATGTTCTAGTAATCATATAAGATCCTCCAATATAACGTTAGTTATAAGGGGACACAGGGCTTTGACGCACGGTAAATCTGATATTTTGCTTGAAGCCAAAAAATTAGTACCCAACCTAACTCAAATTGAAATACTGCCCTGTGTTCCGCTTAATAACTTTGTTAGGCTCTATTTATCTGTATATATTGTATTTACTTTATTAAAATTAATTTCCTCATTTGCTCAAATCCATCAGCTCTGATTCGATAAAAATAGACACCGCTAGCCAAAGAACTGGCGTCCCACTCAATTTCGTGATATCCTGATGATTGCTGTTCTGCAACCAAAGTTTCTACCTTTTGTTCTGTAATACTATAAATAGATAGTTCTACATTGCTGCTGACTGGTATTTCGTAGCTGATCGTTGTTGTCGGATTAAATGGATTTGGATAGTTTTGATGTAGTTCAAATGATATTTGTAAGCTAGTCTCTTCATTTACTTCAACTCCGGTTGTCATGGATGCCTGCATATGCCAGAATCCTGCATACAGAATATTATTTGCTCCATGAGCGCCACCAACAGCTGACTGGCCTGCAGTTGCAAAGTGCAGATGGTTTGTACTAGTTGCTCTCAATACACATCCTGAACCAATCACCTGTGGTCCGGGAATGTAAATTGGCTGCGTTGATTGAGAACTATTTGGCACAGTTCCCGTTTGAGCCTTGCTTTTTGATGTTATAAAGGTGGTTAAGAAAAATCCTGCCACTATTAGCATTATCAGAAAAATCTGAATAAACGTCGTTTTTTTATTCATATCAATATCTCCATGATATTCAATTATGTGGAAATTCTTAAACTTCATCCTAGCTGCATAGCTCGCCAAGAGCCTATTGCAGTTGCAACACGGTATCAGGAACAGTCTTATTTATGAATTACCACATTGCAGTTTTTCCATCACTAAATGATTTGACAGTTCTTTTCAATTCATCAATTTCCTTTTGTTGTTCCTTTATGGCTTCAATCAGAACAGGTACAAGACGAGCGTAATCTATGGATTTGGCATCGTTACTATTATCTTCGTAAGTTACTACTTCCGGTACAACCTCCCCGACTTCTTCAGCAATGAGACCTATGTCATGTTTGCCATCAGCTTTCCAATCAAAAGTTACGCCGCGCAAGCGTTTTACCTTATCCAGTGCACCTTCCATGGATTTGATGTTGGTTTTCCATCTTCTGGAACTGTATGTGGTCCAGGCATTGGCAATAGGATCTGTATTGGAGTTCCGCGTTATTGTCAGGATATTGCTCGGACTCTTGGTTCCTATGCCAACATAACCTTCCTCATTAATGAAAAAATATATAAAGGCGGGCCCAGAAGTTGCACCCGTTCCAATACCTATACCGCCATTCTCAGCAAGGATATCGCGGCGATGACCATTCGGTGCGAAAAATATCCACCCCGGTCCACTATTTGCCGGAGTGCCGGCCAGCATGGAGCCTATGCTACCAAAATCAATATCTAATTTACTGTCAGGAAGACTAGTGCCGATTCCTACATTGCCTGCATTATTCACTAAAAATTTAACACCACTGGAGTTCTGACAACTAAAAAAGTTGCCGTTATCACTGTATGCTTGTAATGCAAGGCCATTCGTACTTTGGGCTGTTATTCCAATTCCATCAGTACTATGTCCATAAACACCACTTTTGTTACTGGCACCGGTCCAGCCTACAGTGCCATCATTATTGAAGCTGCGTCCAACTATACCTCTGCCATTGATACTACGGCCATTGAAGCCATCGCCGTCACCTATATTATTTATAAGTAACAATGGAATAGAGCTATGAGCTACTGATGTATCCGGAGTATTCTTTTTTATAAAATTACCGGGCGTACCGCTACCGGTTGCAGCAGATGTTTGTACTGTCCCGTCTGGGAATTTAAATCCGCCGGCGATTGAATGAACAATCCCATCAACTTGTAACCTTTCCTGCGGATTAGGAATCCCGATACCAACATTTCCAGCGTTATTCACAATAAATTTAAGTCCGCTGTTATTCTGGCAACGAAAAAAATCACCATTGTCACTAATTGCTTGTAATGCAAGGCCATTAGTGCTCCTTCCCGACACACCACGTCCGTCTATGCTATGACCAAATACACCACTTCTATCAGTAGCTCCGGTCCAAACAACGATCCCACTATTATTATTACCCCGACTGGAAATGCCAGTACCATCTCCTTCATTCATTATTACCAGCATTGGGCCGGTGCTGCTTCCCTGAGATGTGTCTGGTTCATTTTTTCTCAAGAAGTCGCCGGAAAAACCACTCACGGGCAAAACACTTTCCGGAAATTTGCCATTATGATCAAGTGGTAAGAGTGTCTCTGGTTCGGGCGTAGCACTAACTCGGATGCCAGACAATTTAAAGGCGTTATTGGCATAATCCGCTCAAATACTGTAAGGCACAGGGAGCAAGGGCATGCATGGCTGAAGCTCAGGATCGTTACCTACTTGAACACACAAGAAGTATGTTTTTTTGAATGGCAAATTCATAGGATTGTTACTTCCCAGAATTACGTGAAAGAGACCTCCTGCGATAAATACAGGATCGTGTACTTCATTCCACAATAGGTTGTTGTCATCGTCATAGAGGTTGAAAGTGAGTTTGTAGTTGCCATCGGCATCGGTTGTTCATCCGCACGATGTAAAACGCCCTGGTAATGAATTTCCCTGGGTATTTGAGCATGGGTGTAGGTTGACAGAAAAAAGTAGCTAGCATAATTAAAGAGAATAATATCCTTTGCATTGTACTCTCCTTATTATCAATTGTTTTCATAAGATATACTGAATATTTTCTGATTTTATGATATAATTAGGCATATATGAACTCATATAAGCCTAGTATTATCCAGCTGTTTAACTTATTTGGTATTAATTTATTGTTTAGCACAATTACTCAATATTTTGACTTTTAGATAAATAATAAAATTAAGTCAAAAAGTCAACAGATTTTTTTGTTCTTTGAATTTCTTATGGTTAAGATTACATAAAGAAGGTTATGCGAAGATGTCAGCCAGTAGTTGATAATACTATTCCTTAGCGTACATTTACGCACAAATGTTCGTGATACCCTGATTTCCATAATTTAATCAAAACTTCAGGAGAATGTTTACGAAGCAGTCGTTTTTTTACTTGACATTTTAAATAATATCTCATATATATATTAAAATATAAATTTTATTTACAATCATATTGCTAAACAGTTACTTAATTTTGAAGGAGATTTCATGAAAGTGAACCAATATTTCTTGAGAGCTATTTTGTTCAGCCTGCTTGTAATCTGCATTATTTATGAAACTTCTCCAGGACAACCAGGGAAAACGCTGTATGAAAAGAAATGTGGACGCTGTCACGTTGCCTTTGATCCGACAGATTATGCTGCTGAGGAATGGCCAGGACTTGTGCGATCGATGAAAGCCCATGCATCCTTAACAACCCAGGAAATTGAGGAGCTTATCGATTATCTTGAGAGCGGAAGTCGCAGTGACAAGGAAAAGACCTTAAGACATGGTCCAGTACTGGGTGGTTATTTGTATACAGAATATTTTCAGACACCGGAGGAAACAAAGAATTTTGATATCCACTATTTAGCCGTCTACGCATCCGGTTGGGCAAACGATAAAATTAATTACTTTGCAGAGTTTGAGCTTGAACATGGCGGAATTGGTGGAAACAATACTTTTGTTGAGCAGGCCTATCTCGATTACTGGTTTAGACCAAATTTAGCCATTAAAGTCGGAGCGATGTTGACACCTTTTAACCGGTTTGACGAATTTCATGATCCATTGACTAATTATATAATTACTAGACCACAAATGTCACGGGAAATTGGAGTCAGCGCCTGGAAAGATGTTGGGGTAGACCTTCATGGATATTTTAATTTAACAGGAAAAAGCTCAATTAGTTTTAACCTTTATACAATTAATGGTCTGGGCAGTGGGACAGATCTAAGGCACAGCCGACAATATCGCGACAACAATGAAAACAAAGCCCTGGGTGGTCGTTTGAATTTTATGTATCATGATATACTTGAAATAGGCGGCTCAGTCTACTATGGCGCCTGGGATGATGATAGCGAATATAACCTGATAATGTTTGGCGGACACTTAATGCTGCGTACCGCATTAGCGGATTTTTACGGCGAATATGCGCAGGCGAAATCTGAAAATCCAGCGGGAATAGAAGATGGCGATATATCTGGTTTTTTTATTCAAGCATCACGATTATTAGGTTTGCATTACAGACCCACTATCAGATTTGGCTCCCTTGACTATCTGGATAAAGGAAATTTGTTTGGAAGAAGTAGCGACAAAGGTGATAAAGACTTAACTGAGCTGGCATTTGCTTTCACTTTTTATCCAATATCTAAAGTCGCATTTAAAATTGAATATACATTGTTTAACGAAGGAGATAGGCTCAAAGAAAGTGATAACGACCAATTTGGAATACAGGCAGCGATTAAGTTTTAATGCTTGATAACTAGCGTCATTATTATTTTTAAATTAACAACATTGCCTATATTCCATCCTTGATTTTTTAAATTAAAATTTTAGGTTTAATTTTCTTCAAGCACTAACCTAGGTTTAGCGACATAACCCATAAACCCCGCAGTTAGAGTCATACGCAATTAGGCATGGTCATAAAAGTTAAAATAATACGAGATATTTCACCTTAAAAATAAAGCTTGAAGCATAAGGAAACCATAATTATATTTAATTGAACCATTTTCACTAAATATATGGAGGTTTCCTGATGCTTCAAAACAATATAACCAATTTTTTACAATATTGCAAGAACTCAAACTTCTCCGAACGTTCCATTGAATCACTCACTTTTCGCTTGAATGAATTTAACCAGTTCATCCGATCTCAGGCGATCTCGTCGATAAGGGAAATTAACTATCAACGGCTCGCCCAGTTCGTGGCTGAC
>JABAOC010004544.1_pt2 | contig 11840 bp, 14 predicted proteins | sample 7062161 | NCBI WGS metagenome assembly JABAOC01 (sample SAMN14538625, study PRJNA623070) | marine sediment metagenome | biome: marine biome [ENVO:00000428]; feature: marine pelagic biome [ENVO:01000023]; material: deep marine sediment [ENVO:00002113] | place: India: Gulf of Khambhat ... | reverse complement strand
ACACCGTTCACAGTTGCCTCAAAACTGCCGGGCCGGTTTCTAAGAAAATCGTGAGTTTTAGCTCTCGCACCGTCTAATCCTATCTCCACTCGCCTAATTCCAGACTTGGCAAGCCTCTTCGCCACTTCACGGGTAATAAGGGTACCGTTGGATGCGATCGTGCACAGTAGTCCACAGTCATCTGCTCTCTCTATTGCGTCGTAGATGTCCCCTCGCACCAGCGGCTCCCCACCCGAGAAAGTCAGTATAGATACTCCCGCGTCACTCATATTCTGAATGACCTTGAAGGCTTGATTGGTCGTCAGTTCCCGAGAGGAAGATGTGGGTGACGAGTCCTGATGGCAGTGAAGGCAGTTCAGGTTGCACCGGTTAGTATAGTTCCAGACAATGGTGACCGGAACACCTGTGGGCTGTGGATATCTGATCCCGAAACTGGCAATGCCTTTCACGACATTAAGCATGCACTTGCTGATCAGCGAGTCTTTCAGTAGCTGCTTTGTCGCCATGCTATCCACTCCAAGATGAAGGAAGAATAGACGAATCACCGGCGCCAAGGCTGCAGAGGTCAGCAGGCAACTCCCACAAGAGGAGTCTCGGCTTCCTGAGTAGACTTCGAAGACCGACAGCAACCGCTCTTCTCCACATTCCCCGCATCTTTCTGTCAAATGGCGCGCGAGAGCTTTCCAGAGCGGATTAAGACTCAAGGTTGGAGAACGGGTTCTCTTCTTTCCAAGCATGTTTGTCATTGATCGCCTCACCGTTCTTCCTCAGTCATCTGAGTTCGTAGTACCAGTCCTTTGCTTCTCGCATCCTTGAACTATGCCGCTGAATATTTAAGTTCAGTTCTCTCAGATACGTGAACGGTTAGTGGGAATTGAGGACCAGTTTGAAGGTTGAGAAGCTCACATGCGANNCTCACATGCGAGGTTAGAGAAGTCGCCTTGAATGCGGGCGCTGACTTGGTTGGAATAGTGTCCGCGAGTGTGATTGACGCCTATCCAGCGATCCGAGTTGGGTGGAAGATCCAGGACTACACTAAGAGAACGAAAGATGTCATGGCGGATGCAAAATCAATCGTTGTGATCGGCTATCACGTCTGGGACGACATGCTTGAACTGGCGATCAAGAAGGGCGAGCACTGGGTCTATCCCGGTTATATTCCGGTCTCGTCTCTAGAGCAGACGGTAAGCAGTTTTCTTGAAAAGAAAGGTTACAAGACCGTTTCTTACCCACCTCTTTCCCAGAAAAGACTGGCGCAATTGGCGGGATTCGGAAACTATGGGAAGAACGCCTTAATAGTAAACCCGGATTTCGGACCGTGGATACGGTTGGCTACCGTTCTGACGAATGCAGAGATGGTTCCAGACGAACCCTTCGAACAAGACCTCTGCGGTGATTGCGAAAGATGCGTCAAAGCTTGTCCCGTAGGCGCGCTTACTCCGTACAGAGTAGACGATGAGAAATGCTTGGTCGGCATCCACCTCTTGGACAGGGAAGGGTTCGACCGGAATGAGGAGTGGAGAGACTACGAGCCCTCTCTTACGGAGAATTCACACCTAATGTGCAGGGAATGTCAAAAGGTCTGCAGATACGGAAACCAAGACAGATACAAGGAGCAAAAGCGTTACCGATTGTTTTCCTGAAGCAGCAAGAGCGGGAAGAAACAAGGAGACTCCGGCGACCGCTCAGAATCTGTTCTCTATTCTGGCGATTCTACTGTCCTTTCGAGTCTGCGGCCTTGACAAACGGAAACTCCTCCTCATATCTCTTCTTGTTCTCGAAGACCTTTATTCCGAATGACGTTATCTTCGCTCGAAACCATAAGACATTGGATGCCTGCGTAAGTCTGACCAAGCCTCTCCGCTCAAGAAACATCATGTTAGCATCCATGTCCCTCTCGGACACCTGCAAGATCTTCAGCATCGAGCTCCTGTCTACGCCCCACGGACTTGCTTCTTCATCTCCAGCCGTCTCGTACAAAGCCTTCATAATGAGGTATCGAATCTGATATTCTGTGACCGAAGACATTTCCCCCATCATCGACTAGTATGATCGTTCTACCTTAAATCCTGTTCGTTACCAGCGAGCTCAGCAAGCTCCCTAAGCCTTCTCCGAGGAGTCGGGTCTCATATGCCTCGCTTTCGTCTGGAACGTCTGTGGCGCACGGCAACGAGGCCTAGACGGTGTGGAGAGCGGAACAGGGAGGCTTACGAACGTCTCTTCACTAGGTAGAGTGCAACCGCAGCTATACCTACTACTATGGCTGCTATTCCTCCGTAGAGCGTCCATGGCGTCGGTGCTTCTATGGTCAGTGTTTCCGAGTTCTGCCCTGGTTCACACCATTCCTTTTCAGCTGTCACAGTGACAGCATGTGTTCCCTCACTAAGATCAGATGTGTCGACGGTTGTCTGATAGTTTCCGTTTCCTTGATCGGAGAGAGTGACGGTTTTATGTTCCAGAGTCGCGGATACCGTTGCTCCCTCAATCGGGGTTTCTGTAAGATCCTTTACGGTAGCTGAGACTGTGATAATGTCTCCTTGGGTTGCAGTGTCGGTGGATAGTTGTATTGTTACTTGTAGTATTCTTGTCTCGACCTTCAACGTCTCAGAGACATCGGTTGATTCGTATCCGTCTTTGTGAGCGGACACGATGATCGTGTAGGTTCCTTGCTGGACATCAGATGTATCAATGTCCACTTGATACTCGCCGTCTCCTTGATCCACTAGATCGACAGCCTTATCGTCTAAGTATACTGTCACGGTTGCTCCTTGAACATAGTTGCCCGCAAGATCCTTGATGTTCGCTGAAACACCTAGTCTGTCACCACGTCTTACCGTCTCTTTGGACAGTTGTATGGTCATTTGCATTCTAAGCGTCTCAACAGTCAGAGTGACTGAAGTCTGACTTGGTCCGTATCCCTCTTTCTCAGCAGTGACAACTATCTCATGAGAACCTCTCCCGACAATGGAAGTGTCGATCTCTGCCAGGTAGTCACCGTTTCCTTGATCTGAGAACAGAATCAGGACTTCAAAATCTCCAATGGTTGCTGTTACTGTTGCTCCTTCAATCGGGTTTTCTAGATCATCGTTCACAGTAGCCGATACAGTTACGATGTCTCCCTGAGTTACAGTGTCTTTGGACAGTTCTGCGGACAGCTGCAGCGGAACTGGGCCCCACAGGTTTGTTTCAATCGCTTCATACCTCAACATCCAAGTTTCAGTAGGTGAAGTCTTGTTTGAAGATGTTTCAAGCAGAACCCCGGTGGCTTGATCCCAATAGAAAGTTGCATTTACGATGCCTTCCCCAGAAGACTGAGAAATACTCAGGAAGTTCACACTTCTGCTTGCACCTATATATGTTCGAGTAAGAGTGTCATTGACGATCCAGCTAGAACCGACTGCAATAGGGTCTCCCTTTTCCAGTCCAGCGGCGATTATCCACATTTCTCCTCCTGTTCTTACGTTGAGACTTAGAGTGTTGCTTTCTTCTGTACCATCCTTGTAGTGAGTAACGCCTAGAAACGTGATGTCTGAATAACTAACATTCTGGACTACGAACTTTAGCCAATCGTATCTTACCCATGGAGGTTCTGTTCCTGTGCCGTCGTACGTTCCAGTAGTTTCATATTTCACCCAATCTCCAACCTTCACGCCTACAACGTATTCCGCCGCCAAGATCGGTGTCACAGAAATTACCACTGAGACAAGAGTAGCCGCCAAAAGCAGCTTTGAGAGTAGCAACATAGATCTTCTATCTAGAAACACACACAGCAAGAACAACACCGGTACCGCGTATCTGGCTTCTGAAAGATAAAGCTTACGGTTCTTAGATATTTATGTTAAATCGACCACAGCGTACGGACCCCGCAAATACACCTTTTTGGCGAACAACTCTGGGATCACCCTTAAGTATTGAGAAGAACAGAACCTAATTAGGACTAACCAATAGAGATTGTGGACCGCTTCGGACCCTATCTGACACGTCAGAGGTGACCTCTGTGGCAAAAAGCTTGAGGCTCAACGTGCTCGTTGACGACTCAGCCGCTCCGTCTAGAAAACACATAAAAGCAAAGCATGGTCTATCCATCAAGGCCGAAGTTGAGCAAAAAGACAAATGGTTCTCTTTCCTCATAGACACTGGCCCCGCTTCAGAGGTTGTTCTTCACAACACCAAGGTCCTCAACGTTGACCTGAAGAAGACCGAGGCGATCTTCCTAAGCCACGGCCATTATGATCATACAGGTGGCTTGGTCGGGGTCTTAAAGCACATCGGCAAAAGGATACCTGTTATCGCCCATCCGAGAGTCTTCGAACCCAAGATGAGNNACCTACATCGGTTCGCCTCACGGAAGGCGTGAGGTAGAGGCAAACGGAGGCCTAGTTCTTCTTTCACGAAACCCTGTCCCTCTTATGGAGGGAGTATCGACCACCGGCGAGATAGAACGCGTCACCTCGTACGAGAAGGTGAAAGGCTTCTGGACCATTAGCAGAGAAAGGTTCATGGAAGACGTTCTGATAGACGATCAGTCATTGATGTTCAACCTCAAGGGAAAAGGGCTAGTCATAGTCTCCGGCTGTGCCCACGCCGGCATCGTTAACACAGCTGCACACTCGAAGAAGGTGATGGGTGCCGACAAAGTCTATGCTCTCGTGGGCGGGTTCCATCTAGCAGGAGCTGACAAGAAGAGAATCCGACTGACCGCAGATGATCTCCTGAAAGTTGACCCTGAGTTCATCTATCCGTGCCATTGCACGGGAAGAAAGGCTTCAAGAATCCTGAAGAAGGCCTTTGGAGACCGCTGTGAGACCCTGAAGACTGGTGACGCGATCGAGCTCTGAACTCTCATCTCGATATTACTATGTCGACTTTTTCCCCGCCTTCGATATCGACTCCTTTCAGTGCAGAAACCATGCCCAAGATGGATTTCCGTATTATCTCAGAAACGAAAGGTTGAATCGGAATCTCCGACCCTTCGATCGTAATCTTTGCTTTCAGCTCAGACTTGAGCTTCAATGGAACACAGTCGTTCGGACTCGCTTGTCCCACATATATCTCTTCCGCCAGCTCCTCACAGGTTGCTCTGCCGCACTTTCCACAATCCAAGCCTGCAAGCTTTTTCAGAATCTCAGAGATTTTCTCTCTCTTTTCAATGAATCTCAGGGCTCTTTCGACCAAGTGTAGACGACCTGTCTCTATGTTCAGAACGGGCTCACCAAGCGGTTGGAAAGAACAGAAGGCTAGGACTTCTCCTCCAGTGCTCTCGTTGAACTCCACGTATTCTTCCAGGTCCTTCACGCATACGATCTTGCCGACACGGTTGTCCTTTAGAACGAGTGATGAGAAACCTTCCAGTATCAGAACGTCAGCCTGATTCTCTTCTGCTACCTTGACCATCCTATCCAGCGGGAACCCGTTTATTCCGTTCTTCATCTTTATGATCGTCTCTATGTCCGAAACTACTGTTACGGGGTCAGCTCCAGCCGCGGAGTGTCTCCACGTATCCTTGCCCTTCTCATCCATCGAGAAGCCTTTCCTGCTGACATGCTTGAAACTTGCGACTCGGAACTGTCTCGCCACTAACTCGGAGATCAACCCTTCGACAACGGTCGTCTTCCCTGAGTTCTTGCGACCTATCACAGCCAAAACTGGAAGGACGATGCCCACACGCTAACACACTCCACACGCAGCTATTCACTAATCGAAGACAGACAAGACGCTTAAAACACTATATGCAGGAGCAACATCAACTACGCCTCGCTGGTGTGTCATTCTTTTGGATCTGGAATCCGATCGATCAATCTGATGTCTTGATACTTCTTCCGATGCGCGGTTCTAGTCGAAAGTGTGCGCGATCCACGCTCGGCTCTTCACAGGCTCATTCAACCCAGAGTCTTTCGACAGCCTCAGCCTCTGCCTTTTCGCTCTTAACTAGGTTTAGAACTCCCGCTGTGAAGAAGGTTGCTGCCAAGACGAACCCGATGATAAGAAGAGCCGTGTGTTCCTGCGGAGACAGCTCGAGCTGTATTGCTCCTGTCTGGACGAGGGAAACGATCAGAACTATGAAGCCGCTTATCCCCATGTTTATTCCTCCAATTGCCACGCGGAGACGATGATATCCCATCATCTTCAGGTGGTATACGATAAGCGACATTATAATGAACTCTAGCACAAGTGTGACCGCGGAACTCTCAACAAACACTATCAGAGCTAAAGCGATGAGGATGCCGACGATGGGCGTGTACGGATATAGAGGCGTTTTGAACGGTCGGTCTAGATCAGGCCTGTCCATCCTGAGCTTAATCAAAGAGAGATTCACAAAAGCAAAGACAAGAAGGGACGCGAAACCTGCAGCGTAGCCCACGAAGACGATGAGGCCAGTTGCGGCGAGTAAGATCGCCAACACGGAGCCGATCATCTGCGCGATGTATCTGGTTATTGAACCTCTGCCTGGAGAGAATATTATCCAAGGCAGGTAGCCGTCTCTGCTCAGAGCTGAAAGAATGCTCGTCTGAACTGACATGCTGGTAGCCAGCGACATGAGAGCTGCTGATGTCATAGCTATCGCAACCAAGAGCTTTCCCGCGGGTCCCATGACAACATCGGCAACGTGGATCAGGAGGAAGCCAGACGGTTCATTGTCTGGCGGAACAACTCCGATGGCAACGAAAGCCACGCCGCAATAGACAATTATCGTGATCACAGTGGAGAGCAATACAGCCCTAGGGAGGACTTTCCCGGGCTCTTTCATCTCAGGGCTCTTCGTGGCTATAGCTCTCATACCGACATACATGCTGAAACTGTACATCGCGCCGCCCAAGACCCCTGGGTAGAACCCCGCTGGCATGAAGGGGTCAAAATTCCCGAAGTTCAGCCCGTGGATTGCGCTGACAACTCCCAGCAAGACAAAGACGAGCACAAACGAAAGAACGGTCATTAGGTCGACGGTTCTTCCTCCTTTTACACTTATCACCGCGAAGACCGCTATCAGCACAACCGCAACTAAAGAAGCGTTCAACTGCGGTAGGAAGAGGTGAACCAGTTTAGCTAGACCCATGGCCGACAATGTTGTGGTGAAGACGCTGCTCAACCATCTTAACCCTCCGGACAAGAAACAGATGAACCCTCCAAAAGCGGCCTTAGTGAATGTGTACTCAGCACCGACCATCGATATGCTTGAACTCAGCTCGGCATAGTTGAACATGATTAACAGGTTGAGTAGGCCGGCAAGGGCTAGAGAGATTACTATTCCCGGGCCAGCGAGCTCGGTCGCGTAGTCTAGAAGCACGAAGAACTCTATGCCGAGCGTGCTGCCGAGACCGGCAATGACGCCGTAAAAGAGGCCGATTCTTCTCTCAGTCTCTTCAGATGCCATAGTAACACCTAGGATCTCGATGACCACTCATGTACTAAAAGAAGCCCGCTTATCGTTGCGAAAAATCCTGTCACAAAGAGGACCATCATGAAGAATGCGATATGCACCTCTCGGAGATTGAAAATTGTCCTAACGCCGAGGAAATCAGGGCTGTAATATAGCAGATAGGCAACGACGATAGCTGATACACCCAGCAAGCTCTGGAAAATGCCTATGAAGGTTGCCAAGATACTCTGCGCTCCCATATTTCTGGTCACCTAAAATACAGTATTATGCCGGATATGAGGTCGATACCTCCGAGAATGAGCAGCGCCCAAGCAAGGATGACTCTGCCTTCTTCATTAAGGAAGAGGCTGGTGTCAAATACTCCGAAGAAGGCGAGAACGAATGTGCCTAACAGGATCATTCCTATCATGATGATGAAGCCGCCGATGGCTACGGCAGCCTTCCCCATTGCTTCTTTGCCTATTTGCGGTCCTCCTCCTCAAACTGATCTATTGACTTTTGATGTTGAAGAGATACATAACGGGCAGATAACGTTTTCCCATCACTCTTCTAGAACGCTTCATAGCGGACCATCTCATTTATCGGCCGTCTGAACCGAGGGGTAGGTCTTTCAGCAGGGCGGCCGACTGGAACTATTGCAATCGGCCTGACACCTCTAGGCACATTCAAGGCGTCTCTTACTTCAGATTCGCGGAAAGCGCCGACCCAGCATGCCCCCAATCCCAGCGCACAGGCACCCAGAAGAATGTTCTGAGTTGCAGCAGCCGTGTCCTGGATGCAGTAGAGATTCACTCCTCGGCTTCCATACCCTCTTCCAGATTTTCTCTGGTCTGCGCAGACCACAATGACGATCGGGGCTTCCTCTATGAAGAACTGATCCAACGCGGCGTGAGCTAGCTTTCTCTTTGTCTCCGTCTTCCTTACGACGACGAATTCCCATGGTTGTATGTTTCCGGCTGACGGGGCTAGTCTTGCGGCTTCAAGCAGCTTCTCGACCTCTTGGTCTGAGACCTGTTCACTTGTGAAAGCTCGTGTACTCCTTCTGAGTTTGATCGCTTCGAAGAGGTCCAAGATGAGACTCCTCCACAATCGCTAAGACTGTACTGTATGACTTTGAGTTTCTTTTTAACCTTTGCAACACCGCGCGGGGAACTTTGGTGAACAGCATCTTCTCACTTCGATCATGTGCCGTTGAGAAAAAAGGCAAATTTGGGCTGTGTGGAAAGGTGTGGAATCTTTGGAAAGGCTTTAATGGTCCGTTTCTGTCTTCCAGAAGTAGAGACGCTATGTGTTTTGACAGGGGTCTATCTGCCATCTACTTGGAAGAGTCCGACCGCGTAGCTCAGATTGAATACATGATGCACACTGGGTTGATATCTAGGCTGTACGGGGGAGACCCTTTTGAGGCTCCTTCTGACGCCTTGGCTAAGGCTTACGAGAAGCTTGACACCGATATGATATTCTGGACGCTTCAGTCTTGGCACCCTTGGAAGGAGGCTGAGGAGAACGGTGAGACGTTCGATGTGAGAACGGACTGGTCGACCCTTTTCCCCACTACATGGAGGTCTTCCTTCCAGGTAAGCTCCGTTGAAGATGTCTTGAATTATGAACCTGAAGAACACGTGAATCTGGACGACGGTTTCTTCGAGGATGTTGTTGCGTATTTCGAAGGGGAGCACAATGAGACTCAAGAGATTTTCAGCACTCAGCTCGTTCCTGGCGGATATTACTGCACCTTGTTCATGTGGCCNNAGGTTTGAGCGTCTCCTTGACAAGTTCGCACAGATATCCCTAAGAGATTTTCAGGCTTGGGCTCAATGCGGCATCGAGGCGTTCATAAGCCATGACGATATTTGCATGACTGAGGGGCCGATGGTCTCGCCGGAATGGCTCCGACGGTACGTTTTCCCATGGTACAAACGGTTGTGGCATGAGCTGAAGAGCAAGGGGATAAAGGTTCTCTTCTGCTCAGACGGGGACATAACTAAGATCGTGGACGACCTAGCAGACGCGGGAGCCGACGGGTTCATAATGGAGCCGAGCTGCGACCTTGAGCTGATAACTGAAAGATATGGCGACGGGAAAGTTCTCGTAGGCAATGTAGACTTGAAGGTGTTAACCTTCGGCGACGAAAAGGCAGTCTTCGGAGAAGTGATGCGGTGCCTGAAAACCTCTGGACCCTACCCGGGCTACTTCATTAATGTGACTGGGTCGATACCTGACAACGTTCCGCTTAGGAACCTCGAATTCTACTTCGAGACCTTCAGAAAGTACGGTCGAAGACCTTTGGCTAGGCCATCTTAAGACCAAGAGGCCCCATCAGACTCGTCGACTGCCCTCTTCAAGGCTCTCTATGTAGGCCTCCAATGCGCTACGGAGACCCGAGGCTCTTGCTTTCTGCCTTGTGAACCCCTTCTTTCTGGCTAACCGCCTGATTGCTTTATGAATGCCAGAGCTGTACTGAAAGGCCTTCTTGGCTCTAACCGCGGCGGATCTAGGCACGTTAATGTCCAAGGCGACTTCTCTCAGTATGTGTTTTCTCAGTCTGTCGTCTTTGCTCCATATCTTGAGGTCTACCGGGATGTTCACGGCGAAGTCGACGAAGCTGTTGGACAGGAAGGGGCAAACATATTTGATATCGAACAATGCTGAGAGCTTGTCCACCTCTTCTTTGTCCTTTTCCGCCGTTTCAATGAGAGTTATCATCAGATTCCTCATGGCTCCTTCATTGCCGAAGTGTCTTGTGTAGACATGGTATCCGCAGAAGAGCTCGTCCATCCCGTGGGCAGACAGCACAGTGCCGAATCCAAGCTCTGAAGCCAACTTGAAAACGTAGTAGAAACAGACGGAGATCTCCAGCCGGACGATTCTGTCAAACTTTATCAAGGCCAGCGCAGTCTTCAGACCGTCCTCCAACTCGTCTAGACGGACAAGTTCATAAGACAAATCCAAGCCCAAAGCTTTTGAGAGATCGCTTGAGACTTCGATGTCTCTACGACTCGAAAAACCAACTGTAAGTAAGGTAACATTCTTGCCTAGGTCCTTGCAGACTTTTGCCAGCAACGAGCTGTCAATTCCTCCAGAGAAGGCTACTGCGATATCCTTTGCTGTCACACTTTCCACAGCTTCGCATATCTTCTCTCTGAGTTGTTCAGTAATTTGCATGTCTTTCACGGCAAGATTTCCTCACTCACAGGTAACATGTCTGACCATGTCAGGAAAACAAGCGGCTGGGATTGTGCAAAGAGCAAGTCATGACGAGTCAGCTTTGGCGTCCGCCCTTTTGGCGCTGTCTTCTTTCCGCGCGTTGTCTGGCCCCTATTTGCTGAGATCTGAGCAATGAAACTAGTAGGGAGGCAAGAAACAGCTTTGTGTCATCTATTTCTCCGAGCAGTCTATGGATTCTGTCACAAACCGCTTTGTCTGGCGCATCATCTGATGACGGTAAGCAGTTGATCCAGGCTTCTATTGGGGAAAGGTACTTCTCTAGTGTTGCGGCTCGTTCCACCCCGTCTGTTCCTCTTAGCGGAATGGCTCCGCGCCACTTGCCCGAACCGATACTTGAGATGTTGATGTCGAATCTTCGGAAAGCCTTGTGGTGGCAGATCTCGATCCATCCCCTTTTTCCATCCAGCCTCATCCATTCTAGCACTTCGGGATCTGGGTTGAGTTTGGAGATCTGGTCCTCCAGCCTCTCGACCGCCGCCTTGTATCCTTCCAGCTGAGGGGAGCCGTCGGGGAAGAACCCGCCTAACCAGTATTCAAGATTCAGACAGAAGCGTTCGACGTAGAGCTGTTTCAGTTCCGTGCTCTCTCCCAGCATTCCCAAGACATGTTTCTGGACTTTGCCTTCAGGATCGCAGACTTTGAGAAGGGTCTCGTAGCCGGTGAATCTTCCTTTGCTTGGAAGCCACCTTCTTAAGGTTAGGTAGTAGGCCCAGACTTTTCTCCATCGCTCATCGGTGATTGAGTAGTTGTGGCCGATTCTCAGATCGGGCGACGTCTTGGATCCGATTGCTTTGCATAGGCTCATTATGCTTTCCTCCAGATTCCAGTTACATATCTCAAGGGCTATAGTAGAGCGCAGAATGTCTTGACACGGCTGAGTTAACGGCTGAGCCTTCTCCCAGAGGCTCCTGAGACGCGCGTGCTCACCCGATATCCTTTCGTCGTATACAGAGGCATCACGTTCAGGAAGCCATTTTCTCAGCCGCCCCCACCGATGGTTCGCTAGGAGTTCCCGCTCCCATTCTTGAAGCTCCTCATCGATCATATTACTACTAACCGAAGTCATTGCCCAACCGTCCTACAGGAACAATGCCAGCATGGTTGACTATCTAGCCTCATGAAACTTAAGAGTATGCGACCATGGCAATCGATCAGGGTTTCTCAGCAGAGGTTTCTCAGATTCAGGATGGGAATCCAGAGTTGTTTGAAGGGATGAAGTCATTGAAGAGGTGCA
>JABAOC010002018.1_pt4 | contig 11842 bp, 13 predicted proteins | sample 7062161 | NCBI WGS metagenome assembly JABAOC01 (sample SAMN14538625, study PRJNA623070) | marine sediment metagenome | biome: marine biome [ENVO:00000428]; feature: marine pelagic biome [ENVO:01000023]; material: deep marine sediment [ENVO:00002113] | place: India: Gulf of Khambhat ... | reverse complement strand
TGTCCATCGGTGCGGTCGATGCGCACGGTGACGAGGCCGAAATGGGACATCTCGCCATGGGTCGAATCCGACAGCACCACCGGCAGCGGAATGCGGAAGTGGTCGACCTGCACGTTCTCGATGTTCATCGCGCGCGCCTCGTTTGTCATGCCTTGGCAGCGACGCCGACCTCGGCGCCGTTGCAGTACCATGGTCGCCGCAGCCAGGGAGCGTACACGATGAAAGCACTGCTATGTACGGCATGGGGCGGTCCCGACGCCCTCACCATCGACGAGGTGCCGGCTCCGGTCGCCGGCGCCGGCGAGATCCTGGTCGGCGTGCGGGCCTGCGGGCTCAATTTTGCCGATACCCTGATCATTCAGGGCAAGTACCAGGAACGTCCGGAATTTCCCTTCAGCCCCGGGCTCGAGGTTTCCGGCGAGGTGCTCGAGGTGGGCGCCGAGGTCGAGGGGTTCGCCCCGGGTGATTCGGTGATCGCCTTCTGCGGTCACGGCGGTCTGGCAGAGCGGGTCGTGGTGCCGAGCACCCACGCCGTGCCCATGCCGTCGGGACTGGACTTCGTGACCGCCGCGGGGTTCGCGGTGGTCTACGGCACCGCCCACGTGGGGCTCGAGCGCCGTGCAGGGCTTCAGCCGGGCGAGGTGCTGCTGGTGCACGGGGCCGGCGGCGGCGTCGGGCTGGCGGCAGTGGAGGTTGGCCGGCTGATGGGCGCCACCGTCATCGCCACCGCCAGCAGCGAGGGGAAGCTGGCGCTCGCCCGCGAGCACGGCGCTCATCATGTCATCAACTACCGCGAGGAGCGCTTTCGCGATCGGGTCAAGGCGCTGACCGACGGCCGCGGTGCCGACGTGATCTTCGATCCGGTGGGCGGCGAAGTGTTCGACGAGTCCGTTCGCTGCATCAACTGGGAGGGACGCATCCTCGTCATCGGTTTCGCCAGCGGCGCCATCCCCGAGCTTCCCGTGAACCTGACCCTGGTCAAGAACATGAGCGTGGTGGGCGTTTACTGGGGCGCCTATCGCAAGCGCGATCCCGCGGTGCTGCAGCAATCCTGGCGACAGCTTCTCGCGTGGCTCGCCGACGGCGCGTTGTCGCCGCATGTCTCGGCGACCTATCCGCTGGAGCAGGCGCCGGCGGCGCTGGCGAGTCTCGTCGAGCGGCGCACGACCGGCAAGGTCGTCGTCACCCTCGCCTGAATGGACGCGGAGCCTCGCGGCTAACCCAGAAGCTCCGCCAGAGTAGAGCCGAGACTCGCCGGTGAGTCCGCGACGGCAATACCGCAGGCGCGCATGGCCGCGATCTTGTCGGCGGCGCCGCCCTTGCCTCCGGCGATAATGGCGCCCGCGTGACCCATGCGCCGGCCGGGCGGTGCGGTCACGCCGGCGATGAAGCCGACGGTGGGCTTCTTGACCGCGTTCGAAGCCAGAAACTCGGCGGCTTCCTCCTCGGCGGTGCCGCCGATCTCACCGATCATAATGATGGAGTCTAGTCGGTCTCGTCGTCGGCGAGGAACATCTCGAGCACGTCGATGAAGTCCGTGCCCTTCACGGGATCGCCGCCGATGCCGACGCAGGTGGACTGACCGAAGCCCGCCGCCGTGGTCTGCGCCACCGCTTCATAGGTCAGTGTGCCGGAGCGCGAGACGATGCCGACGGATCCGCGCTTGTGAATATGCCCCGGCATGATGCCGATCTTGCAGGCGTCCGGCGTGATCACGCCGGGACAGTTGGGGCCGATGAGGCGCGAGCGCGATCCGTCGAGGGCGCGTTTGACCTTGACCATGTCGAGCACGGGTATGCCTTCGGTGATGCAGACGATGAGCGGCACCTCGGCATCCAGCGCCTCGAGTATCGCGTCGGCGGCGAAGGGCGGCGGCACGTAGATGGCGCTCGCGTTGGCGCCGGTCTGCGCGACCGCGGCGCGCACGGTGTCGAACACGGGAAGGCCCAGATGCTCGCTGCCGCCCTTGCCCGGAGTCACGCCGCCGACCATCTTTGTTCCGTAGGCGATGGCCTGCTCCGAGTGGAAGGTGCCCTGGCTGCCAGTGAATCCCTGGCAGATGACCTTGGTATCGGCGTCGACGAGGATGGACATCAGGCGCCCCCTTTCACCTGCGCGACGATCTTCTCGGCCGCATCGGCGAGATTGTCGGCAGGGATGATGGCAAGCCCCGACTCGGCGAGTATCTTCTTGCCGAGCTCCACGTTGGTGCCCTCGAGCCGCACGACCAGCGGCGCCTCGATGGCCATCTCCCTGGCGGCTGCGACGATGCCTTCGGCGATGATGTCGCAGCGCATGATGCCGCCGAAGATGTTGACCAGTATGCCTTCGACTTTCGGATCCGAGAGCAGAATCTTGAACGCGTTCATCACCTGCTCCTTGCTGGCGCCGCCGCCGACGTCGAGGAAGTTCGCCGGCTCCGCGCCGTAGAGCTTGATGATGTCCATGGTCGCCATGGCGAGGCCCGCGCCGTTGACCATGCAGCCGATGTCGCCGTCGAGCTTGATGTAGTTCAGATCGTATTCCGATGCCTGCACCTCGGTGGGATCTTCCTCGTCGAGATCCCGTAGCTCCTGGACATCCGGATGGCGATAGAGCGCGTTTGAATCGAAATTCACCTTTGCGTCGAGGACCAGCAGGTCGCCCGCGTCGGTCACCACCAGCGGATTGATCTCGAGCAGGCTCATGTCCTTTGCGAGCATCGCGCGGTAGAGATTTCCAATCAGCCGCACGCACTGCTTGACCTGATCGCCCGAGAGGCCGAGCGCGAAGGCGATGCTGCGTCCGTGATGCGGCATGTAACCGGTCGCCGGGTCGATGGTCAGCGTGAGGATCTTCTCGGGCGTCTCCGCGGCTACGGTCTCGATGTCCATTCCGCCTTCGGTGGAGCAGATGAAGGCGACCCGGGAGGAGGCCCGGTCGACGAGGCAGGAGAGATAGAGCTCGCGGGCAATGCCCGAGCCCTGCTCGACATAGATGCGCTTGACTGTCTTGCCTTCAGGCCCGGTCTGGTGGGTGACCAGGATCTTGCCGAGCATCTGCGCGGCGTTCTCGCCTACCGCCTCGATGGACTTGACGATCCGNNAGCGTCCCTTGCCGCGCCCGCCCGCATGTATCTGCGCCTTGACGACCCACACCGGTCCGTCCAGCGACTGCGCCGCGGCCACGGCCTCCTCGGGTGAGAACGCCACTGCGCCCCGCGCGACCGGTACGTTGAACGCGGCGAGAATCCCCTTCGCCTGGTATTCGTGAATATTCATTCCGGATCCAGAACCCGGCGCATCCGCGCCGGTCCTATCATAGGAGGTCCCCCAGCCTACCGGTTAGGGAAACTACCAAAGGTCTGGTATATTGTCGACCGGATACAACAATAACATCCGGTTGAGAGATCGGGGCCGCCTGCCTGTAGCATGGTGTTAGCCCGGTCAGCGGTCTTGGACATGACAGGAGTCGACGAGCCAGGGTCCCGTTCGTTTGGGGATGTCCGGCCCGCAAACCGTATGGACGCAAAACGTATGGACGCAAACTTTATCGACACTTAGCAATCGCCAGGAGAGAGAAAATGAAAGCATTGAGGCGAAAACTACTCGTGCACGGCCTTGCGCTGGGTGCCGGTCTCGCATTGACGGCGGGAACGGCGTCGACGGCGCTGGCAGAATTTCAACCGAAGAAACCGATCGAATTCGTGGTCATGGCCGGTAAGGGAGGCGGCGCCGACAAGGCGGTGCGCTNNAGCATCATTGCCGAGAACAATCTTGCTCCGGTGCCGGTGACGCCCATCAACAAGCCCGGTGGCACGGGCGCCGAGGCGCTCGTTTACCTCAACGGCAAGAAGGGTGACGACCACACGATCATGTTCACCCTGAACAGCTTTTACACCACGCCGCTTCGTCAGCCGGCGCTCGGCGTCGACATTGCGGAGTTCACGCCCATCGCACGCATGGCGGAGGACACTTTCCTGCTGTGGGTCCACTCCGACCGCAAGGACATCAACAATGTCGACGACTTCGTCAAGGCCGCCAAGGCCAAAGGCAGCGGTTGGATCATGGCCGGCACGGGAAAGGCATCGGAAGATAATCTGCTCACGGATTTTCTCAACTCCGCCTATGGCCTCAACATGAAGTACGTGCCTTACAAGGGCGGCGGTAAGGTGGCCAAGGAGCTTGCCGGCAAGAATGCCGACTCGACGGTGAACAACCCGTCCGAGCAGCTCGGCTTCTACCAGGCGGGCAATACCAAGCCTCTCGCCGCGTTCACGCCGCAGCGTCTGCCCATGTTCAAGGACACGCCGACTTTCCGCGAGCTCGGTCAGGACATGGTGTATTTCATGCAGCGGACCGTCGTCGGTGCCCCTGGCATGAGCAAGGAAGCGCAGGCCTACTACACGGATCTGTTCTCAAAGGTCTACAACTCGGACAAGTGGCAGAAGTATCTCAAGGACAAGAGCCTTCAGGGTGACCTGCTCACGGGCGATGCGCTCATGGATTACTGGAAGCGTGAGCGCGAGGTGCACCGGAAAATGCTGATCAAGATGGGAGCCATTTCCGGCTGAGCCCGGACTTTTCAGCACGAGTCTAAGAGCAACAAGAAAAGTAAGGTAACAGGGGAAGGACTCCGGTCATGACGGTGCGCATCGCTGAGCTCGCGATGGCGATCCTGATGGGAGTCTTTTCCCTTTACCTTATGTATAAGAGTGCCGAGCTGCCCATCGGCTGGATTCCGGACGAGGGACCGGGCGGCGGGGCCTGGCCATTCTGGCTCTCGGTGCTCATGCTGCTTTCCTGCATCGGAGTCCTCGTCAACTGGGTGCGTCGCAAGGGTCCGGTAGCGGTTTCCGAGGAGACGTATATCGAGAAGGGCGTGCTCGTCGACGTCGGGTTGGTCGCGCTCGCACTGATCATCACGGTCGGATTGTTCAAATTCGTCGGCGTCTACGTGGCATTGCCTCTGTTTCTGATCTTCTACATGCGGTTTCTCGGTAATCATTCGTGGAAGCTGACGATTTTTTTCGCCATAGCGATCCCTATCGTCACATTCTTCTTTTTCGATATCGCCTTGAGAATAATCCTGCCGAAGGGGATCACTGAGCCGCTGTTCTATCCACTCTACAAGATGTTTCTGTAGTCAGCTGATGGTGAAACTGTCCGAGTGCTCATCGGAAGCACCCGCTTCGATAATGCGAGATTCGTCCCGAGATAGACGCGATGGTTGAGATTCTCGAACTGCTGGTGACCGGATTCGCGGTCGCCTTCCAACCACAGAACCTGATGCTGGTGATTGTCGGTTGCACGGTCGGCTTGTTCATCGGGGCGATGCCGGGGCTGGGATCGGTCAATGGAGTCGCCATACTGCTACCCCTGACATTTCTGGTGCCGCCGACGGGCGCCGTGATCTTTCTCGCCGCCATCTACTACGGCGCCATGTATGGAGGCGCCATCTCGTCGGTCATGCTCGGAATCCCGGGGGCCTCCACCGCCGTGGCGACGACTTTCGACGGGAGACCACTTGCCAAGCAGGGACTTGCCGACAAAGCCCTTACCGCTGCGGCGGTGGCTTCCTTCGTGGGCGGCACGATATCCGTGGTGCTGTTCACCTTCTTCGCGCCGCCGCTGGCCCATGTGGCTCTTGTATTCGGCGCGCCCGAGGAGTTCGCATTGATGATGCTGGCGTTCGCCACCTTCATCGGGCTGGGCGGCGACGACCTCTACAAGACGGTTTTCTCCATCTGCATCGGTCTGGTGCTGAGCGCCGTTGGTCTCGACATCATCAGCGGTGAGCCGCGGCTGATTTTTGGCAACATCACCGGATTCCTGCATGGCATCAACTTCCTGGTGCTGGCCATCGGCATATACGGTATAGGTGAGATGCTCTGGACCATCGAGGAGCACCGCAAGGCCGGCGGTCAGAGCATGATGTCCAAAGCCACGGTTACCGTGAAACGTACCATCGGGAATCTCAAGGAGATCACGAGAACGTGGAAGACCCTGCTCATGGGCTCCACTCTCGGCTACTTCGTCGGAATTCTTCCTGCCGCCGGCGCCACACCGGGCTCGCTCATGGCCTACGGCGTCGCCAAGCAGATTTCGAAGAATCCGGAAAAGTTCGGTAAGGGCGCGCTCGACGGCGTGGCCGCGCCCGAGTCGGCCAACAACGCCGCCAGCACCGGATCCATGTTGCCGATGCTGACGCTGGGTATCCCCGGCTCGCCGACGACGGCCATTCTACTCGGCGGCATGGTGATCTGGGGTCTCGAGCCGGGCCCGCGGCTGTTTGTCGATCACCAGGATTTCGTCTGGGGCCTGATCGCGAGCCTGTATGCGGCAAACCTGTTTGCCGTGATCATCAACATCGCATTCATCCCGCTGATCATCTGGGTGCTGAAGCTGCCGTTCACGATCCTCGCGCCGCTGATCTTCGTGCTCTGCCTGATCGGCGGCTATGCGCCGACCCAGGATCTCCACGACGTCTGGTTGATGCTTTTATTCGGGATAGTTGGCTATCTCATGCGCAAGCTCGACTATCCGCTTGCGCCGGCCGTGCTCGCAATCGTGCTGGGGCCCCTGGCCGAGCCCGCTCTTCGCCAGTCGCTGCTGATCAGCGGCGGGAAATTCGACATCTTTTTCACCCGCCCCTACTCGGGCCCGATCATGGTGACCGCCATCATCCTGCTTCTGCTGCCGGCGATTAAGCCGCTCGTGCGACGCTTGCGCAAAAGGGGATAGCTTGAGTTCCAGCCGGCTGACCCCATAATCGTTTGGATATGCGTCCTTCAGTAGNNTCGCAGGCATCGTTGCCGTGCTCGCGCTCGCGCTGCCTGCGACGGCGGGCGAGTCGCCGGATGCCGGCGGCAACGGCCGCTGCTCGGCCGCGTCGGAGGTCACCCCGCTCGCCAGCCAGGCGGCGTCGGCGGGCTACGTGTCGAACGTCCTCAACCGGGACGGCTCAATCCGCTCGGTATCGCATGACATGTTGAGCCGCGCGCTCGAGTCGGCCAGGTCGAAGCAGCCCATCGCATGGGTGGTATTCACGTCCATGCCGGAGATTGCCGCTCTCTCGAACGAGGATCGCATGTGCGCGGATCTCGAGCGGGCCACCAGAATCAACCCGCTCAAGTTCGAAGACAGGCGCTTTGAGTCAGCGGACGAGTTGACCAACTGGATCATGGATTTCACCCAGGGCAAGGGAGCCGACGGCCGATCGCTCTACGAGCAGTGTCCCGGCAATTGCAGCCCCCGATACACGTGGTGGATCGAGCCACGCCAGTCCAACTTGAAGGTCGATGCATGGGTCGTCTGCGGCCAGCCGCGCGACCGAAGCAGCAACAGGTATCAGCTGACGACGAGCCTCGCCAGCGACTGCTGAGCCGAGTCAGGCGGCGACGCGTTCGCCCCGGTTTTTCTCATTGTCCCCTGAGGTTGCGGATCTCGTCCTGTGAAAGCGCGACCGACAGAATCGTCACTATCATGATGAAAGCACCCGCGGCCACCGCGATCGGCGGCGTGAACGCCGAGGCGACCGAGCCGCCGAACAGTGCGCCGAGGGGGATGAGCGAGAAGGTGATGCCGTGGATTCCCATGACCCTTCCGCGCAGCTCGTCGGGGACGCGCATCTGCAGGACGGTCATGGAGGAGATCAGGTACATGGAGTTGAACAGGCTCGTCAGCAACACGAACGACATGGCGATCGCATATGCGTGAGATGTGACTTCCGCGAAGCCGGTTGTGATGCTGAATCCGAACAGGGCCAGGGTCGAGCAGAGGCTGGCGATGATGATCAGCCATCCGAGGCGGCGCGTATGCTGCACGAATACGACGAGCGCCGTGCCGGTTACCGAGCCGACGCCCGATGCAGAGAGAAGAAATCCGAATCCACGTTCGTCGACACCGAGGATGTCCGCGAACGCCGGCATAAGCTGAATGTAGGAGACGCCGAAGAAGGTCAGTACCCACGTCAGGGGAATCATGATGGCGAATAGTCTCGTCGAGCCGATGAATTTCAGTCCCTCGAGGAACTGCTGCAGCGGATCGCCGCGCGGCGTGACACGGTGAGTGACATCCAGGGATACAAGCACGAGGAACATGGTCAGGAAACCGAGGGCGGCTGCCAGAAAGACGACGGCCGTGCTCGATAACGCGATGACGATGCCGCCAATGGCTGGAACGATCATGCGGGTGCTCTGCCAGAGGATGGAATTGAGCGCCACGGCGCTCGTCATGTGCTCGCGATCGATGAGCCGCGTAAAGAACGCCTGTCGGGCCGGCCAATCGAGACCCGACGTGAATCCGATCAGGGCGGCAATGAGAATGACGTGCCACACTTCGACGACTCCCGTGAAGTCGAGAGCCGAGAGGAGTGCTAACAGCAACGCGATGACCATCGACGTCGCCATCAGCACCCGGCGCTTGTCCAGCCTGTCCGCCAGCACGCCGCCGAACAGGCTCACCAGGATCTGAGGAACGGCTCCCGCGGCGCCGAGCAGCCCGAGCTTCAGGGGCGAACCGCTCAGTTCGTACACCAGCCAACCCNNAGCTGGGTGGCGCCGATGGAAGCCAGCGACCCGAACCAGTAGCGACGGTAGAGGGGGGAGTGAAGCGCCCCGAGCCGGGCCCACATCGCTTAGCGGCTTACGGCTTCAAAGGGCAGAACCATCACGGGCACCTTCCACGCGGTTTCGGGTTACGGCGAGACGGCGAAAGCAGCTCCCGCGGGGGGGAATGCCATCGTAACACGCAGGCCGCCCGGCGCACTCACGCGCCGGGTCCAGGTGCGCTACCATCGCCCGACGTCAGCGCCTCGGACCATGGACGCAGGATGAACGAAAGCGTCGCACGCTATGGCCTCGCGGTCCGGTGTTTGCACTGGATCATGGCCGTGCTGATGATCGGATTGCTGTGGCTCGGCTGGCACCTGGTCGGTCTCGACTACACCGATCGCTGGTTCTACGCGTCACTCGAGTGGCACAAGGCGCTCGGGATGGTGGCGCTGGTGGCGGGCGTGGCGAAGATAGCCTGCGCCGTCGCCAGCCAGGCGCCGCCACCGCTCGCATCCACCTCGGCCTGGGAGCGCGCGGTCACAGCTGTCGTGCGCGTCCTCCTGTATTTCATGTTGGTGGCCGTGCCGGTGACCGGATACCTGATCTCCACCTCGGCGGGCGACGGAATTTCGATGTTCGGCTGGTTCGACGTGCCGGCGGTACTGCCGAGAAGCGATTGGATACGGGATCTGGCCGTGGAGCTGCACTTCTATCTCGCCTACACGACGGCGATGCTCGTTGCGATTCACGTCCTGGCGGCGCTCAAGCATCACTTCGTCGACCGGGACGCGACGCTTCGCCGCATGCTCTGAGCGGGCGAATCGCTGCCGCGCTACTTGCGTATGCCCTCGATACCGAGCTCGAAGCTCATGGACTCGCTCTTCGGACCGAGATCGTAGGACATGCCGAAATCGCCGCGACTGATCGAGGTCGTGCCCATGAACCCGGCCCGGTAGCCGCCCCACGGGTCCGGCCCCTCGCCGATCTTCTCGACGTCGATGACGATGGTGCGGGTCACGCCGTGCAGGGTGAGCTCCCCCTCGAGCTTCCCGCCCTGACCATCGGGCGTGAACTTCGTGCTGGTGAATGCGGCCGTGGGGAAGCGCTTGACGTCGAGGAAATCATCGCTTCGAAGATGCTTGTCGCGCTCGGCGTGGTTGGTGTCGACGCTGGCGGTGCGAATCGTAACGGCGATTCTGGCTGTGGCCGGGTTGCCGGGATCGTAGCTGAAGTCGCCCTCCAGATCGTTGAAGCCACCCCACATCCAGCTGTAGCCGAGATGCTGAATCTTGAATCGCACAAAGGAGTGGCTCGGGTCGATCCTGTAGTCGGCGGCCTGCACGGCGCCCGCCGCCGTGACCAGNNTCCCGTCGCATCTCGCACCTCCCTTCGTGCAGTCTTCGAACCGGCCGCCGCCCGGCGGCCACGGCAGCGCATTATGACCGAAATCGGCGGCGCAGGCTTACGCGCCATGACGGCCTCCCTGGCTCTATAATCGGCGGCGCGGGCAGTCCGTGCGGCGCCGCCGTTCAGTCGCGGGATTTTGCTCCCCGCACGGCCGAATGAAGCCAGGCGGTAAAGCGTGCAACAGAAACGATTCCGGGTCCGTCCCCTGTGCAAGGCCTTCGGTGCCGAGCTCACCGGCGTGGATCTGTCTCGACCCGTCGACAAGGAGCTCTACGCGGCGATCCGCGCCGCCTTCGTGGACTATCAGCTGCTGTTGTTCAGAGATCAGGATCTGTCGCCGGCGGGCCACGTGGCCATCGGGCGCAGCTTCGGCGAGGTGCAGATTCATGTCATGAGCCAGTACCACGCCGATGGTTTCCCGGAGCTCTACTTTCTCTCGAACCTGGACGAGCACGGCGAGCCGAGTGGCAGGCATCCGGACCGGGGCACGCTCGCGTGGCACAGCGACGGCTCGTGGCGCCGGGTCACAGGCCAGGCCACCATGCTCTACGCGATCGAGGTGCCGCGGGTGGGCGGGGAGACGCATTTTTGCGACATGTACGCCGCCTACGAGGCGCTCGGTGAGGACATGAAGGCGCGGGTCGCAGGTCTTCGCGCGGTGCATAACCTGGACTTTTCCCGCACGCGGCGCCACGGGGAAGATCCCATGAGCGAGGCCCAGCGACGCGAGGTGCCGCCGGTGGATCATCCGGTGATACGAACCCACCCGGAAACGGGACGCAAGTGCATCTTCCTTGGCGATCACGCAGAGACCATCGTTGGTCTCGACTACCAGGACGGCCGCCGCCTGGTGGAGGAGATCAACGCGCTGGCCATACGCCCGGAGCTCGTCTACCGTCACGTCTGGCGCCCGGGTGATCTCGCCATCTGGGACAATCGCTGCCTGATGCACCGTGCAACGCCCTACGATACCGCGCGCGAGCGCCGCGTCATGCGCCGCTGCACGATACTCGGCGAGGTTCCCCACTAGGGCGGAGGACACCACCAAATGCCTGTCAACACGAACGAACGCATGGCGTGGTTCAACGGCGAGCTGCTGCCGGAGAGCGAGGTACGTATCTCGTTCCGCGATCGCGGCTGGCTGTTCGGCGACACCGCTTTCGACGTCGCGCGAACTTTCGGCGGCAAGCCATTCAAGCTGCGCGAGCACGTGCAGCGCCTGTACCGCACGCTGACATACCTGCAGATCGATCCGGGGGTATCGGCTGACGAGATGTGCGCAATCAGTGAGCGCGTCGTGGAAGCAAACGCGCCGCTGCTCACGCCGGACAAGGACTACTGGGTCGGGCAGCGCATTTCACGGGGACTGGTGCCGGTCGACGGTGAGGCGCCGGATAGAGCCGGTCCCACCGTGGTGGTGGATTGCACGCCGCTGCCGCTCTCCACACGGGCGGCGGACTTTCGCGACGGCATCGAGGTCGTCGTGCCGTCGGTTCGCAGGACCCCCCCGGCGGCCATGAGCCCGCGCGCCAAGATGGGTAATTACATCAACCTCATCCTCGGCGACCTGGAGGCGCGTTCGCGCAATCCGAGGGCCTGGGCGATCCTTCTCGACACCTGCGGCAATCTCGCCGAGGGGCTCGGAAGCAATGTCTTTCTCGTTCGCGACGGCGCTCTTTTCACGCCGAGGGCGGATTTCGTGCTTCCGGGAATCAGCCGCGGGGTGGTCATGCAGCTCGCATCGGAGCTCGGCATCGCGTGCACCGAGACGGATCTGTCGCTGTACGATGCCTCGAACGCCGATGAGGCTTTTCTGACCTCCACCAGCCTGTGCCTCTGCCCGGTGCGCGCGATCAATGGGGCCGTCGTCGCCAATCCCGCTATTCCCGGTCCGGTAACGGA
>JABAOC010017709.1_pt2 | contig 11846 bp, 8 predicted proteins | sample 7062161 | NCBI WGS metagenome assembly JABAOC01 (sample SAMN14538625, study PRJNA623070) | marine sediment metagenome | biome: marine biome [ENVO:00000428]; feature: marine pelagic biome [ENVO:01000023]; material: deep marine sediment [ENVO:00002113] | place: India: Gulf of Khambhat ... | reverse complement strand
GGCAGACCACTTCCCGCCCGTCCAGCAAGAGCACGCGATCTCTGAGCCGTGCCGTGCCTTCCGCCGGCGGAATGAGCCACCCGTCGGCGGACCAGATCTCTGCTCCGGGCTTGCCGCCGGGGGGAGCGACGGCTGTCGCACCGCGGGACTGCTCACCGGGCGGCTCCGGGTAGGGGGAGAAGCGCCCGGGTGACTGCCCCTGCGGCGCTGTGGCGGCGCGGAACGCGGCGCGCAACGCCGCCTGGTCGGGCGCGTGCCGCACCCGCTGGGCCAGCCTGGCCCAGAGACTGACCGATGCGTGCGCACCCGGCGCCTGCTCCATCCCGCGCGCGGCGACAAGGTCGGCGTAAACGCTCGCCGCGCGGTCCGGCTCTGCGGAGTTCAGCGCGGCGAGCAGTCGCGCCTCCGCCAGGGCGGCCCGGGAGCGGGAATCGTCCGGCAGGAGCATCGCGGCCTTGTCGAGCAGGTCGGCCCGCCCGGAGCGTGCGGCCAGCCGCACGAGGCCCTCCGCGAGCTGCGTAAGTGCCGCCGTGCGCTGCCAGGGGTTCTGCTCCTCTTCGGCAGCCGAAAGCGCGGCCTCCAGGTGGCGCTCCGCCGTGTGGGGCCGTTCCTTTGCTGCGCGCCAGAGTGCGGCCGCGGCCGATTCAGGGCGCGTCTGGGGCCGTACCGCGGGATAGATGATGATTCTGTCCTCCTCGGCGGCCACCAGCCCGTTCGCGGTCCACGTCAGGTCCCCGTAGGACTCAGCGGCCGGCGGCCAGTGCAGCACTCGGCCCTCCTCCTCACCTGCGGCGGTCCACCGGCGGAGCCCTGATTCTGCCGGCACGTAGACTACACCCCGGGCCAGCGCGCCGGAACCAGCTGCCCCGACCGGCACGTCCGTCTCCCAGACCGTCTCGCCGCTGAGCGCGTCCAGACAGGTCAGCCCCCGGTGCTGGACGTAAACGCGGCCCTCTTCCAGACCGAGCAGCCCTGCACGTGCGGGGCCGCCGGCGAACGGGACGCGCCCACCGGAGCGCTCCCTCGCGTACGTCCAGCGCCAGCACCTGCCGGCTGTCAAGCGGGGTTAGCACGGCGGTGCTGCCGAAGACCGACGGCGCCCGTGCGTCCCACGAGCCGATGGGCACCGAGATGGAATGACCGAGCCTGGGGGTCATGCGCTCGGCGCGCGCGTAGGGCACCGCCCACTGCAGGGAGCCATCCAGGGCGTCGAACCCGCACACGACTCCCTGCCCCGTGGGGAAGACGGCCACACCCTCAGCCACCGCGGGCGGAGAAGCATCCGCCAGGTAGAACTCCATCAGGAACCGCTCGACCTCCTGGCGCGACTCGATGGGCCCGACGGGGCTCTCCCACAGGAGCGTCCCGGTGGCCGCTTCCAGGCAGACGGCCCTCAGCCGGCCGTCCCGTGCCGCCAGCACGTATGCGCGTCCGCCCGAGAGGGCCGGCGCACTGAAGAACCAGAGCCCGCCCGTGGGCCCCCGCGCGCCGCCGCCGGCCTGCCAGAGAATGCGTCCCGTCGCCACCTCCGAGCACCGCAGGACGTTAGTCAAGCGCAGGCTGGACGGGTCGGCTTCCCAAATCCTGTCCGGTGTGGTGATGCCGAGCGTGTCCACATGCACGGCGAAGGCCCTGCGTCCATCCGTGGCCAATGTGTTGAGCCCCCGGTTGATGCGCCGCCAGCGGTGGGCATCGCGTACGGGCAGCAGCGGCGGGGCTACGTCCGGCTCGCCGGGGTCTCGCAGAAGGGCCATCCCCACCTGGCGAAGTCCGGCCGGTCCCCAGTCCGCCCAGCGCACGTGCGGAGACAGCGAGTCCACGCAGAAGACGGTGCCCTCGCGGTTGACCAGTATTGCTGTGTCCGCGGCCCAAACGTACGGCCTCGACCTGCACGAGCCCCGGCCGGCATCCCGGCGGGCGAAGGGCAGCTCCACCGTCAGGGCCGCTTCCAGCCGGGGAGCATCCGTCCGTTCGGACGGTGACGGTTCGGGTGGGGCGAAACGGTGGTGAGCGGTGCTGAGGAGTTCGGCCGGCGTCCAGTTGCGCCCCCGGAGCCGGATCCGTTTCAGGCCGCTGCCGCGCCAGGATTCGACCAGCGCCTGGGCCTCCTCCCGGCGGGCCAGATGCGCCAGGCACAGGATGCGCCGTGCGACCAGGGAAGCGGCCTCGTCCGCGCTGAGGGGCAGGACGTCGGCCCTTGTCAGAACGCGCAGCGCGGCGCCGTAGGCGCCTTCGTCCATATAGAGCGCGGCGAGCGCGCCCAGCGCCTGCACGCCCTCGCGGGTGTTCAGGTACAGACGCGCGGCCCGGCGCAGCTCATTGGCGGAGCGGTTCCGGAGGCCGCTGACATATAGCCCGGCGGCGGACGGTCCATAGAGAACCTGGTATGTGCGTCGGGCGCCGGGCGGCAGGCAGGCAATTCGCTCGGTTGCCAGGCGTGGGGCCCGGCGGAAGGCGCCCTCAAGCCGGACGAGGGCGGATTCGGGTGCTTCGATGACCTGCTGCAGGAGGGGCAGGGCGAGCTCCCACTGCTCTCGGGCGATCAGGCGGTCGGCGGCCTCCAGCCGGGCGGCGGCCTCTGTGTCCACTGGCAGGACCACGCGGACGCGTGCGGCGACCGGATGCGCCGCGGCGCAGATGCACCAGAGGACCAGGGCGCAGAGCGGGCGCAGGCGGCGCGCGGGGGGGCACGCGACTGCGCGGATGTTGGCTTCAGTGAACACGGGTGCATTTTAGTGCGTGGCGTCCGCAACCTCCATGCCGGGCTGCATCCGGCCACCGGATTTGGGCAACGTTTTCCTTGACGGGGTGCCGGCGAGGACGTTACCATACGGACCTATATGGAGGGGGGTGTGCCCTCACCAGAGCCGGGGCTGCGGACTCCTTAAGGTTGTACACGAGGGATCCAAGGAGACATGCCGTACAAAAGGCGTAACGAGGGATGGGACCAGGACAAGATAGTCGGGCAGATAAAGTCGCTGGCCCATGAGGGTGAGGATCTGTCGTACAACGAGATGGCCCGGCGCCGCCAGGGCCTGCTTGCAGCAGCCAACTACCACTTCGGCAGTTGGGCGGAGGCCGTTAACTCCGCGGGTATCGACTACGAGAACGAGGTCCGCAAGATTCCTAAGTGGAACAAAGAGCGGATTATCGACGAGATCCAGGAGGCCCACGAGGAGGGGGTTGACCTGTCCTGGACCAACGTGACCACTGACCGGGACTACTCGGCGCTGGCCTATGCCGCCATACGCGACACTCAGTTCGGGAGCTGGGACGCCGCCCTGGAGGCGGCAGGGCTGGACCCGGCGGACATACGTCGCTACGAGGCATGGGACGAGGAGAAGATCATCCGCCGCATCAAGCAGCGCCGCAAGGCGGGCAACCCCCTCAACTCCAAGGCCATGCAGGAGCAGGACTCGAAGCTGTTCAACGCCGCCCTGAACTACTTCGACGGCTGGGACAAGGCCCTGGAGGCAGCGGGTATCGACCCGGAGGATGTCTATAAACGGCGTCGCTGGAGCAAGGATATCATCCGCGAGGAGATAATCGAGCTGTTCGAGCACGGAGAGGACCTCGCTGCGCCCAACATGCGCAGGAACCACTCGTCGCTCTACAGCGCCGCTTGCAAGTACTTCGGCACCTGGACGAAGGCCAGGGAAGCCTGCGGCATCTACAGGAACTACCACCGGCGCACGTAAGGGCGACTGCCGGCGCGACGCGGTGGGGTGTCATTCGTGCCATTCCACGCGCTGGAGGCCCTGCTCGGAGAGCCGTTCGCTGAGGCCGATGGTGACCTGCTCGAAGTCCACCCTGTCTTCGTAGCGCAGGATCAGGTTGTACCTCATCCGGTCCGCCTCGAAGTCGGTGGTCGCCTCCAGCACGGTGAACCCGCTCTCGGACAGCATCTGGCGGAGGTCGTCCATCCGACGGCCCGTCCCTTGGAAGGTGCACGTCAGTCGGATGTACCTGTCCTTCCGGGCNNTCCAGCCACCCCACCGCCAGCAGCGCGAACATCGTCAGGCCCCACGTGAAGAGGGCCGGCCCTACGTAACCCGCCCCCAGGGCCAGCCCGATGGCCGCCGTCACCCAGATGGCAGCGGCAGTGGTGAGCCCGCGTATCCGGGTCCCCAGCACGATGATGGCCCCGGCGCCCAGGAAGCCCAGCCCGCTCAGGGCGTGGCCGGCGATGCGGCCGGGGTCGGTGCGCACGATGCCATCGGCCGACTGCCCGGCGAACAGCGCCGGCACGTGCAGCGAGACCAGCATGATCAGCGCGCAGCCCAGGCACAGCAGCATGTGAGTGCGCAGTCCCGCCGCCCGGCCGTGCCGCTCTCGCTCCCATCCCACGGCGCTGCCCAGCAGCGCGGCGAGGAGAATGCGCCCCAGAGCGGTCACCGGCCACGGACCCAGCAGTGCGGCTACTTGAGCCGGAACCATCTCGGACACCTCGTCGAGTGACGGTGACTGTCCACGGGGCATTATAGCGCGCCAGGCCCCCGCCGGGGCAAGCGCCTGCATCCGGCCGTCCTTGTGGGGTTTCGGGACCATCTGGTAGAATCGCCCGGAGCGGCGTGACGTCGTGGCGCCAGGGGATGCCCAACAGACCCGTCTTGCAGGGAGCGGAAGACCATGGCCCCAGATCCCGGCGAGCGAGAGCAGTCCGACCGGGCCTGCCCGCGCTACCTGCCCTACCTGACCTGGACCATGCTGGTGCTGCTGTTCGCGTGGTTCCTGGTGTGGTTCCTGTTCTACCGTCCCACAGGGGCCGAGGAGCTGCGCCTGGCCAGCTTCCACCAGGCGCTGCGCTACGTGGAGGGCGCGTACATCTACGGCATCGAGCAGGAGAGCCTCTACGAGGCCGCCATGCGCGGGATGATGGAGTCCCTGCCGGACAGATACAGCGCCTTCGTGGACCAGCGCGACCGACGGCGGCTGGAGCAGCGCGCCGCCGGCCAGTTCGGCGGGATCGGCGTGTTGGTCACTGCCCGCGACGGCATGGCGGTGGTTGTCGAGGTCAACGCCGGCGGACCGGCCGACCGGGCCGGCGCAGAGGCCGGCGACGTGATCACCGGCGTGGACGGCGAGGACGTGACGGAGTTGCCGCTGGACGAGGTTGTGGACCGGATCCGGGGGGAGGTCGGCACCGAGGTGCGCATCAGCCTGCGCCGCCCGGCGACGGAGGGGACGCTGACGGTGACCATCGAGCGCGAGAAGGTGGTGGTGCCCAACGTCACCTGGCGAGCGCTGGAGGACGGCGTAATCCACCTGGAGTTCCGCAGTTTCGACCGGGACTGCGCCACCGAGATGGCCGACGCCCTGAAGCAGATCAACGAGGAAGGCGTGCGCGGGCTGATACTGGACGTGCGCAGCAACGCCGGCGGGCTTATGGGGCCTTCCTTGCGCATCTGCGACATGTTCCTGTCCGGGGTCCAGATAGTGGCTCTGCGCACGCGAAAGGGTTTTCGGTCCTTCGACTCAGAGGTTCCGGTTCTGCTGCCCCAGGACGTGCCGATGGTCGTGCTGGTGAACTACGCGACGGCGAGCGCGGCGGAGATCCTGGCCGGCTCGCTGCAGGCGAACGGGCGGGCAACCGTGGTCGGCACGCGCACCGTGGGGAAGGGCTCGGTCACCGAGGTGATGGTGCTGCCGGACGGCTCGGCCGTCAACCTGACCGTGGGGCGCTACGTGCTGAACCGCGACCGCCTGGTCGAGGGACGGGGGATCCAGCCGAACGTGGTGGTCGGAGAGGGACCGCCGCCTGCAGCCGAGGGTGCCGAGGCGGCGCGGCGATGGCTGGAAGACTATGGCCGGATGCGCGAGCGGCAGCTCGAGAAAGCCGTCGAGGTGCTCAAGGGCAAGATGGCCGACCGGGCCCAGACCACAGGGGAGGCCGATGCAGCCGACGCGCACGAAGATAGTCGCGACGCTCGGACCGGCCAGTGAGGACTCCGCAACGGTGCGGGACCTGATAGAGGCCGGGGCGGACGTGTTGCGTCTGAACTTCTCCTACGGCGACCATCGGAGCCACGGTGCCGCCATCCGGACCGTCCGGGAGGCGGTGCGCGAGCTGGAGACCCCTGTGGCCGTCCTCCAGGACCTCCAGGGGCCCCGCATCCGCACCGGGCTGCTCAAAGGACACGAGTCCGTCCGGCTGGAACGAGACGCCTCAGTTACGCTGCGCGTCGGCGAGTTCGAGGGGGACGCCCGCGAGATCCCCATCAGCTATGAGCGCCTGCCCGACGACGTGGCGGCCGGCGACCGCATCATGCTCCGCGACGGGATGATTGAGCTGGAGGTGACGGCAACAGGAGGGGACCGGGTCGAATGCCGCGTGCTGACCGGCGGGCGACTGGACGAGCACGAGGGCATCAACGTGCCCGACGTGGAGCTGAGCATCTCCAGCCCCACCGACAAGGACCTGGAGGACCTCCGCTTCGGGCTGGAGCAGGAGGTGGATTTCGTGGCGCTTAGCTTCGTGCGCGCGGCCGCCGACATCAACCGTCTGAAGGATGCCGTCGAGCAGGCCACCGGCTCGCGCGANNTGCCCACTGAGGCCGTCCCCGTCGCCCAGAAGGAGATCATCCGCTCCGCCAACAAGCTGGGCGTGCCCGTCATCACCGCCACCCAGATGCTGGAGTCCATGGTGGACTCGCCCCGGCCCACGCGCGCGGAGGCATCCGACGTAGCGAACGCCATCCTGGACGGCACCGACGCCGTCATGCTCAGCGCGGAGACCTCGGTCGGCAGCTACCCCGCGCAGACTGTGCGCATGATGGACAACATAGCAAGGAGCATCGAAGACTATCTGCGCCGGGAGGGCGCGGCCACGCCGGAGGTCGAGGAGGTGCACAACCGCGCCGAGCACGCCCTGGCGAACGCCGCGTGCATGATTGCCCAGCGGCTGGAAGCGGCTGGCATCGTGCCCTTCACCCAGACCGGCAGCACGGCCCGCTACGTGTCGCAGCGTCGGCCGTCGGCGCCGATCTACGCGCTGACCCCCGACGAGGGGACCTACCGCCGGCTGGCTCTGCTGTGGGGCGTCCGGCCGGTCAAGCTCGACAGGTTCGAGACTACCGACGAGATGGTGCAGCAGGGCACCCGCAGGCTGCGAGAGATCGGGCTGGTCTCGGCCGGGGACACCATCGTTTACATCGCCGGTGCCTCCACCATCACTCCCGGCGGCACGGACATGCTGAAGATCCATCGCTTCGAGGACTGACCGCAATGCAGTTGCAGAGGTTCCTCTGTTGCAGCCTGGTGCTGACCACCGTGTTCTGCGCCGTGGTTCTGGCCTGCGCTGGCTGCTCGAACGACCCGTATCCTCCGGCGGCCGACCGGAAGATCGTCTACGGGGTTCTTGGGGAGGACCCCCACAGTCTGGACCCGGTTCAGCTCGGCGACACGCTGTCGGCCGGGGTGGCGGCGCAGATCTACGACGCACTCTACGAGTATCACTACTTGAAGCGGCCCTACGAGCTGAAGCCCGCCCTGGCCGCCGAAATGCCCACGGTCTCTGAGGACGGCCTGACCTATACCATCCCCATCAAGCAGGGGGTCTACTTCCAGGACGATTCATGCTTCCCGGACGGGCGGGGCCGGGAGGTCACCGCGCGGGACTTCGTCTACTCCATCAAGCGCCTGGCCGACGTGGGGAATCAGCCGCGCGGGTGGTGGCTGCTGCAGGGCAAGGTGGTCGGCCTGGACGAGTTCCACGACCTGTCGGACGAACGGTCCACGGCGGGCGAGCCGATGGACTATGCCATGACCGTCGAGGGCCTGGAGGCCGTTGACCGCTACACGCTGCGCATCCGGCTGAAGCGGCCATTCCCGCAGCTCCTCTACGCCTTGGCGATGAACTACACGGCTGCCGTCCCGCGCGAGGCGGTCGAGCACTATGGCGAGGACTTCCACAACCATCCGGTCGGCACCGGCCCGTTCATGCTGGGTGAGTGGAGCAAGCGGTGGCGGCTCATCCTGGAGCGCAACCGCACCTATCGCGACGACTTCTATCCCACCGAGGGCGAACCGGGCGACCGGGAGGCCGGCCTGCTGAAGGCGGCGGGCCGGCGACTGCCCTTCGTGGACGCCGTTTACTACACCATCATGTACGAGGCCCAGCCCGCCTGGATCTACTTCAAGCAGGGCTATCGGGGCGTCAGCGGGGTGAGCAAGGATGCCTTCCGGGAGGCTATCACCCCGGAGAAGGAGCTGACGCCGGAGTTCCGCCGCAAGGGCGTGCGCCTGATCAAGAGCAGGCAGCCGGACGTTTACTACGTCGGCTTCAACATGGAGGACGATGTGGTGGGCGCCAACCGGAAGCTCCGGCAGGCGATGAGCCTGGCGTTCGACACCCAGTGGCGCATCGAGAACTTGCTGAACGGGCGTGGGGTATCCGCCCAGGGGCCCATCCCTCCGGGGATCTTCGGCTACGAACCGGACTACGACAATCCCTACAAGGGGCCGGACCTGGAGCGGGCTCGGGGTCTGCTGGCGGAGGCGGGGTACCCCGGCGGGGTGGACGAGGACGGCCGGCGGCTGACCATCACCTACGACATCGGCGTGGCCGGGCCGGCGGCCGAGCAGCGCGCCCAGGCATTTGCCGACGACATGGAGGCGATCGGTATCACAGTCAGGGTCAGAACCAACACGTGGGCGGAGTTCCTGCGCAAGATCCATGAGGGCGGCTTCCAGGTCTTCAGTCTGGGCTGGGTGCTGGACTACCCGGACCCGGAGAACTTCCTGCAGCTTCTCTACGGGCCGAACAAGGCCCCGGGACCGAATAACACGCTCTACGACAACCCGCGCTATAACGAGCTGTTCGAGCAAATGCGCGCCATGCACAACACCCCCGAGCGGCTGGGCATCATCCAGCAGATGAGGGACATCGTTGTTGAGGACTGCGTCTGGATACCCTCCGTCCACTCGGTCAGCTACGTGCTGGTTCACCAGTGGGTGCGCAACTACAAGCCACACGGCATAACCGGCGGACACCTGAAATACCGGGACGTGGACACCGAGCTGCGCCGCAGGAGGCAACGCGAGTGGAACCGGCCGAACTACCCGCTGCTGGGCGGCTTTCTGGGGGTCCTGTTAGGGGCGCCCGTGGTGGTGGTGCTGTTCCGCAGAGCCTTCGCCGGCACACCCACTGAGATCTGACAGGCACGGACAGTAAACCCAGNNTTGGGACTTCATCCTTCGGGAGGCGCAGCCGACGTGCTGGCCTACGTCATACGACGCACGCTCTACACGATTCCCCTCGTGGTGGGGGTCGTGCTGCTGACCTTCCTGTTGTTCGAAGTGCTGTTCACCCCGGAGCTTCGGGCTGCGCGGGAGCTGGGACGCCACGCGGACGCCGAGCGCATGCAGGAGATCATCAGGGAGCGGGGCTGGGACAAGGACCTGTTCTGGGATGAGGAGCAGCCCGGACTCCAGAAGCTGACCGAGACGCGCTTCATCGACCACATGGTGCGGCTGCTGGCCTTCCGCTTCGGGCGCTCCGAGAAGACCCACGAGAAGATCAGCGACATGATCCTGCGGGGCATGGTGCCCTCGCTCACCCTGACGGTGCCAATCTTCGCGTTCGGCCTGGTGGTCTCCATCTGCCTTTCGCTGATGGTGGCCTACTTCCGGGCCACCTTCATAGACCTGTGGGTGGTGGTCGTCTGCGTGGCGTTCATGTCCGTCAGCGTGCTGGTCTACATCATAGGGGGGCAGTACCTGTTCGCCCAGCACATGCGCCTGTTCCCGGTGTACGGCTATGCGCCGGGCATGTGGTCGGCTCGGTTCCTGCTGTTGCCGGTGCTGATCGCCGTGTTGAAGGGGCTGGGCGGCAGCGTGCGCTTCTACCGCACTATCTTCCTGGAGGAGATCAACAAGGACTACGTGCGTACCGCCCGCGCCAAGGGGCTGGCCGAGCGGCTCATCCTGCTGAAGCACGTGCTGAAGAACGCCATGGTGCCCATCCTGACCCGCACCGTGCTGGCCATCCCTTTCCTCTTCATGGGCTCGCTGCTGCTGGAGAGGTTCTTCGGCATCCCCGGGCTGGGCAACATGACCATCGAGGCTGTCAACAGCGGGGACTTCCAGGTGCTGAGCGTCATGGTTTACATCGGCGCCCTGCTGTTCGCGGGGGGCAACCTGGCCACCGACATCAGCTACACCTTCGTTGACCCCAGGATCAGGCTGCGATGAACCAGACCGACACACCGGAAAGGGTCCGCTCCCTGTGGGGGGAGGCATGGCGCCGCCTGCGGCGCAACCGTCTGGCGATGGTCTGCCTGGCGATCATTGCGCTCTACCTGACGCTCGGCCTGCTGGACTTCGTCCGTTTTCCCTACACGGTCGGCGCGGGGGAAGGGGCCGTCGAGAAGACAATCTCCCTCATAGACTGGGCGTTCATCAAAACGGTGGGCTCGGCCGACAAGGAGGAGAGCTACCTGTCTCCGGGGGAGAGGGGCCATCCGCTCGGCACGGACATCCACGGCGTTGACGTGCTCCGCAAGGCTCTCAAGGGCGTCAACACCGCTGTCGTGCTGGGCCTTCTTACGGCGGCCATCTACGTGCCCCTCGGTCTGCTGTTCGGCATCGTGGCGGGCTACTTCGGCGGCGCGGTGGACGACGCCATCGTCTATCTCTATTCCACGCTGGCGTGCATACCGGGCATCCTGTTGCTCATAGCTCTGATGACCGTCATGGACAAGGGGGTGATCCAGCTTTCGATCGCCATGGGTGTGATGAGCTGGGTTGGCCTGTGCCGGCTTGTGCGGGGAGAGACTTTGAAGCTGCGGGAGGCTGACTACGTGCTGGCTGCTCGCGCCGTGGGGGCCGGGCACCTGCGGGTGATCTTCCTGCACATCCTCCCCAACCTGTTTCACATCGCCATCATCGTGTTCACCCTGGGCTTCAGCGGCATCGTGATGAACGAGGCCGTGCTGACCTACCTGGGCGTGGGCGTGCAGCCGGGGACCATCTCGTGGGGGCGGATGATCTCGCAGGCGAAGATGGAGCTGTCGCGCTCGCCGAGCGTCTGGTGGCAGTTTGCCGCCAGCGGCGGGGCGCTGTTCATCCTGGTGCTGGCCTTCAACGTGTTCGGCGACGCCCTGCGCGACGCCCTCGACCCGCGGCTGCGAGCCGGGGAGGGCACCGAGTGAGCAGCAACGGCACACTGCTGGAGCTGGACGGGCTGACCGTCCACTTCTTCACCGAACGGGGCGTGGCCCGGGCGGTGGACGGCGTGTCAATGGAGGTGCGCCGGGGCGAGACCTTCTGCCTGGTGGGGGAGAGCGGCTGTGGCAAGAGTGTGACCGCACTGTCGGTGATGCGGCTGGTGCCTCCGCCGGGGCGGGTGCTGGCCGGGCGCGTGCTGTTCGAGGGGCAGGACCTGTTGCGCCTGCCGGCCGGGCGCATGCGGCGCTTCCGGGGCGAGCGCATCTCGATGATATTCCAGGAGCCGATGACCGCACTCAACCCGGTCTTCACCATCGGCAGCCAGATAGTCGAGGCCGTCCGGCAGCACCGGGACGTCTCCCGGCGCCAGGCCCGCCGCATCGCGCTGGACATGCTGGAAAGGGCGCGCATCCCTGACCCGGCCCAGCGCATCGGCGAGTATCCCCACCAGCTCTCCGGCGGAATGCAGCAGCGGGCGATGATCGCCATGGCGCTTGCGTGCCGCCCCAGACTGCTGATTGCCGACGAGCCGACCACCGCCCTGGACGTGACCGTGCAGGCGCAGATCCTGGCGCTGCTGGCCGAGCTGCAGGAGGAGCTGGGCATGTCGGTGCTGCTGATCACCCACGACCTGGGCGTGGTGGCGGAGGTGGCCGACCGGGTGGCGGTCATGTACGCCG
>JABAOC010004854.1_pt2 | contig 11854 bp, 11 predicted proteins | sample 7062161 | NCBI WGS metagenome assembly JABAOC01 (sample SAMN14538625, study PRJNA623070) | marine sediment metagenome | biome: marine biome [ENVO:00000428]; feature: marine pelagic biome [ENVO:01000023]; material: deep marine sediment [ENVO:00002113] | place: India: Gulf of Khambhat ... | reverse complement strand
CAATGAAACGATCAAGATCGACTCGGCCAATGCGGTGAAGAATGCTATCCTCCTGAAAAGGGATTACGACTGCATGGTTAATGTGGTTTGCCGGGATGTTAAGGTATCCCTGGACTCAATGGAAATGCAATACCGGAAGGCGAGAGAGATGGGGGTTATTTTCGTCAAATACGATGATACTCCCAGATTTTCGCTGGTCAACGGCCAGGTCAATGTGGAGGTCAAAGAGGTTTCCAGCAGGATGAGGGGAGGTGAGTACTCCCTGTCCATTCTCTCAGATATCGTCGTCCTGAGCGAGAAGTTCGTGTCATCGGAGAGCACCGAAATGCTGGCCACGATTTTCGGTATTCCCCTGCCCGAAGCAGGGTATCTCATGGAGGATAACCCTCAGTTTACCCATATTCGGGCGAACCGCCGCGGGGTCTTCATTGCTGGGGGTTGTCGATTCCCCCAGACTGTTAATGAAGCCCTGTTGGAGGCGGAAGCCGCGGCTTTGGGAGTGACCCAACTCCTGTCCCAGGGGGTATACGAGTTCGACCTGGCGGTTGCGGAAATTGACCCGGCAAAGTGCGCCACCTGTTTGACGTGTCCCAGAGTCTGTCCTCATTCGGCCATCGTGGTGGAACAGTATGCCGAGAAAAATATCTACGTCACCAACGGGTATGGGAAGGACCTCAAGTGGAGGGCCGCTAGGGTTTTGTCTCCGCAGTGTTATGGCTGCGGAATCTGTGTCAGTTCGTGCCCTACCAAGGCCATTACACTCAAACATCTAACCGACGCCGAGATCTCCGTGCAAATGGGGACATAGTATCGAAGGAAAGGGTTTTTTGTGGCCTCTTTTAATCCAAGAATTATCGCCTTTTGCTGTGATAAGTCCGGGTATGTGGCTGCCGATATGGCGGGAGAGCTAGGCATGTCTCTGCCCGAGGGTCTGGATATTATTCGGGTTCCCTGTGCCGGCAGGGTCGACGCCTTTCACATGCTCCAGGCTTTTGAGAACGGAGCTGACGGTGTTTTGATCTTTGCCTGTCACGAGGAAAACTGTCAATCTCTCACCGGAAATCTCATGGCAAAAGCTCGGATAGGCTATGTCTACGCGATCATGGAGAAAATCGGGCTTGAAAGGGAGAGATTGGAACTCTGGAATGTGGCCACGAACAACGGCGCGAAGTTTGCCAAGGCCGTTCAAACGAAATGTGAAGATTTGCAGAGACTTGGTCCCAGTCCTGCCAAGTGACAAGGAACAGATCCCTAAAAAACTGTGAAGAGGAACTCTAAGCGCACATTAAGATTTTTCCGTCCTGGATTTTCCTGGGTTTTCTTTCGCAAAAAACTGTTGAGCGGCGAAGGTGACTTTTTCAGGAATGGGAAGGAGTAAAAACCAATGATCAAAGCCGAGCAGAAACCCCTCGACGAACTTCTTACTTTTCTCGAACCCCACAAGAAGATTATTCTCGTTGGATGCAATGCCTGTGTTGCGGTATGTCATGCGGGAGGAGAGAAAGAGGTGGGGATACTTGCTTCAGCACTGAGGGCGGCCCGGAAAAAATCAGGGCAAAAACTTGAGATCCTGGAGGATTGTTCAACCCGGCAGTGTGAACCCGAATTTGTTGATGAGTTGATGGGAAAAGCGGAAGAGGTGGAAGCCGTTCTCTCCATTGCCTGCGGGGTTGGGGTTCAGACAGTTGCCAAGAGATTCCCAGACATCCCTGTTTATCCGGGTGTCAACACCACATTCATGGGCGAGACTGAGGAGTTCGGTGTGTGGGTCGAAAGGTGTCAGGCCTGTGGCAACTGCGTACTGCATACGACCGGTGGGCTGTGCCCTGTGGCAAGGTGTGCGAAGCAACTCCTCAACGGTCCCTGTGGCGGATCTCAGGGGGGAGATTGCGAGATCAAAAAAGACGTTCCCTGTGTCTGGCAACAGATTTACGATCGCCTGACGGCCATTGGCCAGATCGATAGAATGGAGCAGTTCATCCCGGCTAAGAAATGGGGCAGGGAAAGCAGGGACAGTGGGCCAAGAACAATTATCAGGGAGGACCTGAAGGTATGAAGTCCGGAAGTAATTTGGAGAGGATTCTGGAGAAAGGGCTCTTTGCCGTAACGGTGGAGTTGGGTCCTCCCAAAGGTAACGACGTCAGTGTCGTTGAAAAGAAGGCAAATCTGCTCAAGGGATACGCCGATGCCATTAACGTCACGGACAACCAGACGGCCATTGTGAGGATGTCCAGCATTGCCGCGTGTTCCCTCCTGGTTCGGATGGGGTTGGAGCCCGTAATGCAGATGGTTACGAGAGACCGAAACCGCATCGCTATGCAGAGCGATATCTTCGGTGCGTCAGCCCTCGGCATTAAGAACATGCTCTGTCTGACAGGGGATCATCAGAGCTTCGGGAATCAGGTTGATTCCAAGAACGTTCACGATATGGATTCAGTCCAACTCATTGACTGTGTCAGGACCATAAGGGATGAGAAGACCATTCTGGGTGGTGATGATGACGTCGAGGGTGACATCAAGATGTTTATCGGGGCTGCAGCAAATCCATTCGGTGACCCGTTCGAATTTAGGGTGGTCCGTTTGGCCAAGAAGGTGGCAGCAGGGGCCGACTTTATTCAAACGCAGTGCATCTATGATATGCAGCGGTTCAAGGAATGGATGAAGATGGTCAGGGATAGGGGGCTGCATGAAAAGGTTCATATTATGGCAGGTGTAACCCCCCTCAAATCTGGTGGTATGGCCCGATATATGGCCAAGAACGTCTCCGGGATTACGATCCCGGAGGAGATCCTCGATCGAATGGTCAAGGCTCCAAAGCCCGCGGAGGAGGGAATCGAACTCTGCTTGGAACAGATTCAGGAATTGAGGGGAATTGAAGGGGTTCATGGGGTACACATCATGGCCATCGAATGGGAGCATCGGGTTGCCGAGATTGTTGAGAGGGCGGGTTTGTTGCCTCGTCCAACGTCTTAGACAAAAGGGAGGTTGGGATGAGCTTGAGAGAGCAATTGGAATCGGGCAAATTCATCATCGTCTCGGAGATTCAGCCCCCGAAGGGCATCGATACGAGGGAACTTTTGGAGAATGCGGATTTCCTGAAGGGGAGGGTGGATTTCGTAGTCGTTCCGGACCTTCAGAATGCCGTGATGAGGCTCGGGTCCCTGGCTACCTGTCATCTGCTCATGCAAAGAGGAATCAAACCCGTCCTTCAGATCGCTTGTCGGGATCGAAATCGATTGGCTTTGCAATCGGATTTGCTCAATGCAGCGGTGTTGGGGATCGACAATGTCCTTGTGATCCAAGGGGAAGATCCCTCCCTGGGGGATCACCCCGAGGCCAAACCCGTCTTCGATCTCACCTCCATCGAGCTCATCTCCGTTATACAGGGGTTGCAGAAGGGCCATGACATGGCCGGAAACGACCTCGATGGTTTCCCAAAGTTCTTCGTCGGGGCGGAGGTGAACCCGGGTTTGGAACCTGGTGCCCTGGAGTTGGAGATTTCTGATATGGAGAAACAGATCCGAATGGGAGCCAATTTCTTCCTCACCCCGGCGATCTTCGATATTGATCTTCTTGAGAAGTTCATGCGAAAGGTGGAGCACCTCAAGGTTCCCATATTCGCGGGAGTGACCATACTCAAATCGGCCGGCATGGCCAGGTACATGAACCGCGTGATGAGGGGTGTTTTCGTACGAGAGGAGACCATCACAAAACTACTGAAGGCCCCGGATAAGCTCAAGGCTAGTACCGAGATTGCCTCCAGCCTCATCAAGGGGATGAAGGGGCTCTGCCAGGGAATTTACGTGATTCCCATTGGCTGGGAGAAGCGAGTTCCTGCTGTCCTCGATGCAGCGGGTCTTTGAGGGTTCCGATCTCCTTGTCTAGGTACCGATTCTATGATAGGGTTTCATGAATCCTTTTCTCCCTCAGGTCCTCAGAAGGAGATGGCAAAAAAGGGCTTAACAGATCGATTCAGGCAGGAAAGCGGAGAGAGTTTCCCATTCAGGGCCATTGCCGAAATGGGCAACGATGGGATCCTCGTCTGTAATGGGAGGGAGAAAATCGTTTTCGCCAATCAAGTCGCGGCGGAAATCACGGAGTACCCACGGGACGAATTAGTGGGCAAGGGTCTGTCAACCCTCTTGGGGAAGGAAAACAGGGCCTTCCTGAGGGACTTTCAAACCAACAGGCGTAAATACGGCAAGAAATTTTGCACTGAGATGCGGATCGTTACGGCCCGGGGAGATGTAAAGGAAGCTGAGGTCTGCATTGCTTCCGCCAAATCCAACGGGAAGATGAAGACTTACGTCTACCTGAGGGATATCACCGAGCGAAAGCGGTTCGAGAGGGAGATGAGGGAATCGGAGGAGAGGTACAAGAACCTCTTCGAGCGAGTGCGACACGGCATCTTCATCAGCACCAAGGGGGGAAGGTTTTTGGATTGTAACCCGGCACTGTTGGAGATGCTGGGGTATCGGGACAAGGAGGAATTCCTCAAAATCGATATCGCGAACGATCTTTACGTCAATTCGGAGGATCGAAAGGCCTTTCAAGGTTTGGTGGAGAGAAATGGGTTCGTCAAGGATTTTGAGGTGGAATTTAAGCGAAAGGACGGACGCAAAATTACCATTCTCCTCACGGCCCATCCCATTCGAAAAGAGGAGGGCGAGATCATCGGTTACCAGGGATTATTCATAGACATCACCGAGAGAAAGGAGATGGAGAGGAGGATCCAGGAAGCCGTAAGGAAGTTCCAGAAGATCTCCGAGATGGGAGAGGAGGGGATTATCGTGATCGATGAGGGGAATCGGATCATATTTGCCAATTCCATGGCCACGGAGCTGATCGGCTACCTGAATGAAGAGCTGTTGGGGATGAAATTTACCGATCTTCTCAATGCAAGGGACAGGAAATTCCTGGCGGAGATGCATGATCAGGTTGGATTGGACGAGAGCAGGCGAGTTTGCACGGAGATGGGGGTCCTGGGGGCTGACGGGAGATTCATGGATGCCGAGGTTTGTATCACCATCGCCAGGCCTGAAGCTGGAAGGATTGACACCTATATTTACCTAAAGGATATCACCGAGCGCAAGAAGATGGTAACCGAAATCGGGCAGACCAACGAGTTCCTCACCAAACTCATCGCCAGTTCCGTAGACGGCATTATAGCCGCCGACATGAAGGGGAACATCATCATATTCAACAAGGCGGCGGAGGACCTCCTGGGGTACGGAGCTGAGGAGGTGATGGGGAAGATCAACATCGTTGACCTATACCCTCCCGGGGAGGCGAAGGAGGTCATGCGAAGACTGAGGGGCAAGGAGCATGGGGGAATGGGGAAGTTCACTCCTCAGCGAGTCACCCTCGTCAATAAATCTGGAGAACTCATCCCCATTCAGCTCTCCGCGTCATTGGTCTACGACGAACAGGGGAGGGAACTCTTCAGCGTGGGTTTTTTCACGGATCTCCGCCCGAGAATCGAGATGGAGAGACAGTTGGAAGAAACCCATCTTCAATTGGTTAATTCGGAAAAGATGGCTTCTTTGGGCAAGTTGGCCGCCGGAATCGCCCATGAAATTAATAATCCCATGGGTGGCATACTCATTTACGCCAGCCTCCTGATGGAGGCTTTGCAGGGGGATGACTCGAGGAGGCAGGATCTGGAGAAGATCGTGCAGGAAGCGACCCGATGCAAGGAGATCGTTAAGAGCCTGTTGGAATTTTCCCGCCAGACGGAGCCAAAGATAGAGCCTACTGACGTAAATAAGGCCATCACCGATGGCCTCTTCTTCCTTGAAAACCAGGCCCTGTTCCACAATATCGAGATCGTCAAGAGCTTGGCACCGGAGCTGCCCAGGGTTCGGGGAAATGCCAGTCAGCTCAAGCAAGTCTTCATGAACATCATTGTAAACGCTGCCGAGGCGATGCACGGGAGCGGTACCCTCACCATTACAACGGGGCTATCCGGCGACAAGAAGGAGGTTTGGATCGATTTTGCCGATACGGGGGAAGGGATCCCCCAAGAGAACCTCTCCAGGATCTTCGACCCTTTCTTCACCACCAAAGAGGTGGGAAAGGGGACTGGCCTTGGGCTGAGCACATCCTACGGGATTATTGATGGGCACGGGGGACGGATTGTGGTCAAAAGTCAGGTGAGGAAGGGAACTACCTTCAGGATTGAGCTGCCTGTGGGAGCCGATGATGCCGAATCTCTTTAGGGAAGGAATCGATACAATGGATACGAACGAAATGGGAGTTAAGGGGATAGAGATTGAAGGAGATGCTACCGCTATGGACCCCTCGTTTTCGGAGCTGGTGGTCCAGAGGGGGGCTGAGAACCTTTTGGCCTGCTATCAATGTCAGAAATGCTCTGCTGGGTGCCCCCTTGCCTATGCGATGGATATCCTTCCCAATCGGGTAATTCGCATGGTTCAATTCGGCCTCAGGGACAGGGTCCTCGCCTCCAATACCATTTGGATATGCGCATCCTGCTACACGTGTAGCGTTCGATGCCCCAACGACATCGACATCGCCAAGATCATGGATATCCTCAGGCATATTGCGTTGAAGTCGAAGGTTAAGCCCGCGCAGAAGGATATTCCCATCTTCCACTCCGTCTTCCTCGATTCCATAAGATCGAAGGGCCGAATCCACGAACTGGGATTGATCTGGCAGTATAAGGCTAAAACCAGGGATTTCATGAAGGATGCTGCCCTGGGCTGGAAGATGTTCAGAAAGGGAAAGATCAAGCTCCTTCCCTCCAAGTTTGGTGGAGGAAGGGAGATGAGGGATATTTTCAACCGGTACGAGAAGGGGAAATAAGGTGAAAGAGCTTTCATACTACCCGGGTTGTTCCTTGGATGGCACCGCTCGAGAATACGACGAATCGATTCGGGGTATCTGCGAAATGTTGGAAGTGAACCTCCATGAGCTAGCGGATTGGACGTGTTGTGGGGCGAGCTCGGCTCACTGCACCGATGAGCGCCTGGCCATCGAGCTGGCGGTCCGGAATCTCACGATAGCCGAAAGAGGAGACAGGGAACTGCTCGTTCCCTGTGTTGCCTGCTACAGCAGGTTTATGACGGCGGAAAAGGAGGTTCGGGATCACCCGGAGGAGTGGGAGACCACATACCGGGGCAAGGTTCGCATCCGATATGCCCTGGATTTCTTCTGTGAGGATTCACTCTTAGACGTGGTGAGGGAGAAGGTGGTTACGCCTTTATCCGGTCTCAAGGTGGCCTGCTACTATGGATGTCTCAGCGTCCGGCCCCCCGGTATCACCGGGGTGAAGGATTATGAAGATCCTCAACATATGGATCGGTTGATGGGAGTGTTGGGGGCTGAACCCCTTGCGTGGTCTTATAAAACGGATTGTTGTGGGGCGAGCCTTGTTATGACCAGGACCGATATTGTGAGGAAGCTGTCCCATGGTTTGTTGGAGATGGCACGAGAGGCGGAGGCGGATTGTCTCGTTACGGGCTGTACCATGTGTCAGGGAAATTTGGACACCCGGCAGGAGGAGATCGGCAAGGAATTCGGCCAGAAATACGACCTTCCCGTCTTCTACTATACGGAGCTGATGGGCTTGGCCATGGGGCACCGGGATGTCAAGAAGTGGTTTGGTCGACATCTCACCGACCCTATAAGGCTCCTCAGCGGGAAGGGGTTGTTGGGATGATGTCGGAGGACGGGCTCCATGGGTACGGTTTTATCGTCTAATTCCACGGACGAAAAAGTGGGTGCCGTGCTCGTTATTGGGGGAGGAATTGCCGGCATCCAGGCTTCTCTTGATTTGGCGGAGTCGGGGTACTACGTGTACTTGGTGGAATCCTCCCCGGCCATCGGCGGGGTGATGGCCCAGCTTGACAAGACCTTTCCCACCAATGACTGCTCCATGTGAATCCTCTCCCCGAAACTGGTGGAGTGCGGCAGACACCTCAACATAGAAACCCTCACCTACTCGGAGGTCTTGGACGTTCAGGGGGAGTCGGGTCATTTTCGAGCGACCATCAGGAGAAAGCCGCGATACGTGGATTCGGCGAAATGCACCGGCTGCGGAGAATGTCCCGAGGTCTGCCCCGTCGGGATTACCAGTGAATTCGACGAGGGCCTGGTGGACCGGAAGGCCATCTATCGTCCCTACGCTCAGGCGTTTCCCAATATCTTTACCATCGACAAGAGGGACCGCCCCCCGTGTGTGATGACATGCCCGGCCGGGGTGAATGTCCAGGGTTACGTCGCCCTTATCTCCCAGGGCAAATACGAAGAGGCCCTTCAGCTCATCTATGAAAACCTCCCCCTTCCGGGCATCCTGGGAAGGATATGTCACCACCCTTGTGAGGCGGAATGTAATCGAGCTTCCCTGGATGAATCCGTGGCCATCTGCGATCTGAAGCGGTTTGTGGCGGATCGTGCCGAAAGGAAACCGCCTCAGAAGAAGGAAGAGAGGCCCGAGAGGGTAGCCGTCATCGGCTCCGGGCCCGCTGGGTTGAGCGCAGCCNNCCTGGGGGAATGTTGCGTGCGGGTATTCCGGCATACCGCCTTCCCCGGGATGTGCTTGACGGGGAAATCGAGTTCATCCAGAACCTTGGGGTAGAGATTAAGACGAATACCGCGGTCGGAAAGGACATAACCATAGAGGAGCTCTTCTCCCAGGGCTTCAAGGCCCTCTTCATAGCCAGCGGTGCATACACGGATCTGAGGTTGGAGATCCCGGGCGAGGATGGTCAGGGGGTGATCCCCGGGTTGGTCTTCCTGGGGATGATCAATTCGGGCCGGGGGGCCCAGATAGGCGGGAGGACGGCAATCATCGGTGGCGGCAATGTGGCTATCGATGCGGCCAGGTCGGCGCTCCGAATTGGGGCGAGGGAGGTAAGCATCCTCTACAGGAGATCCCGGGAGGAGATGCCCGCTAACGATGAGGAGATCGAGGAGGCCCTTGCGGAGGGAATTCAAATCCAGTACCTCACAGCGCCCAGCGAGATCGTTCCCAAGGGAAAGGGAGGGGTGGAGGTGCGCTGCATTCGGATGCGGTTGGGGGAGCCCGACGAAACGGGAAGGAGACGGCCTATTCCCATCGAGGGCTCGGAGTTCTCCGTTGAAGTCGATACGGTTATTCCCGCCATTGGGCAGGCCCCGGATCTGGCCTTCATTTCTTCCGAGATGGGGATCGAGCTGACGGAGGGNNTTCGCGGGGGGAGATGCCGTTACGGGGCCAGCTTATGCCATCGAGGCGGTTGCAGCGGGGAGGGAGGCGGCCATCTCCATTCATCGGTATCTCAACGGGCGAGACCTGAAAGAAGGGCGGGAGCCATCTCCGTGGCAAAGGGCCGGTGTGGACGATCTGTTGGCCAGGGCCCAGAAGATTCCCCGACAGAGGCCAGTCCTCGTTCCTCCCGATGGGAGAAGGGGTGATTTCCAGGAGGTGGAGCTGGCTCTTAGCGAGGATGAAGCCTTACGGGAGGCCCAGCGCTGTCTTAACTGCGGGCTCTGTTCGGAGTGCCTTCAGTGTGTCCCTGCCTGCAAAGCGGAAGCAGTTGACCACCAGATGCAAGACAAGATCGAAGAGTTTCAAGTGGGTTCTATCATCCTCAGCCCGGGCTTTGAGGAATTTGATGCCACTCGTCTGGGAAACTACGGGTATGGGCGGTATCCGAATGTCGTCAGCAGCACCGAATTCGAGCGGATTTTAAGCTCATCGGGTCCCTTTCAAGGCCACCTTCAGAGGCCTTCCGATGGGAAAGAGCCCCAAAAGATTGCCTGGATTCAGTGTGTTGGATCCCGGGATCCTTCCATAGGGTGCGGGTTCTGCTCGTCCGTGTGCTGCATGTATGCAATCAAGGAGGCTGTGCTCGCTCGAGAACACAGTGACGGGTCTCTGGATACTGCCATCTTTTACATGGACATGAGGACTTATGGCAAGGATTTTGATAGATATTACGAGAGGGCTAAGCAAGAAAATGGAGTTCGGTTCATCAGATGCATAGTGTCGAGGGTGGCCGAGAGACCAAAGACGAATAATTTGGTGATCACGTATGTTGAGGATAGTCAAAGGATCAAAGAGGAAGAGTTCGATTTAGTGGTCCTCTCCGTGGGAATTCATCCTTCAAGATTCGGTCGCGAGTTGGCAGAGGAGTTGGAGATAGAGCTTAACCAGTTTGGTTTCTGTAAGGTAGGCGAATTTCTCCCCAACAACACATCAAAGCCGGGTATTTTCGTTTGCGGGACTTTCAACGGGCCCAAGGACATCCCTGAAACGGTGACCCAGGCTAGTGGGGCGGCGGCAAAGGCATCGAGTTTATTGGCCTCGGCCCGTCACAGCTTAACGAGGAGGAAGGAATATCCCCCCGAGAGGGAAGTGGCGGGTCAGGAGCCGAGGATTGGGGTATTCGTCTGCAACTGTGGAATCAACATCGCAGGCGTGGTGAATGTCCCGGAAGTGACTGAATATGCCGGGACGCTTCCCAACGTCGTCTTTGCCGACCAAAATCTGTATACCTGTAGCCAGGATACCCAGGAAATCATAAAGGAGAAGGTCGCGGAGCATAACCTCAATCGGGTGGTAGTAGCTGCTTGCAGTCCTAGGACTCACGAGCCCTTGTTCAGGGAGACACTGAGGGAGGGGCAGCTCAATCAGTATCTCTTTGAGATGACCAACATCCGAGACCAATGTTCCTGGGTCCATGCTCAGGTGCCCAAACGGGCCACCGAGAAGGCCAAGGATTTGGTCCGTATGGCCGTGGCTAAAGCCAGTCTAATCGAACCCCTAACCCAGGTAGCAATTGATTTAACGGCAACGGCTTTGGTGATTGGTGGAGGGATTTCGGGGATGACCAGCGCCTTGAACTTGGCAGGTCAGGGGTTTGAAGTTAGCTTAGTCGAAAAATCAGATGAGTTGGGCGGCAATGGGAGGCGGATTTACCGAACCTTGAATGGTGGACATATACAGCCCTTTATAGATGATATGATCGCAATGGTTAACGATCACCCCCTGATCCATGTCTATCTCGGAACCCGGGTGATTGATTCCTCTGGATACGTTGGAAATTTCACCTCCAAATTGAGGGCGGAAGATGGCACGGAGGAGGAGGTGAGGCATGGGGTTACCATCATGGCCGTTGGTGGGCAGGAATATAGGCCAACGGACTATTTCTATGGTGAAGATGAACGGGTTCGCACGGCCATGGATTTGGAGGGGGATCTGGCAGATAATCCGGGCAAATACGCAAACTGCAGTAACGTGGTGATGATCCAGTGTATCGGATCTCGGAACGAGGAAAGGCCCTATTGTAGTCGTGTGTGTTGCGGAATGTCCGTAAAAAACGCCCTGAAATTGAAGGAATTGAACCCTCAGGTAAACATCTATATCCTGTACCGGGACATGAGGACTTACGGGCTCATGGAGGATTTCTTTACTGAGGCAAGGAATCGGGGGGTTGTATTTATACGATTCGACCCGGAGGACCAGCCAGTGGTGAGGAGGGTCAAAGAGAACGGGCGAGACCTGTTGCGGGTCGAGATAAGCGACGCCGTCATTGGGGAACGATTGACCATCGACGCGGATCTCTTGCAGCTGGCAACGGGCATCCTCCCCCCCGAGGACAATAGGGTGCTTTCACAAATATACAAGGTCCCCCTCAACCAGGATGGGTTTTTCTTGGAAGCCCATGTGAAGCTGCGGCCTGTGGATTTTGCAACGGAGGGTGTCTTCCTGTGCGGTCTATCCCATTCCCCGAAAGGCATCGATGAGAGCATTTCGCAGGCCAGCGCTGCTGCCTCTAGAGCTAGTACGATTCTGTCCAAGGATAAACTGGAGGCGGAAGGTATCATCTCCTCTATCGATAAAGAGCTCTGT
>JABAOC010005813.1_pt2 | contig 11856 bp, 9 predicted proteins | sample 7062161 | NCBI WGS metagenome assembly JABAOC01 (sample SAMN14538625, study PRJNA623070) | marine sediment metagenome | biome: marine biome [ENVO:00000428]; feature: marine pelagic biome [ENVO:01000023]; material: deep marine sediment [ENVO:00002113] | place: India: Gulf of Khambhat ... | reverse complement strand
AGCGGGCAGACCACGTTCTGCCCCGTGTACTTGGGCGCGCTGCCCCCGATCGGCTCGAACATGGAGACGCCCTCAGGGTTGATGTTGCCGCCAGCCGCGACGCCCATGCCGCCCTGAATCATCGCCCCCAGGTCCGTAACGATGACGTCGAACCATTCGGGGTTCTTGACGAACCACATGCAGGCGGCGTCCACGTGGGCGTACTCGCGGGCGATATCGGGGTAGTCGGCGTCGCCCACCTCGTTGAAGGCTCGCCACCATGTGTCGTGGACGTAGGTGAGGACGTTGATCTTGCCCACGAGATGGAGTTGGCGCATCCTATCGCGCTTGCGGGCGAGGTCGAACGCGTAGCGAATCGCGCGCTCGGCCCCGAAGCGAGTCGTCATGTGCACCTGGGTCGATGTCTCCTGGGGCGTGCCCTTGTACTGGAACCCGCCCATGTCGCAGTACAACCCCTCCGCGTTCTCCCGCACCACCACGAAATCGATCTCATCGGGGCCCTTGTCCTTGAGCGGACACTCGACGCCGGGGTAGAGCCTGACCGGCCGCAGGTTGATGTACTGGTCGAGCTCGAAGCGAACACGGAGGAGGAGCCCCTTCTCCAGGATGCCCGGCGCCACCTCCGGATGGCCCACGGCTCCCAGGTAGATTGCGTCGAAGCCGCGAAGCTCCTCCAACACGGAATCCGGAAGGACCTCGCCGGTCTTCAGGTAGCGGTCGCCGCCCAGGTCGTACGTCTCGGTCTGGTAACGAAGGCCGGTGGCGGCGGCAGCGGCCTCCAAGACCTTCAGCCCCTCCTGAACGACCTCCAGGCCGATCCCGTCGCCGGGGATCACGGCTATCCGGTGCATCGACTTCTCCTCATCGCTTGTCCACTCCAACGAAGGCAGCCACGCTCCATTCGACCGGGCCGAAGTGTAGCACAGAGGAGCGCCTTGGGTTAAGCGCTGACGCTAGCCGACCTCGGTCTCGTTCTCATGCCGCGGGACGGGGCGCGGCCGCTGGGCCGCCAGGTCCGTGAACACCGCGCGGAAGCTGATCAGGCCGCCCATGGCGAAGACCAGCAGCAGCGGCCAGGTGCGGATACGGCGCAGGTTGCTCACCCCCAGGTTGGCGCCCAGGGTCCACACGGCGGCGATGAGCCCCGGCACGAACCAAAGCACAGCGAAGGTGGAGGCCGCGATGCGCAGCGGCCAGCGGCGCACCCCCAAGCCGCGGTCGCCCACGATCAGCCACAGCAGGCCAGCGAACCCCAGCACGCCGAAACTGCGCTCCACGACCGTCGCGTTCGTGGCCTTCCACATCGTCAGGAAGGCGTTGATCAGCGCGATCAGGGTGTTGCGGCCCCGTGGCTCCTCCTCCAGTTCCTCCTCCTCCGAGAAGTCGTACAGCTCCTCCTCCACCTTTTGGCCGAGACCGCGCACCCGGTTCCAGAGGTCGCGGATGGGGTCAGAGGGCATGTAACTTCTCCTCCCACCTCACTCGCCAGCCGGCGTCAGCCAGCCGGGGCGCTCCGCCTCGAAGGCGCGTATCTTCCCATCGAGCTTCAGCGTCAACCCTATGTCGTCCAGGCCGTTCAGCAGCCGCTCGCGGACGAACGGGTCTATCTCGATCGCCTCCCGGAATCCGTCCTCGTCGTACAGCGCCTGCTGCTCCAGGTCTACGGTGAGCTCGTAGCCGGGCCGCTCCTGCGCCTTCCGCATCAGCTCCTGCACGCGCTCCTCCGGCAGCGCCACCGGCAGCACGCCGTTCTGTATGCAGTTGTTGTAGAAGATATCCGCGAAGGAAGGTGCGATGAGCGCTCGGAATCCGTACTCCAGCAGCGCCCATACCGCGTGCTCGCGCGAGGACCCGCAGCCGAAGTTGCGCCCGGAGACGAGGATCGTCGCCCCTTCGTAGCCGGGGCGGTTCAGCTCGAACTCCGGGTTCGGCGCGCCGTCGGCGAGGTACCGCCAGTCGAAGAAGGCGAACTCACCGAACCCCGTCCGCTCGACGCGCTTGAGGAACTGCTTGGGGATGATCTGGTCGGTGTCCACGTTGGGACGGTCCAGTGGCGCGACGATGCCTGTGATGACGGTAAACGGTTGCATCTGCGATCCTACCACTCACGAATGTCCACAAAGTGTCCGGCGATGGCGGCCGCGGCGGCCATCGGCGGGCTGACCAGGTGCGTCCGCCCGCCCTTCCCCTGCCGGCCCTCGAAGTTGCGGTTAGACGTTGAGGCGCAGCGCTCCCCAGGCTGAAGCACGTCCGGGTTCATGCCCAGGCACATCGAGCAGCCCGCCTCGCGCCACTCGAACCCCGCCTCGATGAATGTCCGGTCCAGACCCTCACGCTCCCCCTCAACCCTCACCGGTGTCGACCCGGGAACCACCATCGCCCTCACATCGTCGTGCACCTTGCGACCGCGCACCACCTCCGCGGCCGCGCGCAGGTCCTCGATGCGCCCGTTCGTGCAGGCCCCGATGAAGACCCGGTCGATCCGGATGTCCCGGATGGGCGTTCCGGGCTGGAGGTCCATGTAGGCAAGGGCGCGCTCGGCAGCCGCCCGGTCCCCCGACGATGAGAACGAGGCAGGGTCCGGCACGCGCCCTGTCACCGGAACGACCATCCCAGGATTGGTGCCCCAGGTCACGTACGGCTCCAGCTCCGACGCGTCGATCACCACTGTCTTGTCGAACGCGGCGCCCGGGTCCGTACGCAGCCCCTTCCACATCTCCACCGCGGCGTCCCACTCCGCGCCCTTGGGCGCATACGGCCGACCGCGCAGGTACTCGAACGTCGTCTCGTCCGGCGCGATCATGCCGGCACGGGCGCCGGCCTCGATGGTCATGTTGCAGACCGTCATCCGCCCCTCCATGGAGAGGGCGCGGACCGCGTCCCCCGTGTACTCGATGACATGGCCGACGGCACCGTCCACGCCGATCCGCCCGATGATGCCCAGGATCATGTCCTTGGCGGCAACGCCTCGCGGCAGCGCTCCTTCCACCCGTACTTCCATCGTCTTCGGCCTCTGCTGCACCAAGCACTGCGTGGCCAGCACGTGCTCCACCTCGGAGGTGCCGGTACCCAGGGCGAAAGCCCCGAACGCCCCGTGCGTTGACGTGTGGCTGTCGCCACAGACTATGACCATCCCCGGACGGGTGTACCCCATCTCCGGGCCGATGACGTGGACGATCCCCTGCCGGTCGGAGTGCATGCCGTACAGCCGCACACCGAACTCCTCACAGTTTCGTTGCAGCGTCTCGACCTGCTTGCGCGAGATCTCGTCTTCGATGGGGAGCGAACGGTCCGTGGTGGGAACGTTGTGATCCGCGGTAGCGACGGTGAGGTCAGGGCGGCGCACACTGCGCTCCGCCAGTCGCAGCCCCTCGAAGGCCTGCGCAGAGGTCACCTCGTGCACGAGGTGCAGGTCCACGTAGAGCAGGGAGGGCTTCGCCTCCTCGTCGTGCACTACGTGTGCATCCCAGATCTTCTCGAACAGCGTCTTCGGTCTCATCGTGGCATGGGCCAATCCAGCAGCCCTCAGGGGCCTGGTCAGCGTATTTCAGGATACGTCAGGGAGGGCCGCCAAGCCAGCCGCCCTCCCTGACGATAGCGTCTAAGGGTTGGCCCACACCTCGCCCTTGCGGGCGCCCTGGGGAGCATGGGCCAGCAGCCGGTTGAGGGCATTGAGCAGCGCCTTGGCCGAGGCGACGACAATGTCGGTATCCGCGCCGCGCCCCACGAAGGCGCGGTCGTCCGCCTCGATGCGCACTGTCACCTCCCCCTGGGCGTCGATCCCCTCGGTGACGCTGTTCACAGTGTACTCTACAAGCCGGTTGGGCACCCCCACCAGACCATTGATGGCCCCATACGACGCGTCCACCGGACCCGTGCCGATGGAGGTGGTCGTCATCTCCCGGCCCTCCGGCCCGATGAGGCGCACCGTGGCCGTGGGCATGAGCTGGTTCCCGCACGACACTTGGAGCAGGTCCAGCTTGTACACCTCTTCCACCGTGCGTCGCTCCTCTGACACCAGGGCGTCGAGGTCGCGGTCATCCACCTCACCCTTCTTGTCGGCCAGCTCCTTGAAGGCGAGGAANNGAGTTCTTGTTGAGGACGATCACCGCACCACGGCTCAGGCCGATGTCCTGGGCGTCGATGATCTCGAAGGTCTCCCGCAGCTTGGTGATGCCGTGCTGGTGGATGCCGGACTGATGGCGGAAGGCGTTGGCGCCCACGATCGCCTTGTTGGGCTGCACCGTCATCCCCGTGAGCTGGGAGACCAGGCGGCTGGTGCGGTGGATCTGCGTGGTGTCCACCCCGGTGGTCAGGCCGAAGAAGTCGCCCCGCGTCTTGATCGCCATCACGACTTCCTCCAGAGAGGCGTTGCCCGCCCGCTCGCCGATCCCGTTGACGCAGGTCTCGATCTGGCGTGCCCCGGCCCGCACCGCGGCCAAGCTGTTGGCCACCGCCAGACCCAGGTCATCGTGGCAATGGACGGAGATCACCGCCTTGTGGACGTTGGGCACGTTCTCCTGGATCTGGCGGATGAACTCCTCGAACTCTTCCGAGATGGCATAGCCCACGGTATCGGGAATGTTGACTGTGGTGGCCCCCGCCTCGATGCACTCCGTGAGCATGCGATACACGTACCCCGGCTCGGAGCGCGTTGCATCCATGGGGGAGAACTCCACGTCGGAGCAGTACTTCTTGGCCCGGGCCACTTGGGTGCGTGCCATTTCCAGCACCTGCTCTCGATCCTTATCCAGTTGGTGGAGGATGTGGATGTCCGAGCTGGAAAGGAAGACGTGAATGCGTGGCTGGGCGGCATCCTTCACCGCCTCCCAGCAGGCGTCCACGTCCCCGGGAACGGCGCGGGCCAAGCCGGCGATGGCGGTGCCGCGAACCTCCTTGGCAATGGCGGTCACGGACTCGAGATCGCCCGGCGAGGAGGCGGGAAAGCCCGCCTCGATGAAATCCACATGCATCCGCTCCAGAGAGCGGGCGATCTCCAACTTCTCGGCGGCACCCAGGGCGACGCCGGGCGACTGGTCCCCGTCGCGCAGGGTGGTGTCGAAAATCAGTACCCGCTCGCCGGCGGGCGGGTCCCGCCTATCGGCGGGCCGGTTCTTGTCTTTGCGTGTCATCGTCTCAACCTCCACTGGGGATTCGGGATGCAGCGGAGGCTTTCACGCCCTAGGCACACACGCCCTCCGCTACACCAGCGGCTCGTGGGTGGCCCCGCCACGGGCGGGGCCGACTAAGGCTGAGAGCGAGGCTCACTCCACGGCTAGACATCATGTTCTCCAGCGCAACCTCTGATCGGTTGGCGTGTTCTCTACTCACGCTTCTTGAGCCAGGGCATCATCGCCCGCAGTTCCTTGCCCACCTGCTCGATGGGATGTTCGGCGTTCTGCCTGCGCAGGGCCATGAAGCTGGGCCTCCCGGCCTGGTTCTCCAGGATCCACTCTCGCGCGAAAGCGCCGGACTGGATGTTCCCCAGGATCTGCTTCATGGACTGCTTCACGTGGTCGTCGATGACCTTGGGCCCGCGGGTGTAGTCACCGTACTCCGCGGTGTCGGAGATGGAGTAGCGCATGTAGGCCATGCCGCCCTCGTGCATCAGGTCTACCAGCAGCTTCAGCTCGTGCATGCACTCGAAGTAGGCGATCTCCGGCTGGTAGCCGGCGGCGATGAGCGTCTCGAAGGCCGCCTTCACCAACGCCGTGACGCCGCCGCACAGCACCGTCTGCTCCCCGAACAGGTCGGTCTCCGTCTCCTCGGCGAAGGTGGTCTCCAGCACGCCGGCGCGGGCGCAGCCGATCCCCTTGGCGTAGGCCAGGGCCACCTCCTTGGCCGCCTCCGTAGCGTTCTGCTGCACCGCCACCAGTGCCGGCACGCCGAGACCAGCGGTGAACAGCTCCCGCACGCGGTGACCGGGCCCCTTGGGAGCGATCATCGTCACGTCTATGTCCGGCGGCGGCTGGATCTGGCCGAAGTGGATGTTGAACCCGTGAGCGAACATGAGCATATTGCCGGCGCTGAGGCCGCGCTCGATACTCTCATGGTATACCTGAGCCTGCAGCTGGTCGGGCACCAGCATCACGATGACGTCCGCCCCCTGCGCCACGGCTTCCGCAGAGTCCACACTGAGGCCCGCCTCCTGGGCGGCCCGCCAGGGCTCGGAGCCGGGGATCTCCCCCACCACCACATTGCACCCGCTGTCTTTCAGGTTGAGGGCGTGCGCGTGCCCCTGTGACCCAAAGCCGATAACCCCTATCGTCTTCCCCTTGATCAAGTCCAGGTTGGCTTCGCTCTCATAGTAGATCTTGGCCACGGCTTACACTCCTTGCTCTACTTNNNNGGATGGGAGATGGCCGAGCCCCGCAGCATGGCCACGCGGCCCGTGCGCACAAGTTCGATGACGGCGTAGTCCTGCAGCAGCTCGAAGATGGCATCCACCTTCCCCTCATCGCCCGTGACCTCGACGATCACGGAGTCCGAGGAGACATCCACGATGTTGGCCCGGAAGAGGTCAACGATTTCAATGATATGGCTGCGGTTTCCCGCGTCCACGCGCACCTTGATCAGGGCCAGTTCGCGGTTCACGATTTCCTCTGCGGAGATATCGCGGATGTTCACGACCTCCACCAGCTTGTCGACCTGCTTCACGACCTGGTCAGCGTCGGTGCTGGCGTCAACCACGAACGTCATGCGCGACAGCCCCGGCGCCTCGGAGTGACCCACCGCCAGGCTCTCGATGTTGAAGCCCCGCTGGCGCCACTTCGAGGCGATCCGGTTGAGCACTCCCGGCCGGTCCTCCACCAGGGCTATTATCGTGTGCCTCTGCAGGCTGTCACGTTTGCTCATGCGGTCACCTCCACCCGCTCATCCTCATAGGTCGGCAGGTCCACAGTCTCTTCCAGGGAGGCCCCCGGCGGCACCATGGGGTAGATGTTCTCGTCGGGCTTGACCTGGAACTCGCAGACCACCGGGCCGTCGTGCTCCATCGCCTGCCGGATGACGGGCTCTACCTCCTCCTTGCGTGTAGCCCTCAGCCCGAGGATGTCGAACGCCTCCGCCAGCTTGACAAAGTCCGGGTTGCGCAGAGGCGTTGACACAATGTTGTTGTGATAGAAGAGATGCTGCCATTGGCGCACCATGCCCAGATGACTATTGTTGATGATCGCGAACTTGATGGGCCAGCCATACTCGGAAATGGTGGCCAGCTCCTGCATCGTCATCTGGAAACCGCCATCGCCGCAGATCGACCACACCAGCTCACCCGGCTTGGCCGCCTGCACCCCCATCGCCGCGGGCACCTCGTACCCCATCGTCCCCAGCCCGCCCGACGTCACGAAGGAGTTAGGCTTGTCAAACCAGAAGTTCTGGGCGGCCCACATCTGGTGTTGGCCCACCCCAGTGACCACGTAGCAGTCGCCGTCCGTGGCCTCGTACAGCTTCTGGATCACATACTGGGGGAGCACATCCGCGGTCTCCCGGACGGTGATCGAGGGGTGGTCCCGCTTCAGCTCATCGATGTGGGCGAACCAGTCCGGTCGCTCCATGAACTGCACGTGCTTGTTCAGCTCGCCCAGGCAGATACGGGCGTCGCCCTGCAGCGTGGCGGCAGGCCGCACGTTCTTGCCGACCTCCGCCGGGTCGATCTCGATGTGGATGATCCTGGCGTTGGGCGCGAAGTCCTTCAGCCGACCCGTGATCCGGTCATCGAAGCGCATGCCGGCGGCGATGAGCAGGTCCGACTCGTGGATCGCCAGGTTGCTCCAGTACATCCCGTGCATCCCGGGCATCCCCAGACAGAGCGGATGCGTCCCCGGAAAGCTGCTAATGCCCAGCAGAGTGGTGATCACCGGGACGTTCCCCTTCTCCGCCAGCTCCCGCAGCTCCTGGAACGCCTGGGCGATGATCACCCCGTGCCCGGATATGATCACCGGCCGCTTGGCCTCATTGACGAGCTCTGCGGCCTTGGCCACCTCCTCGACATCGGGGTAGAGCCGGGGCCGATACCCCTTCAGGTCCACCGTGTCTGGCCACACGAACTCCGCCTTCTGCTGGAGAACATCGCGCGGAATGTCCACCAGGACCGGCCCCGGCCGGCCGGTGGAGGCGATATGGAACGCCTCGCGCATTATCCTGGGAATCTCCGCCGCGTTGAGCACCAAGTAGCTGTGCTTGGAGATGGGGATCGTGATGCCCGTGATGTCTGCCTCCTGGAAGCCGTCGCGGCCGATCAGGGCGGTGATGGCCTGCCCCGTGACGCACACGATGGGCACCGAGTCCATCCAGGCGTTGGCGATGCCGGTGACAAGGTTGGTGGCACCCGGCCCGGACGTAGCGAAGCATACCCCCACCTTGCCTGACACCCGCGCATAGCCGTCGGCGGCGTGGGCCGCGCACTGCTCATGTTTCACCAGGTAGTGGACCACCTTCGGGTAATATTTGGGCAGTTGGTCGTAAATGGGCAAGGTAGCCCCGCCGGGCAGACCGAAAATGTGCTCGGTCCCCTCCCTGGCCAGGGCCTCCAACACCATTTGGGCTCCCGTCATCTCCGCCATGACCACACTCCTCCAGACGCCGCTCTAGGCATTACTGTTGCATTCATCCGCAATGGCTATCCACATACCGCCCCCTCTGACGCCGAAGACACCAGCCTCGCGTACTTGGCCAGGGCGCCGCTTGGGTACTTGAGCGCCGGCGCCTGCCAGGCCTCCCGCCGTCGCCTCATCTCCTCCTCCGACACCTGCACCTCGATGCGGCGGTCCGGGATGTCCAGGCTGATCACATCGCCGTCGCGGAGGAGGGCAATGGGCCCGCCCACCGCGGCCTCGGGCGCCACGTGGCCGATCATGAACCCGCGGGTAGCCCCCGAGAAACGCCCGTCGGTGATCAGCGCCACCTCCTCGCCCAGCCCCTGGCCGGCGATCGCGGCGGTCACCGCCAGCATCTCGCGCATGCCCGGCCCGCCTTTGGGCCCCTCATACCGGATCACGACCACATCCCCGGCCTTGACACGCCGCTGGCTTACGGCCTCGAAGACGGCCTCCTCACCATCGAAGACGCGGGCGGGGCCGCTGAACTGCTCCCTCTTAACACCGCTGGTCTTCATCACGCAGCCCTCCGGCGCCAGGTTCCCCTTGAGAACCACCAGCGTGCCCGTGGGCTCCAGCGGCCTATCGACGGGCACGACCACGTCCTGGCCGTCGTCGAACTGGAGGCCGGTCAGGTTCTCGGCCATCGTCTTGCCGGTAACTGTCAAAGCACCCCCGTTGAGGAGACCAGCATCCAGCAGTTCCTTCATCACCCGCGGCACGCCGCCGACCCTGTCCAAGTCCACCATGATGTAACGGCCGCCTGGGCGGGTATCGGCGATGTGGGGCGTGCGGCGGCTGATGCGGTCGAAGTCGTCCAGCGATAGCGGCACCCCCGCCTCCCGGGCGATGGCCAGTAGGTGCAGGGCGGCGTTGGTGGAGCCGCCGATGGCCACCGAGACGGCGATGGCGTTCTCCAACGCCTGTCTGGTGAGGACGTCGCGCGGCCTGATCTCCGCATCCAGAAGCCGCAGCGCGGCTTCGCCCGTGCGACGGCAGATGTCGTCGCGCCGGGGGTCTGCGGCGGGGATGGAGGCACTGTAAGGCAGGGCCATGCCCAGCGCCTCGCTGGCGCAGGCCATCGTGTTGGCAGTATACATGCCAGCGCAGGAGCCCTCACCGGGACAGGCCACGCACTCCAGTTCATGCAATTCCTCGGCCGTCATACGGCCGGCCTCGTAGGCGCCTACGGCCTCGAACACGTCTTGCACCGTAACGTCCCGGCCCTGGAATTGGCCAGGCATGATGGTGCCCCCATACAGGAAGATCGAAGGGATGTTGAGCCGGGCGGCGGCCATCAGAGACCCGGGCAGGCTCTTGTCGCAGCCGGCGATGGTCACCAGGGCGTCGTAGGCGTGCGCCATCACCATCAGCTCGATGGAGTCGGCGATGACCTCGCGGCTGACCAGGGATGCCTTCATCCCTTCATGCCCCATAGCCACGCCGTCGGATACCGCGATGCTCACGAATTCGCGAGAGGTGCCGCCGCCGCTCTTGACACCCTCCTTGACGCGGTCCGCCAGGCGGTCGAGATGTACGTTGCAGGGCGTGGCCTCGTTCCAGGTGCTGGCCACCGCCACGAAGGGCTTCCGGATGTCCTCATCGGACATCCCCATGGCGCGCAGGTAGGAGCGGTTCGGCGCCCGTGCAGGCCCCCCCTTCATCACCTCACTTCGCATCGCCTTGGTTGTCACCATCTGCCCTCACTCCTCAGTAACCAACTAGTCCCGACCCAAAGGGACGGGACTGGCAGTCATCTCGCGGTACCACCCTTCTTCTCCGAGACACCTACCGACCCCCACAACTAAAACGCCCGCCCCAAAGGGATCCCGCTTGGGGCGGGACGGTACCACCCTTCTTCTCTCGTCGCCCCGCCCGCCCAAACGGCACGAGCAGGCGATGGCCTCGGAGCGCTCTGGCGCTGTAACGGGCGCACCCGAACGGGCCTATGGATTGCCGTTCAGCCCGCCGGCTCAGGTCCCGCCTGAACGCCGGGATCCCCCTGCGGGGGAGGCGAGTTCGAGGCCGCTCGCTGCCGGGCTCGCACCTGATCCCCGGCTCTCTGGAGCGAATCGGCTGTTCTACTACTCCCCTTCGCCGCCTTTGCCGTCTTTCGGTTGGAGTGTAGCAGGAATTGTAGGCCAGTGCCTCCACGGAAGTCAAGCAAATACTGGCTTTACCGTAGAATTCGGGCGCCCCCTACTGTTCCCCCGTCGATGCCTGCACCGAATCCGGAATCTCGACGCCGTCCCCCGGCCCGAAGCCGTGGCGCTGGAACCAGCCCTGGTTCACCTCCAGGCCGAAGCGGTACGGCCCCGCCGGCTGGTGAACCTCCGTAGAGAGCGGCTCCATCTCCTGGATGTCCAGAATCGTGCCGTCATCCGCTATGAAGGCGATGGAGAGCGCGATGGACGTATCCTTCATCCAGAAACCACCTGTAGTGTCCTGCGGAAAGACGAACAGCATCCCGCGGTCCTCGGGGAGGCTCTCGCGGAACATCAGGCCGCGGCTGAAGTCTGCCGCCGTCCGCGGCACCTCCACCATCAGCTCGGCTCTAGCGCCTTCGTCGTCGGTCACGACGATGGTCGCCGTGGGGAGGCCGCTGTCGTCGTCGCCCCTGCCGCAGGCTACCGCGGATGCCAGCAGGAGGGCCGTCGCGATGGTCAGGACGATCCGCATGGTCATCTCCACCCTCCTACCGCGCGGCGGCCAGCCGCGCCAGCCTCCTACGCTGGGCCCACGCCGCGAAGAAGTCCACCGCCAACCGCAAGGGGCCGATGATCCGCAGGAAGTCCAGATAGGTGCGCTCGCCGCGCATGCACTGACAGAGGAAACGCCAGAACCTTTCGCTATGGCGCAGCAGCGCCACGTAGGGCGGCGGCGCGAAGTGGAACAGCTCTTGCAGCTTGCGGGCCGCGATGAGCTCCCGCTGAAGGCCACGATCCACGGCCCGCTGGTAGGGCGAGAAATCCTCCGCCTCTCCGGCCAAGAAGCCCAGAGCGGCCTCCGCCGCCAGGCGGCCGCTCAGGAACGCCGTGTGTATCCCCTCGCCGGAGAGAGGGTCGACCAGCCCGGCCGCATCGCCCACCAGAGCCACCGGCCCCCGGGCGATGGTCGAACCGGGCACGCGCACCGGCAGGTGATGGCCCCGCAGAGCCTCCAGCTCCCCTGGATCGAAGCCGTAGCGGCGGCAGAGGGCCGCCAGCTTGGGCCGCAGGGTGAAGGCGGCGTACTTCCAGGCCCCTACGCCCACGTTCAGGTG
>JABAOC010006620.1_pt3 | contig 11860 bp, 11 predicted proteins | sample 7062161 | NCBI WGS metagenome assembly JABAOC01 (sample SAMN14538625, study PRJNA623070) | marine sediment metagenome | biome: marine biome [ENVO:00000428]; feature: marine pelagic biome [ENVO:01000023]; material: deep marine sediment [ENVO:00002113] | place: India: Gulf of Khambhat ... | reverse complement strand
AGCTCTCATCCCGGGCGAACAGGTTCCGCCGGTTCAGGCTCACCGTGCGCCGGGGGAAGCGATTGTAGAAAAGCAGGCGGATGATGCGCGGCACCTGGATCTCGAAACTGACCGTCGAGACCCACTCCGCCTCCTCGTCCGCCAGCCCGTTGCGGCGCCGGAATTCGCTGATCTCCTGCCAGCTCTCGAAGCTGTAGAGGCCGAGCCTGCCGTCTTCCATCAGCACGACTTCGGCCACCGCCTTGAACAACATGCCGAACGCCCGTCGCACACGTGACGACGTTGACCGGCACGAACGAGCGGTTCAGCACAAGCACGCTGGCCTCCAGGGCAGTGCGAGACATCGGAACTCCCCTTAGTTGCACGCGGGCGCCGCCTCTACGGCGCCTCAACACAGAATATAGGCGAATGCGGAGTGTTTGACAAGTCGCCACCGGCGCCGCGTGCTCCGCAACCATCGGCTTTTGACACCCACGGGATGCCGACGTAGTATGATAACGTGGTCCCGGTGGACTCAAGGAGATCGAGCATGGAGCGGCTGCTCGAAGAGCTGACCTTTCAGGACGGGCTGGTGCCCGCAGTGATCGCCGATGAGCGTGGCACCGTGCTGGTGCTGTGCTACGTGGATCGGGAGGCCCTGCGCAAGACGTTGGAGACGGGGCAGGTCCACGTGTTCCGCCGGTCGCGGGGGCGCGTCATGCTGAAAGGGCAGACCAGCGGGCACACGCAGCAGGTCAGGGAAGTGCGCGTGGACTGCGAGGGCAACTCCTTGCTGTTCGTGGTGGCACAGGAGGTGGCGGCATGTCACATGGGCTACTACTCGTGCTACTTCCGCCGCTACGACGCCGAGGCGGACGCGCTGGCGGTGTGCGAGGAGCGCGTTTTCGACCCCGGGGCGGTTTACGGGCAGTGAGGGAAGCCGAGGGTTTGAAAAGGGCAGGGCGGTTAGTATAATATCTTTCAGAGCCGATTGTTGGGAAGACAAGGACTGAACCGAAGCCTTGAGGAGAAGGACGATGGCGAAAAGGGACAGATATCTGAGCTACGAGCAGGCGCTCCAGGAGCTCCAGATCAACCGGAGCCAGTTGAACCAGTTCATCCGCGAGGGCCGTCTGCGGGAGCATGTCATCTCCGGCGAGACGAAGTTCCGGCAGTCGGAGGTCATGGACCTGAAGCAGTCCCTGGCCAAGCGGCCCACGATTGTGGCCGGGGACGTGCAAGAGGAAGAACGCACCACCGACATCCTGGGCGAGGCCGAGGCGGGGGCGGCCGAGCCGCCGACCGAGATGCTGGAGGAAGCGGGCGAGGTGACCGAGCGTGAGACCGAACTGCTCGGCGAGGAAGCGCCGCTGGCGACCGAAGTGCTCGGCGAGGAGGAGCCGGTGGTGGCGGCCGTGCGGGAGACCGAGCGGCTGCCGGAGGAGCAGGGGTTCGAGCTGGAGGGCATCGAGGTCGAGCAGGAGGAGCTGGAACGCCCGCTGGCTGAGGAGGCAGCGGCTGGCGAGACCACGCTGGAAACCGAGCTCGACCTGGCCGCCGTTCGTGCGGAGGCCGCCGAGGGTGAGGAAGAGGAGTTCTTCGACTTCGCCGAGGCGATGGAGGAGGAGTTCGAGCTCGAGACGGGCGGACGGGAAGGAGCCCCCGGCGAGGAAGCGGAGGAGGAGATCATCACCGACATCATCGAGGCTCCGGAAGAAGAGATCGCCGAAGAGGACCTCCTCAGTGAGATAATGGACATCGAGGAGGAAGCGGGAGAGGAAACGGCCGCCGCAGAAGAGGAGGAGATTACGGCCGACATCACGGCGATCGGGGAGCCCACCTTCGAGGGCGGGGAACTGACCGGGGCCCTGGAGGCGGAGCCCAAGGTCGAGGAGTATCCGGAGGCCGCCGAAGAAGCCGAGTTTGGGGAGGAGTTCGAAGTTCCATACGCGGCTGCTGTGCCTTCTGGTGAGGTGGAATACGGCGCGTTGCCAGTGGTGGTGCTCCTCGCCGCGATTATCGTGCTCGCAGTTGCCGGCCTCTTCGTGGTGGAGAACGCGTTCTCGCCAGCGTTCAGCACGCCTCTCACGAGCTGGGCGATGTTCTGAGCCGGCCGGCTGAGTAGGCTGCTCGCCTTGAGCAGTCTGGACGGATATGCGGCGGATGACCTATTGCCTGGAGGAGTCGGATCCCATGTCGAAACGTGTACCTATCCTGCTCTTAGCGGCCATTGCGGTGAGTCTGACCGGGTGCGCGGAACTGAAGGAACTGCGCAAGCAGAATGCATCTTTGGCCGAGCAGGTGAACCGCTGTAAGGAGGAGCGCGTCACGCTGTTGGATAACATCGAGGCACTCGAAGTGGAGCGGGGGAGCCTGCAGAACCGGCTGGCGGAGGCGCAGCAAGAGGCCGAGAGGATGAGCGACGTGGTCGCCGAGTTGCGACGTGAGCAAAGTCAGCTCCAGCAACAGCGGGCTGAGCTGCAGAAGCTGGTACAGGGGCTGTCCGGCATCAGCGTCGAGACCCGACGCGAGGGCAACTTCATCATTGTCGAGAATGAGATCCTGTTTGACCTGGGGAAGGCCGACCTGACGGAGCAGGCGATGGCGGCGCTGGACGAGGTGGCTCAGTACCTGGGGCAGAAGCCGCAGTTGCGTATCCGCGTTGACGGCCACACCGATGGGGTGCCCATCCAGCACTCCGCCTGGGAGGACAACTATCACCTCTCGGCAATGCGGGCGCACGCCGTGATGCAGTATCTGGTGAACAAGGGGGTAGGCGCGGGGCGCATGCACATCGCCGGGTTCGGGCCGAACGAACCCCTGAGGGAGCCCGAGCAACCCACCGAACCGGTCGCCGCAAACCGGCGAGTGGAGATCCTCGTCGTGCCCGAAGGCGGGCGGAGCATCGGCGAGATCCTCGAGAAGTTCGAGCAGTAGAGCTCACCGACCACGCGCGTTGCGTTTCCGGGGAGAAGCCCATGGCCGGTGTGATCAAGAGCGGCTGGTTCGGCAAACGGGTCAGCGTACTGATGGCCAACGACAAGTCGGTCTCTGGCGTGCTCAGCGAGGTGACGGAGAACTACATCGTCCTGACCCAGGGCGGCAGAGAGATCCAGATCATGTGTCCCGCCATCATCGCTGTCCGCCTTGCCCGCGAAAGCAGGGGGCGCCCGCGGCCCTGACGGCGCCGACCAGCTATCGCTCCCGGCCCCGACGCAGCGCCCGCAGCACCATGTGCAGTTCCTCCGCGCGGAGCACGCCGGCCGCGAGCACGTAAGTCAAGAACCCCGCCCCGGCCGGCACAAGCACTCGCACGAGCCGGGCAGCTAGTGACGCCGGCCCATCGGACAGCAGTTGAAGTGCTCCCCAGGCGACGACGGCCATGGCGGCCGCGGCGCAGCACGTCTTCCCCAGCGATACGCCCAGCCGCGCCAATCCTTCCAGGGGAACGGTGCGACGGAGCTTGCCCAGCAGGACTACCACCTGCAATGCCGCGCATGCGGCGGTGGCAAGGGCCAGTCCCGCCTCCCGCAGTGGCCAGACCAGCACCAGGTTCAGGGCCAGGTTGAGACCCACCATGGCGGCCGCCAGCCGGGCGGGCTCCCCCGGGCGTTGCAGCCCGTAGAAGGCGCGCACCAGAAGGTGAAGCGCGCAATAAGCCCAGAGGCCCGCCGAGTAGAACATCAACACGAACGCCGTCCGGGAAGTCATGGTCGGGGTGAACGCGCCTCGCTCAAATAGCAGGCGCACGGCCGGACGCCGCAGCAGGATCAACCCCACCCCCGCCGGGATGCCGATGAACATCACCAGACGGAGCCCCCGGGTGACGGAGGCGGAGAAGCCATTCCAGTCCCGGCGGGCCGCCTGCCGACTGAGCGCAGGGAACACGGCCGTAGCCAGGGCAATCCCGAACACACCGAGCGGCATCTGCATCAGCCGGTTGGCGTAGTAGAGCACGCTGTTCGCCCCCACGCGCATGGGGTAGGGCAGTGCCATGCCGCCGAGCCGGAGACTGACCCCCCCCTCAGGCCCGGCGAGGGATATGGCGATGACGCCGTCCAGCAGCACGTTGAGCTGGAAGGCGGCCAGCCCGAGCGCCACCGGTGCCATGGACACGGCCACGCGGCGCACGTGGGGGTGCAGGAGCTGGAAAAGGGGCCGCCAGCGAAAGCCCGCCCGACGCAGAGCTGTCAGTTGCAGCGCGACCTGCAGCACGCCGGCGATGACTATGGCGAGCGCGACGACCAGGATGCGCATGCGCGGCGCCGGGGAGATGGCCGGCGCGACCAGGAGCACTGCGGCGATCCAGCAGGCGTTGAGGAGAGCAGGGGCGAGCGCCGGAGCAGCGAAGCGCCTGAGCGCGTGCAGTGTGGCGCTCAGAAACGCCGTCAGACAGATCAGCAGCGCATAGGGCAGGAGCACCGCCGTGAGCAGCAGGGCCAGCCCCCATCGCGGGCCGGGCCCTGCGGCCAGGGCGATGGCCGCTATGACCAGTTCGCCCAGCGCTACGGCCGCGCTCAGGACCACTATGAGCGCACCACCCACAAGGCCGGCCATCCGGCGGGCCTCCGGGGGACCGTCCTGCTCCAGGCATTGGCTCACGGCGGGCACGAACGCGGCGCTCAGGGCGCCCTCGCCGAACAGGCGCCGGAACAAGTTCGGAACGCGGAAGGCGAAGCTGAACGCATCCCAGACCATGCCGGCCCCGAACAGGGCGGCGCAGGCCACGTCGCGGGCCACCCCGAGGAGCCGGCTGAGGAAGGTCAGTCCAGCTATGAGCCCGGCGCTGCGCACGGTGCCGTCGCTCTGGCGGCGCGCGGCCTCCTGTGCCGAGCCGCTCCTCTTCGGTTCGCCCCGGGCAGTCATTCGCTGGACCTGCGTCGCGTGGGCCACACCTTGACCAGGACAAGCCCGGCGACGAATCCGCCGATGTGTGCCCAGTATGCAACGCCGCCGTGGGCGAACTGCACGCCCAGGCTCGCCGCCCCCTGAAGGAACTGCACCAGGAACCACATGCCCAACACCACCAGCGCCGGCAGTTCCACAAAGGAGATCAGGTAGAAGATGGGCACGAGGGTCAGCACACGCGCGTTGGGCCAGCAGATCGCGTAGGCACCCAGCACGCCGGCAATCGCACCGCTGGCGCCGATGGTCGGAATCTCGCTGCCGGAGTTGAGGGCCACCTGCGCCGCCGTGGCCGTCAGGCCACAGATCAGGTAGAAGGCCAGGAAACTGGCGTGGCCGAGGCGCCCCTCCACGTTGTCCCCAAAGATGTGCAAGAACCACATGTTCCCGAGCAGGTGCGCCCAGCCGCCGTGCAAGAACATGCTGCTGAAGGCCGGCACCAGAAGCCCTCCCAGCACAGGCGCCTGCCCCCGGAGGGCGGCCACTGCCTGAGCCGGGACCACTCCGAACCGCGTGAGCACCGCCCGCAGCTCCTCCGCGGGCAGGGAGAACTCAACGAGGAACGCGATGAGGTTCGCTGCGATCAGCCCGTAGAGCACCACAGGCGTGGTGCCGGATGGGTTCTTATCGCGCAGGGGCAGCATGTGGCGGGCGCTCCGCTCGGATGATCGTGCTCAGAGGCACGATACCACAACGCGGAAGCAGCGAACAAGCGCTGTGAGGCCAGGGACAGGGGAGGGTGGGTGNNACCACAAGGCGGAAGCAGCCCACAAGCACTGTGAGGCCAGGGGAGGGTGGGTCCGAAGGGGCAATGAGATGCAGCCCCACTTCTCCCGTCCGGGGAGGTACGTATCAGAAGGGACCCGTGCCCGGGTCAGGCACGGTTGCCCAGCAGGCTGACGACGGCCTCGCTGATCTGCTCGCGCGTGACGGGCTTGGCCAGCAGGGTAACCGGGGCATACTGCAGTGCCCGATGCATGAGGGCGATCTCCGGGTAACCGGTCAGGATGACGACCGGCACTTCCCCCCAACCTTCCCGGATACGCTTCAGCGTTTCCGGTCCGCCCATGCCCGGCATCTTCAGGTCCAGGAACACGCAGTCCACCTTCTGGTCATCGAGGATCGCGAGCGCCTCGCCGCCTTCGCTGGCAGACAGTACGTTGTGTCCCTCCCGCTCGAGAACGCGGCGGACGAAGTCGCGGACCGGCTCTTCATCGTCAACAACCAGGATGTGTCGGCCGCGGGGAGCTTTGTGCTGTTCCTCGGCCCACCGATCGAGCACGCTCTTCTTGAACCGCCAGGTGCCGCCGACTTTGAAGGCAGGAATCTGATTCTCGCGCGCCAGGCGGCGGACCGTCTGCTCGTTCAGCTTCAGATAACGCGCTGCCTCCCGTGCGTCCAGCAAGTCCGATTCGTGTTGCATGTAGCCCTCTCATCGCACCCGGAAAAGACAGCAGTGCAATAGATTACCGCGCCCTGCATCCAGCACACCATGCTACTGGACACTCAGCCGCTGGTCAAGCCTCCCCTGCCTCGCACCGCCGGGAGGCCGGAGTCGTCGGCGTTCTCTTTACCATAGCGTCCGATAACCTGCAACTGAGTGGCCCGTTACTCAAGGCGTTTGGCCCCCCGGCGGCCGGCGGTTAGAATCGGTGGAGCCGTGTCAGGCGGAACCCGCGCAAAGGGAGAGCCGGAAAGTGACCGAATACCGCACCGACGACTGGAACGAGTATCGCATGGAATACGCTGAGCCTTACCGGGCTCTGGAGCCGTTGGACCGGGAGGTCGCCATCGTGGGAGAGGCGCTGGCGGCCATCCACGCAACGGGGGTGGTCAGGCGCACCGTCTACGAAGGGGACAAGATGCTGTCCCACCGACGGGCCGTGCGGAAGCTCTTCGATGTGCCGTGGACGGCCATCACCCCGCGTATGGAGCGGCTGATATACGCGCTGAACGCCATCGTCTGCCCGGCAAACATGGTGGCGGCCGGGGTGTTCTGCGGCTTCACCTTCGCCTGCAACGCCGGGGCTGCTGTCGGGCCGGGAGCATGCTACGAGGCCACCGAACTGGTCGGGGTGGAAATCCGTAAGGAAGAAGCCGACAGGGCTGAGCGAAACGTGCGACGCCTGGATCCGACGGGCACCGCCCGGGTGGTGGCCGACGACGCAGTCCGCTTCGCCGCCTCTTTCCCCGGACCGATCGGGCTTCTCTACTTGGACGCCGACGGGACCGGGCAGAAGGGGAAGGGCATCTACCTGGACATCCTGGAGGCGGCATACGACCGGCTGCCGAAGGGAGCCCTCGTGCTGGCGCACAATAGCGTGAACTCGGCCGAGGAACTGGCGGACTACCTCGAGTTCGTGCGCAATCCGGCCAACATGAGGGCAAGCGTGAACGTCGTGTTCGACCCCGAAGGCCTCGAAGTGAGTGCTAAGTAGGTAAGGCGAGGGAACCGCGCCATGGGACAGCCGAAGCGCATGACCGCCACGCTCGGTCTGCTGGCGGGTCTGGTCGCGCTGCTCTCGGCCTGCACCGAACGAACGGCCCCGCCTGGTCCGCCCAACGTCATCGTCTGCAGCATCGAGACCCTGCGGCGGGACCATTGCAGCCTCCATGGCTACCATCGGGACACGACTCCGTTCCTCCGGAAGCTGGTGGGCGACTGCTGGGTCTTCGACGACGCCTATTCCAGCTCCAGTTGGACCCGCCCCTCGATTGCCAGCCTGCTGACGGGGCTGCACCCGACCGAGCACGGCGCGCAGAGCTACAAGGCGAAGCTTGTCGAGGCTCTCGTGACGCTTCCGGAGCTGCTGGCGGCGCACGGGTACGAGACGGCCGGGTTCGTCAGCAACTTGAACGTCACCCGCGAGCGCTGGCAGTGCCGACAGGGCTTCCAGACGTTCGTGGACGAAGGCATCAAGCCGGCCCACCTGTTGCTGCCGGACGTGAACCGATGGCTGGAGCAGCGCCAGGGCGCCGAGCCCTTCTTCATCTACATCCACACTTACGATCCTCATCACAACTACAATGCCCCGGGGCAGTTCCGCGACATGTTCGCCGGGGACTACTCAGGCCCGCTGCAGGAACGCGACGACCTGCGGCCCTCGGTCTTCCGCAAGCGAAAGGACTGGGGCGACCAGGAACGCCGCTACATCCAGGCCCGTTACGACGGCGAGATCGCGTTCACCGACGCCATGCTCTCGCGGTTCGTCGCCTACCTGCGGGCGGAGGGCCTGTGGGAGAACCTGCTGTTCATCGTGACCTCCGACCACGGAGAGGGCTTCGAGGAACGCGGCTACTGGGGCCACGGGTTCAGCGTGTTCCCCGAGCAGGTCAGGGTCCCGCTCATCATCAAGCTGCCCGCCGGCAGTGAGGGTGGCCGCGTGGCCGGGCCGGCCGGCGGGGTGGACGTGTTCCCGACCGTCCTCGACGTGCTGGACGTCGGCTACGATGGCCCGGTCTCCGGGAAGAGCCTGCTGCCCGCGCTCGAACGCGGCCACACCGGGCGCGATGTGATCTTCTGCGAGTACTCGGACACACACGCGTGGCGGCCGGGCAGCCGCGTCCAGTCGTTCGCGCTGATCACCGGGGATGCGTTCTACGTCGAGGAGACATGGCCGGACGGTCGCCACGAGCGACACCTGTACGACCGGAAGGCCGACCCCGCGGGACTGCACGACGTGGCGGACAGCCGCCCGGAGGCGGCGGACGAGTTCGCGCGACGCCTGGACCGCTGGCGGCAACAGAACCGGCCCATCATCACCGACGAAAGCCCGGAACTCGACCTCGACGAGGAAGCAATCCGCGAGCTGCAGGACCTGGGCTACCTCTAGGTTTGCCCTTGTCAGCGACGGCAAGGTACCATATAGGGCACGGGGAAACGGAGCACGTGCGTCCGCTGCCAGCAACGGTGGGGTGGAGAGAGGGCGCTCGAGGCGGGCGAGCGCCGGCTTCTGCGAGGGCTTGAGGTATAGGGACCTGAGATGCGACTCAGTCGGCTTATCGTCGCCCTTGTCGTTCTGGTCGTCCTGTCCGTTCTTGCTTGGGTGCTGCTCGTGCGCGCTCCGCAGCCCCCAAATCTGCTTCTCATCACGGTCGAGACCCTCCGTCGGGACCACTGCTCGCTCTACGGCTATGAGCGGGACACCACGCCGTTCCTGCGCGAGCTGGCGAAGGAGAGCATCGTTTTCGACAACGCCTGGTCTATGTCGAGCTGGACCTATCCGAGCATGGCCTGCGTGCTGAGCGGATACGGGCCGGAGAAGACCGGCGTCTGGCACGCCGCTTCCGAACCACAGACCCCAATGGTGTGGTGGCTGCCCGGCTTACACCAACGAGGTTACCGGACGGCGTATCACAGCACCAACAGATTCGTGACCCGGTTAGCATTCGGGTCTCCGCGATATGGGGCCTACTCGTTGGAGCGCCATCGCATTGCAGGCGAGCTACTGCGCGAGACTGCCGAATGGCTCACGGCAACGAAGCGGAGACCTTGGTGTGTCTGCTGGCATCTATATGACCCGCACGGTCCGTATGATGCCCCGTGGCAGATCGCTGGTACATTCCGGGGCGATTACAGGGGCCGCATGGGGGGTGACAAACTGCGGGTGCGGCACATCAGAGAACGCACACCTATCTCTACTGAGGAGAACCGATACATCCAGGCCCGTTACGACGAGGAGATTCTGTACGTGGACCGCACGCTNNCAAATGGGGCAGTGGCAGAATACGTGTTTGGTTCTCACCGCCGATCACGGAGAAGCATTCGGGGAACGTGGACAGTGGGGGCATGGTCACCCGCCCCACGAGGACCAGACCGCCGTGCCGTTCCTGGTTCGATTGCCTGGCGGGAAGCATGGCGGTACGCATACCAATGCCCTGGTGGCCGGCATTGACGTGCTGCCCACGCTGCTGGCCCAGGTAGGCATCCCGCTGCCGGAGGACCTGCCGGGCATAGACGCCGTTTCCCTGCTGCACGATCCCCATCCGAACCGGGTGCTCCACCAGCATCACATTGCCGTGGATTGGCAGGATGAGGAACATGTTACTTATCGGCTGACACACCGGTCCCGAGGCATCCTCTGCGGCATTGAGCACACCGTCGAGGAACTGCCGCTGGTACCAGACGAAGCGGCTCCGCAAGTCGGCGACCCGAGCATCTTCGCCGACCTGCGCGACCTGGGCTACCTCTGACGGAATCCAGTGGGGAAGGGGGTCGCGCCTTAGCGGACCGGCCTGCTCCAGTCCAGCAACCCGCGCCCGAACGCCCGATCCCTGGCCATACACCACCGGTGCCCGTCCGCCGGCACTGCTCGGCACCCGGCCTCATCCGCATCTGCCGGCGCGCTGCTGAACACTCACTTCACCCGACGCCACGGGACGCCGAGCCGAGGGAGCTGAGCAGACGCAACTGGGGCAGGAGTCTGTGCGGGTGGGCCGTGGCGGCTGGAGGTCTCGGCCGTGGGGAAGCGGCGGATTCCTTGTCGCGACGTGAGGTCTGATAACATATATTATGACATGTTCAGCCCCAGGGGCGCACCAGACGGCGCTCTGTTGCCCGGCGCCTCGGGGCGACCTGCGCTGCTTTCCGCTGCGCCTGCCCCGCGCCCCTCGTGGCGCAAGCCGCGTTCCGCAGCCGGGCCGGCAAGGATTGGAGCGTGTGTTGCTGCCCGCGTCACCACGCGGTCTGCCGCCGTCCTGGGCTTGCGCTTCGGCGCTGCTGACAGGCCCCGGATGGCCGCAAACGGTGAGCACTGCCCGGCGCAGCCGCCAGCGCAGCCAAATCGGCCGGTGGGAAGCCGGCTTCTCAGCCTGCAACAGGGGCTCACAGGCAGTTGTGCCTTCGCAACGTCATAACAGCATCGTTCATAAGCATTTGCGACGGACCGATGAGTTGTCACTGAAGAGGCCGGCCTCCTGGCTCAGAATCCGTACACCGTGCAGGGTTCCGGGCCAGCAGGCATGGCACCGGCCAGGAATTCGGCCGGGACAGGACCCCACGAGCGGCGGATGCCGTCCTGAGACCGAGTAAATGGTGAGTGGACCACTAAAGAATGTGCTGAGTAACCGTCACCGCGCCGCCGCTATGCGGCGCAGCCAGGGACCCGCGCACACGGCACGGGAACTCCCCGCCTGGTTGCGGCGCCCCCATTCGTTCATGCAGACATCGCCTGCTTCAAGGCCGGACGGTTTTCCCCCCGGAGAGCACGGCGATATTGCCATCAGCGTACGTGTCCAGGATCATGGTGACTACTTTCTCGCCGATTTCGACGAGACGCCCCTCGCGGCCGAGGGGGATCTTCTGCCGCGCAACGGCCTCGTTGCTGACCTGTTCGGTTGTCGTGCGCCTGGCCCTGGCCAGGCTTTCCAGGTAGGTCTGGCTACGGAGCGGCGTCCGCTCGAAGTAGTCCGGCTCGATGAGCCCCACCCTCACCGCCTGGTGTTCGTCGCTGGCGGCCCATTCCTTCACCAGCGCCCCCAGCAGGCCCCGCAGGCTCGCCTTGGTGCTGGAGTAGACGGCCTGTCCCTCGGACCCGACCGAGGCGCACGAGCCCATCATGATGAAGGCCGGCTCCCGTCCCCTGAGCAGCAACGGGTAGGCGTGTGCCGCGCAGAGAAAAGCCCCCACCTGGTTGACCATGACCTGCCGGATCGCCGCCTCCGCGCGACCCTCCAGCAGGAGGTCCTCCACCCGGCACGGCAGCGAGACGCCAGCGTTACTGACGCAGACGTCGAGCGCACCCTCGAAGTGCCGGGCGACTTGACCGAATGCTGCCTCCAGGGCCGACACGTCGCTCACATCGGCGACGACCGGAAAGGCCCGCTCCCCGAATTCGTCGTTGATCAGGCGTGCGGCTTCCTCGGCGAGCTGCTTCTTGTAATCGAGCGCCGCCACGCTTGCGCCCTGCTCGGCCAGGGTGTACGCGGTCTGTTGCCCGATGCCGGCCCCCGCGCCGGTGACGAGACAGCGGCGCCC
>JABAOC010001562.1_pt7 | contig 11862 bp, 10 predicted proteins | sample 7062161 | NCBI WGS metagenome assembly JABAOC01 (sample SAMN14538625, study PRJNA623070) | marine sediment metagenome | biome: marine biome [ENVO:00000428]; feature: marine pelagic biome [ENVO:01000023]; material: deep marine sediment [ENVO:00002113] | place: India: Gulf of Khambhat ... | reverse complement strand
TCCGATTCCATGACTGACCGCAGCGCCACCAGGGAGATTCTATCGTTAGGAACCTCGATCCCCACCACCGGTCGGCCGGGAACCGGCGCCTCGATGCGGATGGGCGCGGCAGCCAGGGCCAGAGCCAGGTCCTTGGACAGAGAGCTGATCTTGCTGACCCGCACCTTTCTGGAGGTGGGTTCTCCATCCGGCCCTTTGCGTTCGACGTATCCCGGCTCGACCCCGAACTGCGTGACGGTGGGGCCCTGGTTGACCTCCACCACCTTGGCCGGGACGCCGAAACTGGTCAAGGTCTCTTCGATGATGCTCAGCTTGCGGCGCACTTCCGCTTCACTCAGGGCCTCCAGCGAGGTCTTCTCGAGGAGATCCAAGGAAGGGAGTCGATCCTCCTTCTCCCTCACGCGTCTTGGCGGGCGCGCGACCTGCGTCGGCGATGGCGAGGCAACCACCAGTGGTTCTTCCTCTACTGCGACGGTGGGCGGCTCTTCGGAAATCGGGCGAGGCCGTTCTTCCGGGGCCTCCACTTCCCTTCTCAGGCTGTCCAAGCGGGGAGCGAGGTACTCTTGGTACAGCGATGCTATGTCTTGGACCAGGGCAGATCCTCTATCCCGTATCTCGGAGGGTGAGAGGTTGATCACGAGGATGACGCTAGCAATCAAGGCTGTGAGCAGCACCAGGAAGGCTCCGATGTCTCCCAGAGACGCATACAGCGCGGTGCTGATTGCCCATCCTAGATAGCCACCACCCCGCCCCTCCTGCGCCAGGCGGAGGGGGTCTGGGTAGAAGAAATGAAGGAGGCCCAGCAACGTCCCAAAGAGGAGCACCATGCCCAAAATCCTCAGGCGTCGAATCTCCAGCAGGGACTTGAGGTTGCGGAGCAGGAGAACGATGCCTATGGCGATCATGGCCAGGGCGACCAGGAAAGCTCCCCACCCGAAAGCCCGCCGCAGAAGCATGGACCAACTATCGATGAGCAGCCCTCGGGCGTGACTCACCGAGAGCAGGTTCAGCAACGTGATTCCACCCAAAGCCATCAGCAACAGGCTGACGATCTCTTCCCGCAGCCGGGAGTCCACACTGATGCGGAACCGCCTCCAAAACGGGGTCTTCTTGGATTTTGAAGTCTTCCGTGCCATGCGCATCTGCTCTGAGGTGTTTTCGCCGCTATTGGAGCAGCACCCTGTCCAACCTAGCTTGTTTCGGGTTGAAGACTATGCCGCAAGCCGCGTCTGGCAGGACTATGGCGAGTCAACGCCAGGATGCACTCCAATCAACCATTATAAACCAGCTAGGGGTGGTTATCAAGAGGGGTAGACAAGGCAGACCACGCCTTGTCCCTGGATGGCGATCCATTCTGTGGTGCGACTGGCACATACGGCGCTGATGTGCTGACCCCACCCTATCTCGCTTCTCTCGACCGTCACTGCGCGTTCGGTGTCTTCTTCCGCGACTGCAACGATCGTCAAACCTCGGACCGTGCTGACCAGCAGGCCCTTCACACCAACGGCGATTCCAGTCACCGCCACGTCTGACAGAGGTATTTGTTCGACCTCGTAGGTTGCTCTGTCGACGATAGCAGTGCCGTCCCTGGTAGCCAGCCAGAGCCGCTGATTGGCGCGTCGCGGGAACAGCTGCAAGCCGTGCACCGGGACAGCGACGTCGAGCCTCCGAAAGGTCTCCGCCCGGCTGTCAAAGACTGACAGACCCCCACCTTTCCTGATGGCCCCGCACCAGATCAATCTACCATCGACCAACACGCAGTCCACCTCTTGGGGATCAGGCCCTCCTGGACAGAGGACGGATCTGCCTGTTTTCACATCCAGGACCACGAGGCCCGAATCCGTTCCCAGCCACAGCAAGCCTCCTTGGATAGCCAGTCCGTTGATCACTTCGGCTTTCAGGCCGCTCTCCCGGGAGTAGCCAGCCCACTCCTCGGCTTCTCTGTTGAACCGACTCAGGCCTCGATCCGTGCCGAGCCAGACATCGTTCCCATTCAGAAGCACGCATCTCACCGCATCGCTGATCAGACCATCATCTGTGGTGTAGGTCAGCAACTGTTGGTTCCACAAGGTCAGCCTGGTCGCCCCTCCGTATGGCCCGTATACGAACCAGGCTTCCTCTTGGTCGGCCGCCATCCCATGGACCGCGTCCACAACAAGCCCGTCAGCGACGGAGTACAGCCTGGACACAGGCTCTTTTGGGAGAGGTGTGGGACCCACGGCACTTTCAGTGATCTCCTCTGTTTCTGGTTGAGGCCGTGTCGGGGCCTCCTCTCTTGCCAACTCAGTCAGACACAGCGTTTGCCCTCTCCGGGCTTGGGCATTCTCAGGGTCAAGGTCCAGTGCCTTGTCGAAGCAGGCCAAGGCCTCGTCGTGACTGTTCATCCCAATCAGGGCCGTGCCTTTCAGGGCCCAGGCTTTGGCGTTTTGTGGCTCGGCCCTCAGGACTTCGTCGAAGCACTGGATGGCGCTATCGAAGAAGCCAGAATTCAACATGGAAAGGCCATCATCGTACCATTCGGCCGTCGTCTTGGGAGCCATGCTACTCTCTGCAAAAAAGGGCCAACCTCTTCCCTTGGTCAGCCCACAAAATCACAATTCAGGAGCCACCCATCGGACTCGAACCGACGACCTAGCGCTTACGAGGCGCTTGCTCTACCGACTGAGCTAGGGTGGCTCAGATGGGCCGTGCTGGATTCGAACCAGCGACACCCTGCTTAAAAGGCAGGTGCTCTAACCAGACTGAGCTAACGGCCCATCAGGGGTTGAAACCCCTATCGGAAGTATAGCACAAGGTGGAAAGGATTTCAACCCTGCCGAGAAAGTCGTGGGAGGCCGCGAGGGCGGCGTGAACTGCGTCTTGCCGGGTGTGATATAATAGAGCATCGACCGCCAAGATATGATAACGAGGTGACACGATGTTGAGATCCGAGATTCCTCGGGTGCCAATTGCCTACCTGCCTACACCAGTGGTGGAGATGAAACGCCTGTCACAGGAGCTGGGCGGGCCCCGGCTCTTCGTCAAGCGGGATGATCAGACCGGACTGGCCACCGGAGGGAACAAGACGCGCAAACTCGAGTTCCTCATTGCCGAGGCCCTGGCCGAGGGCGCCGACACCGTGCTCACCGCTGGCGCTCCGCAATCGAACCATGCTCGGCAAACGGCGGCGGCAGCTGCGATGCATGGGCTTCGTTCGATTCTCATTCTTCAAGGGTCTCCTCCCAGAGACTGGAACGGCAATCTGTTGCTCGACGACTTGCTGGGTGCTCGGGTCCGGTGGACAGGCGATAGGCCTCTGCACGAGATGATGATAGAGATCGCGGTGGAAGAAGAAACCGCTGGTCGCCACCCCTACGCGATTCCTGTGGGAGGCTCCAATCCGACGGGTGCCCTGGGCTACGTGGCGGCCATGGAGGAGTTACTCGGGCAATTGGAGGAATTGGCGCTCAATGTGGATGCCGTCGTCTTCGCTTCGAGCTCGGGAGGCACCCAAGCGGGCATTATGGTCGGAGCCAAGTCCTTGGGCTTCAAGGGGCAGGTCGTTGGTATCAGTGTGGCCAAGACGAAAAGGGGCTTGAGAGAGATCCTGCGAGAACTAGCGCTTGCGACGGCCGAGCTTCTGCGACAGGACCTGAGCTTCGATGAGGCTGACATCGTAGTCCACGACGACTACGTTGGGGGAGGCTATGGCGTACTGGGGGATGCAGAGCGCGAGGCAATCCGGCTAGTGGCCAGCACAGAAGGAATCCTGCTGGACCCGGTCTACACCGGCCGGGCCATGGCTGGGTTGCTCGACCTGATACGCAAGGGCGTCTTCGGGCGGCCGCAAACGGTGATGTTCTGGCACACGGGTGGCATCCCAGCGCTGTTTGCCTACAATCGAGGGTTGATGGAAGGAGCCCAGTAGACACTCATTTATTGGCTTCTGAACGCTAAGTCAGTTACAATCACTCCAGATCCCCAGGAGGCGATGGTCGGATGGCGAAGAAACTGGTGCTCGTGGACGGACATGCTCTTGCCTATCGCGCCTTCTTTGCCTTGCCGGTGGATGGGTTCTCCACCTCCAAGGGCGAATTGACGAACGCGGTGTATGGCTTTACCATGATGCTTCTTCGCGCGTTGCAGGAGGAGAAGCCAGATTTCATCGCTGTCACTTTCGACGCCCCCGCAGCCACTTTCCGCCACGAGGAGTTCGAAGAGTACAAAGCCCATCGCCCGCCCATGCGTGAGGAGATGCGCAGCCAGATGGAGCGCGTCCGCGAGGTTGTCCGGGTGATGAACATCCCCATCTTCGAGGTTCCCGGCTATGAAGCCGATGATCTCATAGGGTCCCTGGCCCAACAGGCCACCGATCGGGACCTGGACACTGTCGTCGTCACTGGCGACAACGATACTCTGCAGTTGGTGTCACCTACGGTGAGAGTAGTAACTCCAGGAGGCCACCGGCAGAGGTTCTCGGACGCGAAGCTGTACGATGAGAAAGCCGTCAAAGAAAAATACGGCATAGATCCCTCCCTTCTGGCGGACTATAAGGGCCTGGTGGGTGATAAGTCAGATAACATCCCTGGTGTGGCAGGCGTGGGAGACAAGACAGCCCGCCAACTGATTCAGAGGTATGGCAGTATCGAGGAGATATACGCGCATCTGGATGAGATAGACTCCTCCCGGGCGAGAAAGGCGCTGGACGGCCAGCAGGAACAAGCCCTGCTGAGCAAGCGTTTGGCGACCATTGTCACCGACGTGCCCATAGAGTTGAATCTGGAAAAGTGCCGTACCAGCGATTATGACCGGGACAAGGTGATGGCTCTCTTCCGAGAGTTGGAGTTCAGGAGTCTCGTGCAGCGGCTGCCTGAGAGCGACAGAGAGCAGGTTCAGCAGATGACGTTTTTCGCCCAGGCGCCCCTGGAAGCGGGAGAGCACACCGCCGTGGTCGAAGAAGAACAACTGACCTCGTTGCTGAATGAGCTCTCGCGGTCTAAACGAATCGCCCTCGATGTGGAAACCACGAGTCCGGACGCCATGAAAGCAGAGTTGGTGGGCCTCTCCTTCGCGACAGAGGCCGGGCGGGCGTTCTACGTGCCTGTAGGGCACTTGCTGGCCCAGGACGTGGGGGGGCAACTTCCCATGAGGCTCGTCGTCGAGCGCCTGCGGCCCGTGCTGGAGGAAGCGGGCATTTCCAAGGCGGCCCACAATGGTAAGTATGACCTCACCGTATTGGCTCGCCACGGCATTGCCGTAAAAGGGTTGGATTTCGACACCATGATTGCCGCCTATCTCATTGAGCCCTCGCGGCGAGGGTTCGGTCTGAAGGACCTGGCCTGGAGCAAGCTCGGTCTGGAGATGAAGCCGATCACCGACCTCATCGGCAAAGGTCGCGATCAGATTACATTGGCCCAGGTGTCCATCAGTGATGCGGCTGCCTACGCAGCAGCTGACGCTGATGCGACCCTGCGGCTGGTGTCGGTACTGGAGCAGGAGTTGCGGCAACGTGAGCAATGGGAGCTGTTCCTTGACGTGGAGATGCCCATAGTTGAAGTGCTGATGGCCATGGAGATGGCGGGCGTTGCCCTGGACACGGACGAGTTGATGCAGATCTCGAGGGGCATGCATCAGCGCATCCAAGCTCTGGAGAAGGAAATCCAGGACCTGGCAGGCCATCCGTTCAACGTTAGCTCCACTCAGCAGCTGGGCGAGGTCCTTTTTGAGGAGTTGGGTTTGCCTGGCAAGGCCAAGACGAAGACAGGCTATTCGACGAGGGCGAGCGTGTTGGAGGAACTCAAGGATCTACACCCCATCATCGACCTGATTCTGGAGCATCGACAACTGACCAAGATCAAGTCCACCTACGTGGATGCCTTGCCCCTACTCGTGAATAGGGACACCGGGCGTGTGCATACCTCCTATAACCAGACAGGCACGGTGACGGGCCGCGTTTCTTCCAGTGACCCCAATCTGCAGAACATCCCGGTCCGGACCGAGTTGGGTCGCCACGTGCGCGGTGCCTTCGTGGCTCAGGAGGGGTGGATGCTGCTGGGGGCAGACTACTCTCAGGTGGAATTGCGCATCCTGGCCCACATCTCACAGGATCCGGAGTTGCTCGCAGCTTTCGCTCGCGGCGAGGACATCCATGCCAGCACTGCCTCCACGGTTTTCCAGGTGCCTCTCGATGCGGTGACCCCGGCGATGCGTCGCATCGCCAAAATCATCAACTTCGGCATCATCTACGGCATGGGCGAGTACGGGCTGGCCCAGAGAACAGATCTGTCGGTGGAAGAGGCCCGCGAGTTCATCGCCAACTACTTCGGCCGCTACGAGCACGTGCAGGAGTATGTGGAACGGACCAAGGAGGAGGCCCGAGAGCAGGGCTGCGTATCGACCCTGTTGGGGCGTCGGCGCTACTTCCCAGAACTGCAATCCACGAGCCGGGCTCACTCTGGAGTGAAGCGCGCTGCTGAGCGAGAGGCGATCAACATGCCCATTCAAGGCTCGGCCGCTGATATCCTGAAGATAGCGATGGTGCGCTTGCATCGTGCCCTTAAGGAGAAGGACTGGGCCGCGCGCATGATTCTCCAGGTCCATGATGAGTTGGTGCTGGAGGTTCCTCGCGAGGAGGTCGAGCCTGTGGCCCATCTGGTAGGTTCCACCATGGAGAATGCCTGGGCTCTGGATGCTCCGCTGAAGGTAGATCTGAAAGTCGGCAGGAACTGGGAACGGATGGAGGCCTACCAGGCCTAGCCATGGTTGAGCAACCACTACACAGAATCGAGTCTCTGGTTCGAGAGGCCGTCGTATCGGCTCAGGAAGCTGGAGACTTGCCTCCGTTTGATCTCCCGCCCTTGACTGTGGAGCGCCCGCAGCGCGAGGAGCATGGCGACTACGCGACCACCGCAGGTATGCAGTTGGCTGGAATGGCCCGCACGTCCCCTCTGCGCATAGCGGAGGCCATTGCAGCTCGGATCCCCAAGACAAACTTCCTCTCCAAGGTGGAGGTGGCCAAACCCGGCTTTGTCAACTTCACTCTCGACGACCAGTGGTTGGTGCGACAGGTAGAGGAGATACTGGCAGCTGGGGACAGATATGGGAATCTGAGCCTGGGCGAAGGACAAAAGGTGCAGGTTGAGTATGGGAGCGCCAACCCCACGGGACCTTTGCACGTGGGCTTTGGACGAAATACCGTGATAGGCGACAGCCTGGCCAATGTCCTGGAGGCAGCGGGCTACGATGTGCAGCGGGAATACTACGTCAACGACGCAGGCACTCAGATGAGGCTGTTTGCCGAGACACTATATGCTCGCTATGCTCAAGCCCTGGGCCGCGACGAGCCGATTCCCGACGATGGCTATCGCGGCGCCTACATGGTTGGGTTGGGGGATGCCATTGCTCGCCAGGAAGGTGACAGGTTCCTGGGCATGCCCCGCGAGCAGGCGGTGGATGGGATCTATGAGATAGGCCTGGAGAGGATGCTGGCTTCGATCAAGGATGATCTGGGCCTGATGGGCATCACCTATGATCGGTGGTTTTCCGAGCGCAGCGTATATGACAGTGGGCTCTTCGACCGCGTCTTGGCCATGCTGCGTGAGGAAGGCCATGTGGCGGAGCGGGAGGGAGCGGTCTGGTTTACCTCCAGCGAACTGGGTGATGACAAGGATAACGTCCTCATCCGATCGGACGGCGAACCAGGATACCTGGCTTCGGACATCGCCTATCACTATGACAAGTTCGTAGAGCGGGGTTTCGACCGAGTGATAGACGTCTGGGGCGCCGACCATCAGGGGCACGTGCCCAGGATGAAGGCGGCCATGAGAGCGATAGGCATAAACCCGGATAACCTGATCCTCATCGTCTATCAGTTGGTGACCTTGAGGCGGGGTGACGAGATAGTGCGGCTGTCCAAGCGAACGGGGGACATCATCACCCTGCGCGAGGTCCTGGAGGAGATTGGTGCGGATGCCGTGCGTTTCCTCCTTTTGGGCCGCGCGGCCGATAGTCAGATGGACCTGGACCTGGATCTGGCGAAGGAACAATCCGCCGAGAACCCCGTGTACTATGTGCAATACGGGCACGCCCGCATAGCGAGCATTCTCCGCTATGGTCAAGGAATAGACTTCGGTGATGGTGATGTGTCACTGTTGGGTCACCCTGCGGAGTTGGCATTGATCCGCCAGATGCTTCGCTTGCCCGAGGTACTCGAGCAGTGCGTGACGAGCCTGAGCCCCCACTATCTGCCGTACTATGCTCAGGAGCTGGCCGGTGCTTTCCATCCGTTCTACAAGCAGTGCCGGGTGGTCTCGTCGATCCCCGAGGACATGCCCCTTAACAAGGCACGGTTGAAGCTGGTAGCTGCGGCGAAGATAGTGTTGGCCCGGGTCCTGGCTCTCATGGGTGTAAGTGCGCCCGAGACCATGTGAGCGATGCGAAGGCCGGGAACGGAGGGCGGTTGGGCTGATTGACTACCTCTTCATCCCATGGTATAATGTGAACCACGAGGGCGGGTAGCTCAGTTGGGAGAGCGCTTCCCTTACAAGGAAGAGGTCGCAGGTTCGAGTCCTGTCCCGCCCATTCTTCTCGCATCTGGATAGGAATCGACTGAGAAATGACCGTGGCGGAAGAAGAAGACCTGGTGCTCCTGCTGGGCAAAGACGGGAAGCGATTCATAGTCCGTCTTAGGCCCGGAGATGAGCTCCACACGCACCGGGGCTTCATCAGACACGATGACATCCTGGGACGACCCCTGGGAAGCCAGTTGACCTCCCATCTTGGACACGCCTTCTACCTTCTGCGCCCTTCCGTCCACGACTTGATTATGAATGCCAGGCGTGAGAGTCAGATCATCTATCCCAAAGAGAGCGGCTATGCGCTGCTGAAGATGAACATCGTATCCGGGACGAGGGTTATCGAGGCGGGCACGGGTAGTGGTGCGATGACCATAGCCTTGGCACAAAGCGTGATGCCCACAGGCAAGGTCTTCTCCTATGAGCGGAGAGAGGACATGATCGAGGTGGCCAGACGTAACCTCTCGGAGTTGGACTTGTTACAGTACGTAGAGCTGAAGTGTCGAGGCATCGCCGAGGGATTCGACGAGAGGGAGATTGACGCCCTGTTCATGGATGTGAGGGAGCCGCAGTTCTACGTTGGCCAGGCAAAGGAAGCCCTGGCCGGGGGAGGGTTCTTCGGAGCTCTGGTGCCGACCGCCAATCAAGTGTCGGCGCTCTTGGACAGGTTGCAGGACGAGAGTTTTGTGGATCTGGAGGTGAGCGAGATACTGCTGAGGCACTACAAGACTGTGCCCGCTCGCCTGCGGCCCGAAGACCGTATGGTGGCCCACACCGGCTACCTGGTGTTCGGACGGCCTGTGAAAGGGGGGTGATGGACGGCAGCAAGATAGGGATCGTGACCGATAGCAGTTGTGACTTGTCCAGGGCTGAGGCAAATCGTTTGGGGGTGGTTCTGGTTCCTCTGGCGGTCAGCTTTGGGCCTGAGACGTACCTCGATGGGGAGCTCTCCCATGACGGATTTTGGGAGAAGGCCGAAGGTCCCTATTGGCCCACTAGTTCGCAACCGTCCGTAGGTGCCTTCGAGGAAGCCTTTGCCCCCTTGGTGGATGAGGGATGCCACGTGCTGTGTCTAACCCTCACCAGCCATCACAGCGGAAGCTATAGCAGCGCCTGGGCAGCCGCTCAAAGGTTCGGCGACAGCGTAACCGTGGTTGATTCCCTCAGCGTGTCTGCCGGCCTGGCTTGGCAGGTCAAGGTTGCGGTGGAGGCCGCCGAGCAAGGGATGGCATTGGAGGACATTACCGCTCTGCTGCGTGATATGTCCAGAAGGACCAGGCTCTTCGCTGTTGTGGACACCGTGGAGTACGTCAGGAGAGGCGGCAGAGTGGCGAAAGTCATGCCGATTCTGGGTCGGATGATGAAGGCCTTCGATGTCAAGCTCATGCTCAAGATGGTGGACGGTGAGCTAGATCTCCTGGCGACACAGCGTTCGTACGAGAAGGCTTTGAACAGGATCCAGGCGGAGGTGATCTCTTGGTCACCGGTCGAAAAGCTGGGAATACTCCACACCCGGCTTCTGGACCATGCGACAAGCTTTGCGCACACGTTGGCTGCCTCGACCGGCTTCCCTGTGGAACAGATTACAATCTCGGAGGCAGGCCCAGCGCTGGCTACACACGCGGGGCCACGCGTGATCGGTGCCTTTGTGCTGCGCCAGACGGTGGGTGACGAGTAGGGCCGGAAGGCGGGAGCACGGAGGCGAGATATACATCGATCCACACACCCGAGTGTTCACCTGCATGGTGCGCCGCAGATTGAGGACGACGCGCTGATCGGGGGCGCGGCGACAACGGAGGGCAACCGTGTTTCGAAGGAGAGCTTTTCGATGGGTAAGAGATCTTCGGCGCAGACGACCAATCCCTCCAGGAAGGTCCGTCCCTGAACCTGTCAGGAGGGCGATGAGCGTCTTCGACCAAGGGAAGTTCGAAGAGGCTGCTCAGGCATTCGAGAATCTGGCGGAGGAAGCCGAGGAGCGAGGCAAGATCTTTCAGGCCGCCCATCTGACGGCGCAGGCTGCTCGCTGCTACGTGAGGCTGGAAAACATCGATCAGGCCTACGACAGGGGAAAGAAGGCTCTGGACCTCTTCAAACTGGCTGATCGGCCTGGCGCGGCCAAGCTGCTGGGCGAGAAAATGGTGCAGGTCCTGCGCAATAAGGGACGCCAGGCTGAAGCCGAAGCGTTGGAGCGTGACTTGAAGCAACTGCCCGCCCTGGAGCGGGCCAGGGCCAGGCGGGGCGAGTTGCCCGGCAAGTGTCCCCACTGTGGGGGGCCCATCAAGGAGAGTGAAGCGGACTGGGTCGGACCTTCGTCCGCAGAGTGTCCCTATTGCGGCTCGGTGGTCAAGGCTGAGTGATCTCGTGCGTATTCTTCAACAGCGTCCCCGCTGGACTTCGGTCCACGTCTCCGCAGCCCGCCGTCCGCGAAAATCAAGACGCTGAACTGCTGACTAGCTTCAGCTTCTTCTCGCGAGATAGCCTGCGTATCTCGGCCTCGTGCTGTCGAGCCTCTCGAGACGTGGGATATTCCTTGTGATATGCCAGAGTAACGGGCAGCCGGGCTCTAGTATATCTACTCGCTTTTCCAGCCAGATGCGCTCGAACCCTGCGCTCAAGGTTCGTGGTCCAGCCGGTGTAGAGAGTCCCGTCGGCACATTGCAGGATGTAGGTGTACGCCATCTCACTTGGGCTCTCGTTGTTCGAGTTTCTTTCTGAGATCTCGGAACTGGCTAAGGCCGAACATTGCGCCGAAGGTCCTCATACCTCGGAGTTCATCCATCTCCACCCTCGCTGCTTCCTCCTCCGGTGTGCCCCTGCCTGCCATCCAGCGTGCTCGAGTGTCCGTCAACACTGTGAACAGTTCTTCCCACGTGTCATCGTCAGCGTCGGCGAGTTTCTGCTGGAGGTGTCTCAAACTGTCGATGTAGGGGTCAATCCAGCGAGAGATGTTCTCGCGATTCGCGACGCAGATGCTTCGATTGACAGCCGGATCTGGCGAAGGGAATTGAGTCGCGCGCCAGAAGGCAGATCCGGACAGCCGCTGCAGATCTCTCCACGAAGGGGCCTCAGCGGTAGTCATTAGCAGGGCCGTGGCGAGAATCAGCGGAAGATGTTCGACCCCGGCCACCTGACCGTCGTGCTCAGCAACGTCGAGGAAGAAGGGCTCTGCCCCCAGCGCACGAACCATGCTGGTTACAAGCTCGATGGCCGCCGGGTGGGCAGTGCCGGACGGCACGAGGCAGTACGTCGAGCCAACGAAGAGGTCCGGCGTGGCATCATCTCCATCTGTGGCGCTCACCCCAATCATGGG
>JABAOC010023004.1_pt1 | contig 11864 bp, 6 predicted proteins | sample 7062161 | NCBI WGS metagenome assembly JABAOC01 (sample SAMN14538625, study PRJNA623070) | marine sediment metagenome | biome: marine biome [ENVO:00000428]; feature: marine pelagic biome [ENVO:01000023]; material: deep marine sediment [ENVO:00002113] | place: India: Gulf of Khambhat ... | reverse complement strand
AGGAGATGTCAAATTACAGATTCTCTCCACGGCTTTCTGTTTCGTACGAGTATCGGAATGGAGGTAACGGGCGGTGGTTTGGAGGTCGGAGTGGCCGAGGAGTTCCTTGACGGTGTGGACGTCTACGCCGTTGCGGATGAGTTGGGTGGCAAGAGTATGGCGGAGGGTGTGGGGAGTAATCTTCTCTGATGATAGGCGGGCTCGCTGAATGGCGCGGCGCAGGCGGCGGTTGAGGCAGTCATGCGCCAGGCGAGAGCCATCCCGGTTGACGAACAGAAAAGGCTGCTTGCTCGAAGGGCTGTCCACCCTAGAAATCCTATCCGCCCCAGGCAAAAGGTGATTATTGTGTCGATAGGAGCTTAGAAGAAGGCCGCTCTGGACGAGGGGTGGTTAGCCAGCGGGAAAGCGCTGATCCCTGTTGACGAGGACCGCGTTGCAGCGTAAAATCCAGGAGAGAGTTGCCCAACCTCACACTATGGTTGGGACATGGTTTTGGGGGCACAGCCATAGAGAACGGAGGTGCCATATGCATAAGATGACATTCTTCCCCTTAGGCAATGCTGACTGCTGCCGTGTAGATCTGGAGTGCGGCAAGAAGATCCTCTTCGACTACGCAGACGTGCGAGATCCGAATGACGAACATGATCTCCGGTGTGATCTTTCCGAGTTGCTTCGCAGTGACCTTGAGGCCGCAGAGCGCGGCTCCTACGACGTGGTGACCTTTACCCATCTCGACAAGGATCACTATGCTGGGTTCTCCGAGTTCTTCTATCTCGAATATGCCAAGAAGTACCAGGGCGAGGATCGCGTCAAGATGGACGTGATGTGGGTTCCTGCGGCTTTGATCACAGAGCCGCCATCGACGCTGGAAGACGAGGAAGGCAGAATTCTTCAGAAGGAAGCGCGGCACCGCTTTAAGAATGGGGCGGGCATTCGTGTCTTTTCGCGGCCCGAACGCCTCAAGCAGTGGTGCGACGACAACGATGTCGACCTGGAGGCGCGCAGCCACCTCGTCACCGACGCTGGGCAGGTGGCGCCCGAGTTCTCCCTGGCCAAGGATGGCATCGAGTTCTTTGTCCACTCACCATTCGCGGTTCGCCAGTATGAGAACACGGTTGAGGACCGTAACGGCGATGCCATCGTCATGCAGGCGACACTCCAGGTTGGAGAGGTCCGGACGAAGGCGCTTCTGCTGTCTGATTGCGACTATGAAGCCTTGGCCAGTATCGTTGACGTGACCCTTAGCAAGAAGAACGAGAGCCGCCTCGAGTGGGATATCGCTAAGCTGCCCCATCACTGTAGTTACCTTTCGCTGGGCCCGGAGCCAGGCAAGGACAAGACCGAGCCGGTGAAGCAAGTCACTTCGCTCTACGAGAAACGAGGGGAGGATGGCGCGATCATGGTTTCGATGAGCGACCCCATCCCCGGCAAAGGCACGGAAGAGGACAACGATCAGCCGCCCCACCGTCAAGCCGCGGCATACTACGAGACCGCGGCCGCGAAGCTAGAGGGTCAATTCGCGGTGACCATGGAGCATCCGAAGAGGAGCGCGCCGAAGCCGCTGGTGATAGAGATCGATGAGGAGAGCAAGGCAACACTCAAGAAGCAGGCGGCAGCAGCCGGGTACGTTGCCGCTTCGCATCCAGCCCCCCAAGCGGGCCGAACGGGTGAGAGCCGTGTTTCACGCAGTCGAAGGGGATCGCGTTGCTCCCCGTGAGCTCAGATACCTGAAGGCGCGAGATCTTGCTCTCAGGTCAGAGTCCGAAGGCATAGACTTCACCAGCTTGGTCGAGTGTCGAAGGAGTGCGACCAGCGAGACCGTCGTACTCGATGTCGGTGTTGAAGTGCCGCAGCGTCGGGTCCATCCGATCCGGCCGCAGGAGCGCATTGCAGCCACCTTCTACGAGGGAGACAGGTGCCTGCCCAAAGTGGAGGCGTTGCGCGTGGACTTCCCCTTGGTTCCGCATCTCAACCTCCACGTGCAGGAGCATCCCCGGAGCATCTGTCTCTATGAGGAGCAGTACGAGTCACTCAGATCCCGCTGGACGTCGCCGCGCTTTGTTCACGCGATCAGGCGGTGGTTGGCCCTCACAGCCAGAGGGGAACTCCACCACGAGGATCAGCCACTTGAGCCATTGCTGATCGAGCACGCGGGACACATTATCTTTCCGCATGACCTTGGTCAGAATGATGCGCCGCTGGAGCGGCTCTATGTCACCGCGACTACTTCTTCTGCCCCGGGCGACTACTTCCTCATCACCCAGCGCGAGCCCCCGTCCGGGGACGCGCCGCCTTTCGTTGTTAGCCTCCACGGCTGTCAGCCCACAGTTCACGGTATCATCAACCGGTCACCACGGACGCTCGCCGCGCTTGCCGATTTGGTCGCGGACGCTGGCCTTGACCTTCTTCAGGAGATCCGAGATCGGCTGAAGAAGTGGCGCTACAAGGACTTGGGATCCCATATCGTCTGTGTTATCCTCTTCCCCCGGACCCGGGAATTGAGAGGAGCGGTAGAGAGAGTCGACAAGTGGGCGTTCATTCTGGATGATCGACTCGAAGATGTGGGACTGAAGCTTGATGTCTGGCAACGGGATGCTGATCAGCTGGGCATTGTCATTAAGCCGAATCTGTCGAAACGTGGCGAGGACATTCCAGTCGTGGTCTTGAACCCGTCGTCCGAGCTAACGCGGTCGATGGCGGCGTCCCTGAATGGCGGGTTATTCGCTCAGGATCCACGGATCGCGGCGGTAGGCGTGGGGGCTCTGGGCTCCCAAGTTGTCATGAACCTGGCCCGAAGCGGATTCGGGACTTGGACGCTGATTGATTCTGATCGTCTCATGCCTCACAACGTTGCCAGACATGCGCTGGTGCGCCACTTCGTGGGCTCGCGAAAGGCCGAGGCGATGGCATCAATGGCGAACAACATCGTCGCGGACGCCTCTGACTTCCGCTCACTTCCGGCAGATGTGCTCTCACCAAGAGAGTTGGGAACAAAGCTAACCACCGCTATCCAAGAGGCAGATGCGGTCCTCAACATGTCGGCCTCTGTCGCTGTCGCACGCAGCCTCGCCTGTGACATAGACGCAAAGGCACGACGGATGTCTCTCTTCCTAACCCCAACGGGAAGGGATTCGGTGCTTCTCGCAGAGGACGAGTTGCGCGCAATCCGATTAGATGCGATTGAGATGCAGTACTATCACGCCCTTGTGCACGAGGAGTCGCTCAAAGGACACTTCACCCCAGTGGACGAACGCTGGCGCTATGGTCAGTCCTGCCGTGACATCACCAGCACACTCCCGCAGAACCTGGTGGCGCTCCATGCTGCCATCGGGGCGAGAGCGGTTGAAAAGGTTCTTGACCAGCCTGGTGCCTGCATATCAATCTGGCGTTCTGACGAGACCGGCAACGTTCGGCGTGTGGACGTGCAGCCGTCTCCGATCATCTGCCACAAGCTTGGCGCATGGACCGTCATCACTGATGGAAGTCTCCTTGAGGAACTGTGGCAGTTACGCAAAGCGAAACTGCCGACTGAAACCGGCGGGGTGTTGTTCGGTTCATTCGACTTGGCGAGGAGCATCGTCTACATTGTTGGCACAGTGCCATCGCCTCCAGATAGCGTAGAGTGGCCCACGCTCTACATCCGAGGGTGCAAGGGACTGCAGCAAGCTGTAGATGCGGTCTCGCAGACGACTTACGGGATGCTTGAGTATGTTGGAGAATGGCATTCACATCCTGCGGGCGTCCCCGCTGCCGCGGGCGCTGATGACATCCAGGTGTTCACCTGGCTTACCAGGCTGATGGACCACGAGGGGCTTCCCGCGGTCATGATGATTGCCGGCGATCCGGGCAGGATGAGTTGCTTCGTCGACGAGATCAGCAGGCAAGAGAACCTACTGCCAGGAGTACCGCTGTATGAGTGACAAATGGCTCAGCTACGTGAACCTGAGTGATCATTACGAGAGGAAGGCACGCTTTATCCCTGGCGTTCTCTCAGTCCTGCCCTCAGTGCCAGTGTCAGCTGCATATGGTATAACACCCGGGGACTGGGTCGCCGCACTCATCTCCGGAGTGGGAATGGGAGCCGTGATCGCTGTGGCGATCTCTCATATGGCCTCCGCCTTCGGGAATCGCCTGCAACGAGAGCTGTGGCCGGATTGGCCTCACGATTTTCCGACCAACCGCTGGCTCTTCCCTGAGAACGGAGAGGTCTCCCTGCAACAGAGGACGCTTTGGTGCCAGTCGATCAAACTGCTCACTGGGCTCGACATCGAAAGCGCTATACGCGACGGTGACCGGGGGGAGGTCCGCCGTATTATCAACGATGCTGTGGCCGCGCTACGCAATCTCCTGTGGAAGGTGCCAGAGGCCGAACGCCTCCGTCTCCATAATGTGGACTACGGGTTCGCGAGGAATCTTACTGGGCTTCGACCGATTTGGGTCACGCTGGCGATCGCAAGTGCTCTAGGCTGCTGGGCAGGCTTCATCTGGCTCGGATACCGTCCTTTCTGGTGCATAGTCTCCACAGCCATAGCAGTGATTGTGATTCCGATAGGCTACTTCGTACTGCCCGGTTACGTCCGCGAGAAGGCCCATCACTATGCCGAGAGCTTCTTTGCAGCGGTCATGGCTCTCAGCCGCGCCTAGCGCGAAGCTATAGAACCAGCTCGCTCAAACCAGCCTTAGCTCCAGCGCCCCGGCCCGCTGCAGGCGGAGGCACCGCCCAGGGGCTTCATATGGTAGAATGCGCACGACTCACAGGCAAGCCTAACGGGCGGTCAGAGCTGTCCCATCCCTATTTGACAGCCGCACAACGTCCCAAAGCATCCAGTCGAGTTCTCCGACCCGACGGGTTTCGATCCGAGGCTTAGCTCCTCGCTTCTCAATACTGACAAGAAGCGCGGTGCCGCTGTCGCGTTCTCCAAAGTCAGTTCTCTCCGGAGTACCGGGGTAGGCGGTCCGCTCGTCATGAAGATAGCTGCTGTGCCAGTGCCCGAGGGCCAGGTAGTCGATCCCAGCTTTCATAGCGGCTTCAGGAGAGATCGGATGGTCATCTGGGCTGTATCGGCTTTCAATGGCCAGGGACCCATGGGCGACACCAATCTGCACGCCATCCGCCGCTCCGCGAACCCGCTCTGCCAACTCAGCGGTTGGATCGAAGCTAGACCGTCGCTGCCGACAGGGACAGGGACAAAGGTTTCCCAAGTCGCCGGGAAGAACAGCCGGCTCTTCGCTGTCGAGGATGACGACATTGGCAGGTCGGTGATCGCCAAAGGCGGAGCGATGATATACCGAATCAGCGGTGAGTGGATCATGATTGCCGGGAAGCAGGTACACGAGGATTGGGGTGGCATCCCGGAGGATGCTGGCAGCCCGATAAACCGTCTCTGTGGAAACCTGATTGTCCTCGAATAGGTCTCCCGCAACCAGGACAAAGCTAACTTCCTCATCCTTGGCAAGGGCGACGAGGCGACCAAGTGTGTCAAGGCGCTGTTGCCGGACGCGGTGTGCCACTTCTGGCACCTCGGTTGCCCTCATACCGAGTTGAACGTCGGCCGTATGCAGGAATCGAATCATGGGAGACCTCCACTTGATTCAACAGATTTACCTACTGTGAGGTACGCTGAGCGCTCACACCCTTCACGTGCCGCATCCATGGCGCAAGCAGCAGAAGCAGCACGCTGCACCTTGCCCTTGCGAAAGAGGAACTGTTCGAACTCACTTGGCAGTGCCTTCAACTCGGGCTTGTTGGTGTTTGACCACAACCGCCGCGGGCATTCGTGTAGCTGATAAGAACCGTGAAAATCGCCGGCATTAACCATTTCGATTTCCCTGCTATTCAGCTGATTCTATTTGACCTTCTTTTCCCCTCCCCTGTCACAAACGCACTGGGCCAGCCACCATGCGCTTCGATGACTTTGTCTATTTCAGTCATCAGACTATAGTCCCACTGGTGGTGACGGTTTTTCTATCTGACTTCCTTTCAATACAGTTCCGCTGTGGGAAAAAGACGTAGCTATGGTCAAAGCATGCCGCGTTGCCAGCGTTCAGCTTCTAGGNNACGCTCGGGTGAGGGCTTTCTTAGCATTACTCGTCAGCCGAACCAGTTCGTAGACATCGAGCACGAATCGAAATAGATCCTCTGATCGCGCATGGGTTAGGGAGGGACACATTCGGACTGCTTCATCCATCAATTGTGCCAACTCGGAAGGAGGGATCTCTTCTATAGTCCGGTCGGCACGCTGGCGCAGAGAGACGCTTGAGCTACCAGCAACACGCACAACCCGATGCATCTGGTCGCGCATATTGAACTCATCGGCTTCCTGTAGCACACCCGCGCGGACGGCCCTGTGCATAGCCCGATTGAAGACGGATCGTATCTGCCTTCCAATCCTTCCTATGCCTGCAGCAGCCACATAAAGACGATAGGCACGGTAGCAGAGCATAGGCCCTTCTGCCGTAACAATCTCTACTAGTCCCTTGGATACTTGATCAAGTGAAGCAACGCGAGGATCGGGCAGCGAATGGGATACCCACGGCCGGTACTCTGACAACAGGCTGCGGAGAGCATTGGCATCCGGCTGATTATCAACACCTAAAGGAATAGGATCAATGATCGGCGTCTCCTCAGTCTTGGGCGTGGTGCTAGTCGAAGGCGGGGCAGGTGGTATCGGCAGGCTCTCTTCCGGTGTCGGCAAATCGTGGTGGGATTCATCCGCACTTTCATGACCTAAATCTCTATCCCCATCGGCTTCAGTCGGCTGGGCCTCTTCCGATTCCAGAGGAAGAGGCCGCGTGCTTTGTCCGGAGGGCTCTCGCAATGGACCATCAACAAGACTGACGGGAATGGGCACTTCGACTTGCTCTGCCTGCTGCGCGTCTTCTACTCCATCGGGAGAGATGCGCATTCGACGCAATAACTGCCAAAGACTGTCTAGTGCGCTATCGGGATCAAGGTAGAACACACTGCCGCGGACTCGCCAGAAGACATACCCGCTTCGCTCTAACTGTCTCTGCCTAAAATCATCTTCGTCCCAGCGTTCAGGTCCATGCCATTGATCACCATCGCATTCTACTGCCAAACGGCCGTGAATACCCTCCACCAAAAGATCAATCCTATAACCCGCCACCTCAAACTGGGGTAGAACTCTATAGCCGCGGTCAACTATGCGCAAGAACACATCAACCTCAAACCAGGTATCGAAGGGGTGCGGAGGTTTCTCAAGATCCCTACGCGCATCCGCTGCCCGTGTGCGTAACTGACTGATACTTGTTTGACCAACTTGACTCTGCTGGACGGCAGGATGTAGACAATACTCTAACAAGCGATATCGCAAGCAGGCTTTGCTCAGATCGTTCAGTGTCACGGAATGGAAGAGAAACATCTGCTCCCGGGCACGGCTTGCAGCGACATTGAAACGCTGCTCATGGGTGCTGGCGCTCAGGGTGCCAATACGATGCTCACCTCCGGGTGCCGACACAAGGCTCAAGAACATTACGTCGCGTTCATCGCCCTGGAAAGCGTAGGCGTTGCCACAGATGATGCCTCGCTTTTCCATTTCCTCCGGCCCTATGTCAGATAGCAAAAGCGACTGGATCAGCCTCGCCTGTTCCTTACCCAGAAGGCTGATGACTCCCATTGTCTTGCCTGCATATCGGGGGTCAGAACAGCACTCTTTGATACGTTCAGCAATAGCCCGTGCCTCGGGAGGATTGATGATGCGAGGGCTCTGGCCTTTCTGGTATCCATCAGGTAAATAGATAGCGCTTACAGTAGGATAGATTCGTCCTGCACCGAACTGCTTCAGTGGAATAAGCGGCGCAGTTGAGTAACAGAGATTATTCGAGAACTGGATGATTTCTGGCATGCATCTGAAGTGCTCACGCAAGCGGATATGCCCCACGTATCGGATGAAGGCGTGATCGAAGAAGCTATGGTCCACTCCCAGCGAATCACTGAAAGGGAGGTCCGCGACGTGTTGCGAGCGAAGTAATGCAACCTCCTGCTTGTCTTGGCCCACGAACTCGGGACTTATCTGCTTCTCGTCTCCAACAACCACGACAGCTTTTGCAATGTACTGCAGGAAGAGTGCCTCTGGACCAGACTGGCTGGCCTCATCGATGATCACTACATCGAAGATGTCCGGTCTGATCCGTACAGTCTCGGTAACGCGGTACATGGGCATGATCCACGCGGGAATGGCTGTGCGACACTGCTCCAGACTGTCCTGCGCTTCTCGGCGATAGCGGTTTGCGTACTTCCCCGTACCTCTCCTGATCCTCTTGACTGCCATCTGCCATGCCTTCAGATGGGCGATGGTGTGGCGTGTCAGTCGAGAGTGACAGTGCTGCCACGCAAGCTCCGATGCCAGCCCAGCCAGTATGGAATGAATCCTTGCTCTTTCTTCCTTCAGCGAACGTGCGAGCCGCTGATGCTCCAGTGGGTCCGCGAGCCGCTTTGCCCAATTGCTCGCTCTAGCCCAGTTCCACGCGGCACTAAAGGAGGCCATTCTTTCATCCCATGTGGCATCTTCATATGTCGCAGTCAATTGGGCCGACAGATCCGGGGCAAGGTCGGAGAGGCGAGACAGCAATTCATCTTTTTTGCGCTGCTTCTCCCTGAGTCTGGCGAGAGTCTCAAGCTTCCTGTATCCTTCAGCATAGATATCATGTCTACGCCCACAAACCGCATCGGCAAGTCTGGCCAGGACGGGGTGCGGATCTGGCTTGAGAGCGAAACTCTCGATCAACTTTGCGATGTCATCTATCATATCAGTGGCAGCATTTAGTTGTTCTTCATCAGTGACGGCCTCCGCCACCACAATCAGACGCTTTAGGGCCGCAATGTCGTGCCAGGGCGGCTCCGTTAGACCCGCAACACTGTGAAGTGCTGCCTTGGCAGTCATGAAGCGGTCTCTTAGTGTCAAGCAGGCGGTGAGCTTGGATGCAAGGTCCTCATACCATGCTTTCCGGATGATGAGTGTGTTGCCGGATGGCTTTGCAAGTGCTTTCCATTGCTCGTCCAATGAGTCAAGGTGTTCTCTTACAGCAAGCCAATTAATAAGCTCCGAGAGTGGCTGTGGCGCATTGCACAGCCGCCCGCCCACCCTGACCTCTTTTATGAGATACATTGCCTCTTTCACGGGCTTGGGTCGGAACACGAGAAACCCAAGGCCACCTCCGGACTGAAAGTGACGATAGAGGGAAAGCGCGTGCGCTTTGAGGGCGACTTTGTCGCGCGAATCCGTTCCTACAACTGACAATTCAAAAACACGAGTAGCCCTCTCATCTATCGCCTGGAGGTGCTGGATGGTAAGGTCATGCAGTTGTTGCCACGTCTGGCTCTGTCCAGCGAGGATCTGGAGAGCGGCATCACGCATCCACACCTGAATGTCCTGTGACACTTCATTAAACGCCGAGCAGAGCGTCTTCAGTGATGAGATCAGGCAGGCTCTGTCATCGGCGCTAGCTATACGGAGCTGTTCATAGGCCGGGTGATTCCGGGCGTCGGCCGCTGCCTCATACCTCCGACGAGCGTCCAGTTCCTCGTTGACGAGAACGGTGAAGCCATCGGGTGTTGGCACGGCCTCGGGGGTAACTATCGTGAGACCAAGCTCAGCTTTAGCATCTGCATCAATCTGTCGCATCAGCGTGAGTAGTTCGAGCGCTTCAGCGTTTTGCAGTGGAGTATCCTGCGCCTCATCAGAAACGGCACCTACCCAGGCGTAGCATGATTCCTCCCTACGCAGACGCTGGGCAATCTGTTGCAAAGTTCCCTCATAGTCGCCGAAACAGGGGGGGTATTTCAGAGTCTCTGCCTCTCTAATCGACCGCAAATCCAGTAAAAGCTTGGCCTCAGTGCGGCGTGACTGATCTAATGATTCCTGATACCGAGTAACCCGCTGTTCGCTATCAGCACGCCGCCAGTTGCTGAAGCGTGTGGCGATACCGTGTACGGACTCCTCCAGCGCTGCCACAGACTGCGGATCTTCTCCGAGAGCGACAACGCACAGCGGGGCTATCTCCTTGGGAAATTTCCCGCGGAGAACCTGCAGAGCCCGCGCGGTATGGCTTGTAACTAGCACTCGCTTACCTTTCGCCAGAAGATGGCAGACCAAGTTCGCGATGGTGTGAGACTTGCCTGTGCCGGGAGGTCCTTGCACCAATACTCCCCGACTTGAGGCAACCTGGCGCGCGATCTGCACCTGCTCGCTGTTGGCTATCAGGGGGAAGTAAATCTCAGTATCTGTTGGCGAGGAGGATTCAGGGCCATCGGCTGGATATCCATATACAGGTTTGGTGCTATCGGGATCATCGACAATATCATGGACCCCACCGGGAACCGGATTATTCGGCTTATGAAGCTGCTCACAGATTTCCTTAAAGACACGGACAAAGCTCCTTTCGGTCCGCTTGCGGAGGATAAGAGCTGGAGCCAGACGAACCTGGGGCTNNCCTTTGCCTTTGGGGAAAGCATTCAACCAAGCTTGTAGGATGCTACCAACTCCGCCATCGGACCAGATGGCATCGCCAGTATCTTCAATGATCTTGGCAATTGCCCTAGATTCATTCGGATCTGGGCATTCCGAAGCCTCAAGCATATCCTCTTCGAGTACTGGCTTTGCACCTTCTGCTCCGGGCCCAACGGTAATCTTCCCCTTTGCGGCATCGAACTGTATGCTCGTCTGGGCAACCAAAAGATGACGTTTGACTGTCTGGGCTCTGGGAGTGCGCCACGTGAGGTATCCAAGACCTAAGACTACCTCGTGCGCTTCGCCGAGTCGTTGCTGCCGCTGGTAGAGGGAGTAGAGGGACGTGTAACAGCGCTGCACTTGCTGGAGGAGTCGATCCTTTTCAGCCCAAGGCCACCAGATTTCCATAACGTATCGCTCCCAAGCAGAGCGCACCTCAGGGAAGTTAGCAAGCTCCAATATAGTGGTCTCTTGCGACGCTTCATCATCGGCTTTTTCGGCTTCTTCTATTGCAGGGATTCGTTCCTGGATCTCAGGCATGTCCTGCGAGGAGTCTGCCACGTGTTGTGCATATACCCAGGGCTCGAGAATCTTAGGCAACGCGGGTGGGGGCTGCAGTCTCGGCTTGTGTATCTCCACCCAGACATCAGCCTGTGCAGCGTCAGGTAACCGCCACGCGATGCAGTGACATCCTTTCTCTTGAGGGATAGAGTGGAACCACAGCACTTGCTCATACTCTTCAAGCGTACGGATGGTTTTGGTGCGAAGCTCTGCGAGCCTTCGCAGGAACGTGAAGAGGCGGATTGCCCGGTCACGACTCACATCGCTCTCAGGGGAAGTAATTGCGCCGTCTTCAGTCTCCATCAGAGATCTCCGAATCCTGGCGAGGGTGTGCGGCATTATAGTTGCCGTACCTGACAAACTCCTTGGACAACTTGCGCCAGCCCTGAGGATGGTCTAGAACCTTCGAATCCTCTTCGCTGCTGTCAACAACAAGTAACTCGCTTCCTGTCAATCCAAGTTGCTCAGTCAATTTGGCACTCCTACGAATCAAGAAGCAGAACTGAGGTGAAACTGAAGTCTGGCGCTAAGAACAGTGAAGCGATGTTACTAAGATAGTTAGATCACCGTGAATGAATACTAGTGAGATTCTGCGTAATAGTATTTCATCCTGCCCATAGCCCCTTGCATCTTGGGGGTGAGTAGGCAAATAGCTGTGGAAAAGGGGCTACACAGGAATTATGCTCCATAGATAGCACGTTGTCAATTCTTTGTGATTTGAAGCCGGGTCATGGGCTCTTGGACACATCGGGAAAGACAGCATCAGAAAAGAGCAGGGCATGTACCTTCTCGACCGCCGCTTGCTTGGTGCGGGTGTCGGAGTGGAGGTAGCGG
>JABAOC010014065.1_pt1 | contig 11869 bp, 11 predicted proteins | sample 7062161 | NCBI WGS metagenome assembly JABAOC01 (sample SAMN14538625, study PRJNA623070) | marine sediment metagenome | biome: marine biome [ENVO:00000428]; feature: marine pelagic biome [ENVO:01000023]; material: deep marine sediment [ENVO:00002113] | place: India: Gulf of Khambhat ... | reverse complement strand
CACTCCCAAGAGGACACTGTAGACCTCTTGCTAGCCCTCAACAAGGAGACGATACTACTCCACATAAACGAGGTGACCGAGGGAGGAGGCGTCGTCTTCGACGAGAAGACAGTGCTGAAAGAGGGAGAAATCGGACGCGACGATATCAAGCTCTTCCCGTTCCCACTGACAGCCATCGTCGAGGAGGTCGGCGGCACGGACATCATGAGGAACACAGTCGCTCTCGGAGCCGCAGTGGGCCTTGTTGGGTTCGACAAGGAGATTCTGAAGGGCGTGATCTCCGACGCCTTCGCCGGGAGGTAGTGAATCATAGAGACGAACAACAGGGTCATCGACTTAGGCTATGAGTACGCGATGCACCGCTACCACAAGGCATTCCCGTGCAGACTGGAGCCATCCAGCGAGAATCCTAGCAGGATTATGCCAACCGGGAACGACGCCGTGGCCCTCGGAGCGATCCAGGCGGGCTGCAAGTTCTACGCCGCAAAGCCAAGGGGGAAACCAAGCGCGGATAAACTCGATGAAAGTGGGAATGGGCTGAAGGTGATGCCCGACGAAGTTGTGGTTACTGTGACTCGGTCTCTTTTATCAGATCGTTAAAAACGTCTTTGATGCAGCCCCTGATCACTGTCATCTCATCTGGGTTTATTTCGACATCATCATAATTTAATAGATATAATCCGACTCCATCGGAACCATTCTCTAAAGATACGCTAATTCTGCTGTTCAGTGATTTTCCAATATTATATTCCCCAATTTTTTCATGTATTTCTTTATTTACAAGATGTATTAGAAATTGAAGAGTATATAATGAAAGATTCATTATAGATGTTTTAAAACCATATATTTTTTTTATAGGATTTATTTTGTATTTAAACATAGTTTAAATTAAAATGAATAATGGAGTTTATAAATATTTAGATTAATAAGTAGATAATTATTATCTGGACATTTAACAAGATATTTACGTTGTGAATGAATTTATGGATGATGGATTCATAGAATTAATTGTGATTGTTGCGTACTATATGTATTTATATTATTTTCGCGAATGTGTGGCCCCCCTACTTGCCAGGAGCCGCGCGCGGGGTCAGGCTGGTTGCTTCTTTCACAACCCTCCTCAGGCCGCACTTCTCTTATGGATCATAGAAACTTGACCAAAACCTTTCACCTTCCGAATGCTCCAAGCGATTCGAATGATAAAGCGATGCTGTGCCACGCTGTCCTCTTTGTTGATGAATATGCAATTACCCTTGTTATTCAGCTATTTTTTAAGGCTCCATAGTAGGGATTCAAGCTCCTCGACGTATTCTCGGTCCAGCCCATGTTCCTTCGCGCCCTTGATCATCAGCCCCACATACCTCCTGGTTGGGGTGAACGGTCCCTTCGGATCAGTGGTCCTGTAGGTCTCAACTTTGAGGAGTCCCCCCTCTTCGTCTACCACCAGCACTCTTTGGCGGTAGTACAGGCCCTCGGGGACTGCCTCCACCGCGTCCAGGCGCTCCATCTCTTCGGGCGGCACATCGTAAACTACCCCCCTCGCCATTTTTCCCGGGACGGGCTCCACACCGGTGACCCCTCCGCTATAGGTCCTCGACATGAAGTTGAACTGAACCTCGAAGTTCGGGAGCACCGCCCTCGTTATGAACCTTGCGCTGGGGCAGTGCTTCTTCAATGTCTCTGAGTCTAAAAAGGAGCCGTAGGCGAAGTAAAGCATGGTTATCTAGGGTGCATTCTTGGATAATAGGCTTATAGCTGCGCCCTCTTCCTCGATCTCCTGGGCTCCTTGAGGAGGGCCACGAATACTGCGGTGCCGATGGTGTTCAGGGCGAAGCTGGTGTAGAAGGGAAGCTCAGGCGATATGTTGTCGTACATGGATCCGCCAACCCAAGATGCAGGAGTGCTCACCAGCCCCTGGATGGTCCCCATGAGCCCCATCATCCTCCCCCGGTCCTCAGGCGGCGTCACATCCGCAACCAGAGCCTGCCAAACGGGGCCACCTATAGGCCCCCAGGCCGCCCCACCGAAGCCCGAGGCGACGCCGCCGAGGGCCCTCACGGCGGCCATATGCCAGAAGTTGTGGGAGAACGTGAAGCCCAGTGTGGAAAAAGACGATAGGACACGGGATATGATAATACACGGCTTCCTACCTATACGATCCGCCAGCATCCCTGCGGGCATCATCAGCAAAGTTGAGATCAAGCTGACCAACGTGCCAATCATCCCCCACTGGGTATTCGTTAGGCCCACGACCTCGACGGCGTATATCACCATGAAGGACATTACCGTCCTCGTCCCGAAACCGGTCACGGCCGCAACGGCCGTCAGGATCCAGACATCTCTAGGCATCCTCCCCAGCTCGTCGAGGCTCAGAACGCTTCGTGATATCTCTGCCTTGCCCCCGTCCTCGTGCTCCCCCACCCTCAGGGTCTCCTCTATAAACCGCCATCGCATCAGCGTCGACAGGATCGCAACGGCCATGGAGGCCATCTGCACGATCCTGACGCCCCTCACGACGCCGTAGTAGTCCATCAGCACACCGCCAACGAGGCTTGTGATGATCATCGGCATCCAGGTCACGGTCCTGTAGGCGGCGAAGCCGGAGCCCCTGCTCCCCTCCGGGAGGGACTCGGCGATTAGGGCGCTCACGGCGGGCATGCCGAGAGACCCAGCTGAGGCCAGGACTATCCCCGGCGCCAAGTGGGTCCAGTGGGTGGAGAAGAGGAATATGAACGGCGAGCCCATCCTGAGTATGGAGCTGTAGATGATGACGCGCCTCCTCCCGAGCCTGTCTGCCATTATCCCGCCGGGGAGCTGGAACAGGAGCCTTGAGACCGTCTCGAGCATCAGGAGCATCCCGAGCAGCTCCTTCGTTGCGCCGAGCTCCAAGATGAAGAGGCTCCTGTATGGCCACCATAGGAAAGCGGTAAACATGAAGAAGGTCTGTGTGACAGTGAGGACGGTGACGTTCCTGCTGGAGAAAGTCTCACGGATCACCCTGAACGACGACACAGAGCCCACTGCCGAAAGGGCTATTCCAACGTATAACCGCCCAACCGCTATTTCACACTTTCCGAAGGAGACTTAAACACTAACTCAAAGTGAGATAAACGGGCAGAAAGGGGAAAGAAGGGGGTATCTGGAGGTTGACTCAGCGGATCTCGTCCAGCTTCTTGTCCAAGGAGTCGAGCCCGAGGCGCCTTAGCTCCTCCGAGGTGGGGACGCCGTTCTCGTCCCAGCCGAGCCTCTGGTAGTACTCCTTGACCTCGTCGTCCACGACCATCCTGTCCGGGGCCTTCCCCTTCCAGGGTCCAGATGGCAGCGGCTCGTAGAATCTCTCCGGGTTCCTGTCGTCGATGTAGGGCCTCCACCTGAGGTCTGGCCCCCCGATGAGGAGGGCGGCCCTCTGGATGTCGATTATCCGCTTGGCGTCGGTCGAGTACCAGCGCTCTCTGTCCATCTCCCAGCCCCTGACCGCCGTGTAGAACTCCCAGAGCCTGTCCCTCGTGCCGGCAGGGTATGTGTTAAACATGCAGTATACGCCCGAATCGTGGAGGACCGTAGTGAGCTCGCTGTTCCCGTGGTCTATCGGGAGGTAGGCCACAGAGGTGTGGTCGCCGCCCTGGACGGAGCAGCAATAGGAGACGTTCACAGTGTAGTCCTCGCCGCTCCTGATGCCGTGGGCCCCTATCCCGATCCCCTTCTCCGTTATCGCGTAGTGCGACAGGTCCGTATCCTTCATCTCCCCCAGCTTCAGGGTTGCCCTGTGGGCGCCATCGGCGAGGATGTCCCCTATCCCCTTCCTATCCACGATTAGATAGATGAGTTTGGCGAAAGCATCGGTGTCTCCCCAGTCCAGCTCGAAACCCAGGTCATCCACTGTGAGTATACCTCTTTGGTATAGCTCCCCTGCGAAGCCGAGGACATTCCCGGCCTGGATGCCGCAGAGGCCTAGGTCGTCGACGAGGGCCGAGAGGTGGACGTTGTCTTCAGGCTGGAAGATACCAAGGTTCGTTCCGAGGTAGGCCTGGATCTCGTAGTCCGGATTGTCGGTTATGGAACCGACGTACTTCCCAGCCCTAGGGGTAGCAACCTTTAGGCATGAGGTCGGGCAGCCAAACTCTGCCCAATAACGCTTCACCCAGACCCTCTGCTCGAACTTGTCGACGCCGAAGCTCCGCTCGTCGTGCCACTCCTCTTGCCAGTTCCTGACCGGTTCCGAGCTGAGCCTGAAGCCGCAGTCGTGGCCGAGGAAGCCTGTGCCCCACCTCCGGCGCATGTCGCTCGCGAAGCATAGATCGCAGATCTCCTGGATAAGCTCGTAGACCCTTGGCGGGTCTTCGACCTCGGGCAGGGGGCCTGTGCCCTTCGCCACGACGGCCTTCAGGTTCTTCGAGCCCATTACCGCGCCGTACCCTCCGTAGCCTGCGCCGTGGGTGTATTTGCCTGTGACTGCTGCGATCCTGGAGAGTCTCTCCCCGGCGGGCCCGATGTAGACCGACTGGGGCTCTTTCCACTCCCTCTTCCTAGGGTGCCTCTTTTCGAGCTCTTCACGGCCCACCTTGTTGATGTGCCTGAGGAACTCTATGGCCCCCTTGCCCCATGTGTCGGAGGCGTCCCTGATCTCGGCGCCATCGTCCGTCACCCAGATATAGGAGGGCTCCTCCGCCCTGCCGCTTACGAAGAGGCCATCGTATCCAGCGGTCTTCAACTCTATTGACACCTCGCTGCCTATGGTGGAGCCGACAATGCCGTTACACTGGGGCGACTTGCCTGAAACGCTCAACCTCGTTCCAGGGTAGTAGCCGGTGAGGGGGCCTGTCAAGACGGTCAGGATGTTCTCGGGCCCGAGCGGGTCGACCTCCTCCCACCTCCCACCGAGCCTGTCCCAGAGCACCCTTGCCGCCAGGCCGCGGCCACCGATGTATTGCTCGAGCGTCAGGTCTGGGAGCTCTATCTGCTTAATGACCGCGCGGCTGAGGTCGATGTCGAGGAATCTACCTGTGTAGCCCCGCACCTCAGATCACCTCCCTGCCCTTCTCGCCGTAGATCATGACGGCGAGTTCCCTGGTGATCTCCTCTGGCCTCTTGGCGTAGAGCCTGTACTGGTATGCTGTCTCCCGCTTGGCGAGGTACAGGCAGTCCCACCGCCCCTCGTGGCAGGCACTGACGCACTGGGGTTCGCCGCCGCAGAAGTCGCAGATGAGGGCGTAGTTCTCGGTGGGGTGGATGTGAGGGATCCTGCCGGGGCACGCCTCTACGCAGTTTCCGCATGCTGTGCACGCCTCCTTGTCGACGACGATGCTCTTCATCTCTGGCTCTACCGATAATGCGTCCACGGGGCACGACTCTACACATGGGTGGTCGCCACACTGGGCGCAGAGGTGGGGGACTTCGACGCCCGGGACGAGCATGAACACCCTCACCCGGGAGGCCTCGGGCCAGATCCTGCCCTCGTGGTGGAGGCTGCAAGCGATCTCGCACCTCCGGCAACCACTGCACCTCACGTAATCCCTCATGATCCAAAACGGCTTCTCGATAGAAGACATGAATCTCATACTCCCTTTCAGTTTTCTATATTTAAGAACGAAGAGCGCTGCGGGGTAGGGTTTAAACCCGGCTTCGACTGAGGTTGTTAGGGGATGAACCCGGCAGCCTTCGCGAGCCTCCACCCGAGGATACTTAGTGGGCTCGAGGCTCTGGGCATAAGGGAGCCCACGCCGCCACAGGAGAGGGCAATGGGGCCGATCTCTGCGGGGGAGAACGTTCTACTCGTCGCCCCAACGGCGAGCGGTAAGACCGAGGCGGCTCTTTTGCCTGTGTTCGACGCCCTCCTGAGGGAGCCTGTCCCAGCAGGAGGGATAGAGGTCATCTACGTTACCCCCCTTAGGGCCCTGAACAGGGACATTCATAAGAGGCTCATGTTCTGGTCGGACTACCTCGGGATCGACATCCAGATCAGGCACGGGGACACCTCACAGAGAGTGCGCAGGAGGCAGGCTGCGAGGCCCCCAAGGATGCTTATCACAACACCCGAGACACTGCAGGCGATACTCCCGACGAAGGCTATGAGGCGGCATATGGGGGACGTCAGGTGGGTAATCGTCGACGAGATCCACGAGCTCGCTGACTCGAAGAGGGGGGCACAGCTCACCCTGGGCCTGGAACGCCTCGAGAGGGTGACCTCCGGCCTCCTCCAGAGGATAGGCCTCTCTGCGACCGTGGGGAATCCGCTTGAGGTCGCTGGCTTCCTAGGGGGGACCCACTCCGTCAGGGTCATCGAGGTCGAGGTCGATAAGAGGTTCAGGTACTCGGTCGAGTTCCCGGAGCCGGATGACGAGGACTTCGACCTCGCGGGCGACATCAGCACGACGCCTGAGGCTGCCTCCCGCCTGAGGAGGATCATGGACTTAATCCGTCAGAAAAGATCGACTCTTGTCTTCGTGCAGGGGAGGGGGCAAGCAGAGAGCCTGGGCCACAAGCTGGGGAGGGTCGACCCCCTCGTCGAGGTCCATCACGGCTCCCTGTCCAGGGAGCAGAGGCACGCCATAGAGGATAGGTTCAAGGATGGGGAGCTCAGGGGGATTGTCTGCACCTCGACATTGCAGCTCGGCATCGACATAGGCGACGTAGACCTCTCCATCCAGTACCTGAGCCCCAGGCAGGTATCCACCCTGATCCAGAGGGTCGGGCGAGCAGGCCACACCCTCGGCGAGCGGTCTGAGGGAGTACTCATCTCAGCCTACGGGGAGGACGCCCTGGAATCGATGGTCGCCGCCGATAAGGCAAGGAGGGGCGAGCTCGAGAGGACGGAGATCCACGTCGAGCCCCTCGACGTCCTCGCCCACCAGGTCGTGGGCTTGGCCCTGGACTACGATGAGATAGACGTGGGCGAGGCGTACGAGATCGTCACCGGCGCCTACCCTTTCAAGGGATTGGACAGGCGAGATTTCGGGGAGTTCGTCGAGTTCCTAGTCGCGATAGGTTTGATCTCTAAGAAGGCAGATTTGTACAAGAAGAGGGATAAGGGGAGGATGTACTACTACGAGAACCTGGGCATGATCAACGACGAGCGCCGGTACCCTTTCATAAACGTCGTCACGGACAGGGTCATCGGTACCGTGGGGGACGAGTTCTGGAGCCTCAGGGCCAGGCTCGGCCTCAATGTCATCCTCAGGGGCAGGGTATGGAGGATCATACAGATCGACGAGGAGAAGGGCGTCCTCCACGTCCTACCGTCAGAGGACCCTCTAGGGGCTCTACCCGGATGGGATGGGGAGCTCATTCCTGTCCCGAGGGAGGTGGCCCAGGAGGTCGGGGATCTCAGGGAGAGGATCGTTGAGGAGATCGATAGGCTCGGCTCAAAGGAGGGGGCGATCGAGGCCCTCTCTGAGAGGCTAGGTGCGGATAAGGCGGCGATCAAGGCCGCGGCCGACGAGGTCGAGTCCCACACGGCGGCGGGCTTCCCGATCCCGACGAAGGACAGGATACTGCTGGAGGCCTACGACAGGTACCTGATAGTCCACTGCACATACGGGGAGAGGGTGAACAGGACACTCGGCGCCGTCTTCGACGCCATCCTCTCGGATCACGACCTCATCTACATCTGGTGGAACGATCCCTACCGAATCCTGATAGAGGCCCCGAGGCGCCTAGACAAGTTCGACCTGAGGAAGATCGAGGACGTCCTGTTCCACATCTCCGGCGAGGAGGCCGAGAGAAGGCTCGACGAATTCATGGAGGCGAGGTTTCCCTTTGGGTACAAGATGAAGTTTATCGCCGAGAGGTTCGGTGTTATCCCGCGGGGGAAGACCCTCGACTCCAGGACCATGGATAACCTCTACCTCAGATACAAGGACACACCGATCTACAGGGAGACCCTCAGGGAGGCCCACATGGAGAAGCTAGACATTGCTTCGGTGAGGGAGATCTTGGAAGGCGTCGATTCGGGCGGGATCGAGATCGCCTCCGTCATGGCCCAGTCACCCAGCCCTCTGGCCAGGCACATTCTCGAGGAGTACGCCGATGTCGCCGAGCTGATGGAGGCGACGATATCCGTCGGCGACCAGTTGGATTACATGAAGAAGAGCATAAGGGCAAGGCAGGTGAAGCTTGCATGCATGAGCTGTGGGGAGTGGCACATAAGGAAGCGGGTGAGGGAGCTTGACGAGAGGCCCGCCTGCGGCAACTGCGGTTCAAGCCTCCTGGCAGTACTGCACAGGCACCAGGACCCAGACGCCTTCATGGAGCTGTTCGCCCGGTGGAGGAGGGGGGAAAGCTTGGTACAGGACGAAAAGGAGACTCTCACGAGGGGGAGGAAAACCGCGGACATGGTGCTCTCCTACGGGAGGAGGGCGGTGGAGGCGCTGATGGTGCGGGGCGTGGGGCCGGTGACATCCTACCAGGTCCTATCCAGGATGCACCAGGATGAGAAAGCGCTCTACTCCGACCTGCTGAAGGCGAAGATACAGTACATGAAGACCCGGCAGTACTGGGACGAGCGGTAGGCCCTAGATGTACTTAATTTCCCTGAAGACGAAGCAAACTGGCCTCCCCAGAGAATGCCATCAACTCATCACAGAAACTTGATCTTCTTTCCAGCAGCGTCCCTAAAGTGTTTCCATGTCGGAAAACTCTGGAACTCCTACCTGCTCATAAGCTCCGAGATGGCCTGCATCGTATTCGAGACCCCGTTTGTGAACCCCTTCGAGTTGATCTCACTGAGCCTCTCCTCGTATCCGGGGTCTGTCAGCAGCCTCTCCGCGGCCTCAAGGAGTCCATTTCTGCTCAATTCCTCCTGCTGAATGACCTCCGAAACGCCCAGCTCCATGGCCCTCCTCGCGTTGGAATACTGCTCCGTGTGGTTGGGCGTAGGGACGATGATGGATGGCTTCCCGTAGCAGACGCTCTGCATAATCGTGTTGTGGCCCCCCCTGCAGACGACCATGTCGCATGCCTTCAGGTACTCGAAGCGATCCTTGACCCAAGGGAATGTGGTCAGGGCGCCGGAAGTCGAGGGATCAGAGCCCCCATTTGGTATGCCGAGGGACATCACAACCTTGTATCCGTTGGGGAATCCCTCGAAAATCGGCCTCAGCACCTTTATTAGTGGGTCCCTCTCCCGCTGGGGGCCGCTGATCGCCGCGTAGATCAGCCGCTTCCCCTCCTCGGCTTTGGCCTCTCTTCTCGCCCTTCCGTCGTCGATGACCTCCTCTGGCTTCCTCTGCAGGATCGGCCCCGTCATTTGCACGAGGTGCTCGTAAGGCCCCGGGATCCGGAGTGAGGAGAGACTTATAGTGTACGGCTCCGGGAAGTCAGGTATCAGGATTACGTCACTCGCGGCCCAGCCCCTTCCGAGCAGGGTCATAACCCCACCGTCGAAGATCTTCGAGAGGTTCAGGTTGTGCTCCGTCCTAGGAACCATCGGCAGGAATTGGTTGAGCATCAAAGCGACGGGCAGACCAAGGAACTTCCCGGCGATGACCGATGAGATGCGAGTGTCGGAGAAGACGACATCGGGCCTGAAGGCCTTCATGTACGCCAACTCGGCCTTGACCTGCTGCATGAACCGAGGGACGGCGGGGAACCCCTGGGAGACGGCGGAGGCTCTGACATCGACCCTCCCCGTGGAGTCGGACTCGAGGCTGAGGGCTGGGGCCGAGACGACGGGGAAACCCCTCATCCTCACGTAGTCAACGCCGTCCAGGTACGTGGAGAACATGACCTCGGCACCCCGGGAGACAGCCTCCTCTGCGATGGGCAGGACCCTGCCAACGTGGCCCAAACCTATCCCACACGGGCTGAAGTAGACCCTAACGCCGTTGAAGCTGGCCAAGTGCCCCACTCCTCATCTTAAAGCTCCACTCGCCTCACGGCCCCCCTCGGGGCCTCCTCGGAGAAGATTATTGCCTGAAACTTCGAGATCTCCGTCCCCGGGAGGAGCCAGGCGTCAGGCGACAGCCAGGCCTTCAGACACGTCTGGGTCAGGAACTCCTCGGCGTTCCAGCCCCACTCAACCGGGACCTGCGGCAGAAGGAGGCCCCTCCTCGAGCCGCGCGACACGATGAGGCCGTCCCTCCCCACCTCGACCAAACCCGGATACTGTTTAGGCCTCTCGACGACCATGGTCTCCGGTGGCGTTAGAACACTCATCTCGACGACTATCGAGTCCATCTCCCCGATGGCAACTGGAGAGAAGCGGGGGTCCCTCAGTGCGGCGCTCACGGCGGAGTCGACCACGGCATCAACCAGGGGCTTCATCGGATACGGGAAGCCTATGCAGCCCCTGAGCCTGTGGGAGGCCCCATCGACCTTGTTGAGGGTCACAAAGACGCCACAGGGCTCCCTCAGCTTTTCAGGAACGTCGGAAGTCGACACGCCCCCTCTTCCACTCAGCTCCGCCTCTATTGCCCCACGGGCGAGCCTGACAAGGCGCTCCCCCTCTTCCAAGGTCAGCTCGAAGCCCATCTCGACCGCCTGCGATACCCACCTAGGAATAGAACTTATAAATCATGTTCGGAACCACCCGCCCTGGAGCCCGCGATCCTCCTAGCCTCATCGACCGTTCCCAGTATGTTCTTCCAGTGGCTGCCCCTCCAGTAGACCTTTCCGCAGGAGTCGCAGACCCAGAATTCCTCGTATGCATCATATGTGCGAGCAGGTATCATCTCTGCCAGCGTCTCCTTCTCAGCCGACCTCAGGAACTCTCCACAGTTGGGGCACCTTGAGCACTCTGGACTCAATATCAGCTCGAACCGCCTCGAGACGGAGGCCAGCTTCTCGGCGTCGCCTCCGCCCACGACGAGAAATGCCTCCAACCCGGCTCTCAGGGCCTTCCTGCAGAGTAGCTTGTCGCTGGTGAGCAACGTCAAGCCCTCATCCACTGCCTTCTCAATGATCTCCTCGTCGGTGGCGCTCTTGACATACATCGCTTCGTACCCGCATATCCTGAGCCAGCGGGTCAACCCGCCAAGCATTCCGTCAAGGATAAACCTCGGACTCACCTGAAAACCACCAATCCTCGACTAGGAGAATAAAATACGCTAGCCCACTTCTCACTCTTCTGGTAGTCCGTTAAGGCGAATAAAACCAATCTGGTCGGTCGGGGAAAGCCGTTAGAGCCCCTCATCCTTCGGCCCTGCAGTCCTCGCAGAGGAACTCGCCATCGAAGTTCCTCAGGTTGGTCGCATACATCCCGCACCTGTCGCAGTAGCCGACCACGGAGGGGCCAGTCGGGCTGTCGCCGCCGTGAATGCGGGACCTCTCCCTGACGATCTCGATGAGTGCCGGCGTTACCCTGAGGATGTCCTTGTCAGTAATCACCCCCTCGAGCCTCCCCTTATAGGCCACGCCCAGCCTGCGGATGTTCAGCCTGTCCATCATCCTCATTGCGTCCTCTAGAGAGGTCTCCGGATCAACCATCTTCAGGGGGGAAGACATCACCTCCTTCACCTTCAGCTCCCTCGGCACCCTGTCCTTGGCTATGACCCTAAAGACTAGGTCCCTCTCCGTCACGATGCCCACCGGCTGCCCGTCGGCGCTGTTGACTATGATGGCCCCGATCCCCTGCTTACTCATGATCTTCGCCGCCTCCACCACGCTGTTCTCCTCGCCCACGGTGACGACAGGGCTAGACATGGCCTCACGGACGACCATCTTCGCCCTCAGATCGAGATCCAACGACGTACCCTCAGGAGAGAAAAAATGCCCTGATATATAAAATGGATTGATGCACACTCAAATAGTCAAGAAGCGTAGTCTGCTAGGCTCCGTTGATCCCTTATGGATGTGACGGTGATCCTTACCCTCGGCTTACCGCTCTGGACGTAGCGCTTGGAGGAGCTCTTGGCGACCACGAGTCGGTCGTCGG
>JABAOC010032179.1_pt1 | contig 11870 bp, 14 predicted proteins | sample 7062161 | NCBI WGS metagenome assembly JABAOC01 (sample SAMN14538625, study PRJNA623070) | marine sediment metagenome | biome: marine biome [ENVO:00000428]; feature: marine pelagic biome [ENVO:01000023]; material: deep marine sediment [ENVO:00002113] | place: India: Gulf of Khambhat ... | reverse complement strand
GGCGTGGGACCGTCACCCGGTGGTGCTCGCCGTGATCGCCCGAACCATGTTGCCCCTGGCCTTGCTGGTGGCAGTCTATCTGTTTCTGCGCGGCCACAACCTGCCCGGAGGGGGTTTCATCGCTGCGCTGGTCGTCGCTACTGCACTGATCCTGCAGTATCTCTCGGATGGTTCGGCCATGGCCCAGACGCGCATCGGCTGGCGCTACCGCATGCTCGTAGGCATCGGCATTCTCATCGCGGCCATCACCGGCCTCGGCAGCCTGCTGGTCGGCTATCCGTTTCTCACCACCTCGTACACCTACGTGAGCCTGCCGGTGATCGGCACGTTCGAGCTGGCCACCGCCATGCTCTTCGACCTTGGTGTTTTCGTCACCGTCGTCGCCACCGTGTTGCTGGTGCTGGCCTACCTGGGCCGACTGAACGCGCCCCTGGATACCGCGCCGACTATCCGCTGGCGCCGACCGAGCGAAACGTAGTGGAGGCGCTGTTCGCCATCGTCATCGGCGTGCTGATAGCCTGCGGGGTTTATCTGCTCCTGCGCGCGCGCACCTTTCCGGTGGTGCTGGGTCTCACGCTCATCGGCTACGGCGTGAACGTGTTCCTGTTTGCGTCCGGTCGGCTGGTCGTCGGCAGCGCGCCGCTGGCGCTGCCCGAGGTTTTGGTGCATCCGGACCCGCTTCCGCAGGCGCTGGTTCTGACCGCCATCGTCATCGGCTTCGGCATGACTGCCTACGCCATCGTGCTGGCATTGAAGGCCCACGGGGAGCTCGGCACCGACCACGTGGACGGCGAGGAGGACAGGTGAACCACTGGATCGCCGCGCCGGTTCTCCTGCCGTTGCTCGCCGGAGCCCTGCTGCTCGTCGCGGAGGGGTGGAATCTGGCTGGGAAGCGGATCATCAGTGTGCTCGCCACGGCAGCGCTGATTCCGGTTTCTCTCTACCTGCTCGGCGCGGCCGCCACCGGAGAGCACCAGGTCTATTACTTAGGAGACTGGCCCGCGCCCTTCGGAATCGTGCTGGTCGTCGACCGCCTGAGTGCGTTGATGCTGCTCGTCGCGAGCGTGCTGGCCACCGCGAGCCTCCTCTACGCGGTTGCCGGAGATGACGTCAGGGGTCCGGATTTCCATCCACTGTTCCAGTTTCAAATCCTCGGCATTAACGGTGCGTTTCTCACCGGTGATCTCTTCAACCTGTTCGTCTTTTTCGAAATTCTGCTCATCGCCTCCTATTGCCTCATCGTCCATGGCGGTGGCGCCGCGCGCGCGCGTGCGGCCATGCATTTCGTGGTTTTGAATCTGGTCGGCTCGTCGGTGTTCCTGATCGCGCTCGGGGTGATCTACGGCATCCTCGGGACGCTGAACATGGCCGACCTGGCCGCGAAGGTGGCGGCAGCGGATGCCGATTCCACGGGGCTCGTTCGCGTCGCCGGTCTCATGCTGCTCGTGGTCTTCGGACTGAAGGCCGCGCTGCTGCCTCTCGGCTTCTGGCTGCCATCGGCGTACCGCTCGGTAACGGCGTCGGTGGCCTGCCTGTTCGCCATCATGACCAAGGTGGGGGTGTACGCGATCCTGCGCGTGCATACGCTGATATTCGTCGAGCCTGGCGGTGAATTCGTCCTGGAGGCGTGGCTGCTGCCGGTCGCACTCGCGACTGTCGTTGTCGGCACGGTCGGAGCCATGGCCGCATCGGAGCTGCGCTCCACCATCTGNNGTCCGTCGGAACCCTGCTGGCCGCGGTTGGCCTGTTCTCGCCGGACGGTCTGGCCGCGGCGCTTTACTACCTCGTGCACACGACACTGGTCACCGGCGGTCTGTTTCTGCTCGCCGATCTCATCGCCCGGCAGCGCGGCGCGGTCGCCGCGCGACTCGACGCGTCCCAGGCGGTTCACCAGCCGGCGCTGCTCGGCACGCTTTTCTTCGCCGGTGCCATTGCCGTATCCGGCCTGCCGCCGCTCAGCGGCTTCGCCGCGAAGCTCTACATCCTGCAGGCGGCGCAGGCGACGTCTGCGGTCGCCTGGATCTGGGGCGTGATGCTGATCTCCGGGCTGTTGGTCATCGTGTCGTTGAGCCGTGCCGGCACGGCGATCTTCTGGCGCACGCAGCACTCGCGGCCCGAGCCGAGTCCCGTACGGGCCATCGAGGTGTTGCCGACGGTCTCACTGCTCGCAGGCGCGTTGCTTTTGATGATTTTCGGCGCGCCGGTCCTCGATTACGCGCAGGCCACCTCCGAGCAGCTGATGCAGCCCTCGGACTATGTCGAATCCGTGCTCGCCAACGAATCCGTAAGCACGCCCGCTTCCATGAAGGAGTGAGACCGATGTCATTCGCGCGCCGCTGGCTTCCGCATCCCGTTACCAGTGCGATGCTGCTCGTTGTATGGCTTCTGCTCAATCACACCCTTTCGCCCGGCCATATCTTGCTCGGCGCTGCGCTCGCTGTGCTCATTCCCCTGTTCACTCGGCGCTTCTTTCCCGAGCCCGTCTACATGGGCCGCCTCGGCACGATTGCGCGATTCGTCCTCACGGTGCTGTGGGACATCGTGGTGGCGAGTATCTCGGTTGCCCGCTTGACCCTCGGGCCCGCCTCGAAGCTGAGGCCCCGTTTCGTACGCGTGCCGGTAGCCATGGACGACGACTTCGCCCTCACCGCTCTTGCCAGCACTGTCTCGTTGACGCCCGGCACGGTGTCCGCAGAGCTCGCCCAGGACCGTGGCCACATACTCGTCCATGCGCTCGACGTGGACGACGAGGCCGAGTTGGTTCGAACCATCAAAGAGCGATACGAACGCCCCATCAAGGAGATTTTTCGATGCTGATCGCCTTGTTGACCATTGCCAACGCCATGTTGCTCATCGCCATGGCGTGCAACGTCTGGCGTTTAATCGTCGGACCGGACGCTACGGATCGAGTGCTCGCGCTCGATACGCTTTACATCAACGCCGTCGCGCTGCTGGTCCTCACGAGCATTACATACGGCAAAGAGCTCTTTTACGAGGCGGCCATCATCATCGCGCTGTTGGGATTTGTCGGCACTGTATCGCTGGCGAAGTTTCTCCTGCGCGGCGACATTATCGAATAAGGGAGGCACGATGATCATCGAAGCTATCAAAATCATCGGTATCGTTCTGATCCTGGTCGGCGCCGGCTTCGCCCTGATCGGTTCCATCGGTCTCGTGCGCTTTCCCGATGTATTCACGCGTCTGCACGGGCCCACCAAGGCAACCACTCTGGGCGTAGGGGGAGTGCTTCTCGGCACCATTCTGTTTCTTACAGTTCAGGGCGAGAAGGGCGTGGTGCGGGAGCTTCTCATCACGGTATTCCTGTTTCTCACCGCGCCGGTCAGCGCGCACCTGATCGCGAAAGCGGCGCTGCACCGTCGATGCCGGTCCGTGTGTGCGATTCCCGCGCAGGAGCCCGACTAGCTCAGCGCGACAACCAGTAGAGCAACCCCGGCATGTCCATGAAGCCGAAGCTCAGGAACGACTCGTCGCTGAAGTCGGTGAGATTTCTCGATCCCCACGCGATCCGCAGCCGGTCTTTGAGCAGGCTGACAAAGATCTCACCACCCAGGGTATCCTGACTGCCGGTCGTGGGTTGTCTCCACTTGTGATACCAGATCGGCGTGACGCCGAAGCTTGATAGAAACGCGAATTCCGTGCGCCGCGTGTATCCCAGACCGAGAAGGAAGTAATCATTCCGCTCGCTGTTTGCGCTCGATTTGAAAATACCGCCGGCAAAACCGAAACCGGCGCGCATATGCACGAGATTTTTCTCCGTGAGCGACATCGTCGGTTGCNNTCCCCCTTGACCAGGTCCCAGGCGAGCTCGTAGGGAATGACGTAGCGCCAGATCCATTCCTCGGGCGCCGTCGACGGAGAGAACGTGAAGGCCGGGTATTTGTAGGTGGCCGTCTGCAGAAGATGCGCGGTTGTGCCCATGAGCATCGTGTAGGATTTTTCACGAAGCTCGGGATCAGGCTCGCGCTCGGCGTACAGATCGGCGGCCTGGCGTTCGAGGTGCACGAGGCGGGCGGTGAATCGCCGGGTCAGCTCGGTGGGCCACTGAGCGGGATCGGCGATGATCTCCGCGAGCAGCGGCTCAGATCCGTCTGCCGGCTGGCTCGGGGTGAAGTTTTGTGATTTCAAGTATTCGAAGAAGACGCTTTCGGTAACGAAAGCTCCTTTGTCCTCGTCGGCTTCCTCGCCCGCCTCNNTCCTCGCCCGCCTCGAGCGCCTTGAGCAGGGCATCGTGAATGATTTGCATGTCGCGATCGACCGCAGGCGACGGTTGATAAGAGAAGCTGAAAAGACCATCCTCTCCGAATTCGCGCTCGGCGAGGCGCGCGAAAATGTAGTGAGCACGCCTCGACTGGTCAATTCCCATTGCTTCAAATACCTGCTGTCCGAGCTGGTCGACACACTGACGATAGGCTTCGGGTTGCCGCGAGGGGGGATAACTCAGGCTGCAGATATTGCGTGACACATTGGAAAGGGCATCGTAGACGCCTACGTAGTAATCGTATTCGCGGAACTTGTAATCGAGGAATCCGCCGAAGTCGCCGAGCAGGGTTCCGGTTATCGGCCCGCCGCGGCTGGAGACCTTCAACGAACGATCCTCGTGGATCGACTGTTGGGAGCGGCTGATGTCGACGTACAATTTGCGCTTGTTCAACTTTGTTTCGGTGATGATCGACATCATCGCCGTGGCCAGGCGACGGCGAAATTCGGCGATTTCGATGCTGCATTCGAGCCTCTTTTGCGTGGACTGATTCGCCGACGAAGCCGTGCAGTCGCTGGCAACGCCCGCTTCGGTGAGTAGCTTCGCTGAGTAGGGCGGCGTAATGACCGGCTTGACCCTGTCGTAGGCGATCTCGAGAAGGCGGCCTGCCCGCACGATGCGCTCGGGGCAGCTGAGGTCGGAATCGAAGTACGCGAACTCCTCCCGACAGTCGAAGTCCGCGTGATAATCTTCGAGACTGTCCGCCAGCTCGTAGCTCAGTTGCGGAAGGTTGAGCTGCCAGTGATCGCTCGTAACCTCACGGTACAGCTCGTACTTCCTTGCCGTGCCGAGGGCACCAACAAGCAGCCTGCTCTCCGAAAACAAGCTGAACTCCATGATTCGGCACGCTTGGGGCGGATTTTCCGAAGCGCAGGCCGTTTCATCGGGCGGATCGGGAACCTGGTAACGGATTCGATCCGGGTCGATATAGAAATAGGAAACCGGGAAGGGATCCCTTATCGCCTTGCTGTTGGACTCGGCCAGCGTGCGGGCGATTCCCACGGGAATGTTGTCGAACAGCCCGCCGTCGGCGAACACGGCCTCGTCGAGCACGTAGCCCGTCGGACAGACGATATCCGCATCCGACTCCTCCTGACCGGGCTTTTGTTCGCCAGCTTCAGAGCTCAGCTGGAGACGGCAGTACTCGAAGCGCCTGCGCCCCAATGCGGTGGGGAACGCGCTTGTCGTCACCGCCGCCTCGATGACACGCTCGTCGGATATGGAGAACTCGGGGGCGCTGCGTGGCCGCGGCATGAGAATCATCGCCGGATCCGCCAGGCCGGGATAGTCGGCGGGATCGAAAAAATACCCGGCGCTGCCGTCTTTCGCGACGCGCAGCTCGAAGGGGATGTAAAAGCGCTGATTCTTGACCTTGATATCGCCCACCAGCATTTCCTGGGGCTCGACGCGGGTCACCGTGACACCGAGGGGAACGCGACAGCCGGGCCGGAAAACCGGCTGTTTCCATCGATCGCGCAGCTCCCTGGCTGCCTCGAAGTAGTCTCGTCGCGAGAAAAGCGCGTCATCGGGCAGATAAATGGCGGAGTCCGCCTCGGGTGGCAGCANNGCAGCAGGGCGTTGATGTCGACTCTGAGCCATATATCGCGAAAGACGTTGTCGTCGACGCGGCTCGGCGGGCCACCATCGGATTCGGGGCGGGCGCACCAGGTTAGGGCGGTCAGAATCGTGTTGACGCCGCCCGCCGAGGCGCCCGCGGCGCTGGCCACCTCGAACTTCCGAAAATGCCCACCGCGCAGCGCCCGCAGCAGCTCGCTCTCGCGCAACAGCCTCAGGACCGCCCAATTGAGCCCCGCCTCGTAGGCACCCTTGCTGGCACCGCCGCTGATGGCCAGCGAGAAGCGCTGCGGGTGATCCGCTTCCACGGCAGCGCCGCGCTCAGGGGCCAGGATTGCGCCAATGAGCAATGCCATGAGTGTTACCGATGCGCGAATCATTTCGATGAGCTCCTTTTCGATGCGCCGGCTCCGCCGGCGGCAGACGGTTCAGAAGGGGATGTATCCGAAAACCGCCGGTCCCAGAAACTGGTAGTCGAACTCCGCGCCGCCCCCGCTTCTTTTCGCCCGGAGATTCAAATTGAAATACTTTATACCGGCCCCGAGGCCGAAGTGCTCGCTCAGCTGGTACGCGACCGACCCATCGGCTTCGATGAGCGTGCCTTTGTAGTCACTCAGTTCGAGCGCGAATGCCAGCAATGTGAGCTGCAACGCCCATCGTGGTGCAAATTCGTAGGTGAATTGTCCACCGAGATGCGGCAGCGGGAAGGTATAAGTGCTGGTCGACTCCGTTTGCGTACCGGTGAACGGTGGGCCACCGCCCACCGAGAGCTGACCGGTTGCCGTCACGGTGGCCTTTGCGGTGGCGATGTGCGCGCCCGCCATTAACGAAAACTGATATTTTTCATCACGCAGGAGCGCATACCCGTACGTGATGCGCCCGAGGTTGAAATCCAGTTTGCTCGAAAGAGCTGCGCCCACCGATATGGTGGTGTCGCCGAAGGTAAAATCCCGCACTGCCGTCGCATCGCCGCTTTGGTTGAGCTGGAACCACTCGATCTGAAGCTGGTGGCGGGGCAAGAATCGCCAGTTGAGGCCGGCCCAAACCGAGGCCGAAAACTCGTTGAGACCGAGATCGTCGCTCAGATCGATTTCGCTTCCCGGGGTCCCGTCGGATCCGTCGTAGGACAAAGTGGACTCGATGGTCGGGAAAAAGCCGCCGAAGGCCACGACGAACTTTTGGTCGAAGAGCGAGCGGGGCGTCTCCGCTCGCTGCTCGTCGGCCGCGGTGGCATGGGCGCCGAGGCTGCAGACGAGCGTCACAATCACGAGCAGCGACGATATCTCACGGCCCGTTAATATCCGGAAGTTTTGCCTGCAAGCGATGACGATCCCCCTGCGCCATGCCGGAGCAGGCGGTCGCCTCCCGCCGGCTGCCGGTCCCGGGGCACGGAGATCTGCACGCCTCGGGTCGCTCGTCGAGCGACGTGCCCGGGGTGCGCTCCAGTGTAACGTCAGATGGTCGCTGGTTGAACAAGCGAGCTCGCGGTGGGTGACGCGGGCCTGTCTGTCTCGCGTTTCACCCGCGCGGCTCGCTCACTGGCAACGAGCCAGTCGCGAATTCGCCCGGAATCTCCGTACTTGCTCAGCTTCCCCCAGGAGTTGAGCAACACGACGATGAGTGCACGGCCCTCGATACGGGTGCGCATGAGCAGACAGTTGCCCGCTTCGGAGGTAAAACCGGTCTTGCTCATGTCGATTTTCCAGCGTTGCCGATGCACGAGCGAATTGGTGTTGCGAAAGGCAAGCAAGCGGCCGGTTGCGCGATCCTCGACGCTGAAGCGCCGGATCGTGGACCAGCGGTTGATGAATGGATAATCGCGTGCGGTGTAGGCGAGCCGCGCCAGGTCGCGGGCGGTCGAGACGTTGCCGGGCCTGAGGCCGCTTGCGTCTGCCGCGCGCGTTTGCGTGAGCCCGAGGAATGCGGCTTTCTGGTTCATGACCCGGATGAAGGCTTCGCGTCCGCCCGGGTAGGTGCGTGCGAGCGCTGCGCTAGCGCGGTTGTCCGAGGCGACGAGGGCGANNCACGAGTCATGCGGGTGCCGATTCGTAGACTCGACCGTGAGCCCTTGAGGCGGTCCCGATCCGCAGGCGTAATTTCGATCACCCTCTGCAGGGACAGCTTCGCATCGAGGAGGGTCATAATGGTCAGAAGCTTGGTGAGCGATGCGATGGGCCGTGGCTTGTCGATGTCGCGGGCATAGAGAATCACCCCCTCGGCTTCGTCGACCACGAGCCCCACCTGGGAACGCAGACGCAGGGCACGCGGATTGCCGTAACGCACCTGTTTCCATGCGTGGGGCGCTGACGTCGCGACAGGGGCGGCGCCCGGATCGGCCGCCACGCCGGCGCCCGCGCCGGCCAGCACGGCAGCGGCTAAAACGCCTGCGCAGATGACAGATCGCACGCTTTCGAGGACTCCCGTTTGCTCCCTCCCCCAATACTAGACAACGGGACACAGCGAGTCAGCTGAGCGCAGCCGACCGGCGCACGCCGACGATGCCGATGCCGGAGGCTTCACCTGCCGGCGAGCGTTCGTGCAATATGCTCGCCATCCAGGGGACCAGGAGAGCGATCGTGTCACGAGTACTCGTCGCCGGGTGCGGCGACATCGGCGCGCGCCTAGGTGTTCAGCTGAGCGCCGATGGTCACGAGGTGTGGGGGCTGAGGCGAAGCGCCGGCGAGCTGCCGGCGCCGATGCGTCTCCTGCAGGCGGACCTGACGGTTGCCGGCGAGCTGGTGCGACTCCCCGAAGGCATCGACGCGGTGGTCTACACGGCGACGGCGGATTCCTACGACGACCTCGCTTACGAGTCAGCCTACGTGCGCGGGCCGCGGACACTGTTGCAGGCGCTGGCCGCCGCCGGTCAGATGCCGCGGCGGATCATTTTCGTCTCGAGCACGAGTGTCTACGCTCAGGACGACGGAGGGTGGGTGGACGAGGATTCGCCCGCGGAATCCGAATCGTTCAGCGGACGACGCCTGATGGAAGGGGAGCGTGTCGTGCTCGATGGTCCATTGCCCGCGATCGTGGTCCGCTTCGGCGGCATCTACGGTCCCGGCCGCAACCGATTGCTCGAGCGGGTGCGGGACGGAAAGCCGTGCCGGGAAACGCCACCTCTCTTCACCAACCGCATTCACAGGGACGATTGCGCCGCTACCCTGCGCCATCTGCTGATGCTGGATGGGCCCGAGCGGATTTACCTCGGTGTCGACTGCGCGCCCGCGCCGCAGTGCGAAGTGATGGACTGGCTGGCATCGCGGCTGGGCGTTTCGCCGCCGCCGCGCACGTCGCCTGCCGATGCCGCGCGCGGCGGGGGGCGCGGCAGCAACAAGCGTTGTCGCAACGATCGGCTGCTTTCCAGCGGCTACCGCTTCATCTACCCGACGTACCGGGAGGGTTATTCGGCCGTGCTGGAGGGGTAAGCTGAATCTCGGGGGGGCAGCTGTTACTCCACCAGGTCGCGCGCCCTCAGGGCGTCTCGGATCCGCTCCACCCGTTTGCGATTCACCCCCATGTCGCTGTGCCCCGTGCGTGATGCGGAGCGCACGGCAATGATTCCGTCGGCGGGACGCAGGTGGAACTCGACGTCATCGACAAAGCGAAAGACGGCACTGACGAACTCCACGTGCATGTAGGAGTCGTTGACGGACACGAGTCGTTTTCTCGGCTCTGCCGCGATGACGTTCTGCAGCCCGTGCCAGGCCTGCTGCGGTGCTACCTTCAGCCGATAAGGCTCGACGCCGTGCTGTTCATCCGTCGCGTCACTGGAGACGCAGTTGGGACTGTCCGGGCAGGGCGCCAGGCGACCGTTTTCGATTCCGGTGGTCACTTGGTTACTGCCGCATGCCGAAAGGGAAAGAAACGCGCTCAGCAACAGCCATCGCGCCGACGTCCCGACAGAACACAGCCTCTCGCCCATGCTGACTCGTACACCCGTTTGCGCAAATGGTACCCCAGGATGGTGATTTTCACACCAATTTCACGCTGACAGCGGTTAGAATTCCGCCTGCATTTTCAACAGCCGAGCGAGACTCGGCATTTCGCCATGACGGAATCGAAGTCCGGCAGCGTTCTCCTGATCGAGGATCATCAGGACATCGCCGAGATGGTGTATGCCTTTCTCGAGCGACGCGGCTACGAGCTCGATTACGCCGCGGACGGCGTAACGGGGCTGCACCTGGCGGTCACCAACAACTACGATGCCATCGTGCTCGATTTGATGCTCCCGGGCATGGACGGCATCGCCTTGTGCCGCAAGCTGCGCGACGAGGCCAAGCGCGACACGCCGATATTGATGTTGACGGCGCGAGACACGCTCGGTGACAAGCTCGCCGGGCTCGATGCAGGGGCCGATGATTATCTCGTCAAACCATTCGAGATTCAGGAGCTCGAGGCTCGCATCCGCGCGCTGGTTCGCCGGCACCGTGGCCAGATTTCTCCCGAGGCGTTGCAGGTTGGCGATCTCACTCTGGACACGGGCACTCTGGTCGTCCAGCGAGGTGGCAAGACTCTGCACCTAACACCTATCTGCCTGAAGATACTGATGGTGTTGATGCGCGCTTCGCCACGCGTCGTCAGTCGACGCGATATCGAACGCGAAGTGTGGGGTGACATCCTGCCCGACAGTGATACGTTGCGCAGCCATCTGTACAATCTTCGCAAGGTCATCGACAGGCCATTCGAAAAGGCCCTGCTGCAGACCGTGCAGAGCGCCGGCTACCGGCTGAGCGATCCCGATGAGGGGTAGCGGCGGGTTGCGACAGCGACTGGGGCGGGCCTTTCTGCTCCAAGCGGTGCTCATCAGCGTTGCGGCCGTTATTGGCGTGTATGCCGCTGCCTTCGCCATCGAGGAGGTGCTCGTCAAGCGCGCCCTGGAAGAAGAGGCGCGGTATTTCTGGGAACGTTTCCAAAGCGATCGGCGTTTTCCTCTACCCGATACCCGTAATCTCACCGGCTACCTGTCGGATGCCGCCGGCCCCGGCCCGATGCCGGAGCCCCTGAGCAACCTTTCGCCTGGTTTTCACAAGCTGCCCACCCAGGCCGACTTTTCCGTTGTCTACGTGAGCGAGCGCAACTCGCAGCGGCTATTTCTCGTTTTCGACGGCGAAAGCGTCGGGCAACTGGCGCTTTATTTCGGCCTCGTGCCCCTTGCCGGGGTTCTCATCGTGCTCTACCTGTTCGCCTGGATTGCGTATCGCCTGTCGAGAAGGGCCATCTCACCCATCGTGTGGCTGTCGAAGGAGGTTCAGAAGTTCGATCCGCAGTCACCCAATCGGCCGGCTTTTTCTCCCACCAGCCTGCCGGGCAATCCGGACCGAGAGGTGCTGGCACTTTCGGAGGCTTTGTCGCGCCTTTCGCAACGCATCGACGAATTCGTGGACCGCGAGCGCAACTTCACCAGGGATGCCAGTCACGAGCTCCGCAGTCCTCTCACGGTTATCAAGATTGCGGCGGATATGCTGCTCGGCGAGCAGGAGCTCGACCGGCGTGTGCGCAATTCGGTTTTGAGAATCAAACGCTCGGCAACCGACATGGAGGAGCTCACCGAAGCCTTCCTGCTGCTCGCGAGAGAGTCCGAGCGGGGTTTCGAGGTCGAGCCGGTATGCATCAACGACGTTGCGGAGTATGAGCTGGAGAGAGCGGGAAACCTTCTCGCGGACAAGCCGGTGAGCGTCGAATTCAGCGCCGATTGCCGGCTGACGACGCCCGCGTCGGAGAAGGTGCTTTCGGTGCTCATCGGGAATCTCATCAGAAATGCGTTCAGCTACACCGACGCGGGCACCGTGCGACTGCANNATCACTCGGTGACCATCGAGGACAGCGGCGTCGGCATCCCCGACGAGAAGGTGGAACAGGTATTCGAGCCCTTCGTGCGAGGTGATTCGAGAAGCCGCGGCGGGCACGGAGTCGGGCTCACCATCGTCAAGCGGCTCTCGGACCGGTTCGGCTGGCCCGTGCACTTTCGCAGCACCGTCGGCGTCGGCACCCGGGTGGTGGTCGAATTTCCCGATGC
>JABAOC010016742.1_pt1 | contig 11877 bp, 11 predicted proteins | sample 7062161 | NCBI WGS metagenome assembly JABAOC01 (sample SAMN14538625, study PRJNA623070) | marine sediment metagenome | biome: marine biome [ENVO:00000428]; feature: marine pelagic biome [ENVO:01000023]; material: deep marine sediment [ENVO:00002113] | place: India: Gulf of Khambhat ... | reverse complement strand
ACAGTTGCAGTGCGTTTACATGTCAAACATTCATATTCTTCTTTGCTTTTCATAATATCTACCCTCAATACATAGCATCTAATTTTTTTCCCATAATAAAATATTGCTATGCAATAGTTACTTCTTTACAAAGATAAACATTTTGAATAGTATTCAATAGATGAATCCCTTCATCCATAGGCCTTTGAAATGCCTTTCTACCAGAAATTAAACCAATTCCTCCTGCGCGCTTGTTAATAACAGCAGTCCTCACAGCTTGAGCAAAATCATTATCTCCGGAAGGCCCACCAGAATTTATCAGACCAACTCTACCCATATAACAATTAGCAACTTGATATCTAGCTAAATCTATTGGATGATCTGAACATAGTTCAGAATATGCCTTATCATCAAATTTACCAAATTTTACTTTATCATGATTCAATGCAAGATAACCCCTATTCAATGTTGGAAGTTTTTGCTTAACAATATCTGCTTCAATTGTAACACCCAAATGGTTAGCCTGACCAGTAAGATCTGCAGAAGTATGATAATCCTTACCTTCCACCTTAAAAGCAGGGTTTCTCAAATAACACCACAAAATAGTGGCCAAACCTAGTTCATGAGCATACCTAAATGCTTCATTTACCTCCTGAATCTGAAGTGATGATTCCACTGAACCAAAATAAACAGTACAACCAACTGCTGCCGCACCCATATCCCACGCTTGATCAACACTTGCAAACATAATCTGATCAAATTTATTAGGATATGTTAGAAGTTCATTATGATTAATCTTAACAATAAACGGAATCCTATGAGCATATTTTCTAGAAACAGCTCCAAGAACTCCAAGAGTTGAAGCTACAGCATTACAACCACCATTAATTGCTAGCTCAACAATTTTTTCTGGGTCAAAATAGATAGGGTTTGGAGTAAAAGAAGCAGCAGCAGAATGCTCAACTCCTTGATCAACAGGCAATATGGACAGGTATCCAGTTCTTGCAAGTCTTCCATTGTTGAAAATTGTTTTTAAATTTCTCAATACATTTGTTGGTCTATCTGAATTAACAAATATTCTATCAATAAAATCATGGCCTGGTAAATGCAACATATTTTTTATAATCTTAGGATTATCAAAATTTAAAAGATAATCTGCTTCGTTACCCAAATATTTTCTAATAACTGTAATAGAATCTTTCATAATGGTACACCTCCATATTGGATTATTTTAAACATTAATTTTTCCTTGAGACATATTCAGCAAGTTCCAATAATTTTTTAGCATAGCCTGCTTCATTATCATACCATACAAGTAATTTTACTAAATGACTATCAACTACTTTTGTTGATTTAGCATCAAAAATACCTGAATGAGTATCACCAATCACGTCTATAGAAACTAAATCCTCTTCACTATATTTTAAAATGCCTTTCATTTTTCCTTCTGCTGCTTTTTTAAAAGAATGATTTATAAGCTCAACATTAGTTTCTTTTTCAAGCTCTGCCACAATATCTGTTATAGACCCATCAGGAATTGGAGCTCGAATAGCCACAGCATCCATCTTACCTCTCAATTCTGGTAAAATTAGTTCAGTTGCCTTTGCAGCGCCAGTAGTTGTAGGAATCAATGAAATAGCAGCTGCACGACCACGACGACGTTTACGCACAGGTTTATCTACCAATGCTTGACTAGACGTATATGCGTGTATAGTTGTAACTAACAGATGTTTAACACAAAATTCATCGTTGAGAACTTTTACAGCAGGGGCCAAACAGTTAGTTGTACAAGAAGCATTAGAAATAATATTATGTTTAATGGGGTCATATTGCTCTTCATTTACACCTAAAACTATCGTTAAATCGGCACTTTCTGATGGTGCACTGATAATAACCTTTGAAGCACCAGAAGCTAGATGCTTTGCAGCGTCCTCTTGTTTTCTAAAGGCCCCTGTACATTCTAAAACAATATCAACACCTAACTTATCCCAAGGAATCTTAGATGGATCTTTTTCATGAAATAGCTTAATATTAAGTTTATCAATCAGAATTTTATCACATTTCATCTTTGTTTTTTGTAACTCTATAAAATCAGGTCCAAAATTTACATCAAATGGTGCAATACCATGAACTGAATCAAACTTAAGCAAGTAGGCAATATCCTCGGCAGAGTTCAAATCATTTGCTGCAACAATTTCTACATCATTTGATGGATTTTTTATATAATGATGTAGAACTAGTCGACCGATACGTCCTAATCCATTAATTGCTACATGTTTCATAACAATCCTTTCTCTTTGAGTAAATGGAAAAATGATATATTATTAAATGATAACTTAAATACAGATTAAAAATGCCTTAAAAATAATTAAAAGATAGTTTATTTTGTTATTCTATATTAACCTTGTATCCGCCCTTATCGTCTCCTTTTTCCTTTTTTTCGATTTCAATATCCAGAACACCATTTTTATAGGTAGTTTTAGTAGTCTTCGGTTTAACATTACAAGGCAAATATATAATTTTACGATATTTCCTATCATGACGATCGACATTAATTTCTAATTTTTCATCGTTAATATCAAGATCAATGTCTTCTTTTTCTACACCTGGAACCTCAACAGTAATTGCCACATTATCACGATTTTCAATAATATCAACAAGAGGCTCCCTTTCCTCTGACAGCCTTGTTTCACCATTTGGAGCTTTTTTAGGATAATTCCCGAACTCTTGGATTCTGGGTTTACCATCAGAACCAATATTGATATTAAAACCATGAACATATGATCTTCCGGGTTTAATGTCTCCAACTGGCATATCTTTAAATGCCTTTTCCATCATCCGTTCCATTGCCCTAAAAATCCCATTGAATTCATCCAAATTTCTAAGCATATCAAAAGGATCTCTATCTCGCCTACGTCTGTTCCTTTCATCATCCAAATTCATTTTAACAACAATCAACATATTTTATCAAGAATATATAGATATAACTAAAAATAAAATTAAAAATAACTAAAAAACATATTAAATTTAACCAAAGGATAATAAAAAATATAATTTATTTTTTACCATTATTCTTTTTTCCATCTCTGCAAGAATTCTATCACTTCTTCATCGGACACATCATACCAATGCTTGTAAACTTGTGCAACTGCATAAAAGAAATCTGGTTGTTCTAAAATAACATTATCATCAACAATTTTTTTGATTTTTCCAGAAATACTTTTACTCGAAACAGGGGAAGCGACAATGAACCAGTGTGGATCTTTTTTCTTACAAAAGGATATAGCTACTCTTATTGTTGATCCCATAGCAATTCCATCATCTACTAGAATAACTTTTTTACGTTTTAACTCTGGAAGTGTTTTACCATTCCTTAAAACCCGAATTCTTCGATCAATCTCCTGTTTTTGTTCCTCGATAATTTTTATAATCGTAACCCGTGAAAGTAACTGTGAAGCCTCCAGATTCAAAAAAGGCTTCCATCTTCTCCAACTGCTCCAAAACCAGATTCTGGATTATCTGGAAACGGGAGCTTCCTTGAAACAATAATGGAAAAATCAGCATCCAAGTATCGAGCAACTTGGTACCCAATCTCAACTCCTCCTCTTGGGATCGCTAACACTACTATATTATGATTTCTGTAATACTCTAAAGTAATACCAAGTTTTTTCCCTGCATTGCTTCTATTTTCAAACATAAATGTACCTATACATAAAAGAAGAAAATGTCCTACATTAACTCGTTACTACTAAACCGGAAATAAACCTGACAGTGGATTTATTTTGGTTGTTATGATACAATGAGTAACTGATATAATAAAATCGTGCTATTAATTAAAGAAAAGATAGAAAGAAAATGATGATTTTAACGGGATTCATATTTATTTTATTTTTACGTTTACTGCTTCCTCAAATGGTTCTTTATATGGTACTGTTACATTGAGCAAACCATCTTTGTATTTTGCATCCGCTTTATCGGGAATTATAGGGCAACATACTGCGTAAGAGCCGATATATTCAACATCTTCTTTGGGTGCTTTTATATAAAAACTGTCTTCATTGACTTTAAATGTTATGTCTTCTTTTTTTACACCGGGTAATTGGATTTCGATTTTTAAATTTTCATTTTTCTCGTCTGAATATGCGCACACATTTGGTGATATTCTCCATTTTGTCATATATTATACCTCAATGAATTTTTCAATTCATTAGCTATTTATAACCATAACTTAAAAACAAATTGAAAATAAGTCAAAAACGGTTAAAATTGATAATTTAATACTGGAAATATCCCAGTATTATAATAAAAACATCGTCAGTAAAATAAAAGATGGGTTCTGTTCAACTAAGGGGTGTTCATTTTGGGGTGTTCAAAACAGGGTGGTAAATTTAAGAAAAGTATAAATCATAGGATATATATGCAAAATTTGAGGTGCTTAAATGGTTTTTACACATAAAGGCTGGACATTACATACAAGAGATGTAGTATTAAGAAGTGGAAAAAAATTTCCAATTTACTTTTTTGCAAAAGGTAAACCAAAAAGTGGGACACCTTGTGATATTCCAGATGGATGGACAGTTAAAGACACTACAAGAGGATCAGGTATGCCTTATTTAAAAAAGAAATAATTGAAAATCTATGCCTTTTTAATTTTTTTCTGGCTTGGTTTAGTTTTTAAAAGCTGTTTAACTGATAAATTAATCTCTTTTTCGACTTTAGAAATACCAGAAATATCATTTTTATTAGCTAACATATGTGCTTTTTGAGAAAGTTTAGATAATTTAAGATGTAATTTATTATTTTTATCAAATTTATCAAGTCTTATTTTATTTATTATAGTTGATGGTAATCCTGATTTGCTTTTAGATGAAAGAGTTTTAAGAGATTCTTTTACGATATTTGAATTTAATACTGCACATATATAGTGTGCTTCTTTTTCATTTGAAATAGGAATAAAATGAGTTACATTTTCGGGTAGAACTAATTTTTTTCCTAAAATTTTATCTTGTACTGAAGAAATAACAACGAAGTTAGGATAAAAACCCATTCGCTTCCAAACAATTTTATATGGAGAGTCCCAATCACCTAATCCAAAAATTGAATAAAAAGGCTTTTTGGAAAGCACTCCAGATTTTCTATTAAGAAGTTCTTTTTTAAAATTGTGTAACCAATCCCAAGTTTTTGGACAAGTATTTTTTAATTCCACTTCATTATCCTTTCCTGGCTTTTCTTGTGGTAAAATACAATAACTATATTTCTCGCCATTAGAATCTCCAAGCTTCCATTTTTTTACATGACGAGATAAAATCATCGGATAAACTTTTTTCTTTTCAATATCTTTAATATCATTATTACAATTTTTTATCTGAACATATTTTCCTTTATCAATTAATAATTTTAAATCAAAAAATGGTTCTTTTAATCCATAATATATACCAGTTCTAATATTATATTCAAATTTACCAAAAGCACCAATAGGTTTTTTTCCTTGATATATCATCCATGTTGATAAAATATTATTTTCATCCGATGGCTCTGCAAGATAATCAACCAGTTCATGTGTTCGTTTTCCTGACCATTTTTTATATTTTATCGGATATTTATTTTTCAAACCCTTTTTTGCAAGAATTAAAGAAACTTCATTATTTATATCAAAAGGATTTTCTTTTGTAATATCTTCAACTTGCAAAATTTTTATTGGTGATTTTAAAAGTTTTATCGGCATTTTTGGATTAATAGTAACACGATTAAAATTTCGAAAACCCATACCTGATTCTATCTGATACATGGGTTTAATGAGAAAAGCAATAATTCCTTTATCTTTCAGAAAAACATCTGAACATACATAGAAAAATATAGCCGAGAAATCTCTCCCAACTTTTCCAAGTCTTGATTCCAAACCTTTAGTAAAATATAGACCGTAATCATCATTAATATCTCTAAGATGTTTCTGGTAATCATCATCAAGAAATACCCAGTTCACCCACGGTGGATTTCCAATAACATAATCAAATTTATCATAAAATAAGGTTGCAAATTGATTAATTATTATATCACACCATATTTTATTCTGTTTTTTACTTTCTAAATCCAACAATTTTTCATAGAGTTCTTCTACATGGTGTAAAATTTTATCATCAAGATCAAATCGTTTTTTTATAGAATTTAAAAATCCATCTAATTGTTGCTTGTTTTCCATGCTTTGTTTTATAAATTCCATAATAGGAACTATTTTCATCCGTATATCTCTTGGGATTTTGAATGTGGATTTAGTAGTTTTAATTTGATAAAGAGTTGTCTTATCAGTTATTTGAGTCTGTGAATTAAGAACAGGGTGTACAATAGAATCAGTTAAATAAATCGGCAACACCAACCGAGTTTTTTGAAAATCAAATCTTGATAGTGATATTAAAAAATTCGTTCGAGCAGTCAAAACAGCAACGGGGTTAATATCAAAACCCACAATATTATTACAAATATCTTTGATTAATTTCTCTTTATGTTTCACTCTTTTATTTTTCTCATAGATTTTATTCAATACTGCAACAAGAAAGGTTCCAGAGCCGCAAGCAGGGTCTAATATTCTTTTGTCAATATCACCATCATAGCCAGAAAGATTAATAACATATCGAGCTAACCAATCAGGTGTATAAAACTCTCCAAGGTCGTGTCTTAAATCTTTATGAAACACTTCTTGGTAAAAATTTTTAAGATAGTCTACAACAAATTCAGGTTTAGTAAGAAATTCAGCAAAATCAAATAATGAAAGTTGTTCGATAATTTCCCTAATATTTTGTTCTATATCATTATCCCAAACATCGAGATACCAAGATAAGAAAGTTCCTTCAGTAAAATTCTCAATTCCTATCCCTCTAAAAAATCTTCCTTCTTCGATATTGCGTAATTCTTTATTGAGATTATCCGAATTTAATAAATTGGACATATGTGAATGTGTAATATATCGAAATAAATTGTTTGAGACTTCAGCTGCAATTAGTTTAACAATTAACGCATAATATGTATGGACAGAGAATACAACTCTAATTTCACTATTGGTATCAATACCAATTATCTTAGCGAATGTTCTAAAATGCTCCTTTATTTTTTCTTTTTTAAATGCATTACCATAAATAGAGCTAAATCTAAGTTTCCATTCATTGAAAAGCATTTCAGAGCGATCATTTTTTATTTTACATTTATCATAAAATAATTTTAAAGATTTTATTGTAAGTTCTCGATGCAGTCCAAATTGATATGGTAATTGTTTAAATGAAATTTTATATAGACCTGTTATAAAATTCATCATTAATTCAAAATTTTTTTTAGAATAAGTTCTTTCATCAATATACCAATTTTCATCTACCCATCGAACAAAAATAATGATTTCACCATCAAATACAATACCTGCTAATTTTACTCTTTGTTCTTTAGGATAGGATGATAAATAATCACATATTTGTTTTAATGCTTGTTTTTTGCCTGATAATATAGACAGTTTACCGACTGGTTCATATTCTATAATAACTCTACCATATGTAGAATCTTCTCTTTTGCCTGTTCTATGGCGAATATTTCCAGTTTTTTCTTCATATTGAGCTTCAACATCTTTAAAACCAAGAGCTTCAAGATAATTTTTAATAACATGTTCAAATTCAATTTCAAATTTTGTTTCGTGTTTTTTCTTTGCTTTTTCTATTGCTTGTAAGGATTTTTCAAAATATTCATCAAGTAAAGTCATTTTCATTTAAACGAATGAATTTCAATTGTAAATAATTTATCTACAATTTTTTCTGATTTTCTATTGAGTTTTTTAATAAATTCTCCCATTTTTTATCACCAAGATTAAGATAGATATTCGCAAAATGAGCAGGAGTATAACCATTCAATCCTTCATGTGATTTAATAAAATTATAATAAAGTTGATGACCCTTAATAAAAATTGTATCTTCTTTTTTCAAACCACGTTGAGTCTTATTCCTATCTCTTACCGTTCCCTGCAATCGTTCAACCATATTATTATCAAACTTGGAATTACGAAATCTCTTACCTTTTATTCCTACATTACCGATATGTACTGTTTCTTTTTTTACCGTATGAAATTCTTTATTGATTGCCTTATTGTAAGAATGTAAACCATCGGTTACAATACATCGTGGTCTATCATTATGACTACGTTTCTTGGCAACTTGAAAGACTTTTCGTGCTTTCTCTATATTTCTTTCTTTACTGATAACAGATGCCAAATGAAAGCGTGTAAATTCATCCATTACATTCCACAGATAATACCAATCACCGTCAATATCAAGCATCATTTCATCAGCGTGCCAGACTGTACCCAACTTTGGTTTGAATTGTGATACATAGTTATCCATGATTTCGATATATTTTTCAATCCAGTAATATAATGTAGTATGGGCAATTTCTAAGTCATGGAATTGTTTTAAGTGATCTGCTATTTTCCTAAGACTGCAACCTTTAAAATACAAATCCAAAGTAAGACAAATGATTTTAGGATTTGCTTTTAATTTTTCAAAATAGAGATTATCTACAAATTTACGGTTACATTCTTTGCATTTATAGACTTGTTTACTCTTGTTGTTCCCATATTTTATATAATGTTCACTTCCACAATGAGTGCAACAAAAAGGCTTATCAACTTCTTCTTTTATAGGTTCTTTCGGGGCTGTGATACGCATATTATCATGGCTCCTGACCTTGGGAAGTTCACTCTTCCCTTGGTCGATTTTTAACCCAAAATCTAATAGGGTTGTATTACAAATTCTATATCTGTTACACTCCTTATAAGGTATCTTATAGGGTGATTGAAAGTACTCCTGTTGTACAGGAGAAAATGAAGAAATTTTATATACTGGTTGTTACATATTAATCTAATAGTAAATGAGCGGAGCGGACAGGATTTGAACCTGCGTTATCCCCGATAAGGACTAACCGATCTAAAGTCGGTCACTTTAATCCCGACTCAGTCACCGCTCCTCATTTTCTTCTTCAATTTTTGATAATTCATCCTCTTGCCGTTCATTTTTATTATTTTCTTTTAATTCTTTATTTTTTGTCTTTGATGGTTTTATGGATTTAAGTTTCATTTTTGCAATATTTATCTGACTTTCTAACATTTCAATAGCTAAATCATCATATCTTACCCTTAACTCATAATCATCTGTTTTAACATGATAAAATTCATCTTTCGGATATTTATCTTGAAATTTATCTTCATCATATTCTTCTTTCATATCATCTACATCTTTTTCTTGTTTTTTTATTTTGTTGTTTATTTCTCCTTTTGTAACTATACTTGTTTCTGACATGGGTTTAAGATAGTTTCCATCAAATGTGAACAATTCAACTTCTCTTAAGAAATTTACCATATATTCTTCTGCTTTATCAACCCTCTCCTTAACATTTTTTACTTTTTTAGTAAAAGATTCTGCAAGAAGTTTACGTAGTGTTGTTTTTGACATTTGAGAATATTGAGTATATTCTTCATTAGTTACTATTGCTTTATATAATTCCGATTCTTTCAAAATTTCTTTATATTTATTATATAAATTTTCAGGTTCAACTATTGCTGTTTTTTTCAATATTTTTGATTGTTCAGTCATATTAAAAAATTGTTTATTTTCATCTCCTACACCTTGAACTCTTTCTTCTGTTATTAATCCCAAATATTTAAGATATGAAAGTGTTCTTGAAATTGCAATTTCGTTATTTATAGGATATTCCTTAATATTTGCAACATCATTATTTTCAAATCTATGCGGTATCTTTGGTATCACTTGTTGTACAAATTTCCAGATATTAGCAGGAGTAGTCAGTTCTATATGTGATGGAACTCTTATCTTATAATTTAATGACTTCTCTTTTTGCATTTTTCTTCACATTTATGGGGTATAATTCAAATACTTAAATACTTTATGGTAATTTGTTATTATAATAAGATTATTTTTTTTATTTGAAATTACATTTTATTTCTTTCTTGGAAAAAAATTATCTATTATATGACAAAAATTCGTTAAAAAAATGATGAATAAGAATTTAATTTGCTTTAAGTAAATGAGAATAGGGGAGTTTTTTAGTGTGAAGAAAAATGCTAAAAATAACACTCCCCTATGCCATCATTTGATGACTCTGAAATAATTAACATCCCACCTTTTTTTGAACACCTCAAAATGAACACCTCTTAGTTGAACAGAACCAAAAGATGATATATTTAGGTCTGTCAATTCTCCTGATTTAGTTAATATACCTTGAGTATTTTTACTTTTATTATATGAATATGATTATAAAATCCATTCCTTTGAGATATTTAATCACAACTTAAAAAACAACTGAAATATTATTATCTAGACTGGATTTTCATTCAACATCAACCAATAAGAACCAATCTGTTGCATAACTTCATGGAACTTTTTAAAATCTATAGGTTTACGGATAAAGCTATTAGCACCAAGCAAGTAAGCACGTTTAACATCCTGCTCTTCAGTGGAAGAAGTTAATATAATAACTGGTATCAATTTTGTACTTTCGTTAGAGCGAATATATTTCAATAATTCAAAACCATTCATTCTAGGAAGATTTAAATCAAGTAAGAGAAACGTAGGTAAACTACTTGTATTAAGATTTTCAACTGCTTCTACACCATCTTTTGCAACTTTTAAACTATAACTATTTAAAAAGATGTTACTTTTATTAAAGGCACGCTGGGTAAGTTTAATATCATCAGGGTTATCTTCTACTAATAAAATAATTCTTTCTTTCATGCTTTCCAACTAATGTAATTTTTTGTTCTTATTGTTATAAAAAGGATATATTGTTAAGATATAAACTTAACTAAAGAATAAATAAAAAATAAGTTAAAAAAAAATTAAATGATCTTCTCCATAGCTAAGTACATAGAGTGACCCCTTTTTTCAGGAGCTGGTTGATTCCTTCTTTTACACTATTATTTTTTGTTTTAAATCTTGAAGAATGTTCATAAAATTAATAAAACCCTCGTGAGGACATTTATATGGGCTGAAATAAGTATGAACAGCGCATCATAAACACCTTTTGTTCAACAATACTATGAATGATCCTGCACCATGTATCAATATAGTTTCTTCATCTGCTCTTTTAATCTCTTTAGCCAAATTGTTCATTACCTTCTCTCTAAAATAGTATTGTTTCTATTTATAAGTTATAACACTCCCGCCAAATTTTAATATATACATGGTCTACTTAATCAACTCCTCTTTAAAAGGATTTTCATAAAAAGTTTTGATTTTTTGTGTTATTAGATTTATTGCATCAAAGGTAGAAATAGGTTACTTTTTGTTTACTTTACTTTCCGACATTATAGTTTTATCTTTGTTTTGTTCATGTTTTCATCAGAAAACTATAGGCATCCCATTTTGAGGTGTTTGCTTTATAGTTTTTGTCCCGTTCATAAAGTTCTATCTTGAGTGCCTACTGCAACAGTCTTCACATAAAAAGTGTTCATCGTTAAATACCAACCTGAGAGTTGTTTAATTGATGTAATTTTACGGTTACATTTAACACATGTTTTTTCAATAGTTTAAACACCAACGTATTAATTTTTTTTCTAAATATACTGTATTTCTTGCACGGATATAAATACCAACCTTGATTAACTTTTAAAAAAAACAAACCTTTGATTTAGCTAAAAATGTATTACTCTTTGAATAATTTATATAAAGGAAATACAACATTTACATCAGATGATGGCTTAAAGTATAGCAGAAATACTTCGTGCTTGTGTTAAGGATATCGAAAATATCCGACCAAATTGTGAAAAAATCTTTGAATTACATGAAATACGCATTTAAAATATATTGTTGAATCATTCTGTTGGTGTTAAAAAATGATGCATTTATTGCAATA
>JABAOC010024583.1_pt2 | contig 11880 bp, 8 predicted proteins | sample 7062161 | NCBI WGS metagenome assembly JABAOC01 (sample SAMN14538625, study PRJNA623070) | marine sediment metagenome | biome: marine biome [ENVO:00000428]; feature: marine pelagic biome [ENVO:01000023]; material: deep marine sediment [ENVO:00002113] | place: India: Gulf of Khambhat ... | reverse complement strand
GGGTGAAATCAGAGGAAGGATTGATTATCAGGAGGATACACAGACTGTTGAATTCAATTATCAGAAGGATTCGCTGCCGAGGGAGTATGTAAAATTACGTTTCACAGAGGAAAAAGTCGAGGGAATCCTGAGAGGCGCTTTCCTGGACCCGGTTACGGAATATTTCGCTTTGCCCTGGCCGATCTCCACTCCCGCCTGGGGAGAATTTTCAGTCGACGATGAAAAACTCGAGGCTGATCTGGAATTCAGGGATGATTACGCCCTGTCCGAACCCGGACGTTTTCCTTTTCGCGGCCCGCTCCAGCTCCATTGGGATAAANNTCTCCTCTCCCCGTTTCACTTCTGATTTCGGTGAATTTGATATGGACGGGACGATTCATGTGGGCAGGGATTTGGATATCACAATTCAGGGAGACGTCGGAGACCTTAAAAGGACTCGAGAGTTCACGTCTGTTTTGCTTTCAAAAGATTATGCCTTTCCGGAAATGAGGGGAAGCGGCGAAGTGGACCTCCATGTTTTCGGAGAATATTATGACCCGCAGGTTCATTCGGGTTTTTCTTTCTCCCCGGGCAGTTTTGGAAAATTCGACGCCCACTCTGTCGAGGGGGAAGCGGAGATTATCAAAGGAGATTTCTTCGCAAGGTTCAACGTGGATGATCCCGACATGAAGGGGAGAGTGGGTCTCTTCTCAGGCCTGGATGGCGTGAGAGTCGATATCCACATGGAGCGGGGCTTCGTGGAGAGAATCTTTCCGGCATTGGATTTTGAATTCCCTCTCCAAGGAGAGGCATCCGGTAATTTTGAAGTCAAGCTTAAAGGAGAAAGCATCCAGGTTAAAGGAGATTTCGCTGGTCCTCTGATGAATTTTGTGGGCCAGGACCTGAAAGAGCTTGGAGGTAAACTGGAATGGAAAGACGATTTTCTCACTTTGTCCGAGCTTCAGTTCCAAATGCATGAAGGCACAGTAAAAGGAGATATCACGCTTGGCCTTCTCAACCAGGAGTTTGATATCAATATTCTGGGAGAGGAAATTGATTTTTCCTCTCTCTATTCCGGGATGACGGGAAACTTGAGTTTCCTCCTTGACGGAAAAGGTTTTTTTGGTAAAGACTTTGCTCTGGGTCCCTTTGAGATTGAAGACCTCTATCATTCTCCATTCAAGAAAACCACAGCCAGAGGACTGGCGCGGTTTAATCACTCTGAAGGAAAGCTTGATCTGGATTTGATGGGAAATTTTTCTCCCGGGCAGAATTTTTTCAATGTTTCCTTCTCTATCCCTCTCAGTGAAGACTTGTTATCAGTCGGTATGAGAGGCAGTTTTACCAACCTTGAACTTCTGCTTCCTTGGGCGGATGGAATTGAAGGACGCGTCAATTATCTAGGTGAAGTGAAGGGGCCCCTCTCTTCTCTAGAAGTGAAAGGGGCCGTAGATTTTAGAGGGCCTGTCTTTCCCTTGCCTGGATTTGCCCATGCGTTCAGGGATTATTCTGGATTGATGTTTGTTGAGAACGGCTTGCTCACTTTTCGCTCCCTTCAGGCGACACTGGGAGGAGGTGATGTCCAGGGAGCGGGAGAATTGAGGATCGGAGAGGGCGGGATCGAGGTGATTGATGTCAAACTAGAAGGAACAAATATGACGATTTCTCCTTTAGAGAGGACAAGAGCCTTGGCCGATGGAACGTTGAATCTGATTAAGGGCCCTGACCAATTCGTACTGAAGGGTGATTTCTTTGCGCACAGGCTTTCCTGGAGAAGGGAAGTGAATGAAGAGTTCATTTTCTATTCCACTCCTTATTATCAGCGAGAAAGAGAACCGGGTTTTTTTGATGACCTCAATCTGGATATCCGGCTGCGGGCGGATGACAATGCGTGGATAGAGAACTCTTTAGGCCGAGTCAGAACGAGGTTTGATTTGACTGTGGGTGGAAGTGTGAGTGAGCCTGTGATTTTGGGGGACATCGACGCCCTGGGCGGTGACATTAATTTTCAGGATAGACAGTTTAAGCTTCTTGTTGGACGTGTGAATTTCGTCAATCCGGTCAGCACCGAGCCTTATATAAGTTTTGTGGGGGAAACTTACGTTAAGGATTTCAGGGTCACCTTTTCTCTCGATGGGCTGCTGGATAATCTGAACCCTGAGTTCACATCTTCACCTCCTTTACCTCCTGAGGATGTGCTGGCTTTGCTCGCATTGGGAGAGGCTTTCAGAAGAACGTATTCATACGATACCAGCATGCAGGTGAGCACAGCTTCACTGATTTCATTTCAGCTTTCTGAGGAGGCGAAAGAGCGAGCTGAAGGATTGTTCACTCTCGACCGGTTCAGGATTGACCCATTTATCATGGGATCCTCCGCAGAGATGGCCGCGCGTTTGACGGTCGGGAAAAAAGTATCAAAAAACTTCTTTATCCTCTACTCCACTAATCTCACGACGCAGAAAGAGGAAATTATAAAAATGGAATGGGAACTGACAGATGACATCTCATTAATCGGGACCCGTGATGAAGAGGGACGGATCAGCTTTGATGTTAAGATACGCAAGAGATTCTAGACTCAAGAACAGAAAACTCGCATTTTTCTGTCGATTTTGTCTATGCCTGATTTTTGTTCTTTTGCCCCTGGATTCTGTTTCGCAGTCATGGGATTCTCCTCCTCTGATAGCCAGTGTTTCTGTTGTGGTTGACGGCCAATCCGCTGGGGAAGATTTAGAAAGGTTGATTCCCATAAAAGAAGGAGAGCCCTTTTCTCTCAAACGGATAAATTCCAGTATCAAGCAGATTTACAAAACCGGTCTTTTCTCCGAGATTCAGGTGGCCAGAGAGGGAGAACAGGAAGTCCACCTGACTTTTTTCCTGAAAAGGAAGCTTATTGCCAGAAGAATCATCTTCCAGTCCAAGAAGAAGCTTCCCCATGCAAAGCTGAGGGATAACCTCTTGTCCCTGCGGGAGGGCACTTTTTTCTCGGAACAGAAATTGGGGAAAGCAGTCGAGGAATTAAAGGAAGTTTTAGCGCATGAAGGTTTCTTTCATCCAGAAATCGAGACTTTCACCAAGAAAGACCCGAAAACTTCTTCCTTTGATGTCTTTTTCAAAATTATCTCATTCAAGAAGTTTATTATCAAAGAAATCAATTTTTCAGGTGAAATGGTTATTCCTGAAGAGGAATTTTTGGGAGAGATGAAAAGTCAGGTAGGGAAAGAGTACGTCCCTTCGACCCTGGAGGAAGATATCGCAAGGCTGAAGGAGCTTTTGTATTCTTTGGAATACCAGAGAGCGGAGATCGAGGCCGGAGATGTCAAATTTGATGAACGAGAGGGAAGCGTTTCGCTGTCTTTAGGCATCATCCCCCATGAGAAGATTGAGATTGATGTGCGAGGAGCCAGAGTTCCTTTAGAACTCCTGCGGCCGATCTGGGAAGCGCGAATATTTGAAGAATGGGGATTGACCGAAGGAGAAGCCAAGATCCTGGACCATATGAGGAAGAAAGGCTTTCTCTTTGCGTCTGTTACGTCTTCTATCCAGAAAGAAAATAATAGAATGCGTGTGATTCACACGGTTACGCCTAACAAAAAGCATGACATTATCGCCGTTTCATACAATGGTTTAGACTATTTCACGCCTTCTCAACTGGAAGCCGAGCTCGCTTCTGGCGAAGGAACTTCTTTTCTGAATTGGATTGATGGGGAAAAGTTGTTCAAGCTGCCCGAAGAAATTAAATTTCTTTATGAGTCGAGAGGATTCCCGAATGCGCGAGTGGATTTTGTCTTTTTGGGGAAGGGAAAAAGAGTCAAAGTTCAGTTCCAAATCCAGGAAGGAAACCAGCAGAAGATTAAAAGTATTTCTTTCGAGGGAACGCAATTATTTGAGCCTGGGGATTTGTATGAGCAAATAAGCACTTTTGAAAACGGGCCTTTCTTCCCTCTCAACATTCAGAAAGACATTGAAAAGCTGGAGAGTCTCTACTTGAACCAGGGCTTCCGAGGAACAGAAGTTGTGGCCAGAGTAGAAGAGGTGGGGGAGGATCTTTTTTCCGTTTCCTTCATCATCGAAGAGGGAGAAAAGGTCAAGATAGACAAGATTGTGATCACTGGAAATGTGGCCACAAATCGAAAGGCCATTCTCCGTGAATTGAGGATCAAAGAGGGTGATTTTGCTTATTCTGACAGGATCAGCGAGTCGAAGAGAAGGTTGGAAAAGCTGGGAATTTTCACCACCGTGAAAATTGAGGAAATTTCTCTTTCTCCGCGAAGTGAAAATTTGGTCGTCAATGTTAGAGAAGGGCAGAGGAATTATGCCGGTTTGGGATTAGGTGTTGAGTCAGAGACCAAGCCTCGAGAGTTTGCTGTATGGAATAGTCCCTTTAGACTGAGAGGGATCGCGGAAATTATCCGGAGCAATGTCTTTGGTTCGGCGGGTCAAGCCAGCCTTGTCGGACAGCTCAGTCCCAGAGAAAAGCGGGTCGTGCTGACCTGGGAGCAGCCCTATTTCTTCGGCCTTCCCCTGCAGACTTTCTTGAATGGCTGGCTGGAAAAGGAAGGCCGGGAAAGTTTTACCTATGACCGTCAAGGGGTGAGCTTGACGACCGTAAAGCCTGTTTCAGAGAAGACGTTGCTTTTGGCCACCTTGCAGTGGGCAGAAACAACTCTTACTGAACTGCAAGTTGAACCCAATGAGGTTGACCGCCAGTTTTTCCCGTATTCAGTGACCTCGGTTTCCGGAAGTGTTATCTGGGATGGAAGGGATGACCTCTTCAATTCGGAGAAAGGATCATTTTTTAGTTTAGTGCTTGAGCGGGCTCTTCCTCTTTTTGAAGAAGAATCAAACTATCTTAAGTCTTTCTTTAAATCTCAGCATTTTATCCCCGTGTTACCCGGATTGACTTTCAGCCTGACCTCCCGTTTGGGCCTGGGTGGCGGTAAGGAAGATATCCCCATCCATGAGAGGTTTTTTGCTGGGGGCAGCAATTCGTTCCGTGGAGCAAGGTTTGATGAGCTGGGACCTGTGGATGAGGAATCGGGAAAACCTGTCGGAGGAGAAGCCTTGCTGCTGTTGAATCTGGAGCTGACTTTTCCCCTTATTTCGGGAGTCAAGAACTTAAGAGGCGCTATCTTTTATGATATTGGCAATGTCTTTGCCAGAGCAAAGAATATTTCCCTGGCTTCTCTTGAGGATGCGGCAGGCTTTGGCCTCAGGTATAAGACTCCGTTCGGTCCTGTGCGGCTGGAACTGGGCTGGAATCTGGACGTCCCTCGAGAGGAGAGAAAGGTTCGGTTCTACATTACGATCGGAAATGTCTTCTGATGAGTACACCTAAAATGAAACGGACGAAAATTATATTTGTTTTGTGCGTCTTCGTCGGACTTTCATGCGTTTATTCCCACTCAGAAATAATCGACCGAATAGTGGCTGTAATCAATGAAGAAGTCATCACCTTGACAGATGTGCGGATCGCTGAAGCTTTTGGGCTTTATGCGGAAGAGATTGAGGAAGAGGGCGGAGATCCTCGCTCGCAGATTCTGGAAAGATTGATTGACCAGAAAGTGGTGGTTCAATTATCTAGCGAAGATGTGTTGATCAAATACGAGGAATTGGATGAATTTCTGATGCGGATAACGCAGAGGCTAGGAGCTGATGAAGTGGAAAGAAGGCTCACGCAGTTTAGCCTGGATCGTGAGGATTTGAGGGATTGCGTCCGGGAAATAATCAGGTATCGAACCTTCATATCTCAGATTTTCAGCCGGGTGAATCCAGTCAGCCTAAAAGAGATTGAAAATTATTACCAAGAGATTTATGTTCCGGAACAAAAAGAAAAGAAGGTTGAACCTCAGCCAATGATGGAAATCCTCGATGAGATTGAGTCCCGTGTCAAAGAGGAGAAGACCAGAGCCCAGATTAAGGATTGGATAAAAAATTTAAGGGATAAATCAGATATTCAGATCATAAAAGACGGTTTGAAATAGCTTGCGTTGCTGGATTATTCACGAGTTGAGGTTGCTGTAGACTCTGTTGCGAAGAGCGTAGCGAATGTGGCAATTTTATTTTAAGCAAAAGGTTGAGATTGCCACACTCCCTTCGGTCGCTCGCAATGACAGCGCTCTACTTGAAGTTGTCGTTTACCAACAGGTTGCTCGCGATGACAATTTATCTAAAAGAAAAGGTCGTCAGATTTGCTCGCCCGAAGGGTAAAAGATGCCGACTTATAAGAAAATGGGGGCTGTCCCTTTCAGTCCTTATTTTAAGAAGAGATGGACTGTCCCCCTTTTTAGAATAATGTATAAGGTGTCGGCAGATTTTATGAATAATTCATGCAGGATTTTAAAGGAGTAAAAATGACTCGTGTAGCTTTTTTGTTTCCGGGCCAGGGGTCTCAGGTAGTGGGCATGGGTAAAGATTTCCATGATTCCTCTTCTCAAGCGAAGGAAATTTTTGCCAGGGCTGATGGGGCATTAGGGTACAAAATCTCAGACGCTTTGTTTTGAAGGTCCAGAGGATGAGTTAAAACTGACCCAGAACACACAGCCGGCTCTCCTTGCGGTCAGCTATGTGGCCTACGTTCTCCTCGGCAAAAATGCCAGTCTAGCTGCGGGTCATAGCCTGGGTGAGTATTCCGCTCTTGTGGCTGCCGGCTCCCTGGGATTCGAGGACGCTCTCCGTCTTGTTCACAAAAGAGGAAAGTACATGCAGGAGGCTGTGCCTGTCGAAGTGGGAGCCATGGCTGCGGTTTTGGGGTCCAGCTGTGAAGACGTGGAAAGCGCTATAAGCAAGGTACCCGATGGAGTTGTTGAGATTGCAAACTGGAACAGCCGCGAACAGGTCGTCATCGCCGGACATAAGGAGGCGGTTGAGAAAGCCTTGACTCTGGTCAATCCTCCCCGGTTTGTGATGTTGCCAGTGAGTGCCCCCTTTCACTGCCGCCTTATGAAAAGCGCGGAAGAGAAGCTCTCTCGTGACCTGGATGAAGTTGAATTCAGAGATCTGGCCTTTCCTGTTATCACCAATGTGGACGCGAAAATAATCCATACAGGAGAAGAAGCCAGAGATGCACTGAAAAGGCAGGTCACACGGCCTGTCCTCTGGTATAAATCCATGGAAGTGCTCAACAAAGAAAATATCGACGTGTTCGTGGAGTTGGGGTCGGGAAAGGTGTTGTCTGGGCTGGCGAAGAGGATCAGTCGAGAGCTGGGAATCATCCCCGACTCTTTTGAATGTCGAGAATCCAGAGACCCTTGACCAGGTCAAACTCGCACTTGAATAAAGGCTATTTGGAGAGGACACGAGGTCCGAATTTGACATAGTATTCCACGGCAGACAGTACAGCCGTGGTTATCACAATCCAGAGCAGGATTTGAGAAATGAAATAGAAACTCCCCAGGTACTTCTCTCCCAGTATTAAAAATCCTATCGTGATGACTTCAAACAGCATTTTAAGCTTGGCGATCCGTGAGGCAGAGATGATGATTCCTTTTGAAGACGCCAGCGCTCTGAATCCAGTGACCGCGATTTCCCGGCCGAGGATGATGATAACCATCCAGGCAGAGACGGCCCCCAGTTCGACAAGACAGATGAAAGCTGAAGCAATCAGTAACTTGTCTGCAATCGGGTCCAAGAGTTGACCCATGGGCGTTATCTGCTTTCTTCTTCTCGCCAGGATTCCATCGAGAGAATCTGTGATGGCGGCCAGGACAAAAATGGCAAAAGCAGTCAGTTCTTTTCCTTCGAATCGAGAGAGGAGAGCGACTACCAGTCCGGGGATGAGCAGGATTCTCAGTAATGTGAGAAAAATCGGAAGATTCATTTTTAGGAGATATACTACAGCCNNACAGTCCTCTCGGGATCAGGCCTTATCTGGATGTGAAATCCAAAACTTGATTCAAGTCTTGTCGCATCGATTCTGACAAGGCCTGACCCCATACTCCAAGGCCTGACCCCATACTCTTTTAAAAAGGGGCCTGTCCTTTTTTGCTTTTTCTTGAAAAATTGGACATCTCAAAGTATAGTTTACCTGGATTATTCATACAATTGACCGGCAAAAAAAATTATTTCATTAACATGAAATCCTGAAAATGATTCAGAAGAATGATTAAAAAAAATTCCACCACTCCGATGATGCAGCAGTACCAGAAGATTAAGAATAATTATAAGGATGCGCTTCTCTTTTTCCGGCTCGGGGATTTCTATGAGATGTTTTATCAGGACGCGAAGATCGCGTCATCCGTTCTTGAAATCGCTTTGACATCACGCCAGAAAGTCCCGATGTGCGGAATTCCTTACCATGCCGCTGAATCCTATTTGACTAAACTTCTCAAGAAGGGATTTAAAGTGGCCATTTGCGAGCAGGTGGAGGATGCCAAGAAGGCGAAAGGAGTTGTCAAAAGAGATGTCGTCAAGGTCTTGACTCCGGGAACAGCAGTCGAATTCGAGCTGGAGGAAGCCAAGGAAAGCACATACATTGCCAGCCTGTATTTGGCAGAAAAAGATTGGGGATTGGCTCTGATTGATTTAGCCACAGGACAGATAAGAACCACACAGAGCCATGTACAGGGGAAAAGACTGCTTGATGATGAGCTTTTCAGGATTTTTCCGAAAGAGGTTATCTTTCCGGAGGGCGAAGAAAAGAACGTAATCGAAGTCCTCTCCCGCAACAGCATGATGTCGGTCCTGAAAAGTCCTCAGGAGGACTGGATTTTTGATTTCGCCCAGGCTAAAAGTGTGCTTGAGGAACATTTCCAGGTGAAGTCTCTGGCAGGATTCGACCTCGAGGATAAGGACCTTGCCGTTTCAGCGGCAGGGGCTCTTCTGGATTATCTAAAGAGGGTGCGGAAGGATTCCCTTTCTTTAATCCATAAAGTCTCCTATATCCAGTCCGGCCTTCAGATGGTTCTGGATGTGACTTCAATAAAAAACCTGGAGCTTGTGAAAAACTTGAGAGATGGGAGCCTGAAAGATTCTTTTCTCGATATCATTGATTTTACGATAACCTCGATGGGCGGGAGGCTCATCCGGAGTTGGCTTCTCCAACCTCTCCTCGATTGCGCGGAGATCAATCACAGGCTGGACGCTGTTTCGGAGTTTCTCGATCGCAGCATTGAACGTCAGGAATTAAGGGCGAGTTTGAAAGAGATATTCGATCTCGAACGCCTCACGGGAAAAATCTCCCTGGCAGTTGCCCATGCCCGGGACCTCGTGTCCTTGAAAAAATCACTTTTGCCCCTTCCCAGTATTCAAAAAATCATCAAGCCGTTTGCCACCCAAACGGTCAAGCATATCCGCAAAAACTGGGATAATGCGGAGGATCTGGTGGAGTTGATCGACAGCGCGATTCTGGATGAACCGGCATTTCTACTGACAGAGGGCGGAGTCATTAAGAATGGCTACAATCCTGAATTGGATGAGTTGAGGAAATTGAGCCATTCCGGAAAGAGCTTCATTTCTCTTCTGGAGAAAAAGGAAAGAGAAAAAACTGGCATTTCTTCTTTGAAGGTTCGTTACAACAAAGTATTCGGCTACACTATCGAGGTCACTAAGCCGAATCTGTCCCTTGTTCCCGGAGATTACATCCGAAAACAGACATTGGCGAATTCCGAGCGGTTCATCACTCCAGAACTCCAGGAATACGAAGAAAAAGTCCTCAATGCTGAAGAGAAGATAGCCGAGCTGGAATATAACCTTTTTCTGGAAGTGAGAGAAAAAATTTCAAAAGAAACAAAACGACTTCAGAAGATCGCCTCTGATATTGCTGTCCTGGATGTGCTTTCCTCGCTTTCTGAGCTTGCGTCATTCCGGAACTATCATCGTCCGAACATCCACTCAGAGGACAGGATAAGAATTGTGGAAGGCCGGCATCCGGTTATCGAAGTCACCAACGACGAGCCGTTTATTCCCAATGATACATACCTGGATAGAGAGGAAGACCAGATTCTGATTGTGACCGGGCCGAACATGGGAGGAAAGTCCACCTATCTAAGGCAGGTTGCTTTACTTTGCATTCTGGCCCAGATGGGCTCTTTTGTGCCTGCACGGGAAGCGGAAATCGGGGTGGTTGACCGCATTTTCACACGCATCGGAGCAATGGATTTCCTGAGCGTCGGTCAATCCACTTTTATGGTGGAGATGCTCGAGACTGCGAAGATTTTAAACAACGCCACGGAGAAAAGCCTGATCTTGCTGGATGAAATTGGAAGAGGAACGAGCACTTTTGATGGATTGAGTATCGCATGGGCTGTGGCTGAACACCTCCATGAAAAAGAAGATATCCGGGCTAAAACCCTGTTCGCGACCCACTACCATGAGTTGACTGAACTGGCGCTGACATTATCCAGGATCAAGAATTATCATGTGACTGTGAAAGAGAGGAAGGATGACATCGTTTTTCTGAGGAAGATCGTTTCTGGCCCTTCAGACCAGAGCTACGGAATCCATGTGGCCAAGCTGGCCGGGATTCCTCGAGCGGTAGTCGATAGGGCGAGAGAAATCCTTTTTAACCTGGAGAAACAGGAACTGGATGAGACCGGACACCCGAAGCTCGCTTACCGCTCTTCGAAAGAACGGGACAAAGCTCAGATGCTTCTGTTCAAAGAAGATAGAGAACAAGAATTGCTCAAGGACATAAAAGAGGAAATTGATAAGTGTCACATTTCCGAGTTGACACCATTGGATGCCTTGAACTTGCTCAGCCAGTTTAAAAAAAAGATCAAAGACAAAGGCGAAGAAGAAGACAAGAAAAGCTAAGGGATTGAAGATAGAGGAAGCAATCAGACGGACAATGACACTGAGTTGTCGGCTGTCGGCTGAATTCTAAAGAAAAGGCTCCTTTGGATGGCTGTTAAGGGGAATTTCAGAGAAAACGTCAGATATTTTCCGGTTCATCGATAATCTCAATATCATCTTCTTCTTCATCATTTTCGGCAAAATCCTCGTCCTTGTATCCTGGATTTTCTTCGTACTGAGCTTCCCCCTCTTCTTCTTTGCGTTTGGCGATAGCGGTCTCGAATTCTTCTTTATCTTCGAAGCGTCTGATGTAATTCGAGGTTGAATCGCTGTAGCAGAGTTCCATCAAGTCGTCTTCGATCTCGCAGAACACGGATTTGCAGTGCCCAGTCTGAAGGTCTCCCACCGTTTCAGTGACTTCAGCTGCGTTTTTTATGGCATCCAGCGTCAGCCAGCTCATAATTTCGATTTCTTCCATTTGCTCTCTTAAGAAAAAAATAACAACTTTTGTCAAATTGTCAAGAGGGAATATTGAAAAAGTTTATTTTCTTCCTGTGAGTACTCATTGTCTTTAGGGGCAGGTTATCATATTCCATTTTTACTCATGGATGGTTATTTTTTTTATGGTTTTGTCTTTTAGCCAAAATAAAAAATGGAGACTTGATCCTGCTTTTTTTTGAGAACAGTTCTGAGAGTTCTTATCCCTTATTAAAGCCTGGAATTTTAAATAAATAATGCCAGAAGAACTCCACCCGAAAACAAGCCAGTACCAGGCAATTTGGTGTCTTGACATGTATGAGCGTGAATATTTAAATAGAGGAGGAGTGAACAATGAAATGGGATAAATTCACTGTCATGGCTCAAGAAGCCTTCCAGCAGGCCCAGTCCAGAGCGGAAGAACTGGGCAATCAAGAGATTAAGCCCGAGCACCTTCTCTGGGCTTTTTTAAGCCAGGAAGAGAATATTGTGAATTCAGTCCTGGCTAAGATCGGAGTCAACTCATCTAAAATTCTTGAGGACCTGAACTCCTCTGTGGATAAGATTCCCAAGGTCAAAGGAGGGGGAGAAGTCTACCTCTCTTCTTCGCTGAGAAAGATAATGACGAACGCTCAAAAAGAGGCGGATAAGCTCAAGGATGAATTCATTTCGACCGAGCACCTCTTTCTTGCTGTG
>JABAOC010015912.1_pt4 | contig 11885 bp, 11 predicted proteins | sample 7062161 | NCBI WGS metagenome assembly JABAOC01 (sample SAMN14538625, study PRJNA623070) | marine sediment metagenome | biome: marine biome [ENVO:00000428]; feature: marine pelagic biome [ENVO:01000023]; material: deep marine sediment [ENVO:00002113] | place: India: Gulf of Khambhat ... | reverse complement strand
TTCACGTCATATAGAAGAAACACCTACACCCAGAAGGCTTTTCCTTCCATCATTGGTTCTTTCTTACTTTGTAACAGCACTTCCGGCGCTTATAGCTAGTCTCCTTCTCATCGATATTGGAAGCACCTTCAACCGTTCTGTTGCCGTTACGGGCCAGATTCAAACTACAGCAAATTTACTCGGAGCTATTTTCGCTGTATTAATGGGCGCGTGGAGTATTCGGTTCAATCATAAATCATTACTCCTAATGGGACTACTATTTATCAATATCACTGCTTTAGGATGTACTTTTGCTTTAAATTTCACTACAATGCTTGTTGCTTTTACCCTATCTGGAATAGGGCTTAATATGGTCGAACCAATGCTTTTTTCGCTAGTTGGAGAACATTTCCTTCTTGAGAAGCGAGTAAATGCAATTGGATGGATTATTACCGGCGCAGCCCTATCATACGTGATTGGACCACCAGTCATTGGTTTCATTGTCAGTTTGGAGATTGGGAACTGGCGTTTAGCATTCCTTGGCTACGTGCTACCCTTGGCTCTACTAGGTATCGCGATGGTGTTTAAAGCAGTGCCTTCCCCCTCCCGTAGTCCTCACCCCGCGATAAGCAAAGGAAAGTATCTGGAGGGATATAAGGGGGTCTTTACCAATCGCTCAGCAACTGCTTGTTTGGTTGGTGCTGCACTTTCCGTAGCTGGATTTCAGGCGATTGTGTTCTACGGGATATCTTTTTTCAGGCAACGATTTCAGCTATCTATCGGTTTCGCATCCATCATCCTCCCAATCTTTGCCTTATGTTATGTTTTTGGGAACCAAGTTAGTGGAAGTTTGGTAAATCAATTTGGAAGGAAGCCCGTAACAGTTTTAACAGTCTTTTTCGCTGGTATTTTCATAATATCCTTTACAAACGTGCCCAATTTATGGCCGGCTTTTGTTCTCGCGTGCCTAGGTAGTTTGTTTTCCGGATTGCTGGCTACAGCGTCTTTTAGTTTAACGCTAGAACAAGTACCCAACTTTCGAGGCACTATGATGTCACTTCGTACAGCAGCTACTGGTATGGGCGCAGCGCTCGGAGCAGGTGTAGGAGGCTTGGCACTGATATGGTTGGATTATGAGGGGATTGGGATAGCTCTTGGAGCTATGAGCCTCACTGCCACCATCATATTCTACCTTCTGGTAAGCGATCCCACGAGTACCAAGTCTAATTGTTAACATCGTGTGCACTCCGTTTTGAAAGAAGAATTGGAAATGGGAACTTGTTATTGACCGCTTGAAGCGTTTTTTTTCTCCCTGCTTTACACCTTCCCGCTATAAAACACGCCAAAGTTGGGATTGATTCTCATCTACCTCCCTTCACCAGGTCCCTTTATCGTCTAGTCATCCCAACTCGACTTTTTGTTGTTTTCGTCGCTTAACCAGTAAAGCCCAAGTCTTATTCAAAGACTTTTTCTTCTTCAAACTCTGCTCCTATCGAATCTTGTTCAATGTCTCGTTGTTCTATCTCTTGTGATCGTTTCGCAAGTTCGTAATAGTATTCGTATTGAATGAGGGCGTTCATTATTTCGTTGGTTCCAGTCCATATCGTCATCAAACGTATATCTCGTAAGAGTTTCTCTACGGGATAGACATCTGTGTATCCTATGCCTCCCATTATTTGCATGGCGTTATTAATAACTTCCCAGGCCGAATCTGTGGCAAATTTTTTGGTTTCCGAGACCATTCTCCTAATGGTTCCGCTTCCAAGACCGTTATTTGCATCAATATGACGTGCAGTGGTATAAATTAGGCTCCTAGCTGCATCAAGCAGTGTGATGCTGTCTGCCAGTTTAAAGGACACACCTTGGAATTTTCGAATTAGTTGCCCGAAAGCTTTCCTTCGGGTGCTATATTTCGCTGCTACTTCGATCCCAGCTTGCGCGCCACCAATCGCGCCTGCAGCACTGGTCATTCTTTCGGGAATCATCATTTGGTTGAAAATCGCACCCCCAGTATTGAGTTCTCCAACTAAATTCTCCTCAGGAACCTCCACATTCTCAAAGAGTAGTCTCCCAGTCCCGCCACCTCGGGCTCCCATTAATCCATACACATGTTTGACCTGAACTCCATAATCACGTTCTACAATGAAAGTACTAATTGAGTTTCTGGGATCAGACGCTGTTGGATCGGTTTTCGCATAAACCAAAAAGATGTCTGCGCCTTCAGAACCAACGACAAACCGTTTTTGCCCGTTAAGAATAAAATAATCCCCTTGTTTTTCAGCTAGGAGTTGAGCTCCAAAAAAGTCTGAACCACCACGCGGTTCAGTCAATGCTTCCGCGCAAAATTTTTTTCCCATAAGGATAGGCTCTAAATACGTTTTTTTCTGTTTTTCAGTCCCAAAGCGATAAATCGCCTCACCTACAATACTAGGGAGTACATAGAGACATCCTAAAGCACAGCCTAAAATGCCGATCTCTTCGATTACAACAGTCTCCGCAACCCATCCCATCCCTTGGCCACCGTAATCTGGGGGAAATCGTAGACCCAATAATTTTTCTTTCGCTATGGCTTTTATATAATCCGTCGGATAATGGATCTCGTCACGATCCATTTTCCTAAGCCAACTAGAAGGAATACTCTTCACAAACTCTCTTGCTCGATATTTCAACGCTTTCTCCGTTTTATTCAATAATATATCAAACAATACGATATGTCTCCAATAGCTTATCGTCCTTCTTTTTAGAAAGTTAATAACGAAGTCTTAATAATTCTTTCCAGAATCACTCAACCCAGAAAAGCAATGGGCATTGTAGTGAAATTTTTCGCCACCTTTCGTGATATTACCGGACATAAACAGACAGAAATACCTATTAAAGAGCCTATAACACTGCACCAACTCTTGGATCGCCTTTTTGCGATGTATGGCGAGGAGTTTCGGAACAATATCTTGGATAACAGTAAACTTCGACGCTTTGTCAATATTTTGGTAAATGGACGCGCTATTCGTTGGCTGGCAAATTTAGAGACGCCTATTCATGAGGGCGATATAATCGCTATCTTTCCCCCTGTCGGTGGAGGTTGACTCATTTTCATATGATCTGACCCGTATATCCAGCTATTACTCGCTCCTATTTTTAATAGCATGATGGGGGATTCCGTTATCTAAGGATATCAGTAACTCTGACTTATTATTTGCTCATTTCAGGAGTTTCCACTAAAATAAACACTGACCATACTCTACGAGCACTTTACGATCTGTCTGCGCCATAAACAATCTACACAAGGCAGATAATTCGCCAAACAATTGCCTTCTCCCTTCAGGAGATACCAACAAATTTTTGCAAGGCGACAATCAAGATGTGAGGAATATTATTCAAGTTTTTTGAGTTATTTCCATCTTGGAACTCTTGACCAAAAAAATTGGAACTGTTTTGATTATATGGTTACTAACGTAAAACATTAGAAAAAGGGATGTTAGGTTAACTAGAAGCAATGAAAGTNNTTATATTTTACTTATTCTCTCATTCCAATTAAACCAGCTAAGATCAATAGGATTGAGCCGATTGGAATTGGGATTCCAATCACAATATTCTCAGTGTACGAAATGGCTAACCAACCTAAGCTCACTATTCCAGCTAGTAGTAATAAGATAGAGCCTGTTCTATCACTTGCAAGTATAACAATTATACCTAAAATTGCTAGTGCTAAACTTGCAAGATATAGGTAAAATACTGTATTTACTGTCCAATATGTTTCTGTTATCCAGTCCTGAGAAATTAACTCGAATTTCGTCTCGATCGCACTTCCATATAGTAATTTATAGAATAATCCCTGACTAGACAGTTCCATTGCTCCATTGGATATATAATCAATATATCCAGGCAAAATAATGCCCAATAGACCTAAAATAAACCCACCAGTACGTCCCATTAACATCGCTCCATTTTTGTTTAGAAACCTATTTTCTATTCCATGTAACCTACTTTATAAATGTTTTATATTATCTTACCATATATAAATTTTAAAATATTTATTAAAATTCGAAGTAATGAATTTAATTTATCAAATTCTTTTAAAAAAAGAAAAGGGGAGGGTAAAACCTGTCTTAGATCCTCGGCACATCAGATAGATACTTTTCAATCTCTGACTGGGGCATCGCGTAGTCCTTTAATTTATTATTGAAAAATTGTTGATACCCCACCATATCTAGCAGACCATGACCTGAGTAGTTAAAGGCAATTACTTTTTCTACGCCCGTTTCTTTGCAGCGTTTGGCGGCCTCGATAACTGCACAGATTGCATGAGCCGTCTCCGGAGCTGGAAGAATGCCCTCAGTCTTAGCAAAGAGGCTAGCGGCTTCATATGCTTTAGTTTGGGGATAGGCTTCAGCTTCTACAACACCATTGTATATTAGATTACAGAGGGTAGGTGAGTCACCGTGATATCTGAGACCCCCTGCATGGATCGGGGGTGGTACAAATCTGTGGCCGAGTGAATACATTTTGAGTAGTGGCGCCGTCTCTGCGGTGTCTCCGAAATCATAACAGTACCTTCCTCGTGTCATCGTGGGAACGGCGGTTGGTTCTACGCCAACAATTCGAACTCCATTTTTTGTTTTGAGTTTGTCATAGATGAACGGGTAACAGAACCCTGCAAAGTTGCTACCACCACCCACACAGCCATAGAGTTCATCAGGGTAGATATCCATTGTTGCAAACTGTTTTTTTGTTTCTAATCCGATTATTGTTTGGTGGAGCATGACATGATTTAACACACTGCCTAAACTGTATTTTGTATCATCATGTGTAGCTGCATCTTCTGCAGCTTCTGAGATTGCAAGACCTAGGGAACCTGGATGGTCGGGCATCTCTTCGAGGATTTTCCTTCCAGCCTGAGTCCTCGTAGTTGGACTAGAGAGAACTTCAGCCCCATATGCTTGCATAAAGACTCTTCGGTAGGGTTTCTGGTCATAGCTGCAGCGAACCATATAGACAGTAACTTGCAGTCCGAACAACGCACAGGCATAAGACAAGGCAGTACCCCACTGTCCAGCTCCTGTTTCTGTAGTTAGACGTTTAACACCTTCTTTCATATTATAGTACGCTTGGGCAATGGCAGTATTTGGCTTGTGGCTTCCTGGTGGAGACAAGTCTTCTCGTTTATAATAGATCTTTGCTGGAGTTTTCAAAATTTGTTCCAAACGGTGGGCTCTGTACAACGGAGTCGGGCGTCCCATGTACCTATAGGCCTCTTGTATCTCTTCGGGAATATCGATCCATCGATCTGGAGACATTTCTTGTTGCAAAAGCGCCATTGGAAACAACGGCTTCAAATCTTCAGGACCGATTGGTTGTTTTGTTCCTGGATTCAGTGGTGGATCCAGAGGCTTGGGTAGATCGGGAACAATATTGTACCACTGTTTTGGGAGCTCTTCAAGTTCAAGGACTATTTTTATTCCATCAAACATTGCTCATATCACCTCTTGGTTCATTAGGGGTCCGTTCCTATTCGTTGAATCACGCATAGCAGCCTTTCGTAGAAAGATGCCATGAAACCGAATAGCCCTGGGTGAAACCTTGGAGAAGGTGAACCCAACCCAGGTTTACCATCATTTCATGGAATGAAGGCATTCAAGAAACGGTGAGGGTTAAGTTCACCAACGCCAGCTGCTTGGCCAGTAGATGCACCAACGGCAAATACACCGTGATGACATACGATTAAACAAATCAGGAGTGTTTAAGTCCAAAGAACTGCGCAGAATAGAGTCTTCCTTCCAAATCTGTGAAGTTCTCAAAAGAGAGGAGGTATTCCTACATTCGGGAAGCAAAATAAGTTTAAACGGATTCAAGAAGGCTTTTAGCCCGATTATCCTGTCGGGCTGGGCTAATTCCAGTCCAAACTATCAATTTCCTCCAATTGGAGAAACGATGACAGATTACAATAAAAGGTTTTGTAAAGTTATAATGAAGTTTAATCTTTTTGCTGCAATAATAATACTGGACCTATGAGTCGTAAAAAAGAGATAAGTACTAAAATATATATTCGTTATTTCATCTTCGCCACAGTCCGAGAGTACCTTAGGCCACAAGTATCGGGATCCTTGCCAATTCTGGTAAAAATATTGGAAGTTAACTGGATAATATTGTCATATTTCTTAATCTGATTTATGAAATTGGGTGAGAATAATGAGTCAAGTGCCAAACGAAGACGTGATTAATCGCATTAGAACGGTTGGCAAGCGATATTTTGAGAATGCGCCGTCATCGCATGACTGGTTACACGTTCAAAGAGTCCTCAACATGTGTATGATTATTGGGGAAAAAGAAGGAGCAGACTTGAGAGTCCTCAAACTCGCCTCATTGCTCCACGATATTTCCAGACAGGAGGAAGATGTATCACATGGGCAGGTTTGTCATGCTAGGAGAGGAGCAGAGCTGGCAGAAGAGATTCTTCGGAAACACGGGATAGATAAGGAGACAATCAGACAAGTTACCCACTGTATTCTCGCGCATCGCTTTAGGAATAGAAAACTTGCTGCCACGAAAGAAGCAAAAGTCCTTTTTGATGCAGATAATCTTGACGCAATTGGCGCAATTGGAATTGCACGAAGTTTTGCTTTTGCGGGGGAGAATAATTTAAAATTGTACACAAAGGAGCATCTAGCATTGAAAAAAGCTCCCGCTACATTAATTGACTATCATAAACATACACCGGTATTGGAATTTAAGAGCAAGCTTTTGCAGGTAAAAAAGGCCATGCAAACCAAGACAGGTAGCGAAATAGCGGAAAAACGGCATAATTTACTACTAGAATTCCTAACACAATTTGAAAAAGAAATCCAGGGTCATATATAGACGGTATGGATTGAACTCGCACTTTTTTATGTTGAAGGTCTCAAGCGACTGCTATTTTACTAAGGATTCATACTTATTAGGCTGAAGACTTTTTTTTTGAGCGTTGGATTTTGCTAACTTCAAGATCAAAACTGTGTAATTAGTCTTTGGGACTTATTGCTTCAATTAATAATATTCAAACTTAAGATAAACTTATAAATTGAGGCACATCAATTATAGAACAGAAGATTCAAACTTAATATGAGAAGAAGATAAGACTGAAGCTTAGAGAAGGCCCAAACGATGGCTAAACAAGCATATTGTACGAACTGTGGAGCTCNNCCCAACGCTCGATTCTGTCCGGAATGTGGAAGCCCCATACTTTCAAAGCCTCCTTATATTCCTGAGTCTAATCGAACTACCCCTTCCATATATAGGCCTGCGCCGTCATCAAGGAGTGTCGCTTACCCTCCTCCTGTTAGTGCAGAGCGTCTCGCTGTAATTGAGAGTAAGAAAAAGAGTCCTGGGGTAGCTGCAATCCTATCATTACTGTGGACTGGTGTTGGACAGATATATGTTGGTGAAGCTGGACGAGGAATCGTTTTTATGATTATCGCTTTCTTCTGTCTCTTATCCGTGTTTTTATTAATAGGGTTAATACTGGCGCCAATTTGGTGGATCTATGGTATTTATGACGCTTACAAGCTAGCTCAAAAACACAATGTAGAGTTAATGATACTCGCTTAATCCTTCTAACCAAGAATTATGATTGAGCTTTTTTACGATACTACGATTCGTAATGTATTTAATTTTAAGAGTAGTATAAGCCACGTTTTTCAATCCCTTTTATCTGTGCTATGTGTTTGTCGAGTAGCAATTTGTGCTACTAGTATCAAATAACAATCATCACATCGTAAGGCAAACTTATAAATTGAGACGCTTCATTATAGCTCAGATGAATGAATCTTAAAATCCTTAGAAGACTACATTGATCAAAACGAAGAGAAGGCCCAGACAATGGCTGAATATATATTTTGTACGAATTGTGGAACTCAACTTGATCCCAAAGCTCGATTCTGTACGGAATGCGGTAGCCCCGTATTATCAAAACCTCCCTATGTTGCGGAGTCTGAACCGGTTACTCCTATTGCAACTGAACCTACTCCCCCTACAAGAGTAGTGACTCGTCCCCCTTCTGTCAGTGTAACGGGTGAAAAGTTTTGTATGCAATGTGGAGCGAAAATCCTAGCAATGGCCGAGATTTGCCCACAGTGTGGTGTCCGGCAGATACGCCCCCTTCGAGACTACCCGGGAATGATACAAGTAAGGGATTGGATTTTAGTGGTTGTACTAACTATTATAACAGTAGGCATATATGGAATTTACTGGGTAGTTTCGACCAAAAATGAAATGGTTGATATGGGAGCAGATATCCCTACTGCGTGGCTTTTGATAATTCCTATAGCTAACATATATTTTATGTGGAAATACGCCCACGGGGTAGAGTTTATATCAGAAGGTGCTATAAGTGGAGTATTACTGTTCATTCTATGGCTTGTATTTTTTCCGGCCGCAATTTATATGACACAAACAGAATTAAACCGCCAAGCCATCACGGTTTGAAGTGGGACACTGTGAATAGAACTCCAGCTAATGAAAGAACACGCTTTCATAGATCATAGTTCTATCCTGCATCCTTCAACACAAATGAGGAGTTTACCCGAGGAAAGATCAAATAGAACTGTGCGACCGATGTTTTGCTGACATCCTCCGCCACAATTGGAATGCTCGCTTTCTTAAGGGCATTTCGAGCGCTTTGGATATTTCGCTTTCCAAATTCAAGGTCCAGCAGTTTTTCAAGCCGCTTTGCACCCCCTACCAGCTTTGAGACCAATCGATTCGGTTTAGTTACCTTAAGGACAATTTTTTAATCATCAGCGGAATGGCGCTGTCTACAAATTTCTTTGGTTGATTGCGACTTTGCCTTCTCGCATTGGCCAAATAGGGGAGAATAGCATGATTTAGTTCTCCTAGCTTCAATACAGGATCATAAAGAGTAATGACAACACAGGAGCCTACTGATAGCGATTGGAGTACTTCAGGACTTTAACCGATTCGCATTTGAGCTATTTTTTCGGTAATGGGATCTAACTCGTTAATCAACTCATCTAGCGAATTGATATCTTTGTCATAATGTGGAGTACTGGCATTCAAAGTCATACTAAAGGCCTTAAAGGTATTAAAAACATTGGAAATTCTATCACTGGATCAAAAATACATTTTCTGTAATAATATAATTGAAGGCTAGGTCATTCATTTAAAATATGATCTTTTTTGCATCCAGATTAATCGAAGTGAAAGTATTATCTCGTTAGTAAAAAACTTCATTTCTTCAATAAGACAGTGTACCTTCACAATAAGAAAAAAAAGTCTACAGGCTAAAGAAATGGAATCGTCAAAGACATCCCACGTTTAGGTGCCTACATAGGGTTTTGATACTCAGAAAAGAACATCCTTTCCAGTAAAGAGACCTTATTTTAGGAGAATCTTTACGTTCTTCAATTGAACATGGATTAATTAATTGACTGAATGCAAATTCCAACCAGAGAGTTTTTAAAGAATAATAGGAGACGCTATCTCACTAGTGGTCGAAAAAGGGTTAGGTGGGATCTTGAGACAAATACAAATCTTCTTGCCAAAAGACAAACTCGGTGACGTTTTGGAATTTCTCCAGGACACCCTTGAACTCGTTAACGTATTCAGTGTGAAAGGTGATACGAATGCACTGATTTCATTGCGAGTCAGTGAAGTACAAAGCACTCGGGTCATTGATGAATTGAAAAGCATTGGAATTGGAGTAGAATATGGACTGATTGACATTCTTCCGATAGTCGTTACCGTTCCATTAATTGAGGAAATAGAAGAACCCTTGGAAAGTTCGTTACAGGCTCCTTTTCAGCGACGCGTCGTTACAGAAGAACTTTACAGAAGTGTCTCCGCTGATGCGCGAGTTTCTGTCGATTACCTCTGGTTTGTTGCCATATCTGCCCTTGTGGCGGGGCTTGGTATCATCCAAAATAGCGGAGTTGCTGTTGTCGCTAGCATGCTTCTTGCTCCCTTAATGGGGCCAATACTAGGATTTTCACTATCATATGTCGTAAAAGATCGCCGATTAACTCGAAATAGTCTTATAGCAGAAGGTACTGGATTAGGTCTTTCACTTGTGTGTGGACTAATTCTCGGTCTTCTGACCTCGCGTCCAGGCAGACTGCCAGACCAGATGACAGCGCGAGGAAACCCTGGGATCATCGACGTCCTTATTGCACTTTTATCTGGCTTAGCTATTGCATATGCCCTAGGCCGAGGAATTACCTCCTCCCTAGTGGGTGTCGCCATTGCTGCTTCACTGATGCCTCCAGCAGTTAATGTGGGGATAGCATTAATGTGGCGTGAAGTCGAAATTGCCCTTGGGAGCTTGATCCTTCTGCTAGCTAACATTTTGATAATCGATATCGTGAGTATCGGAATGTTTGCAGCCATGAAAATCCAGCCTGTCGGTGTTTTAGCTCCCACTTGGCGAGGTTTAACTCAAGAGCAGGTTCCTAGAAGGTTCTGGTCGAGGTTCTTTGGCCAAAAGAAAAAAAAGAAGCCAGTTCAACCAAAAGAAGTTGAACCACCAAGTGTAAAAGAAACCCCGTCAGCTGAAGAAATATCTGAAAATGCTTAAAGGGAAGAGCTGTATAATCTGTAAGATACTCAAAGTATTCTGAACTTTTTTCTCTGTCGTAATAGAATTACACCCAGCATTGCTAAAATCGTAGCTATTGCACCGAAACCAGGAATAAAAAAGGGAGTGCTTACTGGTGTATTTTTGGGCCAAATTGTGAATTCTGTCTGAAGTATTTCGACCCGGTCCCCTCTGTAGATTCTGTAGTTTATGGTATAGTGTCCCGGACCCTTTAAGTCAGCAGGGGTTAAGGTCCATGCGATTTTTCCACCTGGAGGAATAATGACCTCAATTTCTATACATGGAAGGCCATAAGTAGTACTAGGTCCAGTCTCTTGCGCACGATAAATTATGTCAAAGCAATAACTTGCGTACGCTGGGTAGGAGGCCCGGTTCTCAAAAGTTAAGGTGACATTTTCTCCATCAATGTAGTTTTCTTTGTCAGTGAATAATTCATTGGTAGCCACGATGACAAATTCAGTTTGAAACTTTTGGAGTTGGCCATCATCATAGTGAACACTGTAATTTATTGTGTAATATCCCGGACCCTTCAAATCGGTCGGGGTTAAGACCCATGTGATACTTTCACCAGGAGGAAGTATTACAAGAATTTCAATGCAGGGAATGCCGTAGGTGATACTAGGTCCATTCTTCTGCTCCTTATAGGAAATTTCGAAACAATATCCTGCATTGACTTTACGAGAATCTCGATTTACGAAAGTAAGGGTAATATCCTCTTCTTCAGTGTATATTTCCTTGTCAGTGAACAGTGCTAAGGATGTATATGGCACTCCAACCGTGAAATTCGTAACGAGAGTGTTGCGGGTTTCTTCTACAATTACATAAAAAGTAATCTTGTAATAACCGGAACCCAACAACCCCTCCGATTCTCTGAGCGACCAAGTCACACTTTCGCCAGCGGGAACAGGAATGAGTACCTGTACCTGTATCGCAGGGAGAGAAAAAACAGTGACCTCTCCACTCTCGAGATCCCGAAATTCAATATCAAAAGGAGCGCCATTGGGGAGTATTACATTGATATCTTCGGGACCGTGATTCGCAAAGGTAAGAATAACCTCTTCTCCAATATCATATGTGATCTTATCAGTGAAAAGTTCTAAGTGAGGTTGTTGGAGTGGTACTCCAACGATGAATTTCGTATAGAGGCATTCAAGGGTCTCATCAACATATACTTGAAATATAATAGTATAATAACCGGCTCCCATCAGACCCTCAGATTCCCTGAGTGTCCATGTCATACTTTCACCAGCCTGGACGGAAATAAGCATCGGCGGCGACGGAGATATAATCGGAAGGGAATAGGTGATATGATTATCACCCTCCA
>JABAOC010010059.1_pt1 | contig 11891 bp, 17 predicted proteins | sample 7062161 | NCBI WGS metagenome assembly JABAOC01 (sample SAMN14538625, study PRJNA623070) | marine sediment metagenome | biome: marine biome [ENVO:00000428]; feature: marine pelagic biome [ENVO:01000023]; material: deep marine sediment [ENVO:00002113] | place: India: Gulf of Khambhat ... | reverse complement strand
GTGGGTTCAAATCCCACCGGACCCGCCATTGCCAGTTTAAGGCTTGAATCTCTGTGTTTATGGTCAATGTTGTTTGCTGGTTGGATTTGACCAATTTGACCATTTAGTAAAGTTTTCAGTTTGTTCTGGTCTGTTTTGCAGTATGTGAATTTGCCTTTGCCCTGGTAATGCCTAACTCTAGCATAGGTTATTTTGTTGTACTTGTTGATGAATAGTTGGAGTGACCCTGTGTTTCCACATGCTGGGCACTTCATCTTCACACATTTGTATTTCACCATGCTGTTTCACTTCTGAGTTTGGTTTGTGACCAGTTGACCAGCAGAAGTGGTATTTAAAGACCATTAAAACAAAATTCTGGAAGGACTAGAACACTTCAGCTCCACTTATGCTGACTATTGCTTTTTTATTCACCCTTTTCAAACAACAGGTAGTGATTTGTGCCTAGGGCTACTGATGCATTTCCAGCACAAGCATAGGTATGTAACCTCCAACCTGCCTTTTCCCACTTTTCAATTGCTTTGCTAACATTGTCATGGTGCCCAACAGACACGCATTTCCGCTCTTTCAACAACAACCACCTCAAGATAGAATATTGGGAATTGAAGGTTATTTTGGTTTTCTGGAATGTCTAGAAAACTTTGCTAAATTTAATAGGTCTTGAACAACTACTTGGATATAGTGATGTAGCCAATGAGCATCAAAGGGTTTTACAAAGACTTGCTTGCTCTTGGCTTGCTAATTTCCATACCTATTGTTTTGGTTGCTAGTCTTTACTCTTACTTCACTACTAATGATGCCACATATCTCTATTTGGGGATAGGTATTGCTATTTTAATGGTCTTAGGTGCAATTGCTAAGTATAGATTCTTTGTAGATTATGTATGGACACTAATTAAGAAATGGAAATAGACTGTTCATGCTTTTTCATTGAATAGCAGTTTTGGGTCTAGAAAACTTTGCTCTTTTACCAGTCAAGAAACTTTGACTATAGAGTAGAGATTGGTTAGTCAAGAAACCTTGATAAAAACTCCTTTTAGCAGGAAATTAGCTAGCTTCAATTGGTGCCTATGAAAAGGAAAGCACTGGTACTAGTGATAACCTTAGCAATATTTGCTTCATTACTGGTTAGGGTGCAATCTGCTAAGTCAGTTTCTAATACTATTGTTGTTCCTGATGACTACCTTCAGATTCAAGAGGCAATTGATGCTGCTAATGAAGGGGATACCATATTTGTGAAGAAGGGGTATTATGTGGAAAATCCAGTGATTGACAAATCTGTCTCTTTGGTTGGGGAAGACAGAGATACAACTGTAATTGATGTTACAGCTGGTATGAAGGTGGAGAGAGATAATGTGACTGTAACTGGCTTGACTATTTTTGATGGTCATGACGGAATTTTAGTTGGTGCTAGTTCCTGCAATATTTCGGGAAACAAAATAAAACAAGCAACCCATGGCATAGTAGTATTTGGCAATAATAATCACATAACTAGAAATGTTTTTGAATCAATTGGACTCTCATCAGCAATTCAACTAAATTTTGCATATGAAAATATTGTTAAAAATAACTACATTGAATCATGTGTTGAAGGAATCCAGATTTGGCAAAACAGCAACAACAACACAATTACAGAAAACACAATAAGAAACTGTAAAAACACTGCTGTTAATTTTCAGCATTCAAATAACAATAAACTAATTGGAAATAACATAACAAACTCAGGACTTGGAACATCCATCTATGGTTCCAACAATAACAGCATATGCAAAAACAATTATGTTAACAATACTTTTCAGTTTTCAGCAAATGAATGGTATTATCTCACTTGGGGAAATCCAAGGTCCATCAACATAATTAGTGAAAATTATTGGAGTGACTATAATGGAACAGATTCTAATGGTGATGGGGTAGGTGATGTGCCTTATGTTATTGATGAATACAACATGGACCCATATCCTTTGATGAAACCAGTGGCAATTCCAGTTTCACCCGAACCAACACCTATTGCAGAGCCCTCTCCGACACCAACCTCTTCTCCAGAACCAAACAAGTCTCCAGAACCAACATTCACTCCAGAACCCACAGCAACACCCACTGAAGAACCTCAACAACCAGAACAAGACCTGACAGCTGGTGCAATACTTGCAGCTACATCAATTGCTGTTTTTTTAGGTCTACTGTTCTATTTCATAAAGAAAAGGAAAAGGTGAGAAAATGAAGAGGCAAGTATTGGCACTAACACTCATATTTGCACTTACGCTAGTTTCAGGAGCAAAAGGAGTACAGTTCGATATTTCCCAATTTGAAGGTTTGTCTTATGAACTACCTATAGTCTCTGTGTTGTCTCCTTTTCAAAATGCAACATATAGTGTGCAAGAGGTTCCTTTGAATGTTACAGTTCTGATAAGAAATACTTTTTTCGCAGGTAATATGGAGCGAATGAGGTGGCTTAATTACAGTTTGGATGGACAGACTGCTATTCCGCTCACCTTGATTGTTCCTTCAATGTCTCAATTGCCTTACCCAGTGTATGGAAATAGTATGCTAACTGGCTTGTCGGATGGAAGTCATAATCTGACAATTTTTGGAGAGACATTTATTGGTGGTTTGAATGGCTACTTTAATGAAACTGTCTCTTTCATAGTGGATACATTAAGCACACCAGAACCAGAGCCTTTCTCAATATTCTTAGTCATTGTTTTTGTGATTGGGGCGACTGTTGTTTGTATTGGATTGGGCTTGCTGCTTTACCGAATCAAAAGAAAATAATCTCCAGCACTGGCTTTGGTGCTTCCAGAAAACTTTGCTAAATTAACAAAAAATAAATCCTGAGTAAGGTTTCTAGTTATTAGGTGTGTCCATGTCTAAGTGGATTGTGTTTTTTGCTTTAGCACTCATTTTCAATGTGACAATGGGAGTGAGTTTTGTTTTGGCTAATAATTCCATGTGGGTTTCTATCATTGCAGAAATAGATTATGATCCCTCTCAAGTAGCAGAGGATTCACATGTTGTGCCTTACATTATCATTTCAGATTTTGAGGTGAGTGTAGGGCAAGCGATTTACTCTAATGGAGCTTTTAATCCAGGTCCTCTTCCAACAGTAGTTCCAAATTATCCTTATATGCTGTTTTGGGTTTGTATGGTTGGAAACTTGGTTCTTCTGGTATTGGCATTGGTTCTTTATGAGTTAAACTTTAACAGATTGTTGAAGCAAATGGAAAACAGAATATCAAGAAGTAGAGAAACATCTTGAGACTAGTTTTGGAGCGTAGAGAAAACTTTACTACATTTTTATTTGTCAAGAAACTTTGACTTAGCAATAGAGACTACTTAGTCAAGAAACCTTGATAAAAAGACCTTTTAACCTTAGCAAGTTAGCACTAGTTGGGTGCTCTAATGAAAAGAGCATTAGCTTCAACACTGCTAATAGCTGTTTCTGTTTCTTTAGTTGCTGGAATGCATGCTGTTGAGGTGGGAAGAGCAAATCCCTTAATTGAGGAAAGGTATGACTCTCTTCCCATAATCTCAATTAATTCACCTGAAAATGGAGCATACATCAACAGCATTCTGTTAAATATTACTGTTAAAAAATCTGCAGACTGGTTAAGCATGCCTGTCAGCTTTGGGGGTGATGGACTATCACAGAAACTAGTCTCAGTTAGTATCCACGTAGATGGTAATTTTTACTGGTTAGTTCGGGCAAACAGTGACTTGGTATCTCCCTTCAACTATTCTTTAAATATAACCGACCTAGCGGATGGAAGCCACACAATAATGGTGCAAGCTGAATCCACTGGGGTTGTAAGAGATTGGATATCTTCTAAGGTCTATAGTGTACCCATAGAAAGTGTGTTTGCCACTGTACACTTTACTTTGGATGCTACCCCTCCAGCAATAGTAGTTATGCCATTTGAAAACTTGATATATGATGCAGCTGACATAGCACTTAACTTTACAGTGGCGGAACCATTTTCTCAGATAACATACTGTTTAGATGGACAAAAGAATGTGACTGTTGCTGGAAATACAACATTAACTGACATTCCTTATGGAGAGCATAACATTCGAGTTTTTGCCACAGATGAAGTAGGCAATACTGGTGCTTCAGAAACAATCTATTTCACCATAGAAGAACCACCTGAGCCTTTTCCAACAACATTTATGGCCACTGCCTCTGTAGCATCTGTGGCTGCTATTGGTGTAGGTTTGCTTGTTTACTTTAAGAAAAGGAAAAGGTGAGCATTTGAAGAGAAAAGCAGTAGCACTAGCAATAATCTTGGCGCTTTTTGTTTTATTACTGGTTAGAGTTGAATCTGCTAAGTCAGTTTCTAAGACTCTTGTTGTTCCTGATGATTATCTTCATATTCAAGAAGCAATTAATGCTGCTAATGAAGGGGACACCATATTTGTTAAGAAAGGGTATTATGTGGAAAATCCAGTGATTGACAAATCTGTCTCTTTGGTTGGGGAAGATCGGGATTCAACTGTGATTGATGTTACAGCTGGTATGAAGGTGGAGAGGGATAATGTGACTGTAACTGGCTTGACTATATTTGATGGTTATGACGGAATTTCAGTTGGTGCTAGTTACTGCAATATTTCGGGAAACAAAATAAAACAAGCAACCCATGGCATAGTGGTATTTGGCAATAATAATCAAATAACTGGAAATGTTTTTGAATCAATTGGACTCTCATCAGCAATTCAACTAAATTTCGCATATGAAAATATTGTTAAAAATAACTACATTGAATCATGTGTTGAAGGAATCCAGATTTGGCAAAACAGCAACAACAACACAATTACAGAAAACACAATAAGAAACTGTAAAAACACTGCTGTTAATTTTCAGCATTCAAATAACAATAAACTAATTGGAAATAATATAACAAACTCAGGACTTGGAACATCCATCTATGGTTCCAACAATAACAGCATATGCAAAAACAATTATGTTAACAATACTTTTCAGTTTTCAGCAAATGAATGGTATTATCTCACTTGGGGAAATCCAAGGTCCGTCAACATAATTAGTGAAAATTATTGGAGTGACTATAATGGAACAGATTCTAATGGTGATGGGGTAGGTGATGTGCCTTATGTTATTGATGAATACAATATGGACCCATATCCATTGATGAAACCAGTGGCAATTCCAGCTTTCCCTGAACCAACCTATACTCCAGAACCAACACCAACATTTACTCCAGAACCCACATCAACTCCTACTGAAGAACCTCAACCATCAGAGCAAGATATGACTACAGGTGCAGTATTTGCAGTAACATCAATTGCTGTCTTTCTAGGTTTGCTGTATTACTTTATCAAAAGAAGATAATCCCAGAAAAACACCTTATACCTCTTAAAATATGCTTTATGTGCCTTTAATACTCCATAAATATGCTTTATTTTATTCATGTGCGATATAATGCTGTATATCAATGAAAAAATATGCTAAATATGCTCTATAAACAGTGGAGAATGCTTCTTTCTAGCATGTGTCTGTCTGCTTTCATTTAATACATCCTGATGAAGAAGGCACTAAAAGTCCATGCTATCAACATGATTGCTGCTATTATTAGAAAATAGGTCCAATGGTGTTTTACCTTTTTGAGAATTACCACTCCACCAGCTAGAGTTATGCAGCCTAGTATGAAAAGAAATATCCAGTTATTGTAGAGTAGGTAAGGACGGTTTACCATAATGGCGTAGATTACACTGTAGATGTATGGTGGTATCTCAGTTATTCCCATTGCAACAAAGATTTTTCCTGTTAGTCTCCTGTAGCTGGTATACTTTCGAGTTAGAATTGTGCCTGTTATGAAGATGATTGCTAGAATTGCTATAATAGTAAAAATGTAATTTAACCAGTTGAAGGCTTCGGATTCGGGAATATAGGGTATTGGATTAAGTAGCATGCCACTAGCTAATACTGTTTTGAACAGGTTAAGATTTTCCACTTTGAGCAAAGTGTTTCTCTGCCCGCAAGGTTATTTCTTATTAGAGATTTTTAGTTCTTGGAAACTTTGAATATTTCAGAAGTAAAAGTTAGGTCAACAATGTTTTGGAACTCTATCCTATTCAGCTGAATACTGGTCAAGATAACATCCAGTTGGACAAACATCATTTTGAAACATAGGATATACAGAAAATGACTTGGACTGATAAAACTGAGTATTCTGCTATGTGCTGTTCTTCCAGAAACTACACTATATACACTTGCTACACTCATATTTCATAATAATAATTGTTGAAAGGCTCCTTATCCCAAAGCATGTTACAAACAAAATTTCCAGTAAAGTAGTATTCTATTCCAGAATATTTTGGAAAGAACCTATTCAAACCTTCATTACTGAAAAAATTATTTAAAGATGATTTGGTGCCTTCAAAATGAGTAAACTCCTTAAAAGACTTAAGTTTAGGAAGTTTTTTCTCCACTTCATTGTCATCCAAGCTACTCAGTAAATGTATGTCATTCTTAAGCAGGAATGCAATGTAAGCTTCTTTCAATAATTTCGCTTCAGTGCTCATCAAATAGGTTGCTACATCCGAATTTCTCTCTAGGTAATAATCCTCCTTTAAGCCAATCTTGTCAAGCTTAATGATGTGCTTGCTTCGCTGAAAAGTTTCAAGTTGAATCCCAAGAGTCTTAACTTCATCTAACTTCTCTTCACTAATAAGAAAACTGTCTATTGTCTCTATCATTCTGCTGTAGCATTTATCTTCCCATCTTTTCGTCATGTAATCCCATTGTGTTATGAAGGGAAGAAGACCTTGGGCACTCTCACTCACTGTCTGTCTCTTGCTTAATTTCCTCTTCTTTTTCTGAGGAGAATCAAACACCCGAAAAACATCTTTTATTCTCTCCCTAATTTTGCTATTTTCACCTGCATATTTCAGATACCAAAACAAACCATGAAAGGTCAAGGCAACCATCATTTTTTTGGGCTGTCTGGATTGAGCTATTGTTCTTACCAATCCTCTCTTTTCAAGTTCATCCACAGCCCTTCGAGCTTGAGGGTCATGGAGACTATGTTTATGTTTTGTTGAAATCCCGCGAAGCTCAAGTTTTGACTCCTTAATCTTTTTTCTCAATGAAAGAATTGATTTGGGTCCTTCTATAGCCAGAATCAACAAGATATGCCTTTCATTTCGTCCTAGCATTATGTCTTTCCAAATTATATCGGATATAAATCCATCATAAAGATTAGGAAAGTTCAATTGAACAACATCTGAGCCGTGTGTATTTCTCTAATATTTAAGAATTGCCAACAAATCCTACACTGGACTAGGCTAGACAAAGCTCTTTGTCTAGATTTGTTGGTGTTTTTCAAATGTCATGCAAACCCTAGGTATAGGGTCTGAAAAAGACATAAGAATATAGAGTGAAAGAAAATGACAGAAAATAATCAAGCAGAACAACAACGGAAAAGGATTCATCCAGCTTTAGATTTCACTGATGAACATGCCTACATTGGACAAATAATGAGACAACAAAGGACAAGTATGTATCACATAATAACAGACCAAGGATTTGTCATATCTGTGCAGTCCGAAGCAATGGAAAATAATCGATTGGAGCTAACTCATAAACCATATCCATATGCTGAAATCAGATGGACAACTGAAAGCATAAACAGGTTTTCAAGGCTCAAAAGATTTCCAACTGAAGAATCAATAGCTATTGAAAAGACCGAGCTATTGAATGGTGTAAGAAGCAAGTTTGGAGAATATATAGAATTCACTGACAAAAGATGTTATGATTTCTTCGCCTTATGGACAATAGGAACCTACTGTTTTCCACTTTTCAACACTTACCCCTATGTTCACCTGGTGGGTTTGATGCAGAGTGGAAAATCAAAGCTTCTTTCTCTTTGCAGTTGCATGAGCTTTAATGCCATTCATAGTGCTGACATGACTGGTGCTTGTATATACCGAATAGTAGAACTCAATCGGTGTTCACTGTTAATTGATGAAGCGGAAGCCCTTTCAACAAAAAACATTGAAATAGGAATCAGAAAGTTGTTGTTGTCTGGATATAAAAAGGGTGGAAAAGCCCTCAGAAATGAAAAAGACTCAGCTGGTCATTTTGTTCCGAGAAGCTATGAAATCTATAGTCCAAAAATGATGGCTAACATAGATGGTCTAGAAGAAGTGCTGGCTTCAAGATGCATAACCATTATGATGCATAGAGGTTCCAATGAGGAAATAATCAACAGTGAAGTTGATATCACTGCAAATGTTTGGCAAGATATCCGTGATAACATTTATCCTTTCATTATGATGAATTGGAGAGAGATTAGGCAAAACTACATTGATTTTAAGAATGACACTGGGATTAATGGTAGGGAACTTGAACTTTGGAAACCAATCTTAGCATTGGCAAAATTCTTTGGAAATGAAGTATTTGCAGAGATGAAAGCTTTTGCAATTGAAAAAACAGTCGAGAAAAGCAGAAATTATGTGACTGATGAACAGGTTCTTCTGGAAACTTTGCTGGCAATAACAGGTTCTGATGGCTACTATAGTCTTAAGAAGATAAGAGATGTCATGGCTAATCGTCTTGATTCCAGTGGTTGGTTGCATTACAGGAAGGTTGCAAGACTTTTGAGGGCACTGGGCTTTGGCAGAACTAGAAGGTTGTCTTATGGGACTGAGGTTTGGCTTGAAGCTAAGAAGGTCAAAGAGACAGCTAGAAAGTTTGGGGTTGGTGTAGATAGTGCAGATAGTGAAGTTAAATTGGAGAGAGCAGAAGTGGGAGAGGCAGTCACAATCATTGAGCATGGAGAGAACTAATAATGACTGGAGAAATCAGAACTAAGACTCTTAACAGAGCCCTTGAAGTCTATTATAGGTCGATTGACCAAAACAGAATCTTGACTGTAGATGAGATTAGGCAATCACTTCGCTGCTGCAAGGGAACTGCTAAAGCCTATCAAAGATTTCTAAGAGAGATCTTTCCAGAGGGTCCTTTGGATGAGAACAGATCTGTTGGAGATGAACAAAGATGTTTGATGTAATTACCAAAACTTGGAATCCAGTTATTGGCTGCTTGCATAACTGTGTTTACTGTTGGGCTAGAAAATTAGCTGAAACAAGATTGACTCATATGGAGAAGTACAAGGATGGTTTTAAGCCGAGCATTGCAGAGAAAGAACTCAAGAAGACTTTCCGCAAGCAGTATGTGTTTGCTTGTGACATGGGTGACTTGTTTGGTGACTGGGTTCCTAGAGACTGGGTTCTGAAAGTGCTAGATGCTATAGGAAACAGTCCTTCAAGCTACTTCCTGTTTCTGACAAAGAATCCTAAGAGATATTTTAAATTTCTAGAGGTTTTTCCAGAGAATCTGGTTCTAGGAGCTACTATAGAGACTAACAGGAAATACAAGTTTTCTGATGCTCCTTCAGTAGCTGAAAGGTACAAGTGCATGGTTGAATTACCATACAAAAGAAAGCTGGTTTCAGTTGAGCCTATAATAGATTTTGATCCAGATGTCTTTCTAGGTTGGTTAAAGGCTATTTCTCCTGTTGTAGTTCATGTTGGCTATGCTAATCACAATCACCATCTACCTGAACCAAGCCTTAACAAAACTCTAGAATTAATTGCCGAGCTTGAACGCTTTACGAAAGTAAAGACTCTTAGAATGAGAGAAAAATATTATGAATAGTACTTTGGAAGTGAATGTTATGCAAACTGGTTTTGGAAAAGACGGCAAGGTTGGTTCTCCTGTGACTCATAGAGGTTATCATCTTGATGAAGTAATCTCTGCTTTACAGAAGGAAATCAGAAGAGGTAAAGAATATGAGGCTGTTTACTGGGCTGTTGAACTGGAGAGTTTTAATGCTAGGGCTTTGTGGAATAGGCTTAGGGTTATTGCATCTGAGGACGTTGGGGTTGCAGAGCCTCATGCACCTTTAATTGTTAATGCATTGGAATCAGCTTATTGGTATGCCAAAGAGAAAGGGAAGGATGAATGCAGGTTGTTCTTTGTTAATGCAGTTTTAATCTTAGCTAAAGCTCCTAAGTGCAGGGTAGCTGATGACTTGACGATTACTTTGTATGGCAACATGGAGAGGGGTGAGAGGTTGGAGATGCCTGATTACGCTTTAGATAAGCATACATTTAGAGGTAGAAGGATGGGTAGGGGAATGGAGCATTTTGTTGAAGAGGGATCTAAGATTACTAATGAAGGAGCACCTAATCCTTACAAGGAAACAGCAAAAGAATTTCTGTTAAAAGATGAAGAAGATAAGAAGTAGTCTCTATACCTTGTTTTATCTACACTAAATTCACTAACTACATTTGCAGTTATCTTTTTATGAGATCAAATAATTTGGTTTCTAGCTTCAATACTCAATTATTTGAAATTTGGGTTTCCTTCTCTGTAAAATCTGAATTTGTTGCAAGAATTGACTTGGAATAGTTTGAGCAGGATAAACAGGAATTCTGCTCTGAAGCTGTTGCATTACTCTTTTCAAAGAATTTTCGATTGGACTGAAAAACAGTGAGTCATTATCCATTAAGATTTTCGAAAATTGATTTGGGTCAAATCTTATTGTGTTTTCTTTACCCTCAAAAAGTACTATTTGTTTATTTTCATTGATTCCAAATAGGGTCTCACTTTTTAGCTTCTTAATAAGAGACGGAACAGCTTTTTCTTTTGTATCATAAATTCGTCCATCAATTATGGAATCTAAATTGAAATAACTTCTGTTATCTGCCTTCTCCAATAGCTGATTGAATTGAGGCAAAACAAAAACTCTTGTGCTATCTAATTTGGCATTACATCCCAACTCAAACAATGAGATAAACTGTTCTACTTTTTCTAGCCAGTATTTTTCATTAAGAAAGCTTTCATCCAACATTACATCTTCATGAATTTTCAACTTATCAGATTTAAAATGAATGTGAGGCATGGCATATTCTCTGCTTCTGGGGTGAATAGAAAGATGCAAACCAGTTTTACCCAAACAGGGAATAATGTAGCAACCACTGCTCTTTTCTAAAATCTTTAGTAGTTTCCAGTGGAAATCACCGAGTTTGATACCCCACTCTTCTGAAGTGGTCATTCCATTTAACTGTCCTAAATCTGGGTATCTTCAATTAATGTATTGTATTGGCGTCTTTAGAATGTTTTTGAAGTGAAATTATTTTAACTCTGCTCTGTGGGGTTCTGTCTGTCACTTCTGAAGATTGACTTTTATTCACTTATTCAAACAAAAGAGATCTGTGGTGTTGTGTTTGGCTTACAGGGAAGTCTTTGGATGGTAAGTGGATTTGTAGTTGGAATTGTGGTTTTGAAAGTTGGGANNCTAGGCATGAAAACAAATGTGAATGTTAAGGTTTAATGAAAAACTATGAGCTAAAGATTCTCAGCAGTCTAACAAAGATTTGTGTATGTAGAGTGGTGTAGTCTCATTGTTCTATTGGTAACTGCACATAAACTTCTTCTTGTTTCTCTATTTGTTCTATTTTCTCCTCTAACTTACTGAGTTTCTCTTTGAGTATTGTCTCATTCTTTTTAATCTGCCTTAAAACCATTGTAACTGCATAAAAGGGTATGGCAATGGCACTGCCTGCAGCTAGAACCAAAGCATATTCTTGAACTCCATAGAACCATTCATAAGCACTGAAGATAGATGCAACTATTGCTAGAAGAAGAGTTGTTACTAATAGGAAACTGTTTTCTTCTTTCATGTTTGGGTAGTTTCCAATTTTAGCAAATTTAAGATTTGTTAAGTTTATGTATGTAGTTCAGATAATGAAGTGTCCTATGTGTGGTGGACTTAATCTAAGATTACTTTTTCAATCAGCTAAAACTTGAAATGTTTGTGATGAGTATATTGGTTTATTGGCGTCTTTGTGAGTAGGAGAGGTATTTTCAGTAATCC
>JABAOC010008367.1_pt4 | contig 11892 bp, 11 predicted proteins | sample 7062161 | NCBI WGS metagenome assembly JABAOC01 (sample SAMN14538625, study PRJNA623070) | marine sediment metagenome | biome: marine biome [ENVO:00000428]; feature: marine pelagic biome [ENVO:01000023]; material: deep marine sediment [ENVO:00002113] | place: India: Gulf of Khambhat ... | reverse complement strand
TCGCTTGAGACGCGTGCGCCGAAGGGGAACGTGAGGGTCGTCTTGAGCAGCGAGGACGCGCTGCAGTTGGCCCGGGAGAATCCGGGCAGGACCGTGGTTTTCATCGCGGTCGGATTCGAGACGACGGCCCCCGCGACCGCCGTGGTCGTCCGGGAAGCGGCCCACGAAGGCATCGGCAATTTTTGCATCCTCAGCGGTCACAAACTCGTTCTTCCCGCAATGCGGGCGCTGCTGAGTGGCAGGAACGACCGTATCGACGCTTTCCTGTGCCCGGGACACGTCAGTGTCATCATCGGCTCGGGCGCGTTTGCCGAGATTGTGGAGGATTACCGTCGGCCCTGTGTGGTGGCGGGCTTTGAGCCGCTGCAGATCATCGAGGGCCTGGCTGAGATCTGCCGTCAACTCCTGGTTGGGAAGGCCGAGGTGAAATCCGTCTATGGCGCGGTCGTGACGGAAAAGGGCAATGTAGCGGCTCAGCGAGTCATTGCGGCGTGCTTCGAGCCGGTCGGCGGGTATTGGCGCGGCCTTGGCAAAATAGAGAAGAGTACGCTGGGCCTCAAGGGGGAATATAGTCAATTCGATGCGTTCAAGCGGTTCGGCGTAGAGGACGTGCCGGGCAAGGACGGCAGCGGATGCCGGTGCGGTGAGGTCCTGTGCGGACTGATCGAGCCGACTCAATGCCCGTTGTTCGGCACGCGCTGCACCACGCAACAGCCGGTCGGCCCGTGCATGGTCAGCTCGGAAGGAACCTGCGCCGCGTGGTTCAAGTACGGGCGGAGGAAGTGACGCGCGCGATGGCAATCGAGCCCGAAAGAATCCTGCTTGCTCACGGCGGCGGCGGCCAGCTCACCAGCCGGCTCATCCGCGAGCATATTCTGCCGAAGTTCAGAAATGAAGCGCTGGCAGAGCTCGGTGATTCAGCCGATCTGAGATTATCCTCCGACGCGATTTGTTTCACGACCGACAGCTATGTCGTCAAGCCGTTGTTCTTCAAAGGCGGCGATATCGGCAAGCTCGCCGTCTGCGGGACCGTGAACGACCTGGCAGTATCGGGCTCGCAACCCGTTGCCCTCTCTTTGTCGTTGATTATCGAAGAGGGGTTCGAATTCGCTTTGCTGGAGAAGATCCTGCACAGTGCGGGCGAGACGGCTCAGAATAATAACGTGAGCATCGTAACGGGAGACACCAAGACGGTCGAGCGTGGTTCGGCCGATAGTATCTTCATCAATACCTCCGGCATCGGTATCAAGCTGCCCCAAGTGGAGCTTGGGCTGGGCAGGATTCAGATTGGGGATGTCATTCTTATCAATGGCACCATCGGCGACCACGGCATGACGATTATCTCTCAACGGGAAGGAATCAGCTTTGAATCGCAGTTGGAGAGCGACTGTGCCGGTCTGGCGGAGTTGACGTGCCGCCTGTTTGGGACGGTGCCGGGCATCCGGTTCATGCGGGACCCCACGCGCGGGGGATTGGCCGCGACGCTCAATGAGATCGTCGAAGGCAGTCGCCTGAGCGTAGAGATTGACGAAAGAAGGATTCCCGTCCGCCCGTCGGTCCAGGCGGCCGCCGACATGCTCGGCTTTGACGTGTTGAACGTCGCGAATGAGGGCAAGTTTGTCGCTGTTGTTTCGCCTGATACGGCGGACGAGTGCCTGCGGATCTGCCGGGGCCATCCTCTGGGCAAGGACGCCGGCATCATCGGCGAAATCGTCCGGACGCGTGATGTGCCTCTTGTGGAACTCAGGACGAAGATCGGGGGCCGGCGGGTGGTGCAGATGCCCTACGGGCGCGAGTTGCCGAGGATTTGCTGATGCACGAGACGGCCGTGGCTCAGAGTCTGGTGGAGGTGATCTCGCAGGAGGCCGAGAAGCGCCACGCCCGGCCGGTCCGCGCGAAGATAAGCTGTGGTGAGTTGAATGCGATCAATGACGAGGTGCTTTCTTTCGCCTTCGACGCGGTGGCCCAGGGCACGCCGTGTGAAGGGCTGAAACTGCAAATCGAGCACAAGTCGCTGCAAGCTCAATGTGACACATGCGGCAGCACGTTCCGCATCAGTCTGGCCGCGGTGACTTGCCCTGAGTGCGGCGGCAATGATTTCAAGCTGCTGCCCGACGCCCCGTTGATTCTGGAACAGATCGAGTTCGAAGGAACAGAGGATGGAGAAGGCTGACATCGGCAGGAAGATACTGAGCGCCAACGAAACCTATGCGCTGAGGAACAGTCAGCTTCTGGCGGCGCACGAGAAGCGATGTTTCAATATCATCTCTTCTCCAGGCTCCGGCAAGACGACGATTCTCGTACGGACCATCACCGACCTGGCCGGCTCAATCCGGATAGGTGTCATCGAAGGTGATATTCAGACGGATCTCGACGCCCAGAGGATCAGGGCTACGAATGCCCCAGCTATCCAAATCAACACCGAGGGGGCGTGCCATCTGTCTGCCGAGCAGGTGAACCGCGCCCTGATGGGACTGCCTCTCGACGGCGTGGACATCATCTTCATTGAGAATGTCGGTAATCTTGTGTGTCCTTCGGCCTTCGAATTGGGGGAAAATGGGAAGATTGTCGTGCTCTCGATTCCCGAGGGAGATGATAAACCGGCGAAATATCCTGCCATCTTTGCCAAGTCGAAGGTGCTTCTTGTGAATAAGATGGACCTGCTCGCCGGTGGCTCTCAGGTTGACTTTGACCTTGACCGTGTGAGGATCGACGCGCGACGGCTTAATAAGAGCATTGAGATATTTCCGGTCTCGGCGAAAACCGGCGCGGGCATGCAGAATTGGTATGATTGGCTGACGGACCGAGTGCGTGCATCGCGGTGATAACCCCGTGCGCTGTGCAACAGGTGGTTTACACGTGGCTACCGCTGCATTTTGCGGTAGAGATGGTGCTCGCGAACGTATTTGAGCACTTCGGGATGAAGCATTCCACTGACGTCTGCGCCGGTCGCCAGTCGTCTTCGTACTTCCGTGCTGCTGATATCGACAAGCGGCGTCTGAATGACATCGCGCTTCAGCTTGGCCACGCGCTGGGCTCCCCATACCGGCGTGAACCGGTCGAAGTCCGGTGCATAACCGGGTCGCTGCATGGTTGTCAGGTTGCATTCATCGATCAGTTCCCGGACGTTGTGCCAGTGTACGAGGTCTTCGATGCTGTCGGCTCCGAGCAGCCAGTGAATTGCCGTCCCGGGGCCGTACTCCCGTTGGAACTGTCGCACGGTATCGAGTGTGTAACTCGGGGCGGGCCGCTTCAGCTCGCAATCGCTGACGACGAACGCATCGTTGCTTGCGATGGCCAACTCGATCATTCGCAATCGGTCGTCATCGCGCGCGGACGGAAAGAACCCTTTGAGCGGGGAGATCTTGGCCGGAATGAAGATGACTTTCTCCGCATCGATCTGTTGCACGGCGGCGCCGGCGACTCTCGTATGGCCCAGATGAATAGGATCGAACGTGCCGCCGAACAATGCGATTCTTCTTTTCGCCATAGATTATTAACAGCAAATCTGTGCGTTTCTTCCGTCGTTGAACGTGGAAACCGGAACGATTCTTCTGTGCCACAACGAATCAGAGAATACCGTGTGACTGCAAAAGTCAAGCGACTTCTCATTCTTTTCTGCGGCGTGGATCCACGGCATCACCGGGTCACCGGCACAGACGCTCTGTGCTCGGCGACGTGGTGTGTGACGTGCGCGCAAACTGCCAATATTTGCATCCGTTGCCGGGTTTCGCTCACAATCCTGATGTCGCGACATATCGCGGAGCAAAGCATCCGTGTTCGCGCGTCGTGTCTCTCGACGGCATGGATGACATGGCGCGCGCGACGGTCCAGAAAAATTTTTATGAAGGATTCGCAAATGTTTGGACGATAAAGAGCATAAGAATTGTTATCATATCTGATAATGATGTTGACAATGACTTGGCCGGCAATTTTAGTGGTATTCAGTGAAGGTAATGCAGTAAAGAATCATTCAGTGGTCAACTTGAAGGAGAAAAGTAATGGCCAAGAAGAAGAAAGCAGCAAAGAAGAAGAAAGCAGCAAAGAAGAGGACGACCAAGAAGGCAGCCAAGAAGAAGACAAAAAAGAGGTAAAGTGACAGTCAGTTGAGCCTGTCTGTTACCGGTCGTCGGCTGCGGCCGACGGAGGCGGCAATTCTTGAGGCTCTACTCAGGTTGTCCTGAGTGAGCGAGAATCGAAAAACCATCCGCATTGCAGCAGGCTTTCAGGAAGTGGAAGATTCTCCTGACGGGGGCATCTTCCACTTTTTTTGCGCGCGACGTTCACGGGTACGATTCGGCCGCACCCGCGCTGATGTGTGCACGCGTGTTTCGTGGCAAGCCATGCACGTCGAAAACGGCAGGGGCGAATAATCATTCGCCCCTGCCAGCATCTGGCCAGATGCTTCGAGGAAAAGGGGTCTTGCGGGGAGCGGCACAGATGGCCATAAGTACTGCATATGCCGTTACTTATAAGCAAGACGCACCGGAGGGTGCTATCATCTTCCTGACACCAATCGCGAGGCGGCGCAGCGACTGAACATGACCGAAGGCGCTTGCCCGGCACAGAACATGGTCGCGCACAGCGCGTCTGAATTCACCCTGGTTCCTTGTAATTGAGCCTGATTCCTCTATACTGAGGCGAAGCGCCGGAGAATGCAGGATTCTGCGGCGGCCGATGAAACACGACTTCAGGAAAGACTCTCTATGGATGCGTTCAACTACCGTCGCGGCAGGCTCTTCGTCGAAGGGGTCGATGTCAGTCGCGTCGCCGCGGAGGTGGGCACTCCTGTCTATATCTACAGCGCGGGCACATTCGAAGCTCATCTTCGCAAGATGCAGCAGGCGTACAGGGAACTCGAAACCACCATCTGCTTCTCGGTCAAGGCCTGCGGCAACGTGCATATCCTGAGGCTCATGGCCGAGCGGGGCAGCGGATTCGATATTGTCAGCGGCGGTGAACTGTATCGTGTTCTCCAGGCGGGCGGTGACCCGGCAAAAATCGTCTATGCCGGCGTGGGCAAGACCGATGGGGAGATCGTCGAGGCGTTCCGGGCCGCCATCGGATACTTCAACATCGAGTCGGAGCAGGAACTGGAAAATTTCATCCGTCTGGTCCGGGAGCACGTGCCGGAAGGGGGCGTAAAGCCCCGGGCCGCGCTGCGCGTGAATCCGGATGTCGACTACCAGACGCATGCCTTCCTGACCACGGGGAAAAGGGAGACCAAATTCGGCGTCGATATCGATCGGGCGGCGCGCGTCTTCGAGAAGTATGGGAACTATCCCTCGATCCGATTGTGCGCCGTTCACGTCCATCTCGGCACGGGAGGCAAAACGATTGACCCGTTTGTCGAAGCCGTGAAGAAGGCCCTGGCGCTCATCGACCGGCTTCGGGAAAAGGGACAGGTGATCGAGGCCCTGGACCTGGGCGGCGGATACGGGGCCGACTACGAGACGCAGACCGTACCCTCGGCACAAGAGTACGCGGCCGGGATCGTGCCTTTGCTGAAAGGCAGAGATCTCAAGCTCATCCTCGAGCCCGGCAAGAGCATCAGTGCCAACGCGGGCATTCTGCTGACGCGAGTCCTGTACACCAAGCAGGGGGGGAGCAAGAAGTTCGTCATTGTCGACGCGGGCATGAACGATCTCATTCGCCCATCGCTCTATGACGCCTTCCACTTCGTCTGGCCGGCGACCGTCGAAACCCGGTTTGTGCCTTCGACGCGCAGCAAAGACCCGCGCATCGAAGGCAGCGAGGTCGTCGATATCGTCGGGCCGATTTGTGAGGGCGCCGATTTTCTGGCGAAGGACCGGCCCATTCCTCCGGTGCAGCGGGGGGATCTGGTCGCTGTCTTCACGACGGGCGCCTACGGATTCACCATGAGCAGCAACTACAACGCCCGGCCCCGTGCCCCGGAAGTCCTCGTGGCCGGCGACCGATTCCAGATCATTCGAAGGCGGGAGACCTACGAAGACCTGGTGGCTCTGGAGAAGTAATAGCCGTTCGCTGGACCGAGTGCGGCGTGGATATCTCGAAGCGATCGGGCGTTCATCGTGGTGTGCGGAAGGCCGGACGCTCGCCGGCCGGGGACTTCATGGACCACCATTCCCAGACCCCCTTCTATTGCCAAGGGAATAAGACGGCGATACAATACACCGGTTGACCTCGTTTGGAGTGGTCCTGTCCGTAGGAGATAGAGTCATGAGAGTGTCGCCACGTCTACACACCGCTGCATTGTCCTTCACGCTCTTGACCCACGTTTTCGTGACGGCTGCCCCAAGCTCGTCTCAGGAGCTGGCCACGCAGATACTCGACGCCGCCGGCGTCAAGGGCGGGCTTATTGTCCATGTAGGTTGTGGCGATGGCAAGCTTACGGCGGCGTTGCGCGCCGGTGACGGCTACATCGTCCACGGTCTCGACGGGGACCCGACGAAAGTCGCTGCGGCACGCAGGCATATGCAGGCGCTGGGGCGGTACGGCGACGTGTCGGCGGAGTGCTGGTCTGGTGACCGGCTGCCTTACATCGACAACCTGGTCAACCTCGTTGTCTCCGAAGACCTCGGCGGCCTGTCGCCGTCCGAAGTCATGCGTGTTCTGGCCCCCGGTGGCGTGGCCTACGTCAAATCGGAAGGCCACTGGACAAAGGCGGTAAAGCCCCGGCCGCGGGAGATCGATGAATGGACGCATTATCTGCACGACCCCGGCAACAACGCGGTGGCCCACGATAGTGTCATCGAGCCCCCCAGCCGCTATCAGTGGCTGGCCGGGCCACGCTACTCCCGACAACACGATCACATGTCGAGCGTCAGCGCGGTCGTCTCGGCGAATGGACGGCTCTTCTACATCTTCGACGAGGCCCCCCGGGCATCCATCCTCATTCCGCCGAAATGGGGATTGCTTGCACGGGACGCTTTCAATGGCAAGGAACTCTGGCAGCGGGAAATCACGCTTTGGCATCCGCATCTGTGGCGGCTTAAGAGCGGCCCCCAACTGCTGGCCCGCCGCCTGGTCGCGGTGGGTGACCGAGTGTACGTGACCCTGGGCATCGACACGCCGCTGTTCGTGCTGGATGCGGCGACGGGCAGGACAATCCGCACTTATGAGGGAACGAAGGCAACCGAGGAGATACTCTATTGTGATGGGATGCTCATCTTGTCGGTCGCGGGGGAGGGCCAGCCCCTGCGCAGCGACCCGGGAAAACACTACGCCTCGCTGACGGAGATGGAGAAAGACACCACCAATCCGCTGTGGACCCAGGCGCCGCGCACAATCATGGCGATCGATGCCGACTCGGGCCGGGTACTCTGGAAGAAGGAATCGACACTGGTCTCGCTGTCATTGGCGGCCGATGACCGGCGTGTCCTCTTCCATGATGGCGAGAGAATCCGGTGCCTGGACAGGGATAGTGGGCAACCGGCGTGGGTCTCGGAACCGCTGCCGAAGAAAGAAACCATGCGCAGCTCCGGCGGTGCTACGGTGGTTCTGTACGACGATGTGGTCCTGTACAGCGGACAGGCTGGCACGGCGAAGTCCGGGCAGCGTGAAACGAGCATGTTCGCCTTGTCGGTCAAGGACGGCAAGACGCTCTGGGAGGCGCCGCACCATCCGTGTGGGCACATGGGTACGCCGGACGACATCCTGGTGGCCGGCGGGCTGGTGTGGAATGGCGCCGTCGCCCAGGGTACTGACCCGGGCACGATGACCGGTCGGGACGTGCACACGGGCGAAGTGAAGAGGGAGTTCGCGCCCGACGTCCAGACTCACTGGTTCCACCACCGCTGCTATCGAGCCAAGGCAACGGACAAGTACCTGCTCTTCTCGCGCACCGGCATCGAATTCATCGACCATGCGGCCGAACACTGGACTTGCCATCACTGGGTTCGGGGCGCTTGCCATTATGGCATCATGCCTTGCAATGGGCTTATCTACGCACCGCAGCACCCATGCGCGTGTTATATCGAGGCCAAGCTCTCTGGTTTCACGGCCCTGGCCCCGGCATCGCAAACGGCACAGCCGCGTCGCGAGGTGCCTGACGCCGAGCGCTTCACTCGGGGTTCCGCCTACGACGCCGATCTGCGCTCTGCCGCCACGGCCCCGGCCTTGGCCGATTGGCCGACATTCCGGCATGACGCCCCACGCAGCGGGGCGGTGAAAACGAAGGTCCAGCCGGCTGATTTGAAACGCACGTGGAGCACGAGGCTGGGCGGCACGCTCAGCGCGCCGGTCGTCGCCGACGGCAAGCTTCTTGTCGCCTCCGTCCATACTCATAGCATCAACGCGCTCGATGCCGCCACGGGCAAGGAGCTCTGGAGCTTCACCGCGGGTGGTCGCATTGACTCGCCGCCGACGATCTGGCGTGGCCGTGCCTTGTTTGGCTCTGCCGACGGCCATGTCTACTGCCTCAACGCCGCTGATGGCAGGTTGATGTGGCGGTATCGCGCGGCGCCGGAGGACCAGCGGATGATGGCTCTCGAACAGGTCGAGTCGGTGTGGCCGGTACATGGCAGCGTTCTGGTGCAGGACGACGTGCTCTACTGCGTTGCCGGGCGGTCGATGTTCCTGGACGGCGGTCTTCGGCTGCTGCGTCTCGACCCGAGGACGGGCCGGAAGCTCTCCGAGACGGTTCTCGATGACAAGGACCCCGACACGCAGCAGAACCTCCAGTCGCACATCCAGGGTCTGAACATGCCCGTCGCGCTGCCGGACATTCTATCGTGCGACGGCCGGTACGTGTACATGCGGTCCCTGCCGTTCGACCTGCAGGGCAAACGGAAGTACGTCGCCTACGTCCCGGTCAAGGAGCAACAGGGCGACGACCTTCACCTCTTCTGCCCGACGGGCTTCCTGGACGATTCGCTGTGGCATCGGACGTACTGGGGTTACGGTCGCGCCTGGGCTTCCGGCGCCGGCGGCTACCATCAGGCCGGTCGGGTGATTCCCGCCGGTCGGCCGCTGGTGTTCGATGATGAGAATGTATACGGTTACGGCCGGCTCTGGCAGTACTACCGCTGGACGACGCCGCTGGAGTTTCATCTCTTCGCCGCGAAGAAGCAGCCGGAGATCGTCAACGCGGGGAGGGAGCAGAAAGCGGTCAGGAAGGCCGGAAAGCGGGTGGGCTCGAGGGCGACTCCCGTGACGCGGTTCGTTCCGGAGTGGTCCGACAACGTCTCGGTGCAGGTCAACTCTATGGTACTGACGGATGATGCGGTCTTTGCCGCTGGTCCGCCTGATGTAGCGGATGAAGAGGAATCGGTCAAGACATTGTCCCGCCCGGAGACACAAAAGGCGCTGGCCGAGCAATCGGCGGCCTTCGAAGGAAAGCGGGGCGCTTTGCTGATTGCCGTATCCCGAGATGTTGGAAAGAAGCTCACCGCCTACCGCCTCGATTTCGTGCCGCGCTTCGACGGCCTCATCGCCGCGAAGGGGCGGTTGTACGTATCCACCCTTGAAGGGGAAGTAGTCTGCCTGAGTAGCGCTGCCGGCCGTCCCCTTGCGCCAGCCGAAGGCGCCGTTGTGGCGGCCCGGAAATAGAATTTGCAGAGCGACTTGCTGCCTGCAGGCTGTGCGGAGTCATACGGATTAGGANNTCCTGAGGCGAAGCCGAAGGATCTGGCCTCCGAATGGGAGGTTTCTCTCGCTCCCGGCCCAGATCCTTGGGGCCCCCAAACGCATCCCTTCGCGTTTGGGGAACCCCCTTCACTCCGCTGCGCTCCGTTCAGGATGACAGACCACGCACGAATTAATCATAGTCGGTATCATTTGGGTCTTGGGCGATGTCTTGACCTCGTTGAACCGGAGAGAGGAGAAACGGCGGGCATGAAGGCCGGCGTTCATGACAGGACGATTCGGTGCGGCGTCAGAGGTTTCTCTCGACGAATCCCGTGTCGATTTTGCCTTTGACGAACAGGTTGTGAGAGAGGATTTCCAGGCAGGCGGGAATGGTCGTCTTGACGGGTCGAATGGTGAATTCCTGCAGGGCCCGCCGCATCGTGGCAATCGCCTCCGCTCGCGTTTTCTGATAGACAATCAGTTTGGCGATCAGCGAATCGTAATGGGGGGAAACCGTCCAGCCCTGACAGGCGTGCGTATCCACGCGCACGCCGGGGCCGCCGGGGGCGATGTACTCCGTAATGGTGCCGGGGCAGGGCGAAAAGTTGTTCGCCGGATCCTCGGCGTTGATCCGGCACTCAATCGCCACTCCCTGGTGCCGGATGTTCTTCTGACGCAGCTTGATCGCGTGTCCGCTGGCGATCTTGATCTGCCATTTGATAAGGTCGTGGCCCGTGACCATCTCGGTGACGGGATGCTCGACCTGGATACGGGTGTTGACCTCAATGAAGTAGAACTTGTTGTCCTTGTCCAGAAGGAACTCGACCGTCGCGGCGTTCACGTATTTGGCCTCTCGGATCAGGCGCAGCGCCGCCTCGGCGAGGCGCTGCCGGTCGCGTTCCTCCAGCACGGGGCAGGGCGACTCCTCGATCATCTTTTGATGACGCCTCTGGATGGAACAGTCCCGCTCATAGAAGTGCAGCGCATTGCCCTCCTGGTCGGCGAGCACTTGGACCTCCACGTGTCTCGGCTCGACCACGAACTTCTCCAGATAGACGCTGCTCTCGCCAAAAGCGGCCTCCGCTTCCATGCGTGCCGCATTGAATGCCGCGCGGAGGCTGACGTCGTTGTGCACGACGCGCATGCCGCGACCGCCGCCGCCTGCGACGGCCTTGATGATGATGGGGTACCCGATCTGGCCGGCGAGTTTCAAAGCTTCCGTCTCGTTCGGGATGACTCCTTCCGAGCCGGGGACGACGGGTACTTTGGCTTTGCGTGCGAGTTTGCGGGCTTCGACCTTGTCGCCCAACAGCCTCATGGCCTCGACCGGCGGGCCGATGAAGATGATGCCGCAGTCCCGGCAGATCTCCGCAAAATTGACGTTCTCAGCGAGGAACCCGTAACCCGGGTGGATCGCGTCGACGTTGGTGATCTCCGCCGCGCTGATAATCCGCGGGATGTTGAGATAGCTCTGGTCGCAGTCGGGCGGTCCGATGCAGATCGACTCATCCGCGAGCCGCAGGTAAGGAGCATTCCTGTCGGCCTCGGAGTAGACGGCCACCGTCTCGACCCCCAGCTCCCGGCAGGCCCGAATGACCCGCAGCGCGATCTCACCACGGTTGGCGACAAGGACTCTTGATAGCATTTCCCGTGACTCTTCTCTCTCTGGAACTGAGGACCATCGCGTTCCGATCCTGTGCGGCAAATGACCTGGCCATCGCGGTTCAGTCCGGCCTGACCCTGAAAAGGACCTGGCCGTATTCGACGGCCTGTCCGTTCGTGGCGACCTTCTCTACGATGGCGCCGCTGACCTCGGCCTTGATCTCATTCATAACTTTCATGGCCTCGATAATGCAGACGACCGTCTGCGAATCCACGTGGGAGCCGGGCTCGACGTACGGGTCGGAATCGGGGCTGGGCGCCTCGTAGAAAGTGCCGACCAGGGGCGACTTGATCTCCAGCAGTCCTTCCCCCTTCGAGCCCGCCGGGACTTGCCCGGCCAATGCCGTCTGCGCCTGCGGTGTCAGGATCGGTATGGCCGCCCCGGGCAGGGAGACCCCCGGCTGCGGCGGTTGAGCCCGCTCCAGAGCGATCCGGTCCTCGCCATGCTGGATGTCGATCTTCACGAGATCGTTTTCCTTCATGATATGGAGAAGCTCTTTTATTCTCTCGATATCAACGTCTCTTTCAGCCATCACGGCATCCTTTCTGGACACCCGAACGGGAAACCAGACTCGCTGCGACAAGTCCCCTGAGAAACCCAGGCGACCGTCTGACGGTAGCACCAGTATAATCACGGCGGGGGCCTCTGCAAGCCAATTCCAGGCACGCCGGCAGAGGGGG
>JABAOC010000179.1_pt1 | contig 11898 bp, 11 predicted proteins | sample 7062161 | NCBI WGS metagenome assembly JABAOC01 (sample SAMN14538625, study PRJNA623070) | marine sediment metagenome | biome: marine biome [ENVO:00000428]; feature: marine pelagic biome [ENVO:01000023]; material: deep marine sediment [ENVO:00002113] | place: India: Gulf of Khambhat ... | reverse complement strand
ATGACCGAGTCGTACTCCCGCATCTGTTCTCTCAAACCCGTGATCTTTTTTAACCACGCATCATAGATCGATCCCATGCTGAGATAATAGAGGGCGTGGCCGAGGGGAACCAGATCGTAGATGTAATAATCATACTTTCCTTCCACCACAATATCGACAACGGCATCGAATATGGCGCTTTCTTCCATGGCCGGTTCGGCAGAGGCTGCGTCGATATAATGCTCGATTTCCTCAGGGATCCTATCCATCCCATACATGTCGATAATCTTCTGGCGGATCTCTTTCTGATATTCCTTGATCCTCTGATCCGCATCAATCTCCTGAGCATAGAGGTTTGGCATGATCTCGATGGCACCCTTGCCAAAGATGTCCTGTTCGAAAATGTCGCTCAGGGAGGCCTGGGGATCCACCGAAAAGACGAGAACCTTTTTGCCTTGCTGGGCCAGCCAGTAAGCCGTGGCAGCGGAGAATGTGGTTTTCCCCAATCCACCTTTTCCCCCGTACATCACGTATTTCCGATTCGGGTATTTCTGGAACATCTCTGCCAGAGACATGGCAACCTCCTTGGGACACGACAGAATCAGCGGGGATCGACAAATGGGTTGGAAACCCGGGAAGGGCTCCCAGTATTATCTGTCCGGAGGGAGGAAACAAAGACCCCCTTTCTGGAGGCCGCAGGTGTTGGCCTGTTCTAGTACATCGAATCCATCAAATCCTTTTCCCGGAGCATCCTCCGCTTCCAGGTTTTGATTTGAGGAACGACGTAAGGCAAGAGGCGAAGAGAGTAATAAGGCGGCAACACAGGAACCCCCAGCATATCGCCCATGGTGATCAAAATGAAGAGGTGTTCCATGCTGGAACGGGTTTTTAGAGCCTGGCGGGCCATGCCGTGAGTGGCCATGCCATAGGTAAAATCCCTAAGAAATCCGACGACCTTGCTCCCTACTCCCTCTTTTTTCTGTTTTGTCGATTTGTCTTTGGCCATGCTAACTTCTCCGATTTATTCTGTATTCCTTTTTTCAATCTTTCAGAATATCAAGAAGATCTCTCGGTTTCAGGGTTTTCTTCTTCCAATGGGGGAACCGTGCAGTGTAGTAGGGAATCAATCTAAAGGAGTAAAACCCTGGGAAAACAGGGACACCGATTGTCTCTCCCATCGTAAAAAGCACAAAAACATCCTCGAACTCGGCCTTCTGTTCATACACCCCTGATACCCAGCCGTGCAAGAAGAAGCCGTAGAGAAAATCCTTTAATCCCTGCAGAAATCCACCCTTTTTGATGTACCTAGCCATCCTCTTTGTCATTCGACCTGTGCAATCAAAGCAAATCTAGGATAAAACCTATTGAAATCAAATGCAAGATCAAAAAATATAGGGGGCTCCGCCCGTGACGAGCCCCCTCTGCCAATTTTTTGCTCGAACAGCCCCTACGCTTTGGCCTCTGCGGCCTCTGGAGGGACTTTCCCGTATTCTGTCTTGTATTTCTGAAAGGCCTTATAGCCGTCCCAGGCCAGAATCACGGCGAGAATGATGAGCAGAATGCCAAGTCCGGCTGAAAGCAGATTTCCAAAAAGCTTTGCGCCCGTCACCTGGCCGGTGAAGACCGAAGGAAGGAGCCTAAAGAACGACGTGTAGAACAGCGCCGCTACTGTGGTCGCGTACATGAAGAACATGGGATAAATCGCAATGCGATAGTTTTTCCCCTTAGAGACAAGATAGAGGGTGACCAGGAGCAACGCCAGCGACGCCATCAATTGGTTCGCCCCTCCAAAGAGCACCCAGATGTAAAGCCACGAGCCTGTCTTGATCAGGATGAAGGCAATAATCAACGCTGCGATCGTGGCCACGTGATGGTTCTTGGCAATCCCGATTTTATCTCCCAGAAGTTCTACCGTCGCGACCTTCATGAACCGGAAAACCAGATTGAGCACGGTCAGAAGCAGAATGAGGATCATTGCGCCGGCCAGAGATTTCGCGTATGCAGCCGGGATCCCGAGAGTTCCCATGGCTCCGCCGAGACCCACCGTAAAGATGCCGACAGCGCCACCTTTAAGGGCTGCCAGGTAGCCAGCCGTATTGGCAAAGGCCGTGGCACACACGATCAGGGCGATGATCCCGATGGTAAACTCGGCAAACATGGCTCCAGCAGACACCGGCCTCACATCAACCTCGCGCTCAATCTGCCTGGACGTGGCCGTACTATTGACCAGGCTGTGCCAGCCAGAGATGGCGCCGCACGCAATCGTGACGAACAGGAGCGGCCATAAGGGCCCGATTCCAATGCTCCAATTCGTAAAAGCCGGCAGCGTCATGGGCTTGGCGCCGACCAGGATGCCAATGATTCCAACGATGATCCCAAAATAGACCACATAGACCGAAGAGTAGTTGTAGGGCTGGATGAACATCCAGACCGGAAGAACCGCACTGAAGTAGGCGAAGATGCAGACAGCCACCAACATCACCGTATAAGAACCCTTGATGGGTAGGTAGTTTCCAAGCCAGATTGCCCCGAAGATCAAGACAATAGCTAGAATTGTGGTGCCGATGATGTTCGTTTTGGCCTTGTAAATCATATAGCCCACCAGCAAGCTGACACCGACCACCACGAGCAGGGGGAAAGGAAGGGCTGCATTGCCTGCCAGGCCGTTCGTGGCGAGATGTCCGAACGCGGAGGCGACCAGAAGGAGGTAGAAATAGATAAAGGTCAAGAGAATTCCCCGTGCCCGGGGGGATATCAATTTGTAGCTGATCGCCCCAAAAGTCTCGCCGTCATGTCGGACAGACACCATGGCACTAGAGTAGTCATGGAGCCACCCGATGAAAAGGACTCCCAGTCCCAGCCAGAGCATGGCTGGCAGCCATCCCCACTGCAAGGCAATTATCGGCCCGACGATGGGAGCTCCTCCGGCAATAGAGTTGAGCTGGAAACCATAGAGGACATTCCTGTTGGCAGGCATGAAGTCAACACCGTCCATATACATCTTGGCCGGTGTCGCCTTGTTTGGATCTGCCTCATAGACTCTTCGACTGACCCATCGGGCATAAACAAAGTAGCCAATGCCAACGATGATTGCCCAAAAAACGAGCACCAAGAGAGAGTTCATCTTCATTTACCTCCTTTCAAGTTGATGCTTTGAAACAAAGCAACATGAAAAGAAACAAGATGGAACTCACCAAGAAAGCATTTACCGTTCTCCGATCTCCTCCTTTCGACCTGGAATAAATAGGGTCCCTCTATCACCTCCCTTAACAAAATTTGACGCATCGTAAGACATAATTTGAAACTTGTCAAGAACTATGTTACTTTAGCAATCCCAATCTGCTGGATATACAGCCGGGGGCTAGCCCGGCACCCCCACGAATCAGAGACCCTTTTAGGCTTCGATTGCACCATACAATACGGGGATACTTCTAGAGGTGATGTCATGTACAAGAGAATATTGGTCCCCCTGGATGGAACACCCAACGATAATATCGTTTTGGAACACGTCAAGGATCTGGCCAGGCAGCACCGAGCAGAGCTGACGCTACTTCAGCTCTACCGCATTATGAAAGCGGACGAGCCTTTCATGAAACGTGTTCAGATGGAGATTGGCTCACTGGGTTATCAGGCGAAACAGAAGGCCGAAGCCTACCTGGCCGAACGTGAAGATTCGATGAAGAAAGAAGGTTTCGAGGTATCTGGGATTTTTTTGGTGGTGGAGGACCCTGAAGCTGATGCGATCGTCAAATACGCCGAAGAGAACGGTTTTGATTTAATCGCGTTAACGAATCAGGAGAGAGGAGGAATTAGCCGTTGGTTTTTTGGGAACATCGAAGAGAGGGTTAGAAGAAGATCCTCGTTACCGGTCCTCTTTGTCTCAAAATAGCGGTCTTAGAGGAGAAGCCAATGAATTCTCAAGAAATTCTCGACACATTGAACCGTCTTCTAGAAGCAGAGCTCGCGGCTTTGGAATACTACCGTATTCACGCTGAGGCCATACCGGAGAAAGAGATTGCCGACGGTGTCAGGGGAATCCTTCCCGCAGAGGAGAGCCATGCCATCACCCTTGCCGGACGAATTCGGGAGTTGGGGGGTGCTCCCATTGAGCCTGGGGGGGCAGCGAGCGCCCGGGGCAGGGAGATGGGTGAGAAAAGCAAAGCGAAAGGAACTCTTGAGATGCTGAGGGTGGAAATGGAGCAGGAACAGCAGGCGATAAAGGACTATTCCATTCCGGTGGCAGATATTGTCGACGACATGGTGACCCTGGAAATGCTGGAAGAACATCTCTTTGACGAGATGCGCCACGCCAAGTGGCTGAAGCAGCAGGTTTTGGAGATGGAGGGAAATAGGTAACAGGTACCCGATTGTTGCTGTACTCCAATACTCCAAGGAGGTGAAGCTCCTAAGCCCTAAAAAATCAAGAGACGTGGAGGAGGAGTTGCGGATGGAAGGATTGAAGATGGTAGCAGAGCTGATGGCGATTTCAGCCAAGACCGCTCCGAAGAGCGGTGGCCAAGATTATGTGGCAATCGAGATTGTTGAGGGCGACGCGGTCCAGAGACTGGCAGAGAGTATGGTCAAATTCGGCGAGGATAAGAAGAAAGCCAACTTTGACCGGGATGGAAAGAGCACGAGGGAGAGCGATGTTGTCGTCCTCATCGGGCTTAAAGAAGATAAACCGCTGGGAATCAACTGTGGTGCCTGCGGGTATGCCAGCTGTAAAGAACTGACGCAGGTAAAGAAGGGGGAAGTGGAGTTCAGGGGACCCCACTGTGCCTTCCGGCTCCTCGACATGGGGATCGCCCTGGGATCCGCTGTAAAAACGGCCGGTCTTCTCAACGCGGACAACCGGATCATGTACCGTATCGGGACAGCTGCCAGAAACATGGGATTTGTCGACTGGGAGGTTGTGATGGGTATCCCTCTGTCCGCCACGGGGAAGAGCATATATTTTGACCGATAAGCCGAGCCGCTCCAATCCCTACACTCCCCACGTTCCCTTTAAGATCCGCAAGCCGGGTCAGGCCCTGATCAGGGAAAAGAAGCGATATTGTTTTCTTCGTTGAATTCCGAAATCTGGTTGTCTGTATCGACTTGGACCCAAATGTTTTCAACAGGGTCTGGATAGAAGGGATTGGTGAACTCTAGAGAGATACTCGTCTGAGGGGGAACGGGTGAATCGACAAAAATCCTCAGGTCGCCGGCTTGCTCAGGTTCGGGACGGAGATCAGAAAAGTAGATGTCCGTGTAGAATTGACTGTGAATTTCCTGATCACTCACGTTTGTAATGGAAATCACGGGCCTTTCTGAATCAAGGGCTGCATAACCGGAAGGTGTCAGCTCCGGAGGAGCGTAGATCCTTTTGATTATTGCAACGTGTTTTCGACTATTTCCGAAGCTATCGACCGCGATGACGTAGACCCTGAATTGATCTCCAGGATTGGGTGGCAGATATCGTGGACTAATCCTGAACGGTCTTTGGGCAAGAATGAAGTTCTTATCGGGTAAGATACTGAAAATCACGTGGGAGATGCCGTTTTCATCGTAGGCATCGGCTTCAATCGTATACCCTGGAGAGAGGATATGAACTTTTGAAGGCGCGAGAACGGTCAAAGATGGGGGCATGAAGTCTTCTTTTGTCGGCAACGCAATACCCTTCTCCTCCCCATAGGTGAGGGTTGAACAGGTCAGGATCGTCAGAGCCCCAATGATTCTTTTTTTCATCATGATGTCTCTCCTCACCGAACAAAAAGGCCTTTCATACTCTATCGGCTATTCTCTATGTGAACCTAAGACACAAAAGCCCACTCCCCAGGTCTAGAAAGGAGTAGGCGCCGCCCTCGGTCAAGTTTCTCCTCTGTTACCTCAGGGACTACATACGATTTCCGTGGATATTTTCATTCTAGCAAACCTTCGGACTCTGTCAAGATTTACCCTCACCGGAGTTTCCTGACTCTTTTGATCTATCTTAAAGGCAAGTGGTGCAGACCCCTTTGAGCGTTCCTCCAGATGTTTTATGCTCATAAATCTTAGGCGAAGTGGAAGATAAGCACCTTCAACTGTCAGATCCGCCTCAGGCGAAGAGTTTTGAAGGCGCCTGGAACGAGCCTTGGATTTATCAAAAAACATTTGGGAAAAGCGAAAAGGGAGTCGGACACCTGTTTAATCGGGAAATAGTTTGAAATCCAAACACTTGCTCAATTGCAGGTCTCGTTTTTGAGGAAACTCCGGTTACCCTCAATTGAAGTTTCCCGAATTCTGGAACATTCTCTTGTCCCCTCGACTATCTTTTGCTGAAGACCTTCAGCACGAGCCCCTTTCAGGGTCAGTATCGGATAAGGGCGGTCAATAGGAAAAAGCAACCGAGAACGATGGAAATGGGTTTCCAGTAACCAGCGAGAAAAAAGCCGAGGGGGATGAGGATCACAGCCAGGACAATCCGAACCCCCCTCTCACGTGTTGAGACATTTGTGGTATTTGCCATGGTGACCTCCCCGCACCTAGAGGCATCGGAGCCTCATCCATGCTGAATGGATTAATCCTTCTCTAATTCTATTCCCACGTGTGGAATAATCAACGAGATTTTGACGAGAAGTTCCCTGAGTTTTGCGGAGGCTCGTGTCGACGAACTCGGATTAGGCCTCTACGAGGTTATCATAAATGCCATCGAACATGACAACCTTAGAACACTTTCGAAGAGAAGTGTCGAGCCATGGAGAGAAACAGCCAGCTTCTCGGAAAAAACCTTTGAGCAAAGCCGTGCGAGGCTTTGGAAGGCCTCCGACAATGATTGCCTCTCTCACCCGGTTTCTGTTATCATCAAGATATGATTCAGAAAAAACCGTATTGGCTCAAGAAGAAGATCGATTTCAGGAGCCTGAGAGCCATGGAGCGTGTCGCTAAAGAACTCCATCTCCACACGATTTGTGAGAGTGCCAGGTGTCCCAATCAAAGCGACTGCTATGGGAGAGGGACGGCCACGTTTCTCATCCTTGGAGATCGATGCACCAGAAACTGCGGCTTCTGCAACGTGGTCTGCGATTGGCCCCATCCTGTCGATCCGAAGGAACCGCGTCGGGTGGCGGAGGCGATCAGACGGCTCGGGCTTCGCTACGCCGTGATCACATCGGTGACCCGAGACGATTTGGATGACGGGGGTGCGCAGCACTTTGCCCGGACCATTAGAGCTGTAAAGGCGCTGAATCGTGAAGTCAGGGTGGAGGTCCTTGTTCCGGATTTTCTACATGCCATTGACTGGGTCGTCAAGGCCCGGCCCGATGTCATCAACCATAATCTGGAGACCGTTCCACGTTTGTACAGGCAGGTGAGGCCAGGTGCTGATTATCCGAGGTCTTTAGAACTCCTGGAGAAGGCAAAGAGAGTGGGGAAAGAGATCTATACAAAATCAGGGTTGATGTTAGGACTCGGCGAGGCCGAAGAGGAAGTCGTAAAAGTCATGAGAGACCTGCGTCACGTCGGATGCGATATGTTGACCCTTGGCCAATATCTTGCTCCATCAAAAGCCCATCTGCCGGTTCATGCCTATGTTCATCCCGAAAAATTCAAGACCTACAAAGCGATAGCGGATGACATGGGGTTTTTGTTCGTGGCATCGGGACCATTCGTTCGGAGTTCCTATGCTGCTGAAGCCTGGCTCGGGATGCATTGAAGCCAGCCCGGTTGAGATTATTTCTCACTTTTTTTCAACTGAATCTCGATCGCCAAATCATCACCAACCCGATTCAATTCCGTCTTCAGCTCTTCAAGTGGGGCGTCGTCGGGGACGACCATCTCGATGTCCATCGTGTAAATTGGGGTCCCCGTTTCGGCAGAGGGATGGGATCGGGTCTTCATGTCGATAATGTTGGCTTTGTAATTGGCGAGGAGACGGCACACCTTGAAAACAATTCCCGCCTTGTCTAGACCCTCGGCCATCAACCTGTAAGGCTCTCCTCTCATTTGCTGAGTCTCATGAATCTCCTGAACACTGAGGGGCGTGAAAAAAACGGTGAGGTTCTTTTCTTTTTCTAGGCGTTTACAGCCCGAGGCGAGTCTGTCAACAAGCTCCTTACCACTGCCAGAGAGAAGGATCAACAAGGCGAATTGATTGGCGAGTAAAGTCATGGCTGAGTCTTCCATGTTGCAGCCTGTCTCATAGATCAGTTCGGCCACGTCCGCCACGATTCCGGGCCGATCTTTTCCGATGGCGGAGATGGCAAAGAAAAACCGCATCGGTCCCTCCAAAAAGAATTTACATGGTGTCTCTTCGATTCGAATCGCAAGCTCTGAAAGAAGCCCTGCTCTCTCCAAATTCCGAAGCACGAAACAATTTCGAAATCGTAAATCCAAAGGCTCCGAGGTCCCTTTTGAGTTTGTGTCATTTGATATTGAGAATTGTTTCGGATTTAGATATTCGAATTTCGGATTTATTCATCCAGAATCCTCATCCGGGTGAAACCTCTTTGCCCTTACCGGATTATGATAATACTGTGACTTCATTTTTCAAGCACTTCCCTGAATTCTTCAAGTTGCAACCTTTCTGCAGGAAATCGGCTGATCACAACGGCCTCCTCATGGAGGGGCACCCGTTCGCCCAGTGGAATCTCATCTCTGGCTTTTTTTCCGAACATGGGTCCCGCCTCGGGAAAGATGCCAACTCGAGTCCCTTCCCGGCTACTCTGTTTTTCAACAAGGGCCATCCCAATCTGAAAACCCTCCGAATCGAGGGCGCAGCTCGTGACAGTCCCAATAACCTTTTGGTTCCGGCGATTGACCACCAGAGCCCCGTTCTTGATCATCTTTACACCCTTTGAGGGGACACGGAAACGAACAATTTCCTTGGTCGAGGCGATATCTCTCTCAAAGAGCGCTTCTCGTCCAACAAAATAGGGTTTGTGGTACTTAACGTATGGAGCAAACCCCGCCTCCATGGGAGTGATATCCAGGGGGCCAGCGAGTTCATGCCCGTGAAGGGGAAGACCAGCTTCCGTTCTCAGAGAGTCTCTGGCCCCCAGGCCCGTGGGCTGGAGGCCAAAGGGTTCACCTTTCTTCAAGAGCAAGTTCCAAAATCCGGTTGCCTCCCGGGGGTGGATGAACAGCTCGAACCCGATTTTCTCCCCTGTGTAACCCGTCCGCGCGATCAAAAGCTTCAGCCCCTGTAAATCCATCTCAGTGAACTCCATCTTTCTGAGCCGAGCAAGCCTCTCGGCGTTGCGTACCCTTTTTGTGAGAGAACTGAGGATGTCAAGAGAGCGAGGTCCTTGAATGGCCAAGTTGATCCGTCGGTCCAGTCCTGAAGAGGGATCTTTTAAATCTCGGATGAGGACCGGTCCGGGCGCTTCGATATCGGGGTGCCTTCGATCGATCAGAAATTTCCGAGAGTGAACAGCCTTGAGCCATGCCATGTCCTCATCAGCGTTGGCAGCGTTGACAACGACCATGAAACAATCCTTGCTGCGCCGATAGAGCATGATGTCGTCGATGGCTCGACCCTCGGGGTCTAGAAGATATGCGTACTGACACTCTCCATCCTTGATCCATCGAATGTAATTGCTGGTGACCATGTCAAGAAATGGGATTGCCATTTCCCCGGATATTTCGAAAACCCCCATGTGGGAGAGGTCAAAGAGCCCAGCTCCTTGTCGAACCGTTCGATGTTCCTCAGCGATGGAGGTGTACCATACGGGCATCTCCCACCCCGCGAAGGGGACGAATCTTCGAGTGCGTTTTTTGTGTTCATTATAAAGAAAGCTTTGCTTCAGGGGCTCCTCTTCCCTCTCATACTGAAATTCTGGTTTCGTGTCCCGACCTCGAAAAGCATCAAAGCTCTTCTGGCCCACAAAGTACGGCTTGGAGAGATGGAAGGCCTCCCCACCCTTGGCCTCAAAAAAGGAGACCCCATCCCGGTTCTCGTTTTCTCTTCCGTAATGAGGGAGATTCCTTTGAGCCCTTATGAAGTCACGTAGATAGGTACCGCCGAGCCTCAGGTCCTCCCCGCCCTTTTCGACGAGGCGGCGCCAAATGGCGGGGGCCTTAGCCAATGGCAAAATCAAAAGAAAGTGATAGAGATCAAGGCCTTCTGGAGATCGGGAAATGATGACCTCTCCCCCAGCGGTTCTCCCTCCCCAGAAATGGCCGGCACGGATCGTCGGGATTTCTGGTATTGCCGACTTTAAGATATGTGCGGCTTCTGTGCCGCCAAGCCCAAGTGCCACTCTCTGTCGTGGAGCCTCAACCTCTCTCAGATCCTCGACCACAACAGGGCCCTCAACCTTTTTGAAGACGTCGGTTTCGTCGAAGAGGATATAACCATCGGAGATACCGCGAAACCAGGCCTTGATTCTTTCGGTGTTCTGCGGGTTCGTGATCACCCAATACCGATCCCTCTCCCTACGGTCCGGGTCGAAGCGAAAGAGGTAGATGTCATCGATGATTCTCCCATGGCGATCTAAAACTGCGCTATGGCAGCACCCACCCATTCTGAGATCTGTGATATCCTGGGTCACGAGCTGTTGGAGAAAAGGGAAGGCACGATCCCCCTTCACCTCAAGAATTCCCATGTCGCTCAGGTCCAGAAGAATGGCTTTCTGAGAAGCCGCCTCCCTGGCCATATCCAGGCCTTCACTTCTATCCTGATAGAAGAGTGGAGGCACCGGAGGGCCGTCCAGTGAATGGAAGGCAAAATGGGGATATCCCGTCTTTTCCGTCGTCTCTTCACATCGGCCTTTTTCGGCAAGCCGAGAAACATCTTGCTTGAGTTTTTCGAGAAGATCTAAATCGATCTTCCCCCTCGGCAAAAGCCCGGTCAGCCCGATGTATTGGAAAGGGTGGATGTTAGCGAGCGTTTCGGAGATGATTTTGGCGAGTTTCTCCATCTCCGGAGCCCTCATGCCTCGCTGGCTTACCCAGGGTGTTCCCAGTCGAATTCCACTGGCGTCAGCCGCTGTGGCGTCCCCAGGTATGGTGTTTTTGTTGACGACGATCCCACAGAGGTCGAGAATCCTCGCGGCAATTTCACCCTTCAGGGGAAATTCGTTCGGGGTTTTGATGGCCTTGAGATCGATCACCATGAGATGTGTATCGGTTCCTCCGTAGGCGAGTCGAAGTCCGCATTTCTCCAGAGCTGCTGCCAGGATTCGTGCGTTTTCAACGATTCGTTTCTGAAGCTCTTTGAAAGGTTTTGTGCGGACGATGTTGAAGGCGACCGCCATTGCGGCGAATTTGTTGACATGGGGCCCCCCCTGTTCCCCGGGGAAGACTGCTGTGTCTATTTTCTGGGCCTTTTCCTCGTCGGTTGTGATGATAACGGCTCCCCGAGGCCCGCAGATCGTCTTATGCGTCGTGAAAGTGCTGACGTCGGCGATGCCCACGGGGTTTGGGTAAACGCCGGCAATAGCCATTCCCGCGGTATGGGAGATATCCGCCAAAAGTATGGCTCCGACGGCATCAGCGATCTCACGGAACTTGATCCAGTCCGGGGCCCAAGGGTAGGAAGTATACCCAGCAATAATCATTTTCGGTTTCGTCTCGAGGGCGAGATTCATGATGGCTTCATAGTCGAGCCTTTCCGTGTTTCGACTGACTCCATAAGAAACGATGTTGTATCGCTTACCCGATCGATTGAACTCGCTTCCGTGGGTGAGGTGCCCCCCGTGCGGTAGGGACATGCCCATCACAGTATCCCCGATGGGGACAAAAGCTTCGTAGACGGCATTATTCGCGGCTGCTCCAGCCAGGGGCTGAACGTTGACAAAGATATCCTCGGCTCTGACTCGGCGATTGGCAAAGGAGGCAGCAATTCTCCTTTGCGCCAGCGTCTCTAAGAAATGGACGTAGTCGCATCCCTTGTAAAAACGCCGATCAGCGTACCGACGGTAATAGGCCAGCTGATGGTCAAAATCCTCGATCCGTTCCTCT
>JABAOC010006157.1_pt3 | contig 11900 bp, 10 predicted proteins | sample 7062161 | NCBI WGS metagenome assembly JABAOC01 (sample SAMN14538625, study PRJNA623070) | marine sediment metagenome | biome: marine biome [ENVO:00000428]; feature: marine pelagic biome [ENVO:01000023]; material: deep marine sediment [ENVO:00002113] | place: India: Gulf of Khambhat ... | reverse complement strand
CGGCCCCCTGGCCGATGGTGGCTACCTGTACGTCTGGGTCACCCAGTTCCTGCTGGATGGCCAAGGTGGTGTCCCAAACGTCTTGACCCCATAACCCTCCCGCCTCCCGCAGCTCCGCCTCGTCATCCTTGATCCAGAGGTAGACCGGACGGTGAGCCCGGCCTTGGACAATCACCTGATCGTACCCAGCGAACTTGAGCTCGGGGCCGAAGAAGCCGCCGGCATTGGAGTCGCCCAGAATGCCCGTGTGGGGGGACATGGCCGTGACGTTGAAGCGTGAGCCTCCAGGGAAGAGGGTTCCCACCAGGGGCCCGACACCGAATATCAGAAGGTTCTTCAGCGAGAGCCCGTCGGTGTGGGCCGGCAGTTCGTCCCAGAGGCGTTTCACGTTGATACCTCGGCCCCCAAGAAAGGCTCGGGCTAAGTGTTCCTCAGTGCGGTGGCGGAGGACTGTTCCATCGGTCAGGTTGACGCGCAAGATGGTGCCACCGTAGCTGTACATCGTCTTACTCCTTAGAGGCTATGGGAAAGGTGATGATTCCAGTGTAAGGGGGTCATGAGCATCTTCAGAATGGAGGAACCCTATCAGATCCCAGACGAGTTGTGGGCACGCATTGAGCGGTTGGTCCCTCGCCCCTCAGCGTATACAATTGCCCCTGTAGCGCAGCGCTTCGCGCAGGCGGGGTCACCTCCGCACAGGTCGCAAATGAGGGCGAGGCCGGTCTCCTGGTACAGGGTCACCATACCGAAGGNNCATCAGGCCACAGGAGCACAGCCCCCGTGCTCTCGTCCTTGTACAAGGCCTCGGTGGGACAGCTTGCCACGCAAGGCGGCCGTCCGCATAGACGACAGACGTGCGGCTCATCCAGGCCTTCGGGCTCGACCTTTGTGATGCGCAAGCGCGCCGAAGAGACGCCAAAACGTCCGTCGTGCCTGGCAACGCAGGCCACCATGCAGGCGCGGCAGCCACTGCACAAATCCGTGTGCACGGTAATCCTTTTCACGTGCTCTCGCCTCTCCCTGCGCTGGTACTTCCAGATACGCCTTATGCACCAATCCACTTGGAGCGAATCAACCCTTGGAAGTTGGCCTCTCCAGAAGGCATGTGATAGTCGAGCAAGCGCAGATTCTGAGACTTACATGTGCGAGTCTGGCAAACCGAGCCCAATCTGGAAAAGACGCGCGCTAGCGGGCAGTATTTGTCCCGCCTCAGTGCTGGCCTGAAAACGCCCAAGCGCCAACCTGGAATACGTACACGTGCATCGGCTCTGACCTAGCTCGCACCTGGAGAGTCAAGGAAATCGCCAGAGAGAGCGAGGTCAGCTCAAAGCACGGCCAATTCCTCGATTCTTCTATCGCTGATGAACATATGCCCAGCAAGGTGCGTTATCATCAGCTTCGGCTTGGCGTGCAATGCAACCTCTTGCGGTGTTACACCGCATCCCCAGAATACCGTCACCTCGTCGGCATCGACACGCGTTTCCCGACCTGGCGCACCGTAGTCCGGCTTGCCTAGGTCGAGTATCCCTATCTGCGCTGGATCACCGATGTGTACGGGTGCCCCATGCACCGGAGGGTATCGAGAAGTGATTTGAACTGCTCGTACAACCTGGTCTCGGCGAATGGGACGCATCGACACAACCATAGGACCGTGGAAGATGCCCGCGGGGGTGCAGAGTACCGATGAAACGTAGGCACACCCGGTGCATCCCGCTTCTAGCCACCGGGCCCTTACCCCTGCCTTGTCAAGGACCCAGTCGAAGGACAAGCTGCACCCCAGCAGAAACGCCACTAAGTCGTCCTGCCAATAGTCAACGATGTTGTCCACCTCGGCGATGCACTCTCCTCGCTCGAAGACCCTGTACTTCCCCAGATCTGTTCGCAGATCTACTCCTTGAGCCAGGTACGTCAAGTCCGTCATTCCAGGTTCAGTGATTTCAAGAACGGGGCACGGCCGAGGATTCCTGTGGCAGAAAGTGAAGAACTGGAGAGCGAGTTCCTCAGGCACGACTGCGAGGTTTGCCTGCACATGTCCCTCAGCAACCCCCGCGGTCTGTTCCCGCCACTTCCCCTCTCTGATCAGCCAGCGGATGTCTCTCGGGTGGGCGTGTCTCAGTTCTTCTCTCTCCATGTCCCCCTTCATGTTTTCTCTTTCTTGGAGCTATTCCACATGAGCTTCTGTGGCGTATCCAAGTCCAGGGTTCAGTCCCGATTCAATTCGTGAATGGGCAGCCGCGCGTGATCTGATTGTCTGTGAGGCCCTGGCGCTGACTGTAACCGACGACCAAGTACAGGGCCCCTGCTCATCGGTGGGCAGGACCACATGCAAGGGATCCCTATTTGCCTATCAGCTTCGGATCAAGCGCATCCCGGAGCCCATCTCCAACCACATTGAAGGCCAGTACGACCATCATTATGGCCAGCCCGGGCCAGACCGAAGGCCAGGGTGAGGCTCGCATCACGTCCCTTCCCTGTTTGAGCATCATCCCCCAAGAGGGCATGGGTGGCTGTGTCCCTAACCCCAGGTAACTGAGCGCGGCCTCGATCAGTATTGCGTGTGACATGAACAATGTGGCATTCACGATGATCGGCCCCAACACGTTGGGCAGAATGTGTCTGCGGATGACTCTGAAGTTGCTGGCACCAACCATCCGAGCGGCCTCCACGTACACTTTGCCGCGCTCTGTCAGGACGGCGCCCCTGCACACTCGGGCAAAGGCCGGCGTGTAGATAACCCCTAGAGCTATCATCGCTTTCTCAATGCCTGTCCCCATGATGGCGATAATAAGCAGCGTCAAGAGGAGCGGCGGGAAGGCGTAGAGGAGATCCATAGCCCGCGAGATGACCGTGTCCAACAGACCCAGGTAGTAACCCGACACCAACCCCAGCACAGTGCCTGCGCATAAGGCAATACTCACCGAAATGATCCCTACCGCCAGTGAGGTACGCGAGCCGAAGATGACTCGACTCAGAAGGTCCCGGCCGTACTCATCGGTGCCCATGACATGCTGACGAGTTGGCGCCTGAAGGGCATTGCCGGGATCCATCTGCACGGGGTCGTAGGGAGAAAGCCAGGGCGACGCCNNAGCAATCCAACTACATAAAGGCCAACCATCGCCAGCCTGTGACGCAGCAACCTTCGAAAGGCCAGGCCCGTGAGCGTTCTCTGTCTCAGGTCACCTGAGCTACCGTCGAAAGGCCCTAGAGCGTTGTCAGAGGAATTCATGGCATGTCTGTCTTCACTCGTAGCGGATCCGCGGATCGAGCCAGGCGTAGGTCAGGTCTACCCCGATGCTCACGACGACCACCACCAGCGAGTAGACCAACACACATCCCTGAAGGACGATATAGTCCCGTTTGAAGATCGCTCCCACAGTGGCTACGCCCAAGCCGGGCAGCGAGAAGATGGACTCTATGATGAAGGAACCACCCAGCATCCAGGTGATCTGCAGGCCGCCTACCGTTACCACCGGGATGAGGGCGTTCTTGACAGCGTGGATCACAACCGCCCTGCGTTCGGTGACGCCCTTGCTGTAAGCTGTCATCATGTAGTCTGAACGGATGACCTCCAGCATGGAAGAGCGCGTCATGCGGAAGTAAACGGCGGCTGAGGGAAGTCCCATCGATAGGGCGGGCATGAGCATCCGCTTTAAGTTGGCCGACAGGTCCTCGGAGACCCTCGGTAACACACCTCCCGGTGGAAGCAGGCGCCACGTGATGGAGAAGACTAGGATCAGCAACGTGCCTAGCCAGAAGTTAGGTAGCGCAAGCCCAACCAGGGACAGTGCCGTCGAGACCTGATCAGCTATTGAGTACTGTCTCACAGCAGCTATGATACCAGCAGGCACGCCAATCACCAGTGCAATGAGCGTTGCGAGCAGAGCCAATTCCATCGTCACGGGCAGGCGTCGGCGTATCATGCCCGCGACTGACTCCTCCGTGATCAAAGATTGCCCAAGGTCCCCGCGCAGCAGGCCCGCGAACCATCTAACGTAGCGCTGTGCTGGCGGCTGGTCCAGGCCCAACCGGTGCCTGAGGGCCATTGCTGCCTCTGGCGTCCTGCCCATGCCCAACATGATGTCTACCGCATCCGCAGGGATGCACTGCATTGACGTGAACACCGCCGCTGAGACCGCGAGCATAAGGAGCACGCCTACCAGAAGACGTCTCGCCAAGTACTGCTGCACGATGTGTACCCTCGGTTGTTGAAGGGGCAAGGGCGATAGTCTGCACAGCGCCCTTGCCCCTGTCGTCGCCTACTTATCTAGCCATACTTCGGCCAGCGTTGAAAACACAAAGTTGGGTGGATGCTGGAAGTTCTTCACGTACGTGTACGTGGCCTGCCATATGTCGTGCCAGTACACGAATGCGATCGGGGCATCCTCCAGCACAATCTCTTCGACTTGGCGGTACAGGTCCGTGCGTTTGGCCAGATCTGCAGTGCCTCGCGCCTCCTCGGTCAGCCTGTCCACTTCCGGGTTGGAGTAGGCGGTAAAGTTGAACGGCATCCCAGTGTGGAACCACAGATAGTACGCCTCGTCGGGGTCTCCCGTGAGACCGTAGCCAAGGGTATAGATAGGGAGCCTTCCGTTCTGGAAATTCTCAATAAAGGTACCCAATTCCTGCACCTCGACCCCCGCGGTTATCCCTACGTCCTTCAGATACGCAGCAGTCATCTCAGCATTGGCCAGGTTTGAGGGGTAGTCGAAGCTATAGATCGTGGTCTCGAAGCCATCCGGGTANNCGGTGCTTGCCCAGTGCCACTCCGGGATGAGGGCACCGTACACTGGGTCACCGCAGCCGAACATTCCCGCATCGATGATCTCGTCCCGGTCGATGGCCCAGGAGACCGCCTGGCGGACCCGCACATCGTCGAAAGGTGGGGTCTCAGTGTACATGAACACGCCTCCGAAGGTCATCGCTTCCGGACCGGCCAGCAGGACGTCAGGGTTGTCCCGCAGACTAGCGACCTCCTCGTCGGGCGTGACCAGCATCATGTCCACCTCGCCCGCCAGGAAATTGGCCACTCGGGCGGCGGCGTCGGCAGCCCAGTACAGCTCGATCACGTCGAGATAGGGTAGCGGCTCCCCATCTTCGCCTAGCTGCCAGTAGTTGGGGTTCCTCTCCAGCCTCAGCACCTCGTCAGATATCCACTCCACAAACATGAAGGGGCCCGTGCCCATCATGGTGCTGGGCGTCGTCCCGCCCTCGGCTTCAACGAATCTTCGGTTCTGGATCAGGGGCGTCTTGGGCAGATAGCTCAGCAGGGGCCCAAAGGGCTCCGTGAGGTGGAAGGCCACAGTGTGGCTGTCGATGACCTCGACCGATTCGATGCTCGCCACCCACTGTTTTTGGGGAGAACCCACCTCTGGATCGAGGATCCTCTCCATCGTGTACTTCACGTCATCCGCCACGAAATCATCACCATTGTGCCACTTGACTCCCTCTCTAAGGGAGAAGGTGTAGGTCAGCCCATCGTCCGATATCTCCCAACTCTTGGCCAGCTGTGGCCGTGGCTCCAAGGTCTCCGGGTCCCACCGCAGCAGGCCTTCGTAGACCAAGAACGCGGGTACGTCATCACCCATCGACTGTCTGAGCGTCGGATCGAGCGTCAGGAAGGCGGCCGACCCTATGGCCTTCAGCACGCCGCCCCGCTTGATCTCAGAAGCCGGAGGCTCAGGCGTAGCCGTGGGCTCGGGCTCCGCAGTAGGTGGCGGCGCTGCCGGCTCGGTTGGGGCCACGGTAGGCGTTGCTGCTGGCGCACAGGCCGACAACAGCACGCCAGCGGCGACCATGGCGGTCAGCAGGGTCGCTAATGTGATTCTCATCTTCCTCTCCTTCTCACACCGGTAATCATCTGTCGTCACAACCGCTCGTTGCGGACCAGCCTGCCAGTAAGGTTCTTTGCTATCACCCCCTTCCCCAAGATCCCGCTGCCACCGGTGGACTGTCCTGTGCGTAGCAGGCCCGGTGCTTCAACGGGCTTGCCGCGTGATGCGCATCCTCCTTTCAGACGGCCCACTCTCGCTGGGGCCAATGACGTGACCACACCTTCCCCCAGTAGGCCACACCGTTGAGCGTTATGTTCGCGCTCAGCTCCAGGCCCATCGGCCGAAAAGCCATCACGGTACAGACTTCGACCTTTTCGTTCTGGCTTTCCCAACAAGCCTCGGTCTCGGCATGGACGCTAGGCTCAGATGGCTGCCTCTCACTGGCTGTCACACGACAGCGGTCTGTGCGGCTCACAGTGGCCAGTACTTCGCCGCCATCAATGCCGAAACTCTGGGAACTCTCAAAACGCACCGTGACGGTGCCCTCAACCGGGTTCTGCTCNNCAATCGGGTTCTGCTCTATCCGGTATACCGGCGCCCTTGTGGGCACGGGTGCGCTTTCCAGAGGCGTGAGGAAAGCCGGTTTCCGCACCCTCTTGCGAGGAGGACGAATAGGCAGTCGCACCAGCGAGTGGGGCTCCTTGCCCCATCCTACGGTGATCTGGCCCGGGCCACGGCTGGGGAGCAGGCGCGGGAAGTCTGACCCCGACACGAACACTCGCAAGCGATGGCCAGCCCGTACCAAGTAGGCGGTGGGGATCAAGTTAAGGTGCACGCTTGAGCCGTCGTCCGATACCTCGCCCCAGCTTGAGGGGTATCTCTTCGACCGATCTACGTCCAACCAGCCCGACGTGATCAAGTTGGATCTGCCGTCCGGGGCTACATCACACAACTTGACGACCAAGAGCGCGTCAGGTGTTGTCGACGCGTGCTGGATCACCGCACGGGGCACGCCGCAGATCTCCACGTCTTCCTTGAGAGACCGTGTGGTGTAGGTAAGCCCCTTCAGTTCGTCAAACCGCTGATCCCGGGCAAGGCCTACTCCGCCCAACATTGGCGTTCGGAGTTCAGTGTACGCTCCCACTGTGGCATCATACTCAAGAGAGTCGCTGCCTCCCTCGCGGGCGGAGGGCGCGGTCTCGATTAGCGCGCCTCGCGGACCCAGGTAGAAGACTCGCTCTTGGAGGTCGGGGGGCGGGAAGTCCTGCTCGTGTACCCAGGTCTCCGCCTCCTGCACCCAGATGGAGACCGGCGGCTCGTCCGTAATGCCCGTCTCCTCGCCTCGTAGCCAGTAGTCGAACCACCGCCGCAGCTCGTGCAGGTAATCGACACGACCAGCGTGGGCGACATCAGGTAGCTCGTGCATCCATGGACCCACCGTCAATTTCTTGGGCCCCTTGATGCTGTGATAGGCTTCAGCCATTTCCTTAGTGGCCACGTCACGCCAGCCAGCCCACAGATACGCGGGAATCTGGATACTCTCAACAGTCACACTCATCGGGTCGGTCTCGATCTCGCCTGAGGCCGCCAGATCAAAAGCGGTTAGCAGCCAGGGGACGTTGGATTGGAGATGCTCGCGCCAGACCGAAACCCAGCGACCTTGGGGGTCACGGTACCCCGGTGGCATGAGGTCCTGGCCTGCCCTCCCAGCGGCCCACAGGGCGACAAAGCCCAGCAAGCTCAGGCGNNAAGTCGCTCCACTTGTCCAGCACCCCGTGGAAGCCGGCGACCGCACGCAGATGAGGGGGTCCCTCAGCCGCCGCAAGCAAGGCAGCCATCGACCCATACGACACGCCCCACGCTCCCACATTGCCATCACACCAGGGCTGGATTGCGGCCCACTCCACGGCTTCACAATAATCGCGCCGCTCTCGTTCCCCCGCGAGGTTGACCGTGAAGCCTCCGGAGTTGCCAGTACCCCGCACGTCCGCCAGTAAACACGCATACCCGGCCTGCGCCAAGGCTCGCAATGGACGTTGGAACAGGCATCCAAGGTAGTCGTCTTTGTGATAGGGGTAGAAGCTGAGAAGCGCCGGCACGGGCCGGTCCACTAGGGGGCGGTACAAGTCCACGGCTAAGGTGACACCGTCGGACATGGGAATCAGGCAGTTCTTGAGCAGCGCCGTCTCGTCAGGCATCGTCTGTCTTTAGAGTCTCGTCCCTATACCATTCTACGACACGGCCACTTGTCGCACATCCGCGAAGATACGTATCCCGAATAGTACAAAATGACCGTTCTAAGAACGGTCATTGCGACGCAGAACTACGGGCCGGACTGCCTCGGCAACACAACGTATGGGTTAGATCGGCCTAGCTCGAGTCTGCCAATCCCTCCCGCATAGCATACAGTGCGGCCTGGGTACGGTTCGCCAGGTGCAACTTGCTCAGTATGTTACTGACATGCGTGGTCACTGTGCGCTCGCTGATCACCAACCTTTCGGCGATCTCCTTGTTTGACAGACCTTCGGCCACGAGTTTCAGAACCTCGACCTCGCGTCCAGTTAGGGGTTTCTCAGAAGGGGGCAGATCCGAAGGGCGCCTAACCTCACGAATGACCTTGACGGCAATGTTGGGCTGTAGGGCCAATTCGCCCCGGTAGACATCGCGGATGGCTAGGATCAGATCTCTAGACGATGAATCCTTTAGGAGATAGCCTTGCGCTCCGGCCTTGACGGCCAGGTAGACGTTCTTGTCCTCGGCGAAGCTAGTGAGAACCAGGATCCGTGCGTTCGGATTCTCTCGCTTGATTTCCCTGGTGGCCTCGATCCCGTGCTTGCGGGGCATCAGCAGGTCCATCAGGATCACATCCGGCTCCAGCAGGCGGGCCTTGAGCACCGCCTGCACTCCATCTGCGGCTTCACCAACCACTTCCATGTCCGACCTGGCGGTTATCAAAGCGCATAGTCCTTCCCTCACCACAACGTGGTCGTCAACAACAAGAACGCGGATCCTTTCGGTCATTGGGATACCCTCGGCAAATCACCGGGACGCCCTCGAGGCCTCTTCTCCTTACTGATCTTGACGGTTGTCCCCTGCCCCGGCGCCGACGAGATCAACAGCAGACCGCCCAATTCGGCCGCCCGCTCACGCATCATGGCCAGTCCCAGGCCACCCGTGTCGCTCACGCCGTCGATGTCGAAGCCTACCCCGTCGTCAACTACCTCTAGCTCCAACCGCTCGTCGTTCACGTGAATTCGCACTGCAACCGACGTACCTGCGGAATGCTTCAAGGCGTTGTTTAGTGCCTCCTGAGCTATGCGATAGAGTCTCTCCTCCAGGGATGCCGGCAGATCCACGTCCCCTTCCACCAGCAGGCGTGCGTCAATGCCGGCTCGCTCTTCAACAGCCTCCAGCCGCTGACGCAAAGCGCCCAGCAGCCCTTCCTCCTCCAGCATTGGCGGCCGCAACTCGTAGACCAACAGCCGCATCTCCTTGAGGGCTTGTTGAGCGGTTTCTTCGATTCGTTGCAGGTGCTGCTTCACGGGTTCCAACAGTCCGGCCTCAACGACTTCCTGCCCTGCTCCTGCGAAAAGGACCAGGCTGTAGAGCGACTGGGTGACCGAGTCGTGGAGTTCGTGGGCCAAGCGATTGCGTTCCTCAAGAACGGCTAGAGTGCGGCTTCGGTCATACAGGCGAGCGTTTTCGATGGCGACGGCTACCTGGTCACCCATGCTTTGCATGATCCGCACATCCTCTTCGCTGAAAGCGTTCATCTGGGCGCTCTGTACGTCCAAGGTGCCGAGCACCCGCCCTCCTATCCGCAGAGGGATGACCAATTCGGACCGCGTGTCGGCCAGGCGTTCATCGGCTACATACCGAGGGTCCTGCGATACATCGTTGACCATCGCTGCCTTGTTACTTTGCGCCACATGTCCGTTCAGACTGGCGGCTCCGATCATCAACCGCATCCCCTCCCTCTTCCGTCGCTGGCCGAGCTCGCCACTACCCGCGGCAAAAACCAGCGTGTTCGTTTGATCATCTGCCAAGAAGACTGCCACATAGTAATATCCAAACGCTCTCTTGATCAGCTCTACTACCCGCTTCAAGAGGTCATCGAGCTCTAAGATCGAGGTGATCTCCCGGCTTACCCGGGTGCTGGTCTCCAATTGAAGGGCTCGTCGGTGAAGAGCCTGCGTTCGCTCCTGCACCCGCTGCTCAAGGCCGCTAATTGACTCACGCAACTGTGTCGTCATGGTGTTAAAGGCGCGTGCCAAGGCGCCGATCTCGTCATCCCGTCGCACCTCGGCCGTATGTTCCAACTCCCCGCCAGCTACCCGCACCGCTGTCTCTGCCAGATCGGCCAGGGGGAGGGCGATACTTCGAGCCAGGAATAAGGAGACCACGGAGGCAACCAACACAGCGACAACCGTCACACCAAAGTTGATGCCCACGGTCGTATATACGGCAAACAGGGCCTCAGACTCAGCTTGCTCCGCTAGGAGTGCTAGCTTCAGGTCTGGCAACCAGCGATAGACCCCGAGCACGCGCTCACCTCGATAGTTGCTATACGATCCGTAACCGTTGGTGTGCTCTTCTAGCGCTGCATCCGCGCCTTCGGAAAACACATAGTAGGTCTGGTCCCAGCGCTCCTTGCGAAACCGCGGCTCTGTCAGCATGATGTGACCCAGAGTGACAAGATAGGTTTCCCCCGTCTGCCCGAGTCCCGTTCGCTCGCGCATTATCTCGCTCAAGGTTGCTGGGCCTGCGCGGCCTGCGAGGATGCCCAACGCCTGTCCCTGATCGTCAAGAACCGGCCGAACAGCGATGACCGCGATGCCGCCCACCGACAGGCTATAGGAAGCCCTGTGCAAATACTCCCCCTTGAGCCCTTGGCGGAAGTAAGCCAGGCTGCCGGGGGCGCCAGATGCGCCTTCCTGGGCGGGATCAGTGGACAGAACCACGCGTCTCTCGAGATCCATCAGGAACAATCCGTCAAGGCGCGGCGATTGCTCCACCATGTGCCCAAGGTGTTGGTGCAACTCGTTGTAGGCGACCTGGTAGCCCATGGGGTCCACTGAAGGTGACACTATCTCACGCATATGGCGCGTCACACTATTGCCCGTTGCCACGGTCGCCAAGTCCGTTTGTACATTGCTGGCCCAAGTGTCCAGCTCAGCCTCTTTGATGGTCGCCACCGACTCAAGCTGCTCGATCACCTGCTGCCGCCCGCTCCGAAACCCCACCACACTTGACACCGTGGCGAAGGCGATCGCGGGCAGAAGCACCGTCAGCACAAAGGCGACAAACAACCGGCCGCGGATGGTGATAGGGCGGAAGTCAAGGACGAACTGGGAGAGGAGAGCAAGTGCGAGTGAGATTGTGGCGCCGACGATGAGAACGGCTAACTCAGGAGATTGCGTGACATCGAAGCGGGGAAAAGGGTCGAAAGTGTTGACCAGAAAGGCAAACGCCGCATACAAGCCGGCGGCCAGCAACCACGCGTACCATCTGCGGCGCAGGGCCACGTTACCTACCAACGCAACCAACACGATGGCTCCCGCCGCGTTCCACGGGCTGAGGCCAGCCCACACCAACTCGCCACCGGCATAGGCCACAAGCACGGCACCGAGGATCCAATATCCGGCGGCGTTCAGTTGGGCGCGGGCCACTAGCCGGCGACCCTGGAGCAGACACAGCAAAGCCACCACAACAGCCACCGCTGGGATCAGCAATGGCCAGGCCCTGGTCGCGACGTATGCAAGCGTGTAGAAGCCGATGCTGATCGACGCGAAGATGGCCCCGATGACTGTTGTCCATCTCACGAGGATGAAGCGACGTAGCTCACCTCGGGTCTCAAGCACGTCGTGTGTGCTCTGCCATGCCTTCCCCAGAGAACTTTGACGTGACGGGACTGACTTCAGCCTGTCCAGCATGGCGGTGCCCACCTTGAAGGCCACTTCCACTGCTAGTGTCCAGACGGACGTGCCCGATGTGGAAAAACACGAATTCCAATGCCGACGTCGCCTCGCGCGGTTCATACTGGCTCCACCAACCCAGCGGTTGGTGAGAGATGGTTTGGGCGCCGGGCGAGCTTTGCCATTATAGAACATCCTCTCACACTGGTCAAGT
>JABAOC010022437.1_pt1 | contig 11903 bp, 12 predicted proteins | sample 7062161 | NCBI WGS metagenome assembly JABAOC01 (sample SAMN14538625, study PRJNA623070) | marine sediment metagenome | biome: marine biome [ENVO:00000428]; feature: marine pelagic biome [ENVO:01000023]; material: deep marine sediment [ENVO:00002113] | place: India: Gulf of Khambhat ... | reverse complement strand
GAAAGACGGAAAACCTCCATCCCGTACCGAGCTGCGTTAATATTCGCATTATGTGCAATCAGGCACTTCGCTAATCCTAAGATTATATATCATAAGAAAGCCAATGGCCGCTACTGTTGCTATGATTATTCTAATCCGATTTCCGGCCATCTATCTGCCCATTGTAAAGGTATGCTGACGGTGCACCAAATCTGCGATATGTGGATAATCAATTATCATTTATCAATCATCAATGGGGATTGCCCGGGACTGGAGTCGAACCAGCACGACCCGAAGGTCACTAGCCCCTCAAGCTAGCGCGTCTGCCTATTCCGCCACCCGGGCGCTCAATTTATTATTTATTATTTTCTATTTATTATTGTCCTCGCCTTCGCGGGGATGGTAATATTATTGAAGATTGATAATTGATTGTCAAATCTCAATTCGGGGATTGGAAAAATAATCGTATTGTAGAAAATGCCGGTGGTTAATTTGTCGCATATCCTCTATTAGGTAGCCGGATTCCCACATGCCGCATTACAACTTTTTCATTCGCTTATGAAGATGCATTGCCCAGATTGTCAATTAATAGAAAAGTAAGCAATAAAAAGGAGATTTTGAGGCAAAATGGCCGGGCTAAAAAAAATAGGAATTATTATATTTTTTCCGAATTTTTATTGATTTTATCTCTAAATATACTAATATTTATGGATATGAGAAAAAGAATGCTTTCAACATCGTGTCCTTCTTGTGGATTGGCTATGCAGACGGCGGCTATGTCTTGTACGGCCTGCGGCGTTAAAATTGAAGGTAATTTCAGCGAGACGTTTTTTAATAGACTGACGCCAGAGGACCAGAAATTTCTGGAGCAGTATCTTTTAGCCGGCTTTAGCATTAAGACATTGGAGCAGAGCAGCTCGCTGGGATATGCCGCGATACGCTCCAGGCTGGACAGGCTAATCGCTAACTACACGGAATTAGCAAAAATGGACGCTCAAAAAAAGGCCATTCTCGAAAAACTGCGAGCAGATGAGATTAGCGTCGCCGAAGCAAAAGAGAAACTTGAACAACTTACGGGAGATTAGAAATGGAAAACGTATCGAATGTGACCTCGGAAGAAGAGCTGCAGAAGCTGCGCGAGGAAGGCAAAATAAGCGAAGCCGAGTATGAACAGCTTCTCGAAGCGATAAGGAAGCGCCCTGCCGGCAATTCCAGAGCAAAAGCCCCCGATGAGCCTCAATTTGAGGCCTTTCGCAAGCGTATCCTGGTCGGAGGTTTTGTAATCTGTATCGTAGGGGTAATTTTCGGCCTGGTACTCGACCTTCCCCTGGTTTGGGGGCTTGGATTCTTAGGAATAATTGTCATTCCGCTCAAATCTCGCATTAACAAGAAACTCCGAGAGCACAAGCAAGTCCCTTAGACATCGTTCGGGAGATTAAAAATGGAGAACATATCAAACATCTCATCCGAAGAGGAGCTGTTGCAGCTTCGAAATGACGGCAAGGTCAGTGAATCCGAATATCAAGAATTGCTTGCTGCAATAAGGAAAACACCCCCTAAAGACACTGAAGAAGCAGTAAATGCAGCAACATTTGCTACCTTTAAAGATGTCCCCTGGCAAATCTGGGTTGTTGTTACTCTTTTAGCTCTTGAAGGCGTAGGAAACTTGCTATACATACCGAAACAACCAATGGCGTTGATATGGCTGGGGGCGAAATGTCTTTTCATCTTCGGTTTGCTGAAAAGGTGGCGATGGGTCTTTTGCTTGTTTGTAGTTATCGGCGTAATACATGTTCTGTTCTTTCTGCTTCAGGCACCGGTGGCTGCGCTGATAAATCTTGCCATGGTTGTTCTTGTCTTGTCCTCATTTCGCTTTTACTTTTCCAGCCAGGCTGAATATAACAAACTGTGAGTTTCAGGAGATTGAGAAATGGAAAACATATCAAACATATCATCAGAAGAGGAATTAATGCAGCTTCGCAATGAAGGCAAGGTAAGCAAGAGCGAATATCATGAGTTGCTTAACGCAGTCAGAAAGGCTCCATCGAAGGACGCTGCGAAGTCCGAACTTGAGGCCGACAAGTCTGAGTGGAAACGCAAATGTGGAAAGATTGCGTTGACCTTGATGCTGCTGGGGCTCATTCTGCCAACTGTTTCCTTTCTGGCCTTAGATATGTTAGCACCTGAAAATGCAAGACCGGCTATTTCGCCCTTTTTTTTCCTCGGCCTGGCGTTGGAGATAGCAGCATTTGTGCTCGGTATTCTGGCCTGGCCGAATAACTTCGCCAGGGCCACAGTAATAACCATCGCAACTATTGTCGCAGTCGCCTTGCTGTTCAAGCTGGTATTTAATGCATAGGCCGGCTTCCACCGGCAAGAAAAAAAACGCTTTCTAAAGTCAGGGGATAACCGTTATGAGAATTGTGGAATTCCCGGGAGATTGAGAAATGGAAAACATATCGAACATATCATCAGAAGAGGAGCTGTTGGAACTTCGAAATGAGGGCAAAATAAGTCAAGAAGAGTATGAAGAACTGCTGGAGATGCTTCGAAAGACTGCCAAAGCTGGTGTTGGTCCGGTCGCTCAGGAACAACAAGTACCGGTTCGGACCTGCGGGCTGGCAATTGCATCTTTGGTCTTCGCACTCGCTCTTGGGCCTTTCGGCCTTATTCCTGCGGCAATTTGTGGACACCTGGCACTGCGAAAAATAGAAAAGGATGCTTCGTTGAGAGGTCGTGGACTGGCATTAGCCGGATTGATTGCAGGATACGGCATTTTTGGCCTTACTATTGTTCTGACTATTCCAATCTTGGTACCTATGCTGGCATATCGTTCTGCTGCCATGAGTCGAAAGGCGGCAATCGAGGTAATCGAGCTTAGACAATTTGCCCTTGATGATACAGAGGGGCTAATAACACGATCAGGCGTTGGAATTGACAAGATGATCTCAAGCGACGGCAACGGTTCTCTTCGAATTGACGCCACAGAGCCGACGACGATTCACCTGTTTGAAACCGGCGATATAGACATCGAGGCAGCACGCTTGATCTATCAGGCAGAGGTCAGAACCGAAAATGTGGAAGGCCAGGTTTATCTTGAAATGTGGTGCCACTTCCCCGCAAAAGGAGAGTTTTTCTCAAAGGGGCTCATGACACCGCTGACCGGCACCACCAACTGGACGAATCTGGAGACTCCTTTCCTACTGAAAAAGGGAGAGAATCCTGATAACATCAAGCTGAATCTGGTCATTACAGGCAAGGGGACAGTATGGATTGACGATGTCCGGCTACTGAAAGGAATATGACCATGAAGCCATGTCGAGATTGTCAGGCTAATGTGAGTGAGCAGGCTCTCGCCTGCCCAAAGTGCGGCGCTCCCTATCCGGCAAGAGAAAAATGGGATGGATGGGGCTTCGAGTACAAATCCGGGACAAAGCTTGCAGGGCTGCCTCTCGTTCACATTTCTTTCAAGTACGCCCCGGGACGGGGACCAGTTCCGGCAAAAGGAATCATTGCCATCGGCCAGTTTGGAATTGGCATTGTCACTATCTCTCAGTTTGGAATTGGCATTGTCAGTGTCAGCCAGTTCTGCATCGCGGGATTCGCGCTGGCGCAATTTGCCGTAGCGTATTCTTTGATTGCCCAAGCAGGCTTGTTTCTTAGCAAAGGGTACGGGCAATTAATCCAGAATGTTTTCGATCTGATACGTTGAAGGTAAATAGCTCCCATTCGAGGGCGCTGAGTAACAAGCGTCTATGTACCTCTTTGGTTATCCCAAAGCAAAACTTGCAGACGCTGGGAAAATGACAAGCCGGCTTGCTTGCATAGCTCAGCTACCATCGGGGATTTGGCTAAAAGCTCTTGCCGAGTGGAAGCCTGGGGCATCAGCATGACCTTTTCCCGGTCAATATTTGTGAGTTTTTCTATGGTTTCTTCCATCTCCGACAGGTCAGCCTCGGAATCAACGACGAATTTGAGCTGGTAGTTATAATGGTCGATCAGCTCTTCAAGAACAGCAAGATCGAGTTTCGAATCCTTGTGAATAGCGGCCAATTTCGCATCTTCCGGCACGGAATTGCTAAGTTTCGGGCTGATACTTATCAAATCGCACGGCAAATCCGGAATATAAGCGATACCGGCCGTCTCGATTGTTATGTGCTTGCCAGCGGCTTTTAGCTCCCGAACCAACTGCGGCAAATCCGGATCGACCATCGGTTCGCCGCCTGTAATGACCACGAACCGGCACGGCCATTGTTGAATGGTCTGGACGATCTGGTCTGTTCTGTATTGCTGCCCTGCTTCTTTTGACCAGGCATATTTTGTATCGCACCATCGGCATCGCAAAGGACAGCCCGCAAGGCGGATGAACACACTCGACACGCCAGCAAGGAAGCCCTCTCCCTGTAAAGAATAGAAAATCTCGTTAACACGCATTATTCATTTAATATTATGGATTCCCGCCTATGCGGGAATAACAAGGTTAAGTAATATATTCAATCGGATCTTCGAGCCCGGCTTCGGCGAAGGCTTTTATTCTCAACCGACAGGAATCGCATCGGCCGCAGCTTCTGCCCTGCTCATCCGGGTCGTAGCAGCTATGGGTCAGTGAGTAATCCACGCCAAGTTTTGTGCCGGTTGTGATAATCTGAGCCTTTTTCATTTCGATAATGGGTGTGTGAATGCGGTATCGGCCCCTGTCTTCTACGGCGGCAGCGGTGGCGAGGTTGGCTGTCTTCTCAAAAGCGGCAATAAATTCGGCCCGGCAGTCGGGGTAACCGCTGTAGTCGGTCGAGTTCACACCGATAAAGATATCGAACGCTCCCAGCACTTCGGCCCAGGCGAGGGCGCAGCTTAAAAATATCGTATTACGGGCCGGGACGTAAGTTACCGGGATTTGGGTCGGGATGTACATGCCGGCTCTGTCCTTGGGTACTTCAATGGCCGCGTCGGTCAGAGCAGAGCCGCCGAAAGTGGCCAGGTCGATATTGATAATACGATGTTCAGTTGCTCCGAGAGATTCGGCGACCTTTTTCGCCGCCTCGATTTCCCGCTTATGCCGCTGGCCGTAGGCGAAGGTCAGAGCATAGCACTGGAAACCTTCGCTGCGTGCTATAGCCAGCGTTGTCGCCGAGTCAAGTCCCCCGCTCAGCAAAACTACAGCTTTTTTACCTATCACGAGTCTAACCTGCCAAATAATAGGATCGTTGGAATAACATATATACCTGAGCTTCCGGTCCCATGCAATGGTTTTGGCTAATTTTCACAATCTTATGCAGGGGAAGATTTTCATCATTTCTTACGCCAATTATTACTTGTCCCCCAACAAAGTCTCTATTATACTATAGTACGAAGTTTTATAAGGGCGGTTAAAAAGAATAATGGGTGAGCAGGTAGAAATAGAATTGTTTGAAAATCCCCGTCCCGGGCGGGATTATCGTATCACAATTAAATGTCCCGAGTTTACGAGTGTTTGTCCTCGAACGGGCCAGCCTGATTTCGGCGAGATTGTCATCGAATACTGTCCCGATAAATTATGCATAGAGCTCAAGAGCCTGAAATTTTACATGCAAAGTTACCGGAACAAGGGGATTTTTTACGAGAACCTGACGAACGATATACTGGATGATTTGGCCGGTGTATGCAAACCTCGCTGGATGAAAGTGACTTCCCGGTTTACGCCTCGCGGCGGAATAACCACTGAGGTAGTCTCAGAATACCAAGCGAAGAAATAGATAGCGTATAAGCAATGATTTACCGAAAACCGACGTCAAAAAAGCAATAACAGAGGTGATACAATGGCGATAATATTTCATTGCGAGCATTGTGGCAAAAAGATCGAAGCAACCGACACCGCCGGCGGCAAATGGGGCAAGTGCCCGTCATGTCATAATAAACTATATGTCCCCAGCATGGACACTGGCGAAGAATTGAAGCTGGCACCAATAGATGAGACCGACCTGGAAAGAGAAAAACGGCTAATGGCCGAGACATACAAGCTTACACAAGACATACTGAAAGAAAGGGACATTCCTGATGGCCCCCCTCCACCTACCGGGGCGGTTTATGATATGGGTGATAGGGAATTGACACAAAACATAATCCTGTATATCAGGCAGATGGTATCTGGTGAATTGGACGAAGCAGAGAGAACCGCCGCTTTGATCTCTCCTTTTGGTCATCGGGCAGTGGCGATTATTGACCGAATAGCGCTTAGCGAGATACCCGAACCGGAGCTGGCCGATATTCCTCCGCAGGTACTTGCAGGTTCGATAAGAGCCTTGCGAGATATAATAGGCTGACCCGGATAACGTTTGCGAATCTTGCTAAACACGTCCCAAAAAATTCCTTCATTCTACAATTCTCACGGCATTTTTTCGGTCCGAACAAAACGAGGTCCCAAAGAGACTATCGTATTTGGCTAAAATGATCACGTTTCTTATATTTTATGTAGATGTGATAAAAACAACCTGATCGAACCTCAGAATTAACTTGGAGGGAAATTTACTATGACCCGAGAGACAACAGCCGTACATGTCACTCATGAAACCGTGGATAAGGTCGGCGGTATCGGTGCTGTTCTGCATGGTTTCTTCACCAGCAAACCCTATCTTGATGCAGTTGAACGTTCAATACTCATCGGTCCATTGTTCACCACTGAAGGCTCTGCCGCCGAACGTTTGGGCGAGAATAGTGAGGTGCTTTACTCATCTATCGATGAATTTGTCAACACCGGGTATGCTCCGGCCTTTCATAAGATTGAAAATTTATACAATACAGGTATCGTTTATGGAAGACGAACATTTATCGACGAGAAAACAGGCATAAAAAGCTCGCCGGAGGTTGTGCTGATCGATGTAAGGCATATAGATAAAGGGGCGATCAACATATTTAAAAGGCAATTGTTTGAGGAATTCGGCCTGCGAAGTCATTTATACGAACACTTATGGGAATTCGAGCAATATGTCAGATTGGCTCCTGTGGCGATTGCCGTTCTAAAAGCGATCGGTGCCGCTGAAGAATCGTCAATAATTATTTCCCATGAGTTTATGGGAATGCCAACCGCATTGGCGGCTATTCTTGAGCCGGCGTGTAATTTTAAGACGGTTTTTTATGCTCACGAAGTAGCCACTATGCGACACATTGTAGAAGAGCATGCCGGGCACGATACAATGTTCTACAACGTTATCAGGCAGGCTCACAATGAAGGTCTTTATGTCAATGAGGTTTTCGGTGACCAAAGTACCTATTTCAAACATTGTCTTGTGGAGGCCTCAAAGTACTGTGACCGTATATATGCGGTTGGCGATTTTGTTGTCGATGAATTACGCTTCCTCGCACCGGAATTCGAAACCGCTGAGATCGATATCGTATATAATGGCATCCCGGCATACCAAATCAATCTGGCCGAGAAGCTTGAATCAAAAGCAAAGCTGCAGAAATATTGTGAGAACCTGTTGGGTTATAAGCCGGATTATGTTTTCACGCATGTAACAAGACTTGTGAGAAGCAAAGGAATGTGGCGTGATTTGCGTGTTCTTGAACACATCGAACGTGAGTTCAGGACTCAGGGCAAGACAGGTGTGCTGTTTGTTCTTTCGACGGAAGTCTCGCAGCGGCGCAGCCGGGATATTCACAATATGGAATCTACGTATAATTGGCCTGTGGCTCATCGTGAAGGATGGCCGGACTTATCCGGTGGAGAAGCTTATTACTATACGGCAGTACAGGAATTCAACGCCAGAAGCAGGAATGTGAAGATCATCTTCATCAATCAGTTTGGATTTGAGTCCAGAAGATGCGGTCAAAGGATGCCCGGTGATATGGAATTTATGGACATCCGCAAGGGAACCGATGTCGAATTTGGCCAGAGCATTTATGAGCCGTTCGGAATAGCCCAGCTTGAGCCGCTGACTTTCGGTGGAATATGCGTATTCAGCAGTGTTTGTGGATGTACAGGTTTCCTGCGTGACATAACCGGCACTGAAAATGTCAAGAATGTAATTATTGCTGACTATACTGATCTGGAAATCGCTGACTATGTCGACATCGAAGACTTGATACAAATCGACCGGTCGATGCGTGATCGGATAGAAGCGAGTCAAAGCGAAAAGGTCGCTATGCAAATATGCTCACGACTACCAAAAGACGAGTCCGAAATTGAAAGCATGCTTAAAACCGGCTATGAACTTGCGAAAAATATGAGCTGGGATGTGGTAGTGAAAGACTATCTGCTGAGCAGCATCCAGAAGATTCCTGACAAAGTCAGTCTCTCATAAGTTATACCTGGCCTCTGGCGTTACGCCGATGCTGGCCGGGGTTGTGGATGCTGAATTGACACTCCTTATACTTGCCGGGATTTGTAGAAAATCCTTGCAAAATCGACTGCTCTCGTGCTATAATATAAATAGCTTGAGATGTAGAGGCAGGCCGGAATTGCCGCATTATTCTTCATCTGTATAACTCGGTTCTATTTCATAGCATCACAGCCAGGACGTTCTCAAGCGGCTGTTGCCAATAGATACAGGATAAATCATGGAGAGCAGGTAAATGAAAAAGACGGTACTTTCAAGTCTTGCTCTGCTCTTATTTTCGATGGTGTTAACACCGGCAGTGATTGACGCGGCCCCCTACCGCTGCATCCCGAATGAGATAATTGTAAAATTTCGCGGGACGGCCGCTGAGGCAATCGGAGAACAGCTACAGCTTCGGAACTCTACAGGTGTCCCGAACTTATCGCCCGTGTCATCTCATTTGGCTCAATTGAACGAAAAATACAGAGTTAACCAGATCAAACCTCTGTTGAAGAACTTTAGAATTAATCAGCTAAAGCTCAAATCGCTTAGGGAACAAAACGGCAGGTTTCCGGCGAAAAAACACAAACAAATCTTCGAAAGACTTAAGCGAGTTCCTAAAACTGCGAAAGTTCCCGACCTTGGCAGGATATACATGATTCGGCTTAACTGCGGGTCCCGGCAAACGGTTGAAGAAGCTCTTGAGGAGTATCGAAGCAATCCTGATGTTGAATATGCGGAAGTAAACTACATTGTTTCGGTAAATTCAATACCAAATGACCCACTGTATACCGGCCAATGGTCTCTGAGCAAGATGTCTGCTCAGGAAGCCTGGGACATTTATACCGGCAGCTCAAAGACAGTTGTTGCCGTATTGGATACGGGGGTGGACTATAACCACAGGGATTTACGGGACAACATGTGGGTCAATGAAGCAGAACTGAACGGGACCGAAGGGATAGATGATGACGAAAATGGCTATGTTGATGATATATATGGCTACAACTTCATTTATAATAACAGTGATCCTATCGACGATAATGGACACGGCACCCTATGTGCCGGTGTAATTGCCGCTAAGGGAGATAATAATCTTGACATTACAGGGATTTGCTGGAATACCAGGATAATGGCCCTTAAGTTCATGGGCTCGCTCGGAGACGGAAGCATATCCGATGCAGTACTTGCTCTTTATTATGCTGTGGCAAACGGAGCCGACATTATCTCCAATAGTTGGGGCACCGCCGACGAGTCCAAGTTGCTCAGAGATGCAATTGATTACGCTTACAGCCAAGGTGTAACAATAGTGGCATCAGCCGGCAATGATAATTATTCAGAGTCACCGCGGTATCCTGCCGCTTATGAGCACGTGATTTCGGTAGCGGCAACTGATTCAAATGACAACAAATGGTCTTTTTCTAATTACGGCGATTGGGTTGATATAGCAGCACCTGGAGTTGACGTTCTATCATTAAGGGCAGCAGGGACCTCGGCTGACACATCCTACGACCAATACACAGCTATCTCATCGGGAACATCGATAGCCTGTCCGCATATCGCGGGTGCTTGTGCGCTTTTACTTTCAGCCAATCCATTAATGACATATGATGAGGTATATGACATACTTATGAGGACGGCCGACCCAATTGCACCGGGAATTTGCCTTTCAGACGGACGGGTTAATCTCTCTGAGGCAATGCATGCGGTGGTTCCCTCACGAGGGTATATCAATCTCGATCATGATTACTATGCCTGCGGCGGTGTGGCCGGTATGCTTCTGGTAGATTGGGACCTTAAGGGTAAGGGCAGCCAGGAAGCAACCATCATGACAGATGGCGGCGATTTGGAAAAGGTTGTTCTAACCGAAAAAACTCCCGCATTCGGTGTTTTTACCGGGACAATTTCAATCGGCTCAGGCGAGCCGGTTACCGGAGATGACACGGTCCAGGTTTCCTATGGCGAGGTTATCACCGCAATATATTTTGACGCCAATGACGGCACCGGTAACGCGGCGGCAACGATGGATACTGCCCTTATGGATTGTGAAGTGCCGACGGTTTTAGATGTCCAGGTTGAAACGCGGGGCCATGTGGCACGTGTAACGTTCATTACCAACGAACTAACCAGAGCCCAGATTCGTTGCGGTCCGGCACGTGGTGGGCCGTATACTCTCGTGAAAGAAGATGCTGTGATGGTTACAAATCACACCATCGAACTCCAGCCTCTGGCTATCAACACCGACTACTATTTCGTTATAGACCTGGTCGATGCAGTGGGCAACGAGACCGTTGCGGACAACGACGGTCTGGGCTATTCGTTTGCTACTCCGGCGGAATTCCTCGGTTTTTATGTACCAAGTGTCTATCCCTCCATCCAGGCAGCGATAGACGATGCCTCGGAAGGTGATACGGTCTGGGTTGCTGACGGGACATACACCGGCGAAGGAAATTTTAATATCGACTTTAAAGGAAAGGCTATCACGGTAAGGAGCGAAAATGGCCCGGAGAATTGCATTATCGACTGTCAAAGTGAGAAAAGCGGATTCGATTTCCACAGTGGCGAAGATAAAAACTCCGTTCTGGATGGCTTTACAATCACCAATGGGTTTGCTAGTGAATCCGGTGGTGCTGCTATCAGGTGCACCGCGAGCAGTCCGATAATTACCAACTGTATCATCGTCGGCAACTCAGCCAAAGACTACGGCGGCGGCATGTACAACTCTTACAACAGCAATCCGACCCTGATTAACTGCATATTCAGGGAGAACTCAGCGGAATCCACCGTTTCCATGCTCGGCAACGGCGGCGGAATGTGCAATATGGTAAATAGCAATCCGACACTGACCAATTGCACGTTCAGTGGCAACTCAGCCAGCTATAGCGGTGCCGGGATGTACAACTACCAAGGCAGTAACCCGACCCTGATTAAATGCACGTTCAGCGCAAACTCGGCAAAACATGGCGGTGGTATGTACAACTCTTATGACAGCGACCCGACCCTGACCAATTGCACATTCAGTGAGAACTCGGCTGAATACGGCGGCGCGATGAAAAACTACGAGTCGGCCCCGACGCTGATCAACTGCACGTTAAGCAGTAACTCGGCAGAGATGGGCGGTGGAATATGGAATGGCCGGGGCAGCGCTTCTAAACTAACTAACTGTATTCTCTGGGGCAACAGTGAGAACGACGGCATGGATGAATCGGCGCAGATTGACGATTCATATAGCATTGAAACCTCAGTCGCCAACTATTGTTGCATACAGGGTTGGACCGGAAGTCTGGAGGGTATTGCAAACATCGACTTCGACCCGCTCTTTGTCGATCCCAATGCCGGTGACTACCATTTGAAAAGCACGGGCTGGCGGTGGGACAACAAACGCCAGCGTTGGCACTACGATAAAATAACCAGCCAGTGTATTGATGCAGGTAATCCGGGCTCACCATTGGACGGTGAGTTGTTGAGTATGCCGGGTGATCCCACTAATAAGTGGGGAATTAACTTACGCATCAATATGGGGACCTACGGTGGCACAGCCGAGGCAAGTATGCCTCCGTACGACTGGACGCTGCTCGCAGATTTGACTAATGATGGGATTGTCAACATGAAAGATTTTACTGTTCAAGCTCAATA
>JABAOC010015747.1_pt2 | contig 11904 bp, 7 predicted proteins | sample 7062161 | NCBI WGS metagenome assembly JABAOC01 (sample SAMN14538625, study PRJNA623070) | marine sediment metagenome | biome: marine biome [ENVO:00000428]; feature: marine pelagic biome [ENVO:01000023]; material: deep marine sediment [ENVO:00002113] | place: India: Gulf of Khambhat ... | reverse complement strand
CTTAACCTTATCACCTCAGGGTCAGTAAATACCTCCTTTTCCATTACCACACATGGCGCGCACCACTCTGCATAAAAGTCTATCATCACTGGTTTCCCCTGTTCTGCGGCACTCGCAATGGCAGACTGATCGTATGGAATCCATCTGATCCCTGACGGCTGCTGCATTGCCACCAGCAGGGAGATGATCCCACCGCACACCATGGCGACTCCCACGGCCTTCTTGAGATACGGGAAAATCCTGAGATTACTTCCTGTCTTATCGAGCCAACCAAGATGCATACCTGCTGCTGCCGACACTCCGAGCAAGAGCCAGTGTCTTCCAATAAGGTGGGATACCACAGGGCTTCCCATATAGACTGCCATACCGATGAGGATCCAGCCCATAAGCCTCCTTACCCACAGCATCCAATCCCCTGACTTGGGTAACCTGGCTATAGCACCTGAGAAAATGGCCAGAACCGAGAGAGGCAAACCCAGACCGATACTGAGGACGAAGAAAAAGAGGAAGCCCAAAAGGGGATCTCCCATCTGTCCAACCCAGAGCAAGAGCCCCAGTATAAAAGGGCCAAGACAGGGAGCGGCTACTATTCCCAAGGTCAGGCCCATAAAGAATGTCCCGGAGAAACCAGCGTAGTTCTTCGATGCCGCCCGTGTCAGCCATGCCGGCAGCCTAATTTCCCACAACCCAAAGAAACTCAGACCCATAAAGACCATTACGGCCGCTACAAAGATCAAGACCAAGGGCTTCTGAAGGGCAAAGCCGAGCATACCCCCTGATAGGGCGGCAGACAAGCCCAACAGAGAATTGGTCATGGCAAGGCCAAATATGTAAACAATCCCGTGAACTATCGTATGGCCCCTGATCCTCTCGCTCTTTCCACCGAAATAGGATATGGTTATGGGTATAAGGGGATAAACACACGGCGTCAGATTGAGGGCCAAGCCCCCCAGAAAGATGCCCAGCAGGATAAGCCAGATGCTTGCACGGCTGCCCTCCTCCTGGGAACTCTGCTCGATCTGAAGGAGCAGATCGTGGCTCGGGTAACTGTTATGCGTCGCTCCCTCCTCTATGCTGGGGATATACAAAGGCCTGGAGGCATTGAGACCTGGGTAAATGGCCTGCGCCACCGTGGCCTGACGAGGGCCTTGGGAGTCGGTGGTATAGGCCTTAAGTGCGGAGCCCCCTATAATAAAAGGTAGGATTAACAGGAGCACCCTTGCCGGCCTTGTCCATCTTCTATTCATCATGATACCTTTCCTCACTTCTCATGAAACGCCATGTGGCAAACGAGGTTCCAATGCTGTGCAGACTACCGCACCGATTCCTTGACCGGGGGCCCGGCACGAGATCGCAATGCTATCAGAAAATAAATAATTTTGTAACAAAAAACTAATAGCCAGTGGTTATACGGCAAAGGAGTTTGGCAAGGGCAGACCCATAACCCACGGAGGGTGAAATGGACCACGTGGTTAAAAAGAAAAAAGTATTGTTTATCTGCACGAACAATTCGGCTCGGTCTCAGATGGCAGAAGCATAGGTGAGGGCCCTTTTTCCTGACCGCTATGAGGCTTACAGCTTTGGAGAGATTCTCGTAGGTTACCTCGGCCCTCCTTCTCCTCTTTCCATGAGCTTATCCCAAATGCTATCCCGAATACCCTTGAGATAAGAAGGTACCACCATATTTTCAACCTATTCGGCTTCACATCCTCATTGGTGCGCCTTTTCCAGAAGTCATGATGCTCCAGCTCATCGCCTGCGATGCGTTCAAGGGCCTTTCTATTATGAGGGTCTTTTACTGACCGTGATAGCCTCTCGCAGATAATATGCTCTGTGATATCATTTCTTTGGGCCGCCAAGATCGCGTCTCTGGTTTCTCTATACACCATATCGCCTCTGATGCTCTTCTATCTCCTCAATCATTTGATCGATGTAGTTCTCATCAAGGGGCAGGGAAAGGCGTCTCCTGTGGAGCCACTCCTTAAATTCCATGACCTTCTGACAATCCGCCCTCCTCGCCTCCCCTCTCTCTGGTGAATCGTCCATCCTCTTTCGAATCTCCCTCCATTTCCTTCCAAGGGCCTCCACCTCTCTCCATCTTTCCAGGTTTTTCCTTCCAGAATATAGGTCCGGGAAGGCACCTGAATCCACAAGGTAGTGCATCCGCCGTGGGTTCTTATAGCAGGCGTATCTAAACTCACAGTAGGAACAGCGCAGTTCATCAGTTGAATGATGAAACACACCCCCTCTTAGGAGGCCCATTAACCTATCGGCATAATTGCCTATGAGGTTGATCCCACTCAGGTCAATGCCGGTCTTTTGGGCGTAATTGTAGCTTACAGGGGAAGTAAGGGGATTCCCCTCGGAAAACGCCCTTCTCTTTACCAGGTAGTATCTCGCAGCCACCCCGCTTGTATTCCTTTCCGTGCTTATGGCCGATATATAACCGGGGAGCTGAAAGGAAAGCCCTTTTTTGATCTCACTCAGCGTGGGCGCCCTTCCTGTCTTATAGTCATAGATAATGGACATGCCCTCTTTACCATGCAACCGATCAACCCTGTCGATATATCCCCGCACCCTGGTTTTGCCTACCATGACTGGGTTATCGGCATTGTGGCCAAATCGATATTCAAGGGCTACTATCTCCTCTTGATTGAGATTGCGTTCTTCGAAGCGGAGGAGCTGGGCAAGCAGTCCTTCCCTCTTGGGAAGCCTATCCTCAGTAAAGGCGGCTGCTGTCTCCAGACCGTCCATGATCTCGGCCTTTTGGGCCTCGAAGAAATCCAATCCCTCTAAGTATCTGAGGTGAGAAAAATACCCTTCCCCTATCTCCTTTGCCAGGGCAAAGGCGTTGGATAGGCCAATTGAGGCTACATTTTCGCCCCTCCCTTTCAACTCATCGAAGAGGTTCTTTAAGATCGCATGGACATGATACCCTATATCCTTCAAAGAGAGCTCCTCCTCAACCTCCTCTATGGGCTCGAGGGAGAAGATCTCCCTAAAGAGGTAGCGCAGGGGGCAGTTTGCCATCATATCTAGCCTCGAGGTCGAAAACATGTCGTCAAAATCGGAGAGATAGTGGGGGAAGTTCTGCGAGCCAAAAACGAGTCCATCGTAATCCGTAAGGCCCCGAGCGGAGTTCCTCGCTATCAAGGAACGCATAGCCCGTATCACCGATTCGTTGAGGAACTCATCGGCACCCAACATAATACGCCCATGGGTGAAAGGGCCTCCGCTTGGCGGTGGTGAGGTCCTTTTTTCTACCTCGACCGTGTTCAGGAATTCCTCCTTGTACGTGAAGTAGGTGTTCTCCCACGGAAAGGCGTTCTCCAGCTCCTCTGTCCCGGTGTAGGTCGAGCCGTCTGTAACCATTGAGGCCATATCAAGCAGGACCGGAGATGGCTGAACATCTTTATCCAGTACCCGCCTGGGATATGACAGGTAGAGATCTTTTCCACAATTACAAAGGATATGGCTGAACAGGTGCCTCGATTGGTCCGCGAGATCTATCTTCCCCAGATGCCCGCCTAAGCTCTCCGGTACGATGAACTCATCTGGCTCTTTAAGGGGAAATCCATCGGCGCTGAGACCGCAAGCAAGGACAACATCAAATGAGCGCCCGACTATATCGGTCCATTCAGATATATCCACTGCGCCCTTCTGGTGATCCTCCCCGATCCTGGTGCGACTGATGAGGATGCCGAACACTTTTTTGAAGCGTTCCAGCAAGGGAGTACCCCTGGGGAAAGTCAAATAGGACTGAGCCTTCTCGAGCTCCATGGCCGCCTTGAGCGCAAGATCCTTCAGGGTATAAAAGGCCCTTACGTCTCGTGTGATGATCCTCTCGATCACCCCCCGCTGAACTCCCCTTTTACCCTTGAGGAGCGAGAAGATATTCCCGGGGATTCGAAATATATCAAGCAGGTGAAAAAGGCCCTGGGCAATGTCCCTTGGATGCTTTTTGGATAACAGATCCCCAAAAGGCACGACATTCGCATTCAGGTGAAAGAGCTGATGGATGGAGTGGTAATAATCGGAAAGCACCTCAGTACGCTGCCTTTCTTCCGAGAGGTCCTTGTACAGAAAAGAGAAGTAGTCCCTTATCCGGGGCAGCCAGTCACTCACTATTCCTCCACCTTTGATACCACATTGTCCGGCAACTGTATCGAGGGAATCGATATGAAACTGAGGTCCTTCCGCATTGCCAAATCTCGACTCAAAAGAGGTGGCCATATCCGCCCTGCTTTCTTCGGCAAAAAAGGCACCATGCCCTTCCAAAAGCATCCTCCACTGAACCTGGTCTTCTTTGTTCATCCTCTTTTCAATCGGCGAAACAAGGCGTGAGGTGAGGAATTTTCGGATATCATCTCTCCTGTAACCATTGAGAGGGATATCGATTATCAGTTGAAAGAGCCTGGATATGGGAGATGAAACAAGGGGCAGGCCCTTTGCTACATTGAAGGGGACCCCGAACTCCGGGAATATCTCGTAAATAAGGGGGACATAGTGATCCAAATCGGGGAGGATAACCCTTATACCACTGAGGTCATCAACCCCCTCCAGGTTTGAAATCCTCTTTATTTCGGCTGCAATCCCCTTAATCTCATCCAGCCTTGTATTGAAGGGCCTTATCCTTAAACCCCTTTCTTTACCCCGATCATATATCCCCGACCTATAGAGCCCACCGGCGAAAGGGTTTTTCAACTCCTCGACTGGCGCCCTTCTAACGAGAGCCGGGGATCCGGCCTTCTCCATTCTCTCCATGAGGGCGACAAGGGATCCAAAGATTCGAAAGGCCTCATATTCCGCGCCCTTATCTGCTCTTTCATGACCAGCTACCTCTTTGAATCCCGCAATAGGATCATTTGCCTGCGGGTCAAAATCAAGGAGCCAAAGGACCTCCTCTACATTCTTGAATAGAGAGAACAGGATCTCTTCTTCAGCCTTTGTGAGAGTGACGAAGCCATCAAAGATGATGAAGTCGATATCCCCTAAGAGGCCTGGGGATTTACCCTCGGCCAGGAAGGATCTCACAGCACTGGTTATATCATCGTTATCGTAGAAGTGGTTGGCCCTCTTAAATTCCTCATAATCACCAAAGAGAAAGGCGAGGTCTGCATCTAGGGCAAACCTGTCTTCACCGGCCCCGGGCCTCATATCATCCACCATGGTTATCTTACGGGAGAGCTGATCAACAAACCTATCCTCGAGGTTGTTGTGCACCAAAAGGGAGAAAAACCCCAGGACGTGGTGGTATATCCCGGGCAGGGCCTCATCCCTCACATGGGGGCCAAATAGGGTGGAAAAATACCTTAAGCCATCGGGCATCTCATTTCTCCTATTCAGGATCACCCGTAGTGCCAGCTCCCTCATGCTATCGTCCATATAGGAGAAACCCTTAAATGACCGATAGAAGATATCATCGTAGAATATCCTCATGATTATAGATGCGAGGGCATCTACTGGCCTACCTAGCCAGCCAGGACCATGGCCCGTCAGTTCCATGACCATGCCACGAGAGGGGACTATATGGAGGGAGTTCTTAAAGGAGACCCCTTTAGTGGCCATTTCCTGCTTAAGGAGTTGCCTTCTCGTGCCAACTGTCTGGCCTATCAGGTAGGTGATCCGGGTCATGGGATTCGGCCTATTTCACCCCGTGTCTTAAAGTAAGACTTATAGAATTGATATACCATGTCAAGGACATGCTGAAAAATGACTTTGACAGATCTACTAAAATGATACAAGTTAAAGGGGGTATTATGTATCCAAATCTACAGGCTGACAACGATGAACGAAAAACTCCCAGCTTTTGCTGTTCTTATTCTCCTCTGTTGCCTGCTTGGTTCCGGTGCATTGTGCCTTGAGAAAGGCCATAGACAGCTGGGAGATGACCGTACCAAAGCGGCTCACAAAAAAAAGGGGGGTGACAAGATGGAAGAGGTAAGATGGCTATCTGAAGATGAAGCAAAGGATCTCTTGGAGGTGGCCAGGAACACTATTAAGGGCAGATTATTCAATTTGGAGGAGCCCCAGATAGACTCGAAAGGCCTACCCGAGGTATTTCAAAAAACACTCGGTAACTTCGTTACTATTACCATTGAGGGCAACTTGAGGGGATGTATCGGGCATATCATACCTCGGCTGCCTTTGATTGAGGGGGTAAGGGAAAATGCCGTCAATGCGGCCTTCAGGGACCCCAGATTCCCTCCCCTCACCAAGGATGAATTTGACCGAATAGAGATCGAGATAAGTGTCCTCACGCCCCCTAAGGAACTCCCCTATACAGATGCCGAGGATCTTTTGAGGAAATTGAGGCCGGGAATAGACGGGCTCATAATCAAAAAGGGGGTTTACGAGGCCACCTTTTTGCCCCAGGTTTGGGAACAACTTCCACGAAAAGAGGACTTCTTATCCCATCTCTGTTTGAAGGCAGGGCTTCCGGACGAAAGCTGGAAGACAGAGAAACTCCACGTATCCACCTACCAGGTTCAGGCATTTGAAGAGGAGAAATCTCCGACTTTGAAGTAGATCCACTAGTTGATGAGCCTTACCGACCTTATCATAATATCCGTTATCGGGACGGGAATATCCTCTATATCCGTTCAATTGATTACAGTCAGGGAATTCCTCTCCCAGTTCTATGGGAATGAGATCACCATATCCCTTGTGCTTTTTTGCTGGCTGATGGTGAGCGGTCTTGGCTCACTCGCATCAAGACTCCTGAAAAGCAAATCCACAACCCTTTATTCCATCCTTGCCCTCATCACAGGCATCTTTCCCCTGATCCAGATAACTGCAATAAGGCTCTTCAGGGACGCCGTTTTCATCCACGGAGAATCTCCGGGCTTTTATCCCGTCTTTTTTTTCATTCTGATCTTGAGCGCACCTTACACCTTCCTCATTGGTTTTATGCTCCCCTACTCATTGGCCGTTATCAAGGCCACCAGGCAGACATTCACGGCGGGAAAATTGTACATCCTCGACAACATAGGGGATATAGCAGGTGGGGTCCTGTTCAGTTTTATCCTGGTATATTTCCTTAGTCCTTTCAAGATAATAGCCCTCACCTCCTTTCTTCTCATCCTCATCTCCCTGGCGCTTATTCTTTGTTTAAGAAGATATTTCCTGTTCATGGGGGCCTTTTTGTGCGTCGTTGTCTTCTTTTCCTTTGCCTTTGAAAAGAAGTTCGAACTCTCTACCCTCGCTAACCAATATGGCTTGAATATAGTAACCTACAGGGAATCGCCCTACGGGAGGATTGTCTTAACTAGGGAGAGGGGGGAGTATACGTTCTGGGAATCTGGATCACCGATCTTTTCCACCTTTAACGTCACAGCTGCCGAAGAGAAGGTCCATTATCCCCTCTGCCAGCTTGACAGAGTAGAGGATGTCCTTCTGGTATCGGGGGGTATGGGTGAGACATTTGATGAGATCTTGAAGTACTCGCCCCATCGTATTGATTATGTTGAGCTAGACCCAACCTTGATCAAGGTGGCGAGCCAATCTGGTCTCTTAAGCCCTCATGAGCAGGTGAATATCATCCTTAGTGATGGCAGGGGTTACATAGCTGAAGGGAGGAGGAGTTACTCAGCTATAATCGTTGATCTGTCGGAACCCGATACGTTCCAGCTAAACCGATTCTACACAAAGGAGTTCTTCGACAGGGCAAAGGGGATCTTGAGGAAAGACGGGGTGCTCTCATTCTCCCTCATTGCAAACCCTAACTACCTCTCAGAGGTCAGGGTCAAGAAACTATCCTCCATCTTCAACACAGTGAAGGGGTATTTTCAGAATGTCCTCCTCATCCCCGGCGAAGAGGTCTATTTCCTTGGGAGCGATGGAGAGCTCGACGCTGATATTCCACGGAGGCTGAGGGAAAGATCCATTGCCACGTCTTATATCCAAGGCTTCTATTACGGCAATGTTACCCAGGAGAGGATAAAGTCCATCAATGATGCCATGAACCCAGATGAATTCATCAACACCGACTTTCAGCCCAGGGTCATAAACATAATGTTCATGGAGTGGTTCAAGAAATACGGGACATCGCCGAATTGGTTTATCGGGGTCCTGCTTGGATTGCTCGTCTTTTACCTGTTCCTCATAAGAAGGGAGGAATACGTTCTCTTTTCTACCGGCTTTGCTGCCATGGGTGTGGAGATGTTGATCTTATTCTCCTTTCAGGTACTCTATGGCTATATCTATCTCAAAGTAGGTGCTATAATTACATGTTTCTTGCTTGGTCTTCTGCCTGGTGCGATACTCGGAAATAGATGGAAAAGGAGGGGTAAGCACGTGCTCATGAATGCAGAGGTTGGAATGCTCCTCATGCTTGCAGTGTATCTGATATGGGCAAGCTTCTATCAGTCCAGAGTACCGGAGCTCATCTTCTTCCTGTATGGATTTAGTTTTTCACTGCTATGTGGGGTTCAGTTTCCCGTTGCCGCGGAGATAATTGGGGAGGAGAAGAGCCCTGCAGCCGGTCTCTTTGCCGCTGATCTGGTGGGCGCTGGTGCCGGCACCCTTGCAATTGGCACCTTGTTGATCCCCCTCTTGGGTATTCAGGCTGCTATTATTGGCCTTATCTTGGTAAAGGCTGCGAGCACTACGCTTATCCTGAGGGCTTATAGATTTAGGTGAGGAGGTCATTCTCAGGTGAGACGTTATATAACCAGAAAGGAATTCTTAAAGGAGATGGGGCTCTTGTCCCTTCTCATAGCCACAGATGGGCACTGTTTCTGGGGCAACAACAAAGAACGGGAAGAGGTCGATATAAGGGGCCGCGTCTTTAAAGGTGATGCCCCCAAGAAGCCCTGGAAGTGGTCAATTGAGGGGTTCTACTATACGACAAATGGCGAAGATGTGCAGTGTATGGTATGCCCAAACCGATGTTACCTGACTCCCGGGGACAGGAGTGTGTGCAGGTCAAAGGTAAATATAGGCGGAAAGCTTTACTCCATTGCCTATGGTAACCCATGTTCGGTCCATATTGACCCCATTGAGAAAAAACCCCTCAGCCATTTCTATCCCGCCACCGAGGTATTTTCCATAGCTGCTGCCGGGTGTAATTTCAGATGTCTTAACTGTCAGAACTGGGAGATCTCCCAGAGAAAACCCGAAGAGGTCCACCACGGCGAACTCTTTCCAGCTGACGTCGTCAGGTTGACCAAGGAGAGGAAAATACCCTCCATTGCCTACACCTATTCAGAACCTATCTCCTATTACGAGTATATGTATGATACCGCACGGCTTGCCCGAGAAGAGGGCATAAAGAACGTCTTGGTCTCAAACGGGTATATCAATAGAAGGCCGTTGGAGGACCTCAGCCAATACCTCGATGCTGCCAATGTGAACCTCAAGTCATTTGACGATGACATCTACAGGAGGCTCAATGGCGGAACGCTCCAGCCAGTCCTCAATACATTTAAGGTGCTTCACGAGAAGGGGATCTGGTTTGAGATGACCACCCTTGTTGTCCCCGGGTATGTGGATAAACCGGAGATGATAAAGCGGATGTGCGGCTGGATCCTAAAGGAGCTCGGGCCCGATCATCCCCTCCACTTCCTGCGCTTCTTTCCCCGCTATAAGCTAAACAGGCTGCCTGCTACCCCGGTGAGAACGCTGGAGGAGCTAAGGGATATAGCACTGAGGGAGGGTATACACTATGTGTATCTTGGGAATGTGCCCGGTCACGAGGCATACGATACTTACTGCCACAATTGCCATAAGGTTCTGATTGAAAGAAACGGCTACTACATTGCCGAATTCAACATAAACCACGGCAGGTGCAAGTTCTGCGAAACACCCATCCCCGGAAGATGGGGAAGCTAGCTAACTCCCAGGTAATGAAATCCTCATTATCAGCAGGAAATTCTTGCTATTCTCAGCGGCTTGCGGTATTTGGCGATTAAATCCGAATCTCGAATATCGAAATCGGAAACACTGACCAAATTTCCGAAATTCAAATGACAGAGACGAAAGTCCATGCCTAAAGGAGACTGATGCTGTTTTGAACATTGGGGAAGTAGGATTTTCTATTTGCTTGGTATTTCGAATTTAAGGATAACCCGTGAATAGACTGGAATCAAAGTCTGTAACTTAGTAAGTCCCGGCTCCTTCGGGCTAGCTTTCATGGAAATCCTTATCTTAGGTTCTGGTACAACTGTTCCCCTTGCGGAGAGGGCCTCACCTGCTTTTGCCATCTTCATCGAGGACCAGCTCTTCTTGATGGATATAGGTCCTGGAACAGTCAGGCAAATGGCGATTGCGGGACTTAGACACGAAGATGTTGACTACATCGGCATCAGTCATTTCCATCCAGATCACACAGCTGACCTTATCCACTTCATCTTCGCTACAAGGCATCCCCCAGTCCTCAGTAAGAGGAAGCCGTTCACCATCATAGGGCCAAGGGGATTCAATCAGTTCTTGAGGCGCTTGAGGAGACCCTTTGGCAACTGGCTCGATCTCCCCCCTGACCTTTTGCGGATAGAGGAACTAAGTACGGTGAGGAGAAACAGGAAGGCATTCGATAACTTCAGGGTGCTATCCGCCCCGTTAAACCATACTCCCCATAGTCTTGGCCTCAGGATAGAGGATAGGGCGGGAAACAGTATTGTCTATTCAGGAGATACCGGTTACTGCGATGAAATCATAGACCTGGCCAAGGGTGCAGATCTTCTGATACTTGAGGCTTCGTTTCCTGACGGCGAGGAGATTATGGGGCACCTAAGCCCCTCTCAGGCAGGCCGTATAGCTAGTCGCTCAGGGGTCAAAAGGCTCGTCTTAACCCACTTTTACCCGGAATGTCTGTGGAGTAACATAGGATCGCAATGCCGGAACACGTACCAAGGAGAGCTTATCGTGGCAGCTGACCTGATGTCCTTATCGGTGGGTCAAATCTGCTCCTCTTCTCCACCAGGTTAGAGGAAAGGGGAAAGATTTATTTATTGACTATAGTGACCAGAGCCGAAATTTAGGACAAAAAATAAATCCGTCACCTTTTCATGACATCTCCTGCAAAAGACCGAGCATGAGGAACTATCCCCAGTGGACTGGTCAAGCCCTGCAGGCGGATGAAATCCCCTCTCAGAATTAGACCTCTAAGTGCAATCTTCCTCAGCTACTCCAAAATCTCCAGGACACATCTCTTCTTCATCTTGGCCGAGGCCGCATTCAGTATAGTCCTTATGGCTACGGCGGTTCTTCCTTGTTTGCCGATTATCTTGCCGAAATCTCCTTTGGCTACCCTGAGTTCAATCACAGAGGTCTGCTCTCCCTCTATTTCCGTGACCTCGACTTCCTCCGGCTTATCCACCAGCGCCTTGGCTATGGATGCAATCAAATCCTTCATCTCACCTCCGTCTTTGATTTCACCACCACGTCACTTCAATGTGCCGTTGAAGGAGATCTCAGTAACCCTTGCTTCTATCGTGCAACCGAAGGAAATCCAGTGATAAGAATTTTCCTTTGGTTGTGGTCATTATAGAGGTAAAGGCGCTTATGCCTCAATGGAGAGTGATCTCAGCCCTGTATCCTGGTAAGGGATTATCTTGCCCTTATGGTGGGTGCAGCTACTATTGGTAGTGTTGACCCTTACATCTTGTATTTGCCAAAATCCTCTCGCTTGAGTTTTTCAAGTACGTCTTGCCACTTCTTTCCTTGCTCACTCTTATCCGCAGCCACACTCTCCCCAGTCGCCTCGATCTGCTTAGATTTCTTCAGTACTTCTTCCGAGACAAATATAGGCGCCTTAGTCCTGAGGGCCAAGGCAATAGCATCACTCGGGCGAGAATCTATTGATAAGGTTTCACCCCTGTTCGTGAGGTGGATAAGGGCGTAGTAGGTATTGTCTCTGAGGTCACAGATCTCTATTCTGGTTACCTTGACATCTGTCTTATCCAT
>JABAOC010000513.1_pt1 | contig 11906 bp, 13 predicted proteins | sample 7062161 | NCBI WGS metagenome assembly JABAOC01 (sample SAMN14538625, study PRJNA623070) | marine sediment metagenome | biome: marine biome [ENVO:00000428]; feature: marine pelagic biome [ENVO:01000023]; material: deep marine sediment [ENVO:00002113] | place: India: Gulf of Khambhat ... | reverse complement strand
GTATATGACCCCTACACAGACATCACCTACAAGAACAACTGGCACACATATCTCAGCGACTTCAGTAGCAGACCAAATTCAACCCTTGGACAATCCTTGCAAGACCTAGACGTTTCCGCCCCCGGCGCCGCAATCCGAGGACCCTACAAACCATATGGAGGAACCCAATGGGGATTCTACGCAGTTTGGGGCACCAGTCAAGCAGCACCTCACGTGTCAGGGACCGCAGCTCTCGTTCTAGAATCATACCCGAACCTACGCCAACATCAGCTTGAATTCATCCTGAAATCCGCAGCCAGAGGCGTACCCTTGCCTGCTGACGGCGCCTACGTCTCAGACATCTTCAGCAGCTTCGCTGTCTGGTACTATTGGTGGTATGATCATGACGCCGGCTCAGGATTCCTGACAATTGACGAAGCAATGCGCTCGGCTCTCATCTTTTCGCGCCGTGGCGGGCGCGGAGCCGGAGACTGCTTCCTGCGATAGAAAGGCAACCTTCCAAGAAACATCCCCCTTTTCTTTTTTCCGTACCGGTCTACGGATTGTAACACACTGCCTGTCATCTTGATGACAGAGAAAATCTCAGCCAGCGCGCTAATGGAAAAAGACAATTTAGTGAGATGCTAATAGCTTATACACAAGGATTGGATGGATAAATTTGAAGACCATGAAAGTTCCGGGGAAGAATAGAAAACACAGAGTTCTTCTCTACACCCTGAGCACATGTGGGTGGTGCAAGCTGACAAAGAAATTCTGCAAGAATCACGAGATCGAATATGAATATGTTGACGTTGATCGTTGCAGTGAAGAAGAGCGAGAGGAGATTAGAAAAGACATCCTGAAGCGAGGCGGTCGTCTTAGCTATCCCGTCGTAATAATTGATGACAAGATTCTGATAAATGGTTTTCACGAAGACAAGATACAGGAGGCTTTGGGAATCTGACGGAGTTAGAGAAAGTCAGGGAAAGGGCTGAAAGTGACGCAAGAACCTATGGCTACTTCCTCAATCCTGATCCAGCCTTCCTAGACAGCCTCCTTGAAGGACTCAGAGACAACGAAGAACGCTTTGGCTATCCCTCCTGCCCGTGCAGACTTGCATCAGGAAACCTTGAGATTGACAGGGACATTATCTGTCCCTGCGATTATCGTGATCCAGATGTCAGTGAACACGGTTGTTGCTATTGCGCCCTCTATATTAGAAAAGACGTTTTTGAAGAGAAACGTAAAATCGGTCCGATCCCAGAACGGAGACCAGTTGAAAAGCAGACTAGAACGTTTGGAATCAAGACCAGCAGAATTCTGGAGGGTTCTGGTGATGTTCAAAGGCCTTCCAGAATTGCCAAGAAGCTGTGGTATTGTAGACAATGCGGTTATGTGTGCTTCCGCGAAGATCCCCCGTATGTGTGTCCAGTGTGCAAAGCAAAGAGAGAGATGTTTTCAGAGGTCACGAAAGAACTGTGTGCAGAGACCTAGAAGAGCTGACTGGAATCTCAAAATGAGAAAGCTGAGGGACAGAGACCGNNGAAATGAGCAGATAGTTGATCTTCGGCCATTCAGTCCTCGGAAGCAGCTCCATCAAATCCTTCTCGATTTTGTTTGGATCTTCGTTCTCACTTAGGCCCAGTCTTTTGGAGAGCCGTTTCACATGAGTGTCGACAGCGATTCCCTCAATCTTCCCAAACGCGTTCCACAGCACAATATTTGCAGTCTTTCTGGCAACTCCTCGTAGTGTTGTTAGTTCATCCATCGTTGCAGGCACTTGTGACTGAAACTTATCAACTAGGGTTTGGCCCATTTGCTTCAAGAATTTGGCTTTATTTCGATAGAACCCTGTAGATCTTATGTCTTTCTCAAGTTCCCTCAGGTCTGCCTGAGCATAGTCTTCTGCTTGGCGATACTTCTCAAATAGATTGCAGGTCACCATGTTGACTGTTCTGTCTGTTGATTGGGCTGAAAGGATGGTGGCAACGAGTAGTTCTAAAGGATCTTTATGCCTTAGCGCTATTCCTGAATTGGGATATCTCGTTTCCAGCAGTTCGACGATTCTCTTAAGGTGTTTTCCTTTTTCCATTCGCTTGAACTACCATGCAGGTCTAGACCAGGCGGAATACTCACTTATTCTTCTGTTATCTTGATCGCTGCGTAGGGCAGTTCACCTCGCATGCTCTGCAGAAGATGCATTCAGACTCAGTGACAGGATCAGATTTTTGCTCTGACACAGGGTTTCCTGGCGTATCAACCATTTCGAAAACTGAAACTGGGCATACTGATTCGCAGATTGCATCTCCACTACAGAGATCCTGGTCTACTGCTACTTGACTTCCATGTATCCCTAGCATTTTCGGTGGGTTCACCACGCCTCTTACATCATGTCCCCTATGTGTGCCAGTCTTCGGTTTTTTCATGAAATCCGGGGCAATCGGCATCTTGCTATTTTTCCCCCCAGCATCCTAGCCAGTTCAGCATAGTTATCATTGTACAATTGTCTTGCGAACCACGTAGAAAAGGTTTATGCGCAATACCGCGACTAATAGAGTGAACGGTGGGGATATTGAAAGAATCTGACGATGAAATTGACTGCGAGAAGTGCGGCAATTCGATTGATGAATGTAAGTGTATCTGCCCCTACTGCGGCGAATCTGACGGGTGCCTCTGCTGCGTGGGCTATGGTTGCGCTACTGGCGGATAGCGACAATGGCGCCGTTTTCTCGAGATGAAAAGTTTTGTGTGCAGATGAAATAAATTGGATGATCGGCGGACCACAGGGTAGTGGAGTAGATACTGCTGCGAATATCTTTGGAAGAGCGTGCTGTTTCGGCGGGTACAGCCTGTACGGCAAGAGGGAGTACCATTCTAACATAAAGGGTCTCCACAGCTATTTCCATCTTCGAGTCTCCGAAAAGAGGGTTGAAGCGAATATTGACGATGTCAATCTGCTTGCAGCGTTTGATGCGGAAACAGTTGTCAGGCACTTCACAGAAGTGACACCCAGAGGAGGATTGATTCTCGACCAAGAAGACCTCACTACTAAGATCTCCAATATTCAAACACTACCCCCTGAATTCGCCACTGATCTCCGTAGTCATTTTGAAAGAGAAGGACTTGGTGATTCAATTCGAGACTTGGTTCAGCAGCTGAAAGAGAATGATGTCCACATCTATGCGGTCCCTTTTCTCGACTTGTTGCAAGATGTAGCACGAGAGCTCAAAATTGAGAGACTGAGCAAAGTCACAAGAATGAAGAATGTGCTCGCAATCGGAATATCCTTCGCGCTGCTCAACTACGATGACCTTCTCGTGAAGAAGGCCATTGAATCGGTCTTTGGCAATAAGCCTGAAATTGCCAAGATGAACATTCTAGCCTACGACAGAGCTCGTCAGTATGCAGAGAAGGCTTTTGGCAGTAGCTTTCCCCTCAAACTTAGGGGGACCAAGGTTCAGGGAGAAAGATTGTTTCTTGCGGGAGATCAAGCTGTAGCATTGGNNACCTATTACCCGATAACTCCAGCTGCCGATGAGAGTGAGTTTCTTGAATCTCATGAGCTTCTCGATTTGAAGAATGGCGATGGAGCAATCATTGTTGTGCAGACGGAGGATGAAATCGCTGCAGTTAACATGGCATCGGGTGCAGCCTTGACAGGTACCAGAGCATCCACATCAACTTCCGGCCCAGGTTTTTCACTGATGGTAGAAGGATTAAGTTGGGCTGGAAACAATGAAGTTCCTGTAGTAATTACTTACTATCAGCGAGGAGCACCTTCAACTGGCTTACCTACACGTCATGGACAAGATGATCTGAGATTCGCGATTCATGCTGGTCACGGCGATTTTCCGAGAATCGTTCTCGCGTCCGGCGACGTGACAGAGTGTTTTTTCGATGCTGCCCAAGCCTTCAACTATGCTGAACGGTTTCAGCTACCCGTGATTCACCTAGTCGACAAAGCTCTGGCTAACAGCACGCAAAGCTGCCCTCTCTTCAACCTCAGTCAAGTAAGAATAGAACGCGGAAGAATAGCGACAACTTCAGATCGGGAAAGCGGCCGATACAAACGATTCAAGTTAACGGACACAGGAATTTCACCTCGAGCCTTTCTGGGCATGGAAGACACGGTCATGTGGTATACTGGAGACGAACACAATGAGCTGGGCCACATAAGCGAAGAGCCTCACAACAGGAAGATGATGATGGACAAGCGGATGAAGAAACTTGAGGTTGCCAACAAAGAAATACCTGTAGAAGAGAAGCTAGGCTATTTTGGAAAGCAGGGCTCTGAAATTGTTGTTGTGAGTTGGGGGTCACCAAAAGGTGCCATTCTTGAAGCGATAGGAGCTTTAGAGAGTGACGGATATGAATTGGCTTTCCTACAGGTGCGAATTCCACATCCATTTCCCAGAGAGAAGATGGTTGAGTTCTTGAGGGAGTCAAACACTAGAATCGCGATTGAAATGAACTACTCAGGACAGCTGGGAAGTTTGATAGCAGAAAAGACTGGAATAATGATGGACTACTATATTCTAAAATACAATGGAAGACCTATGACAGCAACCGAAGTCTATGAAGGACTGAAAAGAATCCTCCTGGGAAAAGCTGAAAAGAGGCAGGTGTTGACGCATGGCTCTTAGGACATCCGACTACAGGACCTCTGTGTTCGCTGACTGGTGTCCTGGCTGCGGAGACTATGGAATTCATTCAGCGTTGCNNTTGGCTGAGCTGCAGTTGAAACCGCACAAGGTGGTTATTGTCTCAGGAATTGGCTGCTCAGGCAAGACTCCTCACTTCACGTACGCAAATGGCGTTCATACCCTTCATGGGAGAACCCTGCCTTTCGCAACAGGAATCAAAATAGCTAACCCAGAATTGGAAGTGGTAGCTGTAGGTGGAGACGGCGACGGGCTTGGCATCGGCGCCGGGCACTTCGTCAATGCAGGCAGAAGGAATGTAGACATGATCTACATTATCCATGATAATGCAGTTTACGGTTTGACAAAAGGCCAGGCGTCGCCGACCCTCAAGTTGGGTCTGCAAACAAAGTCCTTGCCAAGACCAAATATCAACGCTGCCATCAATCCAATTGCTCTAGCACTTGTTGCAGGCTACACTTTCATCGCTAGAGCATACGCATATGATGTGAAGCACCTGAAGAACATCCTAGTTCAAGCAATGAGACATAGAGGACTGGCACTCATCAATGTTCAGCAACCATGTCCTACTTACAACAACATAAACACAAAGGAATGGTATGAGGGTTTGGACAGAAGAGACCCAGACACTGGAGAGCCGAAATCAAGAATATACAAACTGGAAGAAACCGACTGGAACCCTGTCGTCAGAAACCCTGAAGACGAGTTGGGGAAGATTCTAGCTGCTCTCAGAAAGGCCTACGAATGGGGCGACCGAATTCCATTAGGAGTCTTCTACAAGAATGAGCTTGTGCCAACCTATGAAGAGAGACTATCGCTGAGAATTCCATCTTACATGAAAAGGCCGCCAGCAAAACAAGCCATCTCCGATGAATTTGGGAACCCAACAGTGCTATTGGAAAAATGGTTCAATGAGCTGCGAACAGATTGACGAAATCAACGGAAGAACCTACGAGCAAATATGTGCCACAACTAGACTCAGAGAGAGGAAGCCTTGAAGACTGCGGAAACAAGAGCAGCTCAGGTAGAACTGACGAGTCAAGTGGCAGTCGGAAACCAACGAGTCATGGAAAACTCTATGCGATACAGAAACACAATGCGTCTCACCTTCACTACGATCTGAGATTGGAAATGGAGGGCGTGCTGAAGAGCTGGGCTGTCCCCAAGACACCTCCGATCAAACCAGGCGAGAAGAAACTTGCAGTGAGTGTGGAGGATCACCCTGTGGATTACGTAACCTTCGAAGGTGTAATCCCTGCAGGTGAATACGGAGCCGGCACGGTGGAAATCTGGGACAAAGGAACTTACACGCTTCTGGAGAGAACTGACAGAAAAATAGCTATTGATATCCAGGGGGAGAGACTCCAAGGTATCTACTATTTGATACGATTCAAAGAACCAAAGAACTGGCTCTTCTTCAAGAAAAAGTAGAAGATTGAGAATTGCCAAGGATAATATAGTTGGAAGCCAGCATTTGCTTGAGGAGTGATACTTGATGAAAACATATCTGACTATCTGGTTCAACAGTGAAGGATCAAGCCCTGTTGAAGTTGCCGAGAAGCTGCGAGCTATGGGGTTCAAACCGATTCAGGGTCGCTATGATCATGTATACAATTGGGGCCGCACAATTGATCTGGAGGAAATCCTGCAAATCGGTACCGCTGTACATGAAACGTTGAAGGGTATGAAAGTAATCTATAAGCTTGAAACAGTGTGAGACTCAACAGCCTTCTGTCTACAACGACGGTGCCAACTACATGACGTTCAATACTAGCAGAGCAAACATCATCTCAGTCCTGAGATGTGTGGCTTCTCGTTGTCTCTCCACGATGCCGTTAGTTTTCATCTAGCTCTAGACCGCACTCTAGGCTCCAGCAGCGTCCAAAGCCATTCGACGAATTCCCTGAGGTTTTTGGTTTGCACGTAGACATCGCCGGGTCCCCGTATCTCTGTCACGAGTCCCTCGCCACCCAGAAGAGTCTCCTTCAGGCCACCGAACTTTCTGACCTTATAGTCACAGGAATCACTGAAAGCCACAAGATGAAAGTTGTCAACGATCAAGGTTTGATCAGCTCTCAGAGTGTGTTGATCAATGGCTCCGAAAGTGTTTATGAACAGAGTGCCATTGCCTGAAACCTTAATCATAAATAGACCTTGTCCAAAAAGCCCTTTGGTGAATCCCTGCCATTTGATGTCCAGATCCACACCTTGTGTAGAAGCTATGTAGGCGCTTCTCTGGATGACGAAGCCGTGGTTCGGTTCAACTTCGAGCGTTTCAATATCCCCAACTGGTGCAGCGACAAAGGCAACTTCACCCGGTTTCTCTTCCGCTTTGTAGTCGTTGACCCAGAAAGATTGACCCCCGAGGAGTTTCAAGCCAATGCTTCCCAGAAGGCTTTTCTCCCGTCTCCGAGTATGAACTTCTATGTGAGGATCCAGATAGGTCATGGAACCTGATTCGGCTGTTATTTCTTCGTTTTGCTCCAGTTTCACGACCAACATTGAGTATGATGGTTTGTATTTAATCTCGTAGTCCAATGTCTATTCCCAGCCATCTAACCTTCAAATGCTTTAAAAATCTTGCCACAAAGACTGTTCCATTCCCTTATATTGCGCCGGCACCAATTCTCTTCAGGAGCGAAGTTCAAAGATGATTATTGGATTGGAACACGTTGGGATTGCTGTCCATTCAATAACGGCCTCGTTACCTCTCTACGAACAGCTTCTAGGATTGAAGCTGGAAAAATCCATGGAGTCCAAAGACCATGGGATAAAAGCAGCCCTCTTTTCTGCTGGAGGAACAAAGATTGAGCTAATAGAACCACTAGAAAAGGATGGTGCCATCTCCAAGTTTATTGAAAGGCGAGGTCAAGGAATCCATCACATGGCCTTCAGAGTTGATAATGTGGAAAAAATGCTTGAGCAATTGAAAGAGCAAGGCATCACCTTGATAGATGAGTACCCTAGAACTGGCCTTGAAGGCGGCAAGATAGCGTTCCTGCATCCGAAGAGCACTGGAAACGTTCTAATAGAATTGTGTGAGCACTAGTCCTCAGGAAAACCCCACTGCACAGTACCCGACCACTCAGGATACAAAACGCTCCTTTTGGTTACAAACTCTACTCCTATCGAGAAGTATCTTCCACAAGTAAGATCGCGAAAGAAATGGCTAGAACGAGCAATGACGAGAGGATCATGATTCTCGCTGAAACCCAGACATCCGGCAAGGGCAGGATGAGAAGGCGATGGATATCTCCAAGTGGGGGGATCTGGTTTTCCCTACTATTGAGACCTCGAATTCCCCCTAAAGACGCCTTGAAGCTGACCTTCATAATGTCTTCAGCCATTGCTAAGAGCATAAGAGCTCACTTTGGATTGAATGCGGAAGTCAAATGGCCTAATGACGTTCTTGTGCGGGGCAAGAAAATCTGTGGCATTCTAACTGAAACCAGCACCAGAGAAGATACTGTGCAGTTCGTCATTATAGGGGTAGGGATAAACGCCAACATGGACTTGTTGGCCTTCCCCACAACTTTGAGGAGCAAAGTCACATCACTAAAACATGAACTAGGCCGTAAAGTGGATGTCGGAAGATTTCCGCAGAGTCTATTGTGCAGCTTTGAACACAACTACAAACGTTTGCATCAAGGAGAGTGGCACTCCCTGCTAGAAGAGTGGAAAGCGCTAGCTACTTTTTTTGGGAAAAGAGTCAAGATTACAGGTTTCGGAGAAACTATCATTGGCGAAGCCGTGGATGTTAGCGCTGAGGGCTCACTTAAAATCAGACTCAATGATGGCTCATTCAGAGAAGTCATAGCGGGTGATCTAACTCGACTCTAGTCGTTCGAGCGTTTCGACTGAGTTCTTTTCCACTTAACACCGTCAGGCGTGTCTATCAGAATCACTCCCTTCTCCTTGAGTTGATGTCTAATTGCGTCGGCTGTCTTCCAATCCTTATTCTCTCGTGCTTTCTCCCTTCTCGCGATCAGCTCTTTCTGATCACTGCACAGTTCTCCTTCTGTTTTCCCAGTGGTCTTGCCTAGAATCCCCAGAACTGAGTCAAACTCCATCATGAGGTTAGCTATTCTCAGTGCTTCAACACGATCCAGTTTTCTCTCGTCAATGAGTGTGTTTACTTCCCTGACGAGGTTGAAGACTGTCGCGAGGCCAGTGTTTACATCTAGATCGTCGTCTAGAGCTTTCAAGAAGTTTGTTCTAGCTTCTGCAATCAACCTGTCCACCTTTTCTCCGGTTATCACGGATACTTCACCGAGTCTCTCCATGAAATCGCGCAGCCTTTGCAGAGCGTTTTTAGCTGCGTCCAAACCTTCAATAGTGAACTGAAGTTGCTTCCTGTAATGGGTAGACAGAAGTAAGTATCTAACAACGGCAGGATCGTATCCCATTTGAGCCAGATCTCTCATTGTGTAGAAATTCTTGAGAGATTTTCCCATTCTTTCGCCCTTGATGAGTAAGTGCTCGTTATGTAACCAATATCTAACAAATTTCTTCCCCGTGACTGCTTCGCTTTGCGCGATCTCATTTTCATGGTGTGGGAAGATGTTGTCAACTCCTCCAGTGTGAATGTCAAGCGTCGTACCCAAGTACTTCATAGACATCGCTGAGCATTCAATATGCCACCCCGGCCTGCCCTTTCCAAGGCTTGTTTGCCAGAATACGGCACCATCTTCTGGATCCCAAGCCTTCCACAGTGCAAAATCACTCGCGCGTTCCTTTCCATATTCATCGACTTTGACTCTCGCCCCAGCCCTGAGCTTCTTGACTTTCATTTTCGAGAGTTTGCCATAATTCTTGAACTTTGATATATCATAGTAAACTGACCCGTCGTCGCTTCGATAAGCAAACCCCTTCTCTTCCAAGACTTCAATGAGTTTCACCATTTCCGCTATGTGGTCAGTTGCCTTCGGATTGATGTGAGGCTTTTTTATCTTCAAAGTGTCTAGATCTTCGAAGAAAGCATCAATGTATTTCTGAGTGTACTCCTTGAGAGATGAATCCTCCCTCTGCATGCCCAAGATGGTTTTGTCATCGACATCTGTAACATTCATCACGTGCTTGACTTCTAGGCCGCTAAATTCCAGCCAACGCCTCAGAAGATCTACAAAGACATAGGCTCTAAGGTTACCTATGTGTGCAAAATCATAGACTGTCAAACCGCAACTATACATGCGAACCTTACCGTTCTCAATCGGTTTGAAGACTTCCTTTCGGCGCGTCATCGTGTTGAAAAGTCGTAACATTGAACGTCACATTACTCCAGCAATTCTCTATGCGTTATGCTTTTCTATGTTTAGGTGACGAATTAATATATGCCTTCAAAGACTAGTCTAGAACCCCCAGGTGTCCAAACTTGAAGACTCGGGAACCCACAGTTGCAGAAAAAATACGTAGAATGCGTCAGACTCGNNAAAACAGCACAATCAAGGAAAGCTAACGGCCAGAGAAAGAATCGATTTGCTCATGGATAACGACAGTTTTGTCGAACTTGATCCCTTCATCGTCCACAGATGCACGGATTTTGGAATGGAAGAAAGAAAGATCGCTGGAGATGGTGTTGTGGTCGGCTATGGAACCATCAACGGACGCTTGGTTTATGTCTTCTCTCAGGACTTCACTGTTTTCGGCGGCTCGCTGGGTGAAGTGTTTGCGAAGAAAGTCATCAAGTTGATGGATCTCGCTGTGAAGACTGGAGCTCCTGTGATAGGCTTGAATGATAGCGGAGGAGCACGAATCCAGGAGGGAGTTGCTAGTCTAGGGGGCTATGGAGACATTTTCTTCAAGAATGTAGTAGCCTCTGGTGTGATTCCGCAGATTTCCGCGGTGATGGGGCCATGTGCTGGAGGCGCAGTTTACTCGCCAGCCATGACAGACTTCATAATTATGGTGAAAAACACTAGTCACATGTTTATCACAGGACCAGAGGTGATAAAAACAGTGTTGGGACAAGAAGTCGACTTTGAGGAACTCGGCGGTGCCCCCGTGCACATGGGAACAAGTGGCGTCTGCCACTTCATGGCTGAAAGAGAAGAGGAATGTATAGAACTCATTAAAGAACTTCTCAGCTATCTTCCTTCCAACTACATGGAAGACCCACCTAGTTTGGAAACAGGGGATGATCCAGATCGCATCGAGGAAAGCCTCGAAGAAATCATACCAGATGATCCGGACAAACCGTACGACATTAAGGAAATCGTCACTGCTGTGGTAGACAACGGGAAGTTCCTGGAAGTTCAACCGCTCTGGGCACCCAACATAGTTGTTGGTTTTGCGCGATTGAATCGACGCTCAGTGGGAATCGTCGCCAATCAACCGAAGCATTTCGCTGGCGCATTGGACGTAAAGTCATCAATCAAGGCCGGTCGCTTCATACGTTTTTGTGATGCGTTTAATATTCCAATCATCACATTTGAAGATGTTCCAGGTTTTCTTCCGGGCATTGAACAGGAACATGGTGGCATAATTCGTCATGGCTCAAAACTGCTCTTTGCCTACTGTGAGGCCACAGTTCCAAAGATAACAGTGATAGTTCGCAAGGCTTACGGAGGAGCTTATGATGTTATGGGTAGCAAACACTCAGGGGCAGACATCAACTATGCATGGCCCTCTGCGGAGATTGCGGTCATGGGTCCTGCAGGAGCCATCAATATTATATTTCGAAAAGAGATTGCAAGAGCCAAAGATCCAGAGAAGAGGAAGCGGGAGCTCACAGCCGAATACCGTGCGAAATTCGCTAGCCCGTATATTGCAGCTGAGAAGGGTTACATTGATGATGTGATTGAGCCAGCTCATACAAGACCTAGGCTCATAAGTGCCCTGGAAATGCTGATGACAAAACGTGAGCCACGGCCTTCCAAGAAGCATTCAAATATCCCGTTGTAAAGAACAGGCGACAGATGCTGGTCAAGTCTCAACCGTGTATCTCGATTGAATCACTTGAACCAAGAGAGCATTCAAGGGTAGCTTAAAATACGGCTAGCAGTTGTTTACTATTCCTCAAATCCTGAAGATGGGCATTCTCATGAGCAGCAGAGTTAGAATCACGGATACAACATTCAGGGACGCCCACCAGTCATTGATGGCAACTCGGATGAAAACTGAGGCAATGATCCCAATAGCTGAAAAAATGGATCAGGTCGGGTTCTTCTCACTTGAAGTCTGGGGAGGAGCAACTTTCGACGTAAGTATACGCTACTTGGCGGAGGATCCATGGATACGCTTGCGTGAATTGAAAAGACATGTGCACAA
>JABAOC010019798.1_pt3 | contig 11908 bp, 8 predicted proteins | sample 7062161 | NCBI WGS metagenome assembly JABAOC01 (sample SAMN14538625, study PRJNA623070) | marine sediment metagenome | biome: marine biome [ENVO:00000428]; feature: marine pelagic biome [ENVO:01000023]; material: deep marine sediment [ENVO:00002113] | place: India: Gulf of Khambhat ... | reverse complement strand
TACGACATCGAGCAGACGACCTTCGCCCTGAACCTGATTCCGATGGTGGCGAGAGCGTACGATGTGGTTCACACGCAGGACCCGCTGGTGGCGCTGACGCTGCAGAGAGCCCGCGGCCTCGGGATGGTGCGGGCGCCCGTCGTGCTGGGTCACGGCACCGAGGAGCCCCTGGAATGGCTGCGACGCATCGAGTTCGTGCAGCATCTGGCTCCCTACGACCTGGAGCAGGCGCGGGCGGCCGGCTGCTGTCGGGAGGGCTGGACGGCCATCGGGAACTTCGTGGACACGGAGGTCTTCGCCCCGCGCGACGGGGTCGAAGCGCGGGCGCGCCGCAGCCTTCCCCCGGACAGCTTCGTGGTCCTCTCCGTGGCCGCACTGAAGAGCACGCACAAACGTGTGGACTACCTGATCCGGGAGGTGGCCGAGCTGCGCTCGCGGACCGCGGCGGATGTACGTCTGGTGGTGGCCGGCGCCCGCACCGGCGAGACGGACCGGATGATGCTGCTCGGGCGCGATCTGCTGGGCAGCGCCGTGTTGTTCCTGGTCAGCCAGCCGCGCGACAGGATGCCCGTGATCTACTCCGTTGCAGACGTGTTCGCCCTCTGTTCGCTCAGGGAGATGATGCCGATCGCCCTGCTGGAGGCCATCGCCAGCGGCCTGCCCTCGCTGGTCAGCGCGCACCCGGTGGTCGGCTGGATGATCGGTCCGGGCGGGGAGCAGGTGGCCATGGAGCGAGAGGGCGCCCTGGCGGCGGCGCTCGAGAAGTACCTGGACCCCGAGCTGCGNNGCCCTGGCGGCGGCGCTGGAGAAGTACCTGGACCCCGAGCTGCGCCACAGCAAGGGCCGCGCAGCCCGCCGCCACGCCGTCGGGCGCTTTGGCAAGGAGGTCATCGTCCGGCAATACGTGGAGATGTACCGGCAGGTTGCAGCTCGCGCCAACGGGAGGGCAGCGTGAACGGCCAGCCGCTGGTCAGCGTGGTCATACCGGCCTACAACGCCGAGGATTTCGTGGCGGATGCCATTGACAGCGTTCTGGCGCAAAGCTACCGCCCGGTGGAGGTGCTGGTGGTGGATGATGGCTCCACTGACGCAACGGAGGAGGTCGTGAGCGCCTACGACGCTCCGGTGCGCTGTCTGCGGCGCGACAACGGCGGGCCGGCCGCGGCGCGGAACACGGCCCTGCGGGACGCACAGGGCGACTACGTCGCCTTCCTCGACGCCGACGACCTGTGGCATCCGCGCAAGCTGGAGGTCCAGGTGCCGATCCTCCAGTCGCGCCCTCGAGTTGCGCTCTGCGCCGGGCTGATGACGGCGTTCTCCGAACCGGACCAGATCGAGTGGCACCCGCTGCCGGCGGAGCCGCCCGTGCGCCCTGTCTCGCTGCGTGCGCTGGTGATGCGGAACCTTGTCAACACTTCGACGGTGGTGGCGCGGGCGGAGGCGGTGCGCGAGGCGGGGGAGTTCGACGAGGACATCTTCGGCCCGGAGGACTGGGACATGTGGCGGCGGATCGTCCAGCACTGGCCGGCCCTGAACGTCCGCGCCGTCATGGCCGCCTACCGCCAGCGCGAGCGGAGCGTCAGCGGCAACGTGCTCCGCATGTTGGAGAACAACCGCCAGGTGGTCCGCAAGTCATTGCGCGACAACCCGGCCCTGCCATGGCACGTCAGCCGGCGGGCTTTGAGCTACCTGCACTTCGACGCCGCCAAGGAGTACGGTCTGGAGAGCCGCCGTCGGGCGTTCTGGCACACGGCCAGATCCCTGGTCGGCTGGCCCGCGCCGCTGGGGCGCGAGTGCTGCCCGCCGCTGGGGCGGCTGCGCTACGCCGCTGCGATGCTCACACGCGGCTGGGGACCAGACGACACTGAGCCTATGACGAAACGGAGGCCGACATGAACGGGTTCGCCGCATGTGTTGACAGCGACGCCGACGCCTGGGCCGCCGTGCGCCGATGGGTGCGGGCCTGGACCGGAGCCGGCGTCCCGCGGGAAGCCTGTGAACTGCAGGAGGAACCGTTCCGGTTCGTGGGTTCTCGCCCGCCGGACAGGGGGGATCCGCCGGTCGCCAGGGGCGACGACGGAAAGGTGCTGGCGTTCTCAGGCTACCTTGCGCCCGACGCGCTGCCGGCAGTGGGCGAGGCGATGCGCCGGCCCCGGGCGGACGCGGCGCGCGCGCTTCTGGCGCTGCACGAGGAGGCCGGCCCCGACCCCCTGGCCGGCCTGAACGGCCGTTACGTGGCAGCGCTCTGGGACCCCGCAAACTGCACGCTGAAGCTGATGAACGACGCGCTGGGGCTCAAGCCTGTTCTCCTGTGGACGGTCGGCGGGAGCCTGTACTTCAGCTCCAACCTGTGGGCGCTTGCCGCCCACCCGGAGTTCACGGGCGAGGTCGAACCCCAGGCGGTGGTTGACATGCTGCTGCTCGGACACCAGCAGGGCAGCCGGACGCTGTTCGCCGGCGTGTCAGTCCTGCCGCCGGGCAGTGTCACGACCTTCCGGAACGGCCGGCTGGAGTCGCGGACGGTCCGGAACCTGCGCTTCTCCCGTGACCGGTGGGACTGGTCCATCGAAAGGGTTGNNGTCCTGCCGCTGTCCGGCGGCTTCGACAGCCGCGTCCTGCTGGGGCTGCTCAGTGGCAGGCCCGTGCGCATCGAGGCGGTAACGCAGCACCAGCCGGGCCTGTTCGCCCAGGACTCCCGCTACGCCAGACGGCTGGCGCGTGCGGCCGGTGTGCCACACCGGGTTGTGCGCTACCGGGACGCCTTCCTGGAGGCAGCCCGCCGCAAGAGCGTGGCACTCAGCGGCGGCATGTACGACATCCACACCAGCCGCCACCTGTCCTGGCTGCTGGATGGCAGGCAGGACGACCGGCCCGTGATCTCGGCATTCCTGGGCGGCGAACTGACCAGCCGGTTCCAGGTCTCCGACACGGCGTTCAGCACCCCGGAGCAGCAGTGGCGACTGGCGTTTGAGGGGGTCAACTCCCATCGGTTCAGCCCGGAGTCGGCGCGCAATCTGCTGAGCCCGCCGCTCGCTGCCGAGCTGGTGGACCAGGCGGTGGAGCAGAACCGCCGGTTCTTCCTTGACCATGACGGGCCGTTCTTCCACCGGTTCTACCACTGGGACCTGCTGCTGCCCCGTCGCCGCTACGTCTCCTACCAGATATACTTCTTCGAGCAGATCACCCGGGTCAGGGCCCCATTCAGCGACCTGGAGTTTCTGGACTTCGTCTGCTCGCTGCCTTTCGCGGCGATCCACCGTCAGCAGGCCTACCGGGCCATGATGCGGGAGCATATGCCCGCTCTGGCGAAGATACCCAATACCAACGACCTGACCGTTCTGCCGAGCACGGGCGGCATGCTGCGGGATCTCCTGGCGACCCAGTACCGGCGGTTCGTCCGGCAGCCCTTGCGGAAGGTGCTGCCCATGCGGCGCTGGATCGGCAACCCCAAAGAGCAGTACGGACTGGCCCTGCAGGGCGAGTCCGCGGCCGTTCTGGAACATATCCTGAGCAACCGGGAGCGGCTTGCCCCGTACCTGGACATGGACCGCGTGCAGGCGGCGGTCGAGGCGCAGCGCGCCGGCGACAGCTCCAGTTCGATGGGACTGCTGGCGCTCTCGGCGGTCGCCACCGCGCTGGAGATGGCCGAGGACCCATACCGTGCCGTGCGGGCCTGGGCCTGCAACGGGTAGGATTGAGGAGCGTGACGCAGATGACCACTGAAAGCGGTCCGGACAGCGAATCGGCGGTGGGGGGCGGCGGGTTCGTCCCACGCCTGCTCGACGCCGTTGTGGCCATCCGCACTTCGCCGGTGCGCCGGTGGATTCCCCGCCCCTTGCGCTCTCTGGGCTACCGCCTGTTGCCGAAGCGGCGCCTTGCCCGCAAGATGTGGCAGGAGGAGTACCGGCGCACGCTTTCGGCCGTCCGCACCTCGCCTCTGCGCACCTCGGTCCGTCTCGGCATCATCAAGGACATGATGATGAAACACGGCCGCTATGAGGCCGCCTGCCGGGAGCTGGGCGTGCCCTACGAGCTTGTGGACATTGCCGGCGCCGATTGGAAGGAGGCCATCGAGGGCTGCGGGTGCGACGCCTTCCTGGTCTGGCCATCGCACGTGCACACGATCAGCAAGATGATGTTTGACGAGAGGCTGCGGTTCCTCAACCATGAGATGGGGCGCACGCTGTTCCCCTGCTACGAGGGCCTGTGGCTCTACGAAAGCAAACGGCGCATCGCGGAGTGGTTCGCCCTGCACGACGTGCCGCAGCCGGAGACGCGGGTTTTCTTCGACCGGGAGCGGGCGGAGCGGTTCCTGCATCGCGCCCACTACCCCCTGGTGTTCAAGACAGACACCTCCTCCTCCGCCCTGGGCGTGCGCATCCTGCGGGGTCAGCGGCAGGCCAGCCGCCTGGTCGGGCGATGCTTCGGCAAGGGCTATCTGGCCAGGCGCCACGACGCCCGCGACAGGCAGTGGGGCTGCGTCCTGCTGCAGCAGTACGTGCCCAACGCCACCGAGTGGCGCACCGCACGGGTCGGCGGGTCCTTCTTCGCCAACCAGAAGGTGCGCCGGGGCCAGTTCCACAGCGGCTCGCGCGAGGTGCACTATGTGCGGCCACCCGACCGGCTGCTCGACTTCTGCCGGCAGGTCAGCGAGAAGGGGCCCTTCGCCAGCATCAACCTGGACGTGCTCGAGACCGAGGACGGTCGGTACCTGGCCAGCGAGATGCATTCGGTCTGGGGCTGCGCCCAGGCGCACATGACCATCGTGGACGGCCGGCCGGGCCGGTTCGTTTATGCGGAGGGCTACGGGATGTGGGCGTTCGAGCCGGGCAGTTTCTGTCGCAACGTGCTGTGCAACCTGCGGGTGCGCNNGCCGCCGGCGCCGGTTGCCTCCTCCTCACACAGCGAAGGGGGCGGCTGAGAATGGGCCTTCACGACCTGGTACACGCCCTGGGCGCACGGGCGAAGCGGTGGGCTCTGCGCCGGCGCGTACGCTATCTGAGCCGGCTGGACTGGGACGCCTGGCACGAGAAGGTCTTCCGCATGCACCCGGAGTATCGCCGCCCCGCCCCCCGCCGGGCCGAAAGGCGCCACCTGGAGCTGTGGCGGCCCCTGCGGCCGGACGTGAAGCTGGACACTTTCCGTGCCTGCTACAACATGTCCGGCTGCACCAACCCCCGGATCGTTCCAGAGGAGGTCTATACCTCTGAAATCCAGGCCGCCCTCAACCGCTACGACCTCTGCCTGTTCCTGGACAACAAGAACTTCCTGAACCGCTGGTTGCCCGACGGACTGGCGCCGGAGGCTTACCTGCATGGCATGGACGGGCAGCTCTACGACGGCTGCTACGAGCCGCTTGAGCCAGCCCGGGTCGGCCGGCTCCTGGACAGGATCGAGTACCCCGCCGTCTTCAAGCCCAGCATGGGCTCGGGCGGCATCGGAGTGCACTTCGTCGGCGACCGACGGGAGCTGGAACGGCGCATGGAAGGCGCGCGCAACTTCGTGGTTCAGCGCATGATACGACAGCACGAGTTCTTCGACCGCTTCTACAGCCAGTCCCTCAACACGATACGCGTCTGCGTCTATCGCTCGGTGCGCGACGAGGGCGTCCGGGTGCTCAACGCCGCCATGCGCATGGGCAAGGGCGGCAGCCTGGACAACCTGACCTCCGGCGGCATCGTGCGTTTCGTGCACGACGACGGCACGCTGAACGACTTCGCCCTGGACAACTGGGGCGAACGTTTCCTGGCCCACCCGGACACGGGGGTGGACTTCACCGTTCCCGAGCGGGTGCCCCGCTATGAGGAGCTGAAGGAGCTGGCCGTGCGGCTGACTCGCCAGTGCTTTCTGACGCGGCTGGTAAGCTTCGATTTCTGCATGGACGCCGACGGCAACTGGCGCGTCGTGGAGATCAACCTGCGCAACCAGACCATCCAGATGGCCCAGTACGCCGGGCGCCCCTTCTTCGAGCCATTCACCCACGAGGTGATAGAATACTGCAGGCAAAACCCGAGATGGACGGTGACACTGCCACCATGAGTGACACGGACAGCCGGCCGCGCCCCTCCGCGCCGTCGGTGCTTCGGCACCGGCTGCCCGGGCGAAAGCTTCACGTGCTGCACGTGGTGCGCGCGCTGCAGACGGGCGGGCTGGAGACTGTGGTGCTGGAGAGCTGCCTGCGCATGAGGCGCATCGAGGGCGTGCAGGCGGGCATCTGCGCTCTGTTCCCCGGGGACGGCCTCCAGCGGCGGCTGCGCTATCGCGATGTGCCGGTCAACGTCCTGACGCGACCGAGCCGCTGGAACGGGCTGTCCACGGTGCTGGGCCTGACGGGCGTCCTCCGGGTGCAGAAGCCCGACGTGGTGCATATTCACAACTTCGTCAGCCAGGTGCGCGCCGCCCCCGCCGCCAGGCTGGCCGGCGTGCCCGTGGTTGTCACCACCAAGCACGGCTCGGAGTGGCCCCGGCTGCTGGGTAGTGCTGCTCTGGCGGCCCGGTTCTGGAACCTGTCCGACGCGTTGGCCGCCGTCAGCGAGGAGGTGCTGTCCGGGTTCGAGGCCGCCTACGGCCGGCCGCTGGGGCACGGGCGCGTGGTCCTGAATGGCATTGACACCGAGCGGTTCCGGCCCACCACCATGAACGTGGAGAATGCCCGCCACGAAGTGCTCGGCATGACCGGCCGGCCGCTCCTCGGCACGGTGGGCCGACTGGTGGAGGGGAAGGGCATCTCCGTGCTGGTGGAGGCGCTGGGCCTGATCCGCCGGGAGGCCCCCGGGGCCGCGCTGGTCGTCGTGGGTGACGGGCCGCGCAGGGAAGCCCTCCAGCGCACCGCCCGCCGGCTCGGGCTGGCGGACCGGGTCTGCTTCCTGGGCAAACGCGATGACGTCGAGCGCATCTACCCCCTCTGCGACGTATATGTCCAGCCCTCGCACGCCGAGGGCATCTCACTGACCATCCTGGAGGCATGCGCCACCGGGCTCCCGGTCGTGGCCACGGACGTGGGCGGCAATCCGGAGGTGATAGACGAGGGTCGCACGGGCGTGCTGGTGCCGGCGGCTGACCCGGCGGCGCTGGGGCGGGCGGTCCTGCGCCTCTGGGGCGATCCGGCACGTGCGCGGCAGATCGGGCGGGCCGCCCGGCGGCGCGTGCGCAACGACTTCTCCGTCGAGCGCATGGTCGGTCAGTACATGGACCTTTACCGCGACGTGAGCCGCCGTAAAGCGGCCGAACGCAGGAGCTGAACGATGGCCCCGGGGCACGCAGAGCCAGGTGCGCGGCGCAGCGGCGGGCTGCGCATGCTGCGTCGGCCCACGTGGTTGTGCCGCGTTTGCGCGGCCGTGTTCGCCGTGGCATGCGCGGGCGTGTTGGGCCTGGTGGTTCTCTACCGTTGGCCGCGTGCCAATGTGCCCGTTTACTACTTCACTGTGCGGCCGGCGTTCATCTGGCTCGCCATGGTGGCGCCCGGCTTCGCGGTGGGTGCGCTGGGGGTTCGCTGGCAGTGGGCGGCGCTGGGCGTGGCGCTCTGGTGCGTCGGGCTGCTGGCAACCGACGAGTGGGTCTCCTGCGCGAGGGTGCCCTCGGAGCGGGCGCGGGAGGAGTTCCGCCGCGCGCGGGCGGAGTTCCTCGAGTCCCCGGCTGGGGGCTCGGGAGCGCTGCCGCTGCGCGTGGTGAGCTGGAACGTGCTTGGCGGCCGGCTTGGAGCGCAGGCCCTGGTCGAGGAGCTGGCCTCCCTCCAGCCGGACCTGGTGCTCATGCAGGAGGGCAGCGAGACTCGCATGGCGAAGTCCATCCGCTCCTCGCCGTACTTCGGCTCACTGCACTACCGCGACTCCTCTACCGCCGTGCTCAGCCGCTTCCCGCTGGAACGGGTGGAGCACGAGTTGCCCCGCTGGCGGGGAGCAGCATACCGCGTGGCGGTCGGGCCGGGGCGGTCGTTCGTCTGCGTGAACGTGCACGTGCGGCGGGCGGACCTGAAGACGCAGATCGTGCGGGGATTGAGCTGGTCGGGACTGGCAAGAGCGGTCACGAAGACGCGCGCGGAGCTGGAGGGCATCCGTCGCACCGTGGCACGCTACCTCGAGACGGAGCCGGTGGTGGTGGCCGGGGACTTCAACCTGCCGCCGCACTACGCCGGCCTGCGGCGGGCGCTGGCCCCGTTGCGGGACTGCTTCGCCCGCGCCGGCACCGGCTGGGGCAGGACGGCACCCGCACGCATGCCCCTCGTGCGGGTGGACATGGTCTTCGCACCCCCGGACGCGCGCATCTTCCACTGCGCCGCCCTTGATACGCAGCGTTCGGACCATCGCCCCGTGGTCGTCGAGATTGCCGTGCCGCTGAGGGGTCCCAAGTCAGAGTCGAACACGCAGGCCCGCCCGACGGCGGCCGCCCCGAGGCCGGACGTCAACTCCACGTCCGCCTGCTCGCTCGTCGCCGCGATGATGGGCATACTGCCGGCACACGTGGAGGCGGGCCTGCGCAACCCTGAACGGGCGTTGCCGCAACGCGGCCCAGGACTCGGAACGGACCTGTCGGGACCATGAACTGCCTGGTTATAGCGGACGTCTTCCCCAACCGGCTCGAGCCGTGGCGCGCGCCCTACAACCGGCGCCAGGTCGAGTGCCTCGGTGCCCTGGCCGAGGTGACGGTCGTCAACCCGCTGCCCTGGACGCGCATCCCCCGCCGACCCGCCCTCTACGGGCTCAGCCGGGATGTGGACGACCTGCTGGCAAACGTGCCGACCCATCATCCCCTCATGGGGCACGTGCCGGTGCTCGGCCGGCGGCGGCTCTGGCGGGCGGTTCTGCGGTCTGTCGAGCGCGCGTTGGAGGGGCGCGACGCCCACTGGGACGTCGTGCTGGCCACGTTCGCCTACCCCCATGGGCGTGCCGCCCGGGACCTGGCGCAGCGGCTCGGCGTGCCCTACGTGGTGAAGGTGCGGGGAAGCGATCTGCACTCCCTGCCGGCCGCCGGGGCCAGAAGGGAGCGCACCGCTGAAGCGCTCCGCGGCGCTGACGCCGTCGTCGCGGTCAGCCCCAATCTGGCCCGCACGGCCCGCCGTCTGGGCGCGAAACCGCAGACCCTCCACGTCTTGCTGAACGGCGTGGACCTGGGTGCCTTCCCCCTGATGCCGCGGCAGGAGGCCCGCCGGCAGCTCGGACTGGCCGCCGGTGGCCCGCTGTTGCTCTACGTGGGCCACCTGGCGGAGGTCAAGGGGCCGGACGTGCTGGTGGAGAGCCTGGCCGGCGGCCCCGCCGCCGACGGCGCGCGGCTGGCCCTGGCCGGGGAGGGGCCGATGCGCGCTTCCCTGGGTCGCCGCGTCCGGCGGGCCGGCCTGAACGGGTCAGTGCGCTTCCTGGGACGGGTTGCTCCCCGACAGGTGGCGCTGTGGATGAACGCGGCGGATGCCCTGGTGCTGCCGAGCCGCCGCGAGGGCTGCCCCAACGTGGTGCTGGAGGCCCTCTGCTGCGGCACCCCGGTGGTGGCCTCCCGCGTGGGCGCGGTGCCCGAGCTGGTGGCTGAGGACTGCGGTGTGACGGTCCCTCCGGAGGATCCGCGGGCCCTCTCCGACGCCATCGGGCGGGCTCTGAGTGCTCCCTATGACAGGGAGGCCCTCAGGGCGCGCGTGGCGGATATGTCCTGGGAGGCCAATGCCCGACGGCTCCATGGCATCCTGTCCGCAGTGACCGGGGAGGCTTGACGGGTGCATTACTTGACGCACAGCTTCGAGCGCGTGCCGGTCCCCGAGCCAAAGCGACCGGGCCTGGCGGGGCTCATCCGGGCCGATACGCGGGCGAAGGGCATCTGGTACGCCGAGGACGGCGCGCCCCGTCCGTTCCTGCACGCGCTGGCCAGCGACGGCAGTCTGTGTGCCGTGCTCTACCGCCTGATGGGGGCGTTGCGTGGCTGCCGCCTGGGGCCGTTGAGCGCGGTCATCTACAAGCTGAACGCCCTGCTGACCGGTGCGGTCATCGGCCGAGCCGCCCGCTTCGGGCACGGGCTTGTGGTGCTGCACAGCGCGGGCGTGGTCGTCAACTCGGGAGTGTGGGCCGGCCGGAACGTCATCATCGAGAGCGGCGTGACCATCGGCGCGGAGAAGGGCGGCTGTCCCACCATCGGCGACAACGTGTTCATAGGCTCCGGGGCGAAGCTGATCGGCCCGATCCGCGTCGGAAGCAACGTGCGCATCGGCGCGAACGCCGTGGTGCTGCACGACGTGCCCGACGGCGCGACCGCAGTGGGTGTGCCGGCGAAGGTGGTCAAGATACGCGACGAGGAGGGCTGAGATGCACGTGCTCTACCACCATCGCACGGCCGGTGACCGCGTGGAGCTGGTCCACATCATGGGCATGGTGGGCGCGTTGCGGCGGATGGGGCACACCGTAGACATCTGTAGCCCGCCCGGCTGCGATCCGGAGCGCGGGCCGGCCCCCCGGAGTTCACCCGCTGGGAGCAATGGAACGCTTCGGGCGGCGCTGAAGAGGTTCGCCCGGCAGGCGCCGCTGGTCCTGTTCGAGGCAGCCGAGCTGGCCTACAACCTGTACTCCCTTGCCGAGATGAGCCGCCTGGCCCGCCGGCGCATGCCCGATCTGATCTACGAGCGGGCGACGGCCAACAGCATCGCTCCCACCCTGATGGCCCGCCGATGGGGGGTGCCCATCGTGCAGGAGGTGAACGTGACGGCGGACGTGGGCCGGCTGCGGCCGCTCGTTCTGGGCGATCTGACGCGCCGGCTCGAGCGCTGGGTTGGCCGGCGGGCGGATCTGCTGGTCACGGTGTCGGAGGAGTTTCGGAGGCGGCTGGTGGCCTCTGGCTACCCCGCCGAGTGGGCGATGGTCTGCCAGAACGCGGCCGATCCGGCTGAGTTCGACCCCGCTGGGGTCAGGCCCGCGCAGCCCCCGCCGAACGTCCCTCCGGACGCGGTGGTCGCGGGCTATGTGGGCGCTTTCGTGCCGTGGCACCGGCTGGACCTGTTGGTCGAGGCGGCCGGGCGGCTGGCGCCGCGTCACCCGCAAGCGCGCTGGCTGTTGGTGGGCGAGGGGGTCGAGCGCCCCCGCATAGAGGAGCTGCTGGGCCGGTGGGACCTGTGGGACCGATTCTGGTTGCCGGGCGCCGTGGCCCACGGGGCCGTCCCCTCGTATCTGGCCGCGATGCACGTGGCCGTGCTGCCGGACTCCAACCAGTTCGGCTCGCCGATGAAGTTGTTCGAGTACATGAGCATGGGCCGGGCCGTGGTGGCACCGCGTGTCCCGGCCGTCTGCGAGGTGCTGGCCGACGGTCAGCAGGGGCTGTTGTTCCGGCCGGGAGACTGCCGGTCCCTGTGCCGGGCGCTGGAGTGCGTCCTGGATGACCCTGAGCTGCGAGAGCGTCTGGGGCGCAACGCCCGCCGCCACGTCCTGCGCAACTTCACGTGGCAGCGCAACGCGGAGCGCGTCCTGAGCACGCTGGGCCGTCGCGTCGGGCACCGCACGGAGGGCCACCAGGGATGAAACTGCTGATCACAGGCGCGAGTGGGTTCCTGGGCGGCCATCTGACTGAGCTGTGCGTCCGGGCGGGGCACGACGTGCGGGCCCTGGTGCGGCGGACCAGCCACACCGAGTTGCTCGAGCGGCTTGGCGTCGAGCTGGTCAGCGGGGACCTGAAAGACCAGGACTCCCTGCGCCGCGCCGTGGAGGGCGTGGACGCCGTCGCCCACCTGGCATCCACCACCGGCGGGCCGCCGGAGGAGTACGTCGCCGCCACTATCGAGGGCACCCGCGCGCTGCTGAGCGCCGCCGAGGAGGCCGGCGTGGGCCGCTTCGTGCACGTCAGCTCGGTGGCCGTCTGCTCGTTCCGCCGCGCGCTGGCCGACCAGCCCGCCGGCGAGGACCTGCCCTACGAGGACGACCCGCGGTTCCTCTCCCACTACACC